>JAANMW010000117.1_pt1 | contig 82961 bp, 77 predicted proteins | sample 7279671 | NCBI WGS metagenome assembly JAANMW01 (sample SAMN14094541, study PRJNA606508) | bioreactor metagenome | isolation source: A lab-scale SPAN reactor treating ammonium-rich wastewater day 247 | place: Ireland: Galway | collected 2017-09-19 | reverse complement strand
CTCTCACATCGCCCGCCCGTGCTGCTTCGCCCTGCGACCCGTTCCGATCCTGGCCCATCGATCAGGTGACGGAGGGCGACTTTGCCGGGACCCTGGATCCTCCTCCGGCCCGCTTGGACCGGAATCAACGCATTTGATAGAGGCGACGCTGAATGGTCAGAATCGCCTCCGTCGACATGCTCAAAGCTTCTGCCATCATCGGAGTAATCTCGATTCACGCATTTTCGACGTGGGGGCCGCAAAGCCAACTCGATTTCGTACGTACGACCGCGACAAGTTGGTGTGTACCCGGATTCTTTTTCGCAGCCGGCTACCTGTCGTCGTATCGTCGCACGTCCGCGTTGTCGGCATTCGGCGGTACCGCGCGATGATCCTGGCAGGGCAATCTGGATCACGGCTGGCACCTGGTTCAGTCCCGCCATGCTGCACGCGGCCAGACGCCGGTGGCCGGCAATCACCACCCCGCCTGGAGTGACGACGATCGGCTGCAGCAGTCCGACGCCCCGGATCGAGTCCGCGAGCTCGACGATATCCGGATCCGTCTCGTTCGGGGTGCGCGGATTCAGCTTGTTCGGGCGGATCTCGTCGAGGGACAACATCACGACGACGGGCTCGGGGCTGCTGCCCCCTTGCTTGCGTGCTGCCTGACCCATCACGCGGCCTTCGTGCGCGGACGCGCTGCGACGCGTGGCGCGACGGGATCAAACACCAGTGCCAGGAACGCCTCCTGGTCGATGCGGCGCAAGTCGTAGAGATCCCGATGTTCGCGGAGGAACTCCAGGATCGCAGCGGGATCGACACACCAGGCGTCATGGTCAGTATCGTAGCCACGCGTCTCGACACGCAGCTTGCCTTCCTCGGCCCAGCGCCGGATCACGCGATGATCGAAGCCAAAGAAGGCCCGGAGCTGGTCGAGTGTCCATCCACCATCGGTCAGACGGCGGCAGATGATTGAACATCCAGCGGGCAGTCCGACGCCCAGTCCAGCGCAAAAGGAATGCGTCCTGCTCGGCTGTCCAGGGGCCCTCTTTTGTTCTGGCCAGACCGAGTGTTTTGGCTCGCTTGTTGATGGCCCAGCGCGGCCACCCGAAGTGTGCGGGAATCTTCGTCGACCGATCTCTGAATCCTAGTCCTATCTTCCAGTGCTCGAGCAGGTACGCATCCTTCTCGGGAGTCCAGAAGTACTTCTTGCGGTGGTTGCTTCGGCGCCCATGAACTGTGTACCACAGTCGGCGCATACGCGCTGTCGATCCTCCCTCGGTTTCGGCACGGCTCATCCCTCCCCGCCAGCAGCGGAAAGCAGGTGGGCGGTTTCGAGCAGCGCGGCCTCCAGTTTGCACCCCGGGGCGTGGATGTAGTTCTTGCTGCCGCCATCTGCCGCTTTGCATGACGGGCATGCCGGATTGACCGATCCGTCACGCGGCCACGGTGAGGTGGCCGCCCATTCGACACGCTTCAGTTCCTTCCACAGCCGACGCGCCGCAGCCTCCGCGCGTTCGCACGCCGAGTGCTTACGTCCGAGGCCTTCCTCGGTGGTGCTTTCGTCGTCATCTTCGACGGAGATCTGGCCGCACCCCTCTCCGGTCGAATCGAATAGCTCAGCACCGTCAAGTTCCGACAATTCGAAGTCATTGATCAGGCCGGAGGCCTGGTGAATGGCAAACAGAATCTCATCCTCGTCCCGGTCGATCGCTGCTGTCGATGTGATTGTGATCGTGATGTTCACTGCCACTCCTTCCGCTCCCGTGCTTTCATCGTCGTGCCCTCGATCACCAGTTGTACGAGCCGCCGCCCGGGGCGCCGCCATCGCTATCTTCCGGCGGCTCACCGCCTTCGTTGCCCGCCGGCGGATTTGCCGGAAAACTCGGCTGCTGCTGCTGCAAGCGATCCTGGCCGGGAAGGATCTCGTAATCCGGGTGGGAGTCCTTCTTCTTGGACTTGTTCTTGAAGATCACGATCTTGTGTTTCACGCCGGCGAGCGTGATCTCGCCCGCGAGGAACTTTATCCCGTTGCGAGACTGCTTCAGCCAGAGCGCTCCGATCCGCTGGCTCATGCTGCCGCCCTCGCCCCTCCGCTGGTCGGCGTGGTCACGTCCCAGCCGCTTACGGTTGTCGACGGTGCCTCCGGCCGGCAGACGATCGCGTACGTCAGGTCGTCGCCTACAGCCGCGATTCCGCGCAGTAGGGCGGTTGCGTTCGCGTCGTCGAGTTCACCGGCCTCGACCAGGAGGACCCGAACCGGTGCAGCGCGCAGCGCCAGCATCGCAGCTACGAGGGCGGCGACGTAGAGCGCCCACTCGCCGCCGCTCATGCTCTCGATCTGGATCTCCTTACCGCCACGCTCCCAGCCGATCGCACACTCCGCCTTCGAGGCGCGAAGGAATGGCCTTTCCGTGCGGCCGGCGGCGGTGAAGAACGTCCGCATGCGCTCCAGAAGCGGGCCGCCCTGTTCGGCGATCTGCTCGTTCCGGGTGCGTACGCACGCGGCCTCAACCGCCTTCCATACCGTGGCTTCGGTTTCAGCCTTCTCCAACTCTGCGATGATGGCGCTGAACTGGCTTCGCATCTGGCGCGACGCCTGGGCGTCGGCGATCTGCCGCTGTACCGCGTAGAGCTGCGGCACGAGGTCCTCTTCCTGCGGCGTCTCGACCTCTGGAAGCTCGCCCAGGTCTGCAATCCGCCGCTCGGCCGCCTGCAGCTCGAGCAGCGCTTCGTTCAGCCGCTCTGTGGAGCGGCGGTCGCGCTGCTCGATCGCAGCGATTGAGGCCTTCAGCATGGCGGCCTCGGATTTGAGTGCCTGCCCCTTCGTAAACGCCTCGCGCGTGGCCTTGGTGTAATCGCGGCGGATTTGCTCGCGCAGGGATTTTGCATTGTGGTATAGCTGTGTTGCCTGCTGCTCCAGGTGAACGCACTTCGCCTCGATCGCGGAACGTTGCTCGTGAATCTTCTCAGCGTGTTCGGCGACCCGTTTGGCCTCCGCCTCGGCGGCCAGCATCTGGCTCGTGAGGATCGCCGCGGCGCATCCCCCGTTTGCCTGCGCGAGTTCCCGCAGGCGGGCGGCGTCGGCGCGTATCGACACGATGCGGGCGCTGCTGCCCTTGGCTTCGGCTTCGATCCGCGCGCCGATCGTGTCGACCTCCGACCAGGGGTCGGCCTCGGCGGCCTTGATCTTCGTCTTCAGGTCCTCGATCCCGCGCTCGTAAGGATCGAGATCGACGATGGCTGGTTTCTCCGCGCGCATACGCGCGACCGGCGCCTCGATCTCGTCCGCCTTGCGCTCCAGTTCGTTTGCGGGGCCTTCGTCCGGCGGCGGCACCACCGTGGCCTGTCCGAGTTCGGCTTCGACCTCCGCCAGGCGGGCGCGCATATTGCCCATCTCGGGAAGCTTCGCCTCTACCGCGGTCCGTTCCTCCTGGGCGGCGGTGGCCACGGTGCGGGCCATCTGCAGCTTGCTCGTGGCCTCGGTGACGTTCTTCTGCCGACCGCGGAAGGCCGTCAGGCGCTCGCGCTGCGCGCCGACGTTCTGCTCGATCTGCGCCCGCTGCATGTCGAGCGCATTGAGCTCTTCATCGGTGATGACAGCGACACCCTCAACCCGATCTTCCAGCTCCTTACGGGCTGCGGTCTTGTTGCGGATCTCGGCGATGCGAGAGTTCTTCGTCTCGTTCGCGTGGGCCGTGGCAGCGGTAAGGCCGCCCGACCCTTCGACGATGCCCTTCAAGGTGGCCATCGCAACCTTCAGCACCGCGTATTGCCCTGAATGACTCCCGTCCTTGCTGAAGCCGGGTACGAGGGGGCAAACGTCAGCGACGGCCGGCGGCATGCGATCGTCGCCGACGCCGCTGAGCTGTTGCACCGAGTGTCGCGTGATCGACATGATGGTCACTGCCGGATCGATTGCGTCGTTGGCCGATTCCAGGAGCGCCGTTAGGCGCGCTACGCGTTGGTTGTCGCTGGCAGCGAGAAGCACCCTCAGGTCCAGGCATTCGGCTACAGTTTCCTCGGAATCGCCGAACAGCGATCGGATCGCCTCGTGATGCTCCTCCTGCGTGGCGGCGTCGGGCACCCAGCTCGCCGTGCAGCGGGTGGCAACGCCCTTCGCTTTGCGTTCGATTACGCGTGCGCACCAACGACCGTCTGGCAGCGTCAGGTGAACCCGTGCCTCCCGGTCGCGCAGGAGCGTCGCGGTATCGAGCGGCCGTTTGCCCAGAGACGGCACAAACCCCAACGCAAGAAATCGCAGGGCATCCATCACTGTGGATTTTCCCACTCCGTTGCGACCTCGGAGGAGCGTGTGTTCTCCGAGATCGATGCTGATGTCGTGGGCCTTGAGTCCGGTGACCGTGAGATTCATTGTGTGGCTCCTCTTACGGCAGCAGGTCGGCCTGCGCGGTTTTACTGGCGTTCTGCTTCGGGGGCTGCTGCTTGGCGTTCTGCTGAAGGAGCCCGAGCGCGGTGGCGAGTTCGGTCTGCACCATCTCCAGCTGCTCCAGATCCAAGGCTTTAAGGTTGTATTCAAGCCCCAAAAGGGGGGTCAGGATATGGTTGGCAGCGCCGCACGCAAGAGCCTCGATCTCTTCGATTATCTGCTCACAGTTGGCAACGGCAATGGCGCGCTCGTCCTCCGCGTCATTGCCGTTGCCCTTCACCTTCACCTTCACCTTCGCGGCGATCGAGTCCGCTCGGCTTGCCGCCGGCCCGGTGGCGGTATCCGCCGCGCCGGTGACATTCTTCGCGCGGGCCGCCGTATCCTCGTCCGCTTCGCCGTCGGTCATCTCCGTGCCGGTGATCTGGCTGTAAATCATGGCGTCGAGTTTCCGGTGCGCCTTCCCGAGGATCGCATCGGGGCCCATACCCTTGTTGACCCGAATCGGGATCTCGCGGTCGCTGATGGAGTCGCTGCGGCCATCGAGCTTCCAGGTCGCGCCCACCGCAACGATCGCGCCCGTCTCAGAGACCAACTTCGGGACTCCGAAATTGCGGCGCAGGTCCGTGAGTCCGGGGAACTCGCGGAGCGTGCGGATGAAGAAGTTCTTCGTCAGGTAGGTCTGCGCCGAGATGATGTTGAACTCGTTGCCTACGGGGTAGGCGCCCATCAGGCGTGCTTGGATCAAGCACTCTTTCACGACGGCCATCTCGTAGCCGTCCTGCTTGTCGGTCTTGAACCCAAGCTGGGTGTTTTGTAGCGCCATGATGTCCCGCATCATCTCCGGCGTGATCAGCTCTCGGAGCTGGCTGACGCCCCGTGCGAGTTGGAAGGCGCGCTGGAAGCTGCCGAGCTTCACCAGCGCGCCGAAGTTACAGTTGTCGGTGATCTTCTCGATCGCGGTGATCCTCTCGTCGAAGTTCACCGGGACCAGGCTCCCGCGTTCCGTGATTTCGTCTGCCATCTGTCTCTCTCCTCCTGTTGTGTTTGGCGGCGGTTCAGGCCGTCTGCTGCTGCGCCTTTGGCGGCTTGCTGCGCAGGACGCGGTACTTCATCTCCGTGAAGAACGTCGCGTAAATGTCCGGATGGCATGCTCGAAGCTGCGCCCGATCAACTCGGTCCGCGCCCCGCTGTTCGAAATACGTGAGCAGCGTGCCATCGGGCAGGCGACCCGCCTCGGCTTGCCCGAGCCGGCCGATAACGGCCTTCATGGCCATGTCTTTTGCTTTCTCTGCCTTAGTGACGGCCTCGCGGGCGCGCTCAAGCGTCAGCCAATCCGCGGCCGCTTCGTCGTCCAGATCCACCACGTCGGTCGTCCGGCGCAGGGTCTTGAGCACCTGCAGGGGCGGGACGCTATCGCCGTCGGGCGGGACACCGGGGATTACGTGCTCGGTCCAGAATGCCAACTCCTGCTCCGTGATCGCCTCGATCAGTTCCTCGTGCCGGTTGACGCAGTAAAGGCGGAACTGCGGCCGCTCGAACGGCCCGGCCAGAAGAGCGGGGACCCAAACGCGGTCGAGGCCGGCAACGGCGATCTGGTGTTGCGCTTGGAGGAGCACCCGCTCCGGGACCTCGTCGGAGCCCTCCTCACCCCAAAGCCCGCCCTCGGTCGAAAACTTCGCCTCGAATGCTTCCGGGCGGCCCACCACGATGGCGTCCAGGTTTGCCGCGCGGATCCCGTCATCGTGGGTGCGCCATACGTTGCGCTCGATCTGGACGGCCAGCCTGTCGGCCGCCCATTCGCAGATGACATCTTCGAGGCGGTTGCCGAGATCGAAGGCCGGTTTCTTTTCTTCGGGCAGGTCTACCGTCTTGCTCCAGTACACATCGACCGGGCTGCGGAACGGGTCCAAGCCCATGATTGCAGCCGCATCAGAACTGCCGATGTATTTTCGACGCAGTTCACGCTGTTCGGTGGTGATTGGCATCACTTGCTCTCTTTCTCGCGCGTCGAGAGCTGCGTTACGGCCTCCGACGCGCGATTCTCCCCGGCCGTTGGGGTGTTGGGTTGCTGTTGGTCGGTGAAGACCGTGAGCCACACGCCGTGTCCGTCGGCGTAGGCAAAGCCGATGGCCGCACAGGTCCCCGGTGGGAGGTCGGGCATTGCGCTCCTCATGCCCGCACCATGCGGCTCTGCTCACGGGCGCGCAGTGCCTCAGTGCAGCGCACGCAATCAACGATGCTGCCGAGACGGTGCTGTTGGTACAGGACGCGGGCGCGGTCGTAGTCGAGCAGATACGTGCCGGGACGGTTGATGTAGTCTTCGACGCCGCAGAGGCCGACGGAAGCGTGCGCAGGATCGTAGATGTGAGTCACCTGCTGACCCTCCGGGGCTCGTCGCAGGGCACGCAGAACTCCCGGGCGTGCTGTGCGCTCGTGAGCGCTTCCTGCGCCGTGGCGATTGCGAGTTCGGCGCGGGCGGTGCCTTCACGTTCGCCCTCATGCCTGCCGACCGACCGGCCGTGGTGCCACACGAGTAAGCCCCACATCAACACGCACACGACGATTATGCCGATGCGGCTTACGCGGTCGGCGGCTTCCGAGGCGAGCCATGGGTCGCTGGCGGCCCGATTGCCTTGAGCCAGCCTGTGATCGTGTCCGTTCAGCATTGCGAGCACCCTTCTTGTCGTGCAAAAATCTTCGGTGTATCGTCGCCGCCGTCGCATCGGTGGGCTGATGGATCTGGGGATGGCGACATGGAGCATGGGTGAAGGTTTGTCCCTTCTGCGCCGAGGAGATTCAGGAAGCGGCCGTCAAATGCCGCCACTGCGGAGAGTGGTTCGAGGAGGACCCCGAACTTCACTCCAAGGAGTCGCAAGATCAGACGTCGGTGCCCAGATCCAGCCATTCGCGCGGCGCCGTCGGACTCGGTCAAGGATCTGGCGGTAACGTTCTGGCCGCCTTTCTGAGTTTGGTAATTCCAGGGCTGGGACAGCTCACCCAAGGACGACTTGGAGCAGCCGCTGCTCAATTCATTGCGTGTTTGCTCACCGGATGGATGTTCTTCCTCGCGCCCGATTTCTGGACGGCCGTGCTTGCCATCGGCGTTTATGTTGGAGGCGCAGTCAACGCGGCCCAGTGGGAAGGTCGGAGAAGATGACCTGTGCGCCATGCGATTACGCTCCGTCTTGTTCATGGTCCAATCTAGTACCAAATTGGGACCAGATTAGCAAGCGGATAAATCTACATTGTTGTCATCACTCTCTTGCGTTCGCCCCGAAGTCGCTGCACGGCGATCATATCGGGTCCACTTGAAGGCGGTAGAATTGGGGCGACGAAAAAAGGGCGACAGGGATTCGCGGCGAACTCGCCCGATGAAGTTCTACGTCAACGACGAAGAGGGTTTGCTACTTGAAGGAGTGGCGAGCCTGCTCGGGAAGAGCTTTTCTGATTACGCACACGACATCATGGTCCCCCAAGCCGAACGCGACAGGGTGGATCTACAGCGAAAATATGAGGGGATCTTGCCGAGCTGGTGGCTGACCGAAACAACGCCCGAGGCCAGAGAGAAGATCATTCAGAAGTTGCGCGAAGCCAAGGAAATCGCAGAAAAGTCACGCTCGGAAAATAATTCTTGAATGTAGGTCCAATTTGTGCCTAAATAGTTCCACTATGAAGGGACATCTAGGCAGTCTGGAAATCCCCCGACGGGATCCGCGCGATGCGCCGGTGAAGTTCATGACGACCGCCGCCGCCGCGCGAATTATCGCTGATGCGGCCAGCATAAAGGGGCAAACGCGAGCAGAGTTCTTGCGTGCAACCGTGGAACCTGTGGCACGCAATATCATCGCAGAGTGGCGTCGGCAAACCTCTTAGGTGACGATATCCAAGGCGATCGCATCAGTGACCGACGGAGGATGGGAGTGAAGATATCAGTTGACATCCACCAGGGGCCATGGCCGGCTGCTTCATCGCCGGTGCTCAGGCAGCCTCATGCCGGTAGTGCGGGAGTGAAACCGGCAGATAGCACCGACTCAGAATGCGGTCACCCCACCGCGAGTCGGCCACGCGAGGCAGGCTCCCACGAGCTGCCCCACCACACACGGAGCCACTGGCCGCGAGACGACCGCCGCCAGTGGAAATGCGGGAACGCCAACCAGTTCAGTGGCTGCGGGAGGTTTGGCGTGAGCGCATCAGCATATCCATTCCGGTGTGACGGGTGCCACAAGGGCGACTTCGCGGACTTCGACCACTACTGCGACGTGCTCAACGTACCGATGGATATGACGCCGCATGCATTCGCTGCGTGGATGGCGGGGCGACTCGACTGGTGCGGGGAGTACGGCCCGGTCGCATCGGAGGCCAAGGCCTGATGGCGGACCTCGTTGCGATGCCGACGAACGGCGAGATCCCGCAGCCTGGGCGCATTATCCGCGACCCTGCCCTGCTGCCGTACTATCTGACGCCACGTGAGGCCGCGAACCTGCTCCGCCGTTCCGTGCGAACGCTTCAGGACTACTGCAAGGCCGGCGACCTTGAGCGCGGCACCCATTGGATCCAGCCGCGCGGCCGGCAGCGCCTGTTCATCCGCGACGCGATCCTCGCGTTCCAGCGCGGGCGCGAAGAGCGCGCCCCGGAACCAAAGAAGGGTTCGATCTGTCGGGCCGATTTGACACAGTTCCCATCTCTCCGTAGTGCGTATGCGAGGGACAATGGGCTGTAAGGCGATCAAGACTCGCTACGGGCGCGTGGCGCTCCGGCTCATCTGGACCTACCGGCACGCCAAGTTCCGGTCGCAGGAGACGCTCGGGCTAAAGTGGACGAAGGCCAGCGAGGCCGCCGCCCAGCGTGACATGGGCGATCCGATCTCGCGCGAGATGCGCGCCGGGATCTTCTCGCCGCAGCGCTACCTCGAGCTGTTCCCGAATGGATCGAAGGCCGCGGAGTTTCGCCGCGAGCTCGGGATGCGCATCGTCAACGTGGTCCCGGAACCGGCGAAGGCGATCACCGTCGACGATTGGTTCCCGATCTGGATCAAGCGGTACGAGACGCCGGAGTACCGGCCGTCGCGAGCCCGGGACTACCGACAGGCGATGAAGGCCTACATTCTGCCCTACGCCGGGAACTACCGGCTCGACGAGATCGTCGGCTCACATATCGTGGAGCTGCGCCGCCTCCTGAGCGAGCACAAGACCCACGCAAAGAAGCCGCTGGCGACGAAGACCGTCCGCAACTGCGTGAACGGCGTGTTCCGAGCCTTCATTCGCGACGCTCGCATAGAAGGCCTGATCAAGATCGATCCATACGCCGACCTCGAGTGGGGAAGGCTCCCCAGGGCCGCGCGCGACCCGTTCACCGAGGCGGAGCGCGACGCGATCGTCGAGCACTTCAAGACCGCATCGGACGGCCATTACTACGTGCTGACCTTGAACCAGTTCCTCACCGGGATGCGCCCGTCCGAGACGACAGCGCTCCGTGTTGGAGACGTTGACCAGGTGAATGGCCGCTACCACATCCGGCTCTCGCGCCATCTCGGCAAGGAACACGTGCCGAAGACGAAGCATAGCGAGCGCTTCATCGATCTGCACCCGCTGCTCCTCGAGGCGATCCGAGAGCACCTAGCGGGGATCACGGATCCCAACGCGTACGTGTTCACGAACATGCACGGCCGCCCGATCGACCAGGCGGAGTGGCCCAAGGATCACTGGGGGAAGGCGCTCGACGCGCTCAAGATCCGCCGGCGGAAGTGGTACGCCACCCGCCACACGTTCATCTCGCTGGCCCTCTCGGAGGGGGCGAACCTGCTCGATCTGGCTGAGTACTGCGGCACCAGCGTGCAGATGATCCAGGAGAATTACGGCCGCTACATTCCCCGCACAAACCGCGGGGTGACTGGTTTCGTGTCTGCTCCAAGGGAGGCGAAAGTTAACCTTTCAGGCGGTAGGGTTAACCTTTTGTGCAAAAACCCCTTGGAAAGTGGGGCGTCCCCGACGGGATTTGAACCCGTGTTGCCGACGTGAAAGGCCGGTGTCCTGGGCCGAGCTAGACGACGGGGACGTACTCTTGCTGTTGCGACGTTGCCTGACAGGCGCTGCCGAGGCGCGGCCCTCCCTAGCGGGATCTCCCGAGCCGTTCAACAGGCTTGCATCATTCAATCGTTGCGCTCTCTTTTGAGTGATCAAGTCTCTTGCACTGCCGCGTGCCGCATGGTTGTCTCCATCGCCAATGTCCGCGGGCGTAATTTGATTTGCGCTCGTAGTATTTTTTCTGCGAGGGATTGAGAACATGGCCACGAAGTCAGTGAGTAAGAGTGCGAAATCCAAATCACCCGCGAAGTCTGCCGCTAAGAAATCCAGCGCCGCAAAATCCACCGCGGCAAAGGCGCGGACGACCAGGGCCGCTGCCGATCCTGCTCGTGAGTCCGATGAGACGACCCCGGATCTGACGAAATACGATCAACCCGGCGCTCCCTGGTGGAAGCGTGTCCCGCCGCCGCGCCGTCACTGAGCTTCCCACGCTGGTGTCTTGATTTTTTTAGATGCTTGCCAGTTTGTGGGCATCTGCTTACATATCAGACCAATTCAGGAGGAAAAGCAGCATGACAGGTGAACAGGTCGAGTTCAGCCGCGATTGTCAGGCCGTCGAAATCCCGGCCGGCCATAATGTCACACTCCCGAAAGGAACTGTGGCCTATATCACACAGTCGCTTGGCGGCAGTTACACTCTCCAGGTCCCGAGCTATGGCGGTCTCTATCGCATCGGCAGCACGGAGGCCGACGCCATCGGCAAGGAACCGGTGGCCGACCCTGCAGTGGCCTCTTCTACGGGTGACCTCGAATCGCAGGTGTGGGCACAGCTCAAGACATGCTACGACCCGGAAATCCCCGTCAACATCGTCGATCTCGGTCTGGTGTACGATATGCAGCTCTCCGACACCGCGGAAGGCGGCAAGCGTGTCGATGTCAAAATGACCCTGACGGCTCCGGGCTGCGGAATGGGCGGCCACATCGCCAATGACGCACGGATGAAGATTCTCTCGCTGTCAGGTATCGAAGATGCCGACGTCGAGGTCGTCTGGGATCCACCATGGAATCCGCAGATGATCTCACCTGCCGGACGCGAGTTGCTTGGTATGGATTGAGCCCAGATCCCGATCCCCGGTTGGTTCCCTGACGCCGAACGAACAGGCAGACACAACCCCCTACTGCCTCATTCGGCGGCGGGCTCCCGACGCCCAGAGTCCGGCCGAGGCTACGGCCCGGCCGGCGCAACCAACCAGGGATCGGGGAATTTCTGTTCTCCCGTCCCTACTTCAGTATTTCAATCCGAGATTTCCACCGGCGTGCCCAGCGGCACGATGTCGTAGAGATAATCGATGTCGCGGTTGGTGACGGCGATACAGCCCGCCGTCCAATCCACGGGTAGTTCCTCGCGACCGCCATATCCGTGAATGCCAACCCAGCCGCCCATGAGTGTGTTCTGCGGTGGTGTCACCTCCTGCAGGTTGGCAAAGAAAATATCCGTCCACTCCGGTTCGGAGATGATCTTCTGATCCAGAGCGCGTTCCGCATCCTGGATGCTCGGGTAGCTGATTGCCAGAAAACGGTGGAACTGGCTGTTCGGCTTTTTCCCCGAAATGTAGTAACGGCCCACCGGTGTGCGGCCGTCACCACGGAGCAGCTTGCCTCCGGTTGGCGCGGGCCCGAGCACGATGTTGAATTGGCGTAGCACGTCCTTGCCGTTCTTCAACCACATCTGACGCGCCGATTTGCGCACCTCGATGACGTACCCGTCGCTGGCCCGCCCAGCGGCCAACGCCGTAACCCAGGGCGTGACAAACCCTGCGACGATTGCCGTCAGGAGGCTGCTACACAAAAACCGCTGCCAACTCATACGACCGTCCCTCTGCCTGCCGCCCGGAAATAACCATGTGCACAGAGTTGGGTCAATTGCTTTCTGTGTCCGGGGCCGCTGTCCGACTCGTTCGCTACAAGACCATCCCGACCTTGCGTCATGCTGGCGTTGCACTATCGTGCCGCTGGCATGCGCCAGCCGATTACGCATCGTATCGCCGTTGAGGGTGCAGAGATCTGCGTCTTCGAATGGCCCGCCGCGGACACTGAGTGCCGCACCGTCCTGTTGGCGCACGCCACCGGGTTTCATGCGCGGTGTTGGGATCAGATCGTCCACCGCCTGCCCGATTGCCGCGTCCTGGCTGTGGACCAGCGCGGCCACGGCCGCAGCTCGGGAGAGCAGCCGGTGCATTGGCGCCAGTTCGGCGACGATCTGGCGGCCATCGCCCGCCATTTTGATCTGCAGGATCTCGAGGGTGTCGGCCACTCGATGGGCGGTCATGCGATGGTCCAGGCCGCGACATCCGAAGCCGACCGCTTCCGCCGGCTCCTGTTGATCGATCCGGTGATCCTGCCGCCGGAATGGTATGGAACGTCCGAAATCTGGCCGGATGAGGCGGTAACTCAGCATCCAACCGCCAAACGAAGACGCCACTGGCAATCAGCGCGTGAGATGTACGAACGTTTCGAGCACCGTGTGCCGTTCGACACCTGGGATCATCACGTTTTACGCGATTATTGCGAGCACGGTCTCGAACCGGACCCGGAGCATGGCGCGTACAGACTTGCCTGCCACCCTGAATTCGAGGCCGCAGTCTATATGGCCAGCAGAGGCAATGCGGCAATCCACGATTGCGTGAAGTCCGTGCAGGCACCCGTCCTGTTGATCCGGGCGATGGAGCCGCCAGACCTGCGCAGCCTGATGGATTTCCGTTATTCGCCGACCTGGAAGGAGCTTGCCGCCGCCTTCCCGAACGGTCGCGAAATCTATCTGCCGGATCGTACGCACTTCCTGCCGATGGAGAGTCCAGAACTGGTGGCGCAATGGATCGAGGCAGCCTCATGAAAGACGATTCCACCACTACACCACCGGCTGAACGAGGCACCCCGGGTGCACTCCCGATCAGCGGGCGCCAGCGTAAGTTTCTGCGCGGCAAAGCGCATTCCCTGAACCCGGTCGTGCAGGTCGGTCAGGCGGGTTTGAGTGAGGAAGTCCTGCACGCCGTCGACGAGGCGCTGCTCACACACGAACTCATCAAAGTTCGCCTGCTGGCGCCGGAAGACAAACACGGCGCGGCCGCAAAACTCGCTGAGGCGACCGCGGCCACACTGTGTGGCCTCATCGGTCACACGGTCATCCTCTATCGACCGCATCCAGAAAAGCCGAAGCTGAAGCTGGAGCCTTGAGGCATGGAACACAGTGTGGTGACGCCTGTTTGCTGCCTGGCTCCCATCCAAAGCCTCCCTCCCTTGACGCTGCCCGGCATGCACCCTAAAAACCCGCCTCGCGCTGCGAGGCGCGGCTATACCGGGCGGGCCGTTAGCTCAGTTGGTTAGAGCAGCTGACTCTTAATCAGCGGGTCCGGGGTTCGAGTCCCTGACGGCCCATTCCTCCCACCTTCGAACGATCGGACGGCAGGTGCCGTGTCCGTTGCTGGAACGCCGGGCCGGCGCACAGGCCGATTTTTCCAGCAACTGACGGTATTCTCGGATGCCGTGGCCGGATGGCCAGGGGAATCCGAAGAGCACCAGGGGAACACCGTGGCAGTCCGGACAAAAGCCGGCGTGGGCGGTTCCACCCGCCCCGCTCACCGGTCCAGAGATGGACCCGGACGGCAAGCTGGCCCCGGGGGCGTGACGGCCCGCGCCTGGTAGGGGCGGGGACTCGGGGCATGGGCATCTGCTTCGGGGCCGAGAATGATGTGGCCCGCTGGCAGTGCCTGCGGATCCCCAAACTGTCGCATGATTCGAGGCAAGACCCGTCAAATACCTCATGCTAAGGAAATTGCGTCTGTGACTGATGCATCAGTTTGTTTATGGAGCAATGACGAAGTGGCCTGATAACGCCGGCTTCCAACTGCCATGATATCCAAGACCCTTTCTCGCAACCCGGGGGACAAGAACCCTGTCCCTGGCATTGAAGAATCGGCGCCTTCCGGCGAACTGGTCATCGTCGTCCGCGCCGAAGTGCTCGATACCGTCGGGCATGTTCTGGGAAATCTGTTCCAACGTCTCTATTTTCTGGTCGACCGAGTCGCCGAGGCTTCACCTCTCGCGGCCGGCGAACTGCAAGCCAACGTCGGCCGGCTGGAAGCGGTCCTGCAACTCTTTCTCGACTATGTCACGCCGCACTCTCCCGCGTTACGAGTCGTGTCGCTCGCGGACATCGTGCAGGGGGCGGCGCGCCGGTTTGAGGATGTATGTGGAGAGCAGGTGCGCGTCGAGTGTGTCTCTGTGCCGGCGGGGGAGGTGCTGGTCGATGCGGGACAACTGACACGCGCCTTTGATTTGATGGCGAGCCGGTGTGCGCCGCGGGATGACGAAGCGGCGCAACAAGTGATCTCCATCGAAACCACGTGTGCCGGCGGCTGGGCGGTGTTGCATCTGACCGTTCCCCGCGCATGTCTCTCGGGGCGCAACTCGGAAGACGAACTGCGTTGGGCCATGGCGGAGAAGCTCATCGATCTACACGGAGGGACGTTGCGCCAGGAATTGTCGAATTCAGGAGGATTGCAGTGGCTGATTCAGTTGCCGCTCTACCGCTAGAGCCTTTGGGTTTTGGCAATCCCCGCATCCTGATCGTCGATGACGATCCATTGATCCGGCAACAGATTCAGAGTCTGTTGGCGGATCACTCGTACAACGTCGAAGTGGCAGCCGATGTCGATGAGGCGCTCGATCGGCTGGCTGGTGGGTCGTTCGCGCTGGCGCTGGTCGATCTGAAAATGCCGGGACGTGACGGCATCAGTCTCATGCAGGATATCCGCGAGCATTGGCCTTCTGTCGAGGTGATCATGGTGACTGGCCACGCCAGCATCAAGACAGCGGTTGAAGCCATGCGGTTGGGTGCCAGCGATTACATCACCAAACCGTTCGAACCCGATGAGATTCTCCTGGCCACACAGAAGGTGTTCGAGCGGCGGCGGCTCCTGGACGAAATCGACTACCTGCGCAAACAGCTTTCGGATCGATACCGCTTCGCCAACATGATCAGTCGCGATCCGGTGATGTTGGAAGTGTTTTCGACCATCGAGATGCTGGCCGACACGGATGTCACGGTGGTCATCTCCGGCGAGTCGGGCACGGGGAAGGAACTCGTCGCGCGTGCCATCCATTTCCAGGGCAAGCGCAAGAACGGTCACTTCGTCGCGATCAACTGCCCAGCGGTGCCGGAGAATCTGCTGGAGAGCGAACTGTTTGGATACGATCGCGGGGCATTCACCGGCGCGCATCAGGATCGTGTCGGCAAGATCGAGTTCGCCAATGGTGGCACCCTGTTTCTGGACGAGGTGGCGAGTATCTCACTGGCGACGCAGGCGAAACTCCTGCGTGTCCTCGAAGAACGCGCCATCGAGCGGTTGGGAAGCAACCGGCGCATTGCACTCGACATGCGCGTGGTGGTCGCGACCAACGAGGATCTGGCGCAGTGCGTGGCAGCCGGACGTATGCGGGAGGATTTCTATTACCGAATCAACGTGGTTCCGGTGCACTTGCCCCCCTTGCGAGAACGGCCGGCCGATGTCCCTCTGCTGGCGGCTGAGTTTCTGCGCAAGAACGCCTTCGCGCGTGAAAAAGGGATCAACCGGATTTCCGACGAGGCGCTGGCTCAGTTGTCGTCCTACCACTGGCCCGGCAATATCCGTGAACTGCTCAACGTCATGGAACGAGCCGTGTTGCGCGGTAAGGGCGGTGTCATCCAGGAGGTGGACCTGCCGGGAGCAAGACTCCGGCGAACGCTCTCGGGTGAAACCGAGCCGGACATCCAGCACCCACTGCGCGATTGTCTCAAGGCTGCGGAGCGGCTCTATCTCGAACGCGTGTTGGCGCGCTTCAGCGGTCGAATTGCTTCGGCTGCGCGACATGCCCAGATCGATCAGGCGACGATGCACCGCAAACTGCGTGAGCACGGAATCGATGCGGGCTGCTATCGGAAGCCGAATGCCAGGAAAGGCTAAGGAGATCTTCGCCTCGCGCCCTTGCAAGTGCCGCCATACCCGTCTTTTGCTTGACTCTTGCAGACTTGCAAGGATTGTATCGACCTTCGAACCGTGGATCACCACTCCGTTGATGGCATGTGCCTTGCGGAGCGTACGGGAGCAACCTCATGTACTGTGATTTTTACGAACTGACCGAGCGTCCGTTCAACGTCACCCCCGACCCCAAGTTTCTGTACCTGAATGCTCGGTACCGGGAGGCAATTGCATCACTGAACTATGGCATCACACAGCGCAAGGGGTTCATCACCCTGATCGGCGAGGCGGGCACCGGCAAGACGACGTTGCTCAAGAAACTGCTCGAAGACCTGGATCAAAAGACGAAGACGGTCTTCATCTTCAATACCAACGTCTCTTTCGAAGAGATCCTGGAGTACATCTTTTCCGAATTCGATCTGCCGGTCCACAACGGCAAGAAACTGTATATGCTGCAGCGGCTCAACACCTTCCTGTTGGATGAGTTGCGCAACGGCGGCAATGTGGCGCTGCTCATCGACGAGGCACAAGATCTGGAATTTTCGGTGCTGGAAGACCTGCGCCTGCTGTCCAACCTGGAGACCGCGAAAGAGAAGATTCTGCAAATCGTCCTGTCCGGACAGCCGGAGTTGGGCCAGAAACTCAGCAACCCCGTCTTGCGCCAACTGCGGCAGAGAATCGGCATCAACTGCCGGCTGTTGCCGTTGTCACGGGACGAGGTCACCGAATATATCAATTACCGGCTCCAGGCTGCCGGCTCCCCGGACCTCAAGTTGTTCACGCGTGAAGCCGAAGACCAGATCTATCATCTCTCGCGCGGGATCCCGCGACTGGTCAACGTCGTCTGCGACAATTCCCTGGTGATCGGCTATGCCCTGGGCAAGAAGCGGATCGGGGCGGACATTGTCGCGGAGGCGGCGGCGGATCTGCTGCCGGCTGAACCCGCGTCGGAGCAAGCGGCGCATGAGCCGATGATCGTTACGGCGCCACCCCCGACGGGCGTTCCGCCACGACGTGATCGCCGGCGCACCCGGTACGGTGTGGGTGCGGTGCTCGTGGCCGCCCTGGCCGTTGGCTTGTGGTCGGCGGGTCGCACGGCCCTCGAACAGGCGGCACCAGAGTCCCCGGATTCCATACCTGGGCAACGGGAAGTGATCCGCCCCGGTTCGCTACCGCGCGATGGCGTGACCGAGGCGGTCCAACCGAAGCGTCCACAAGAGCAGCAACCCGAGGGTCGTCTGGCCATGATGAGCGATCCGATCAAACCAGCGGCGGATTCGGCATGGCCAGCCGAACGCGATTCCGTGAAGGATGTCGTGGAACCCGCCACGGGGGCTGCCTTGCCGGTTGCGGCAGCTCCTGCTGCAGAGGCCTGGGAAGCCGCGCCTGCATCCGATGTGGTTGCGCCGCAGGAGAATGCCGGGGAAAAGCCGTTACCGACGGCAGCCGATCTTGCTGATTTACCCACAACTTCTGTAGTCGCTGCCGTTCCAAAAGAAGAGGCAAAGTATCGCGCTGCGGCGGCTGGCGGAGCAGAATGGGATACGACGGCGCCGCCGCCGGGGGAAGCAAGTGCGGCGGAACCGGTGCCCAGCGGCATCCAACTTTCCGGGGCGAAGTACGAATCGCTGGTCGTACGGGATGGTGATTCTTTGTCAGGGATCGCGCGGCGCAAGTACGGCCAATCGAGCTATACCGTGCTCGACCTGCTCAAACTCGCCAACCCGGTGATCTCCGATGTCGACGTGCTGGTCACGGGCCAGGTCGTCCGCATCCCACAGTTTGATCAGGGCTTTCCGATCCTGACGGAGGACGGCAAGAGTTCGTTGCTGGTGTTCTCGACGCCGAATCAGACACGGGCACGGAACCTGTCGAATGCCCTCGAAAGCCGCGGTTATCGGGGCAGTGTCGTCCCGGTGAGGCTCGGAGCTCAGAAACGAGTGTACCGTGTCGTGGTCACAGGTGAGGGGAGCGACAACGAGATCGATGTGATCGGACGCGAGTTGCAACAGCTTTTTCGTGACGATACGGCCATCGCGAAACTGGGTGAGTGAGAACCGGTGTTCGCCACCGAGGCAGAGCTGTGTGGCGGCCGCCCGGGTGCGATGGGCAGGAATGGAGGGATGGCGATGCCCGCCCAGCGAGAATGGGTCTGCCGCCCGGTGAAGAAGAGATCTGGAGAACAAATGGATACAGCCCGTTCCCGGATGTGGGACGGGTCGGACCCGAGGTGAAATGGTTGAATCCGTGCGAGGCAAACAGAATACAACCCGATGGTTCTTGAGCGTCTGCCTGGGAGGCGCCTGGGGCGGGGGCCTGGCTGGTCTGGCAGAGGCGGTGCTGATTGCCGCGACATCCTCGGGTGAGGAGTACGGTCTCTTTCCGTTTGCGTTGTTGTGGTACGGGGGGCTGGGTTTGGCCGTGGCTCTGGCCTGTGGCGTTGCCGTTTTCATCATGCAGGCACTGCGCCGTCGCGCCTTGCCGGGAGCGTTTGCCATTGGCGTGGCACCGGCCCTGGGCAGCCTCTTCGTTGTGGTTGCGCGGTATCATGTCAATCAGCGGATTTTTGCAGAACAGTTGGTGACGGCGTCGGTACGGGGAATTGCCGTCCACCTGGGGCTCGTCGCCGCTGCACTCATCCTGGCCGGTATCGTCGTGCTCGTGGCGCGCCGCCTGCAGCAGGCACGACATGGATTGCTGGGTGGCAGCGTGGCGTTCCTGGTACTTCTTGCAGCCTGCGTTGCGGGGGCGTGGTGGAGCATGCCCCGAATCGAAAAGGTGGTGCGCACGGCCACAGCGCCGGCCGACCGCCCGAACGTCATCCTCATCGTTGTCGATACCCTACGCGCCGACGCTCTCGGAGTGCAGGGTGGCCCGCACCGGAAGACACCGCACATCGATGCCTTTGCACGCGACGCCGTACGCTTTTCACAGGCCTATACCCAATCGAGTTGGACGCGGCCGTCGATTGCCTCGATCCTGACCTCCCTCTACCCGTCACGGCATGGGGCCATCCTCAAGCTCGATCCGCTGCCGGACGAGGTCGATACGATGGCCGAAATCCTGCGGCGCGAGGGCTTCTGGACGGCGGGTTTTGTCAGCAACATCAACGTTGCGCCGGTCTTCAACTTCCAACAGGGATTTGCGGAGTACAACTACCTGGCGCCGCGCTTCTACTTCGGAGCGACCGATTCCGCCACGCGGCTGGCGATTTACAAGGGTTTGCGGCTGTTGCGTGAACGGTTCTTTGGCCACCGCATGTATTTTTACCATTATTACCAGGACGCAGCGGTGGTGAATCAAGCAGTGATGGACTGGCTTGCGCAAAAGCCCCCGTCCCCTTTTTTCCTGCTGATCCATTACATGGATCCACATGATCCATTCTTCGAGATTCCCTACAATGGCAGGGGCGTGGCGCGAGTCAGCACGCCGTCGCCTCCGAAAGACCAGGCGCCGGAGTTGCGCAGACTCTACGACCAGGATGTCACCTACCTGGACGACCACCTGCAAGCCTTGCTGGAGAAGCTGCGCGCCCTTGGCCTCTACGACCGTAGCGTCATCGCCCTTACGGCAGACCATGGAGAGGAATTTCAGGAACACGGTGGTTGGTGGCATGGGACAACACTCTATGAGGAGCAGGTGCACGTACCCCTGCTGATTCGCCTGCCGCGGGACACGCGCGCCGGCACTGTCGAAACACGTCCGGTACGCAGCGTCGACATCATGCCAACGCTGCTTGCCGCAGCAGGGGTGGATCCAGCGCCCGAATGGCAGGGGGCGAACGTATTTGCCCCGGATGTGAAACCGCCGGCCGTGCTTTTTGCAGAGGAGAAGCTGGAAGGGAACATCGTTCATTCCCTGCGTCGAGAGCATTGGAAGCTGATCACTGCCAATGCCGGGAATCCGCGCGGCCTGGCACCCGTCGAGCTTTATGATCTCGCGACAGACCCGGGCGAGACACGCAACGTCGTCGACCAATACCCCGAACTGGCGCAGGATCTCCTGCGCCAGTTGGCAGAACGCCAGCGGGCCGTGGAAAGCGGCGGGAAATAGGCGATCGCGGGGATGTTGCTGATCGTCGGACTCGATGGCGCGTCCTGGAACCTGCTGGCGGCGTTTCTGGAGCAGGGCAGAATGCCCCATCTGCGCGCCCTGCAGGATGAGGGCTCCTTTGGCCCGTTGCGCGCGACGATGCCCCCGGCGACGTTTCCCAGTTGGACCACCTTCATGACCGGCGTCAACCCGGGCCGCCACGGGATTTTCGACTTCACGCGTCGTGAGCGGGGAGCGTATCGGGTGAATTTCACCAACGCCTCGTTTCGCAAGGCGCCAACCGTATGGCAGATGCTGAGCAAGGCGGGAAGGCGGGTGGCGGTGCTCGGACTGCCGGGAACCTACCCGCCGGAAGCCGTCAACGGTGTGATGTTGAGCGGCTTCGATACTCCCGTGACGACCCGCGCTGATGCCTCGTTTGCCTATCCGCCGGAGTTCGCCGAATTGGTCGAGTCGAACGGCGGCTTTCCGTTCGCCGATTTCCAGGAATTCCGCATCGGTCCAGACTGGCATCGCCGGGCGCTCGATCTGCTCCTGCGCGGCATCGAAATCAAGACGCGATTGGCGGAGACTCTGCTCCAGCGTGAACCCTGGGACTGTTTCATGCTGTTGTTTGGTGAATCTGACACTGTGGCGCACCACTTCTGGCACTTCCATGATGGGAACTCGCCGCGCCACGATGCGAGGTCTACCGGGGAGTACGGCGATGCGATCGGCCAGGTCTACTCGGCCCTCGACGGCGCCATCGGGCGTTTGAAGGCGCATCGGCCGGATGCCGATATCCTGATCGTGTCCGACCATGGTTTTGGCGGTGCGGGAGCCAAAGTCGTTTACCTGAACCAGTGGCTGGCGCAGGCAGGCTGGCTGCGGTTCGACGAGTCTGACCTCGGCGGAAGGATCGCGTCCTTTACAAAGCGGCAAGCGCTCCGGTGGATGCCTTTTCGCATGCAGAGGCGGCTTTTCCGTTGGAAGGGAGGGCGCCTTGCGGGTCGTCTCGAATCTCAGTCGCGATTTCGAGGAATCGATTGGTCCGGCACGGCCGCCTTTTCCGAGGAACTGAATTACTTCCCCAGCCTTTGGTTGAATCTACGAGGACGCGAGCCGCAGGGTCTGGTCAGCGCGGAGGATTACGAGAGAACGCGTGCCGCCCTCTGTGCGGATATCGAGGCATTGCGTGATCCGGAACATGGCCGGCCGATCATGCGGCGGGCATGGCGTCGCGAGGAGTTGTACGACGGGCCGTGGGTATCAGACGCCCCGGATATCGTCCTCGAGCTCAACGACGATGCAGGATACTCCTACAACTGCCTCCCCAGTCCACGCACCAGGGAAGGGGAGGCCGTGCGCCGTCTCGCCGGGCAAGAACTGGCCGGCGGGAAGCTTGCCGGAATGAGCGGTAGCCACCGTCGCGACGGCGTTTTTCTGGTGGCGGGACCTTCCGTGTCGGCCTCGGGATGGACGGAGGGTGCGGAGATGGCCGATATGACTCCAACGATCCTCAATCTCTGCGGTCTCGCGGCGCCTGAAAATTTCGATGGAGAAACGTTGCGGGTCGTTGTAAGCCGGTCAACCATGGCTGCGGTGCCTGCGGGCGAGATCACGGTTCGGGAAAGAGTGTACAAACCGCGCGAGGAAGCGGAGATTGCAGCCCGCCTGGCCGATTTGGGGTATATGGAATGAGGGAGCGGAAACAACCGGAAAAGCGCTGGCGTATCGCGATGGTGGCGCCGTGCGCGTTTCCGTCGGCTCGCGGATCGCAGGTACTCATCCGGGAGGTGGCCGAAGCTCTGGCCGAGCGCGGCCACGAGGTGCATGTCGTCACCTATCCGAGCGGGGAGCATGTGGTGCCGTTGCGCGGCATCCATGTGCACCGCATTGCGGTACGCCTACTCGGAAGGGTGAGATTGCCGTGGCTGATCCACAAGGCGCTGCTCGATTTGATCCTCGTCCGCCACCTCTTGCGCATCGTGCGTGAACAGTCCATCGACGTGATCCATGCACACAACTACGAGGGGCCGCTGGTGGCGTTCCTGACGCGTTGGCGGACCGGGGTGCCGATCGTATACCACTCGCATAACGCGCTTGCCGATGAACTGCCGACCTACGTGGCGAAACGCTGGCGTGGTCTGGCGCGTCGAGTGGGGAGACTGCTCGACCATCAGGTCCCCCGGCGCAGCGATCATGCCATCGCACTTACACCGGAACTGGAAGGTTTCTTGCGGGCGAATGGCGTGGCGGCGCAGGCAGTGACGGTGATCCCACCGTTTCCGCCAGCGGCAATCGTCGATGACGGACAGGCGGTGCCCGGGGTGGATCTGACCGGCCGATTCGCCGTCGTGTACACGGGCAATCTCGATCCATACCAGGATCTCGATGTTTTGCTGCGAGGGGTTTTGTCGGCACGCACGCAGGCCCCTGACATTTGCCTGGTTCTGGTGACGCACGATGCACACTGGCGTGAAAGTCTGGGTGCGGAATTGGCAGCAGCCGTCGACAGGGTCGGGGCGACGGTGACCGTGGTCCCGTCCTTTCCCGCCGTTCGGCGGCTCATGGCGCGGGCCCAGGCGCTTGTCTGCCCGCGCAGTTCCTGGTCTGGCTATCCGATCAAGTTACTCAATTATCTCGCGGCTGGCCGCCCCATCATCGCGGCGGCGGGCTCAGCCAAAGAATTGATCGACGGGGACACGGCCCTGATCATTCCGAACGGTGATGCGGAAGCGTTGGGAGAGGCGATTGTGCGCCTGCGGAACACACCGGCGCTGGCGCAGGTCCTGGGGGAAGCGGCCCGAGAGCGTGCTGCGCGTGCGCCGTCGGCCAGTGAAACAGCCCGCGGGATCGAACGAATCTACGAGACAGTGGCCGGCGCAGGCGGCGCTGGCAGGACAAAAGGAAGCGGTCGTCTGATGAAATTCCCTGGTGCCCGGGAGTTGCTAGGTAAACCAAGAGGTCGTATAAGCGCGCTTCCCGAACATCGGGCGGGAGAGATTGTGCGCAGGACCGGAAGCTTGGCGAGAATCGCGATAGCGTTGTTATGTCTTCAGTTGGTGGCATGTGCGGGCCGGAATGTCCCGACGGCATCGCTGCCTCCGTTGGACGCGCCTTTGCCGGCTGCGCCTGGCCAGACCGGGCCATACCGCATCCAGCCGGGAGATCTCCTGCGGGTGAAGTTCATGTATCACCCGGAACTCGACGTCAAAGTTCCCGTACGGCCGGATGGGGGCGTCACGCTCCAGGGTGGAGGCAATATTCACGCTGCGGGACTGACGACGGAAGAATTGGAAAAAGTCATCGTCGAGCGCACGAGCGACCGGTTACGTGAACCGGAGGTCTCCGTGATGATCGCTCAGACGGCGGATTTGAAGGTGTATGTCATGGGAGAGGTGAGATTGCCCGGGATCGTTGCCTTTCGCGAAGGACTCACGCCTTTGCAGGCAATTGCCGACCGTGGCGGTTTCAGTGATACGGCACGCCTCGACAGCGTGTTGAGATTGTCGCCGGCGGAATCCGAGTACCAGGGGACCCGTCTGGATTTCACGCAACCCCTGGAAGCCGGTTCGCCGGAAGGGGTTCAGATGAGTGCCGGTGACGTTCTCTATGTTCCACGTACCTTTATCGGTGATGTGAATTCGTTTGTTCGACTCTATGTCCGCGGCCTCTTACCGATCGAACCGCGGATCGGCGCCTCGACCAGTTTCTGAGGCTTGCTGGGCAACCATGGCTTTTGAGACACAACGACGACCGAATACCAGTCGCAACGCCAATCTCGGCGCCAACGCCAATACAACCGGCAATGCGGGCAATGGCAACGGCGGAAACGGTAATGCCAACATCGGCTACGGGCCGGGTGGCTGGGTCAGCTCCGGCAACGAACAACTGCGGGATATCCTGCACGTCATTTTCAAGCGTAAGCGGCTGATCCTGTTGCTTTTCCTGGCGGTGGCTTTGCCCGGACTCGTGGGCACGATGCTGCAGAAGAAAAAATATCTTGCCACCGCCAAGGTCATGATCTCGACATCGCGTACCGATCCGACCCTGCAGCCGACCGATCTCACCAAGTTGGACAATATCCAGTTGAACGAGGCACTGGTGAACTCCGAGGTGCACGTTGTCAGCAGCCGCGATCTGATGGAGGCCGTCGTCCGGTCGCTGGCGGCGGGGGATGGTGGATCGACCTCTCCGGCGGGGAAGAATTCTTTTGGCGAGCAGATCCTGGCTTTGGGCCAGGCGATCAACGTGACGCCCGTGAAAGCGTCGAACATCATTCAGATCGACTACAAACATTCCGACCCGATGTACGCGGCACGTGTCGTGAACCGTGTCGTCGACGAGTACTTTGCCTACCACGCGGAAGTGCACGGATCGAAAGGTCTGTCTCGTTTCTATGACGAGCAACGCCGGGGACTCGAGCAGGAACTGCGCCGTTCCGAGCAGGCGCTGGTGAATTTCTCGAACACCGAAGGTATCGTCTCGCCGAAAGACGAGATTGCCGCCACCGTGCATATGGTGGGTGAAGTGGGTAGCGCCCTGCGCGAGATCTCGGCCAGCGTCTCCGGCGCGGAGGAGCGCCAGCGAGTGCTGCGGGAACAGGTAGACCAGCAGCCCGAGATTGTGAAGCGCTCGCAGTACCTCGAAGTCAATCCGGTGATCACACAGCTCAGCTCACAACTGGTCGATCGCACGGTGGACCGTGTGACGCTGCTGCGGAAGTATACGGAAAAGGATCGGCACGTGCGCGACAACAGCGAAGAGATCTCCGAGCTGCGGAGTGCCCTGGATTCCGAACTGCGCGAACGGCCAACCATCGTTGCCCACCAGTTGTACCGGACCAACCCGCTGCGTGAAGATCGTGTTCGCATGTTGCTCGAACTCGACAGTCAGCTCAGCGAGATGCGCGCGCGTCAGGCGACACTCGAAGATGAACTGAGTCGCGTCACGCGCCGTCTGATCAACCTGCGGCAGAAGAGTGTCGACTACGACCGGCTCGAGCAGGATTTGAAGAACCGCCGTGAAACCTACGAACTGTATGTGAAACGCGAGCAGGAGGCACGAATCAGCCAGGCGATGGACGAGCAGAAGCTGGTCAACATCGATATCGTCCAACGCCCCGCCTTGCCACTGCCGGAGGCGGATACGCGACGAGTCTCATTTGCCCTGTCGATCATTGCCGGCATGGTGGTCGGAATCGCTGGCGCGTTTGCGCGCGAGTACATGAGCCGTTCGTTGCGTACGGAAGGTGATGTGGTTCGCCATCTCGGCTTGCCTCTGCTCGCGACGATCGCCGAAGCGCCCAAGGCGCAGTAGAGACGGAGAACGGGGCTGCTGTGAGCAAAATCTACGAAGCGCTGAAGAAGGCCGAGCAGGAGCGGGAGCGAGTTCGTACACGACCTGCGCAACGTCCCCCCGTCTTGCCGGGGCCGGTAGAGCAGAGCGGCGTCATCCAGGAGGACTACCAGAGGCTGCGTGCCAGCGTGCTTTCGATCGCTGTGCCTTCCGGGCTGCATACGGTTCTCGTCACCGCGGCACGCCACGGAGAGGGTGCGACGACGGTCGCACTCGGCCTGGCCGCAGCATTGGGCCGTGAACGCGAAATGCGCGTTCTCCTTCTCGAAGCCAACGTGCGCACCCCATGTCTCAGTGCGATCCTGCCACTGGCGACGACCGCAGGTGTCACGGATTTTGCAGCCGGTCGCGCCGCCCCGGAGGCGCTCGTGACACGTCTCGACAATCTCAACATCTCCGTCGTTGCGGCGGGGAACGCGCCGAGTCCGACGGTCAATGTCGAAGTGCTCGACACCTTGTTGGCTCGGCTGCAGGGTCAGTTTGATTTCATCGTCATCGACGGGCCACCGGTGAACAGTTACGCGGATGCAAGCGTGGTGGCGACGAAGGTCGATGGCGTCATTCTCGTCGTCGAGGCGGACAGTACGCCGGTGGGCGAAGTTGAAGCGGCCAAGAGACAGATCGAGAAGGTCGGCGGCCGTATTCTGGGTGTGGTGTTGAACAGGCAGCGGTCCTATATCCCGGCGCTTCTCGAAAGTCTCCTGTAAGCAAGAGGGCTGCTTTTTTGGTGCAGGCGGTCGGATCCCCATCAACGAGTCAACGAGGTCTCCTGCCCGTCATCGGACTCGTCCTTCTCGCCGCGGTGTTCGCCTCGGCAACGGTCGTGGCGGGACCTCTGGCCGTGGTGCCCGTGTTCGGGCTGCTTTTCGTGGCCCTTGTTTTTACACGCCCCGAGTACGGCATTGCGCTGTTTCTGTCGACCTTCCTGATGACTTACCCGCAGGCGTTGCAGGGCAGCGGTTACCTCACCATCAACAACGTCCTGGGCGGTATTTTTCTGGTCCTGCTCACCTACAAGATCTACCGCGAGGAAGACTGGTGGTTTCTCGGCAACCGCGAGATTCAACTCCTCGGGTTGATCATCCTGATCTATTACATTTCCGACGCGTTCAATGGACCCGACCCGCAGCTGGTCGAATTGCTCGGCGTTCAGGAGCACAGTGCCGCCAATCTGCGCACGTTCATCAATCGTGTTTTGTTCACGGTGTTTTTCGTGAACTTCATCCGTGCGCCGGAGCACGTCCGCATGATCTACCTGGTGGCGCTCGTGTTCATGGTGGCCAGTGCACTGACCGGTGTGCAAGGCGTGTTGCGTGGGACGGCCCTGTACGGGTACCGTGCCAGCACGAAGGCCACCCTCATCGCATCTGCCTTCAACCCGAACCGGCTGGCCATGTTCGCCATCCTTGCGATGGCCGGCCTATGGTATCTGCGCCGGTCTCTCTACACCCCGTTGTTACGCATGCTCATTCTACCGACGATCGGGGTTCTGGCGCTTGCCGTCATCATGACCGCGTCGCGCAGCGGAGTCCTGGGGCTTGGCGTCTGTGGCCTGGTCATCCTGATTGACGAGCGCGCAAGCCTTCGCAGCCTGTTCAGCTTTGCCGTGGCCGGTGCCCTGATGCTCATCCTCGTCTCGCAGTTCGTTCCCGAAAGAACGTTGGAGCGGATCACCAATCTGCCGGGCACGACAGCGGCCGAAACGGGAGAAGGGTCTGGCTCCCTGCAACGCCGCGGTAGAACCTGGACCGTTGCCTTCGACCTCTTTCTCGAGAATCCGATACTGGGCATCGGTATGGGCAACTGGGAGGTCATGCGTTTTCTGAGCGATCCGGCCCGTTCCACGGCAGCTCCGCATAGCTCCTATCTCCTGGCCCTGGTCGAAGGCGGGATCTTTTGTCTCGCGGCCTTTCTCGTCCTGCTGTGGCGCACCTGGCGCAACCTGACCTTCGTGGAGGAGTGGATCTACCGTGGCTCCTCGCGCCTGGCCGGGCTTTTGTGGATCATCAAGAGCGCCAAGGTGAGTTTCTGGGTTCTGATCTTCTTTTCTCTCTTCGCGGATCTCTGGCAACTCGTGATCTTGTTCTGGTTGGTGGGGACCGGCATCGTTTTGCGGCGGCTCGTCGAGCAGGAGCAGATGGAGGAGTGGTACGCCTACTAGGCGGCGCCGGTGGTTGTATGGACGCTGCGGCATACGTCCAGTTTCTCGAACGTCTGGGCCACCGCGTGATCCCCACGGCCACGATGCACTGGTATGATGTCGACCGGCGTTTTTATCTGAGTGCTCCACCCCACTGTGAGTTCGAGCCCGTCGAGAGTGAACTGCGCGAAGTGATGCGCGGTTGGCGCTGTTTTGGAGTCCGCTACGCCACGCCACTGCACGGACGCGGCAAGTTGAGCTACCAGATCACCTGCGACAACCGCCACTATCGCCTGGAGGCGCTGAGCGCCAACGTGCGCAGCAAGGTGCGGCGTGGTCTGAAACGCTGTGAGGTTGGCGCCGTACCGCTCACAACTCTCGCTACAGCGGGCCGGCAGGCGCATACGGATACAGTGGCCCGGCAGGGCCGCACCAGCGGTATCGATGGTGCGGCGTGGGAACGGTTCTGGGCGGCGGCAGAGGAAACGGAAGGATTCGAGGGCTGGGGTGCATGGACGGGCGATCGGCTGGTTGCCTTTCTGGTCAGTGTGACGTTCAACGACTCGGTGGAATTCCTTTTGGCACGCTCGTGCAGCGACGACCTCGGGGCCTATCCCAATAATGCGCTGATTTATCATGTCACCGAAGAGATGCTCGTGCGGCGGGGAGTGCGTGAGATCACATTCGGCCTGGAGTCGCTCGAACCGGTGGGGCCACTCGACCAGTTCAAGTTCGGAATGGGCTTCAGGGCGCGACCTTTGCGCCAGAGGATCGTTTTTCAACCCTTGCTATCGGCACTTCTCCGCCAGAAACCGGTGCGTGCCATGGTCCGCCGGTGGAGTCATCGCCAGTCTCCGGAAGCCGTTTTCTGGCGCAAAGCGGAAGGGTTGCTGCGCTTCGCCGAAGAGGGAGGATTTTAGATCCGTGGCGCGTCTGGGTTACCTCTTTCCCGCATTCCCCGTTTTTCATCAAACGTTCGTGTTGTGGGAAGTGCTGGGTGTGCAGCGAAACGGATTGCAGCCGAAGATCTATTCCATGTGGGCACCCAGCCAGAAGCAGCAGCCCGAGGGACAGCAGATCATGTCCCAGGTGAAGTATCTGCCGTCCCTTCGTTCCGGGGCCGTTCTGAGATCAAATCTGCGCCTGTTCGTGTCATCACCGCTGAAGTACCTGTCTCTCTACCGCGAGGTGGTGCGCGCATGGAGGACGGGGGCACAGGCCCCGGAGCGGGAGGATGTGAGCCCGGGAACGCGAGCGACCCTCTACAATCGCCTGCGTGGTTGGTTCAACGGACATCCGCTGCCGTACCTGGCAAAATCCCTGGCTCTGGTACCGCTCGGTGTGTATCTGGCCGAAGAAGTGCAGCGCGACCAGGTGACGCATCTCCATGTTCACTGGGCGACGTACTCCGCAACAGTTGCCTATGTCGCGCATTTGATCTCCGGGCTGAAATACAGCATGAGTGCCCATGCGTACGATATTTACATGACGCAACGTATGCTTCCGGCAAAAATTGCAGCAGCGAAATTCGTGGTCACCTGTGCGCGCACGAATCAGCGCTTCCTGGCACGCCTGGTGGGCCCGCGGCTCGCTGAGAAGGTCGTGGTGAGCTACCACGGCGTCGATGTGAGCCGGTTCAGCCCGATTCCGAGTGAGCGCCCGGCGCGCAATACCTTCACGATAGGCTCTTGTGGACAGCTCGAACGCTACAAGGGGATGCATCTCCTCGTCGATGCCTGTGCGATGCTGCGAGACGAGGGGGTGCAGGTGCAGTGCTGGATCATCGGCGAGGGACCGGAAAAGCCGAACTTGCAGCGGCAGATCGAGTCCCGTGGTTTGACGGATTGTGTGAGCTTGCTCGGTGCGCGGCCCCATGCCGAGATCGCCGAACGCCTGCGCCACTCCGATGCCTTTGCGCTGGCCAGCGAGTTGGTTGGCAAGTCGCGGCGGCGCGATGTCATTGCCAATGTCATCGTGGAGGCCATGGCGGTCGGCCTGCCGGTGGTTGCGTCGCATATTCCGGGAGCTGAGGAGCTTGTGGAAGATACCGGCACGGGGTACCTGGTGCCACCGAACGACGCAGCCGCACTCGGCAAGGCTTTGTTACGGCTTGCCCGTGAACCGGAAGAGCGCGCCCGTCTGGGAAGCGCTGCACGCCGCCGCATTCTGGCGCATTTCGATAGCGCCCGGAATGTCGCCTGGCTCGCCGGAAAACTGCGCCAGGCTTCCGGTCAGACGGCGCCGGCGGCGCCGATGGCACCAACTCTGGCCGTCGAGGAGGTCGCCTAGTGGAAGGCCGGAACGCACGGCTCGCCCAGCGCTTTTACCCAGGCTACCGGTCTCCGAAGATCGCCTACCAGGAATTGCTTGACCAGCAGGTCAATGAATCGACGGTCTGGCTTGATATCGGCTGCGGCAAGCGGCTGTGCAGTGACGATCGTTTGAACGAGGAGTTGCCACGGCGGGGCCGGCTTACCGTCGGTTGCGATCGGGACCCCTACCTCTCGAAACACAGCAGTATCCAGAACCTCGTCATCTGTGACGCGGCGGCACTGCCGTTTCGGGATCGTACTTTCAATCTGGTCACATCTTCGATGGTCTTCGAGCACCTGGAAGATCCCGGTGCGGTATTTCGCGAAGTGGCACGGATCAGCCAGGCCGGGGGGACTTTTGCGGTCTTTACGCCGAACCGGTTCAACTATGCGATGCTGGTCGCCGCACTCACCCCCTATCGGTTCCACCTGTTGTGGAAGAAGCTTTCCTATTATTTCGCCCGCCGTGAGTGGCGGGATTTCGAAGAGGAAATGTTCCCGACCTTTTACCGAGCCAACTCCCGGCGCGCGCTGCGAGTCCTGGGGGCAGGCGCGGAGTTCGACGAACAACGCCTGGAATATGTGGCTCTGGCTCATTCGTTCGGTTTCGTGACGCCGCTCTATGTCGCCTCGTTGCTCTTCGAGCGCGTAATCGATGCGCTTGGATGGCACGCGTTGAAGGCCGATCTCCTGGGCGTATTTGTTCGGCGAGGAAAGAAAAACCGGAGACATACCGGGACCTCGCAGGTGCCAGCACATACGACAACCGCGGTTTCAGAGGGGGAACTTTGACAATGCCGAGTGCAGGGGAGCGAAAGCCGGCCGAACAGACATCCGGTGTGTCGAGCGTGCCATTTTATCGGCCAGACCTGGGTGAGGAGGAAATCGCCGCCGTCGTCGAGACCTTGCGCTCGGGATGGGTGACGGTCGGCCCGCGCACCCAGGAATTCGAGCAGCGTTTCGCGGAGATGTGCGGGGCGCCACATGCCATTGCGGTGAGTTCGTGCACTGCTGCTCTCCATTTGGCCCTCGATGCCCTCGACTTGAAACCGGGCGACGAGGTGATCACCTCGACCCTGACGTTTACGGCCACCGGCGCCACGATCCTGCATGCGGGTGGACGCCTGGTCCTGGCCGACTGCACGCCGGATACTTTGAACATTGATCCCGATGACGTGGAACGGAAAATTACGCCGCGCACGCGAGCCATTGTGCCGGTGCACTACGCTGGACATCCGGCGGACATGGATGCACTCCAGGCCATTGCCGAGAAACATGGCCTGACGCTCATCGAGGATTCAGCGCATGCGTTGCCAGCCAGCTACCGGGGGAGGAAAATTGGTGTCATCGGTGACATCACTGCCTTCAGTTTTTACGCGACCAAAAACCTGTGTACCGGTGAGGGGGGGATGCTCACCACCGCGGATACGGCGCTGGCGGATCGGATGCGTACACGCCGGCTGCATGGCATGAGCCGTGATGCATGGAAGCGCTACAGCAGTGAGGGGTCGTGGCGGTATGACGTGTCCTACCCCGGTTTCAAGTACAACATGACCGATATCGCTGCCGCCATGGGACTCGTCCAACTCCGCCGGCTGCCCGAAATGCACGCGCGCCGCCGGGCGATTGCGGCCCTGTACCAGGAAGAACTGGCCGATGTGCCCGAACTCGAGCTTCCGGTCTGCCGCTCCGATGTGGAGCACGCCTGGCATCTGTACGTGATCCGCGTGCGGCCCGAGCGGCTGCGTCTGCACCGTGATGCGGTCATCGAAGAACTCAGGGCGCTGGGCGTCGGTTCGCAGGTGCATTTCATCCCACTACACTTCCATTCCTACTACCGCGATGCCTTGCAAGTGAGCCCTCAGGACTTCCCTGTGGCATCGCAAGCGGCGGAAACAATCCTGTCACTGCCGTTTTTTACGTTGATGTCTGATGATGAAGTGCGGTATGTCGCTGCCAGCTTGCGGAGGATCGTGAATGCAAATCGACGCTGACGTGTGCGAGCAGCGGAGCCGCGTGGCCTCGGTGCAGCAACTGGCGGCGGAGTCGGGGCGGGCGATGACCGCCGGTGGCATGACTGCCAAGCACGCGGTGGATTTCGCTCTGGCTCTGGGTGGAGTGCTGTGTCTCTCGCCGGTGTTCCTGCTCATCGGGATCCTGATCAAGATCGATTCGGCCGGACCGGTGTTTTTTCGCCAAAAACGAGTCGGTCGGAATGGCAAGCTCTTTGAAATCTATAAGTTTCGCACGATGGTGCAGGGTGCCTACAAAATGGGATCACGCCTGACCGTCAAACGCGATCCGCGCATCACACGTATTGGCGCTATTCTGCGCTGGTCGAAGCTTGACGAGCTTCCGCAACTCATCAATGTCATCCGTGGGGAGATGAGCCTGATCGGGCCGCGCCCGGAAGATCCCCATTTCGTGGAATTCTACACTCCGACCCAGAGGGATGTGCTGTCGATGCGCCCTGGTCTGGTGGGACCCAGCCAGATCGAAGGGCGCGACGAAGTCGAAGATTATCCCGAGGGTTTGAAGGATACAGAGAAATATTACGTCGATTACATTCTGCCGCCAAAACTGGCGCGCGATCTCGAATATGTCCGAACGACCACGTTCGGACGCGATATGGCTCTCCTCGCGCATGGTTTGTGGGCCACGGTCCGGGGCGCCTTTCGGACCAAATACCTCTGGCGACGCCGGCGGCGCCTCGCCTTGATGGGCGCCGATCTGGCACTTGCCATCCTGACCTACTGGCTTGCCGTACTCATACGATTTGATCTCACCTGGCCCCACGCGACGTATTTCCTACCGACGGTACTCATCATCGCACTCGTTCGTCCGGCGTTGGCCGTCTACTTCAAGACCTATCAAGGAATTGCCAGCTATTTCGGCATGTGGGATCTCATCGCGCTTTTCAAGGCGGTGTCCGTCGGATCCGTGGCCATCGCAGGTGCCACGTATCTGGCCGGTTCGCAGGCTCACCCGCGCTCGGTCTTTGTCATTGACTGGGCCCTTCTCCTCTTCCTTTCCTCGGGAATGCGAATGACCTTGCGTGCCTGGGCGCGGCGGCATCCGCGTGCCCGCTGGCAGAAACGTGAACGCGCTCTGATCGTAGGTGCCGGCTGTGGCGGCGAGCAGATCAGCCGGGCATTGCTCGAAGATCCGTCGGCGGGCTACCGGCCCATCGGCTTCATCGACGAATCACAGGATCGCTGGGGATCCCGGATTCATGGAGTAAAGGTTCTCGGCGGTTCAGCGGAGTTGCCTTTGGCGATCTCAGCGAATAATGTACGGACCGTTTTCGTTTGTCTGTCCGATCTGACCGAAGCCTCGGTGCGTGAGGTGGCTGAGATCTGTGCGGGTGCGCATGTCGAATGTCGCATGTTGCCGGCCCTCAGTGAACTCCTGAGCATTGATCCATTTGGCAGAGGGTGGAACGGCCACGGCAATACGGGGACGTCTCAGGGGATCGAAGTTCGAATGTGACAGGAGTGGGCCATGGAGAAGGATACGATTTTGGTCACCGGTGGGGCCGGTTATATCGGTGCTCACCTGGTACGGAAACTTCTACAGCGCGGATACCGCGTGCGCGTGCTCGACAAGTTTCTTTATGGTGAACATGGAGTCGCGGAACTGCGTGGCGATCCCAACTTCGAATTGCGATACGGGGATATCTGCCACATTCGCGACGTCGTCCAGGCCGTCAGCGGCGTCAAGGCCGTCGTGGCTCTCGCTGCCCTGGTGGGTGACGCGGCGTGTGATCTCGATCCCCGTGAAGCGCTGACGACGAATTACGAATCCACCCGTTGCCTCCTCGAAGCTTGTCGTGAAGCCGATGTGCAACGATTGGCTTTTGCGTCATCCTGCAGTGTGTATGGCGCCAATGGCAGTGATCTTCTGACCGAGGAGTCACACCTGAATCCGGTCTCCCTCTATGCCCGTACGCGCATCATGTCGGAAGATGTTCTTCTGCAGGAGCACGGCGATGTGGAAGTGGTGATCCTGCGCCTGTCGACGGTCTGTGGATTGTCCCCCCGTATGCGCTTTGATCTGATGGTGAATACGATCACCGCGCGTGCCAGCGTGGAGGGGCGCGTCCGAATCGTTGGCGCCAACCAGTGGCGCCCGCACATCCACGTCCAGGACGCCGCGGAAGCCTTTCTGCTCAGCGTCGAGGCCCCCTCGGAGATGGCGGCCGGCGGTGTGTTCAACGTTGGCGCCAGTCACCTGAATTACACCATCGGAGAGGTGGCCGAAAAGGTCGTGCAGTACATCCCGGGTACCGTGGTCGAGCACTTCGACCACATCGAGGATCGACGCAGTTACCGCGTCGCGTTCGACCGGATCCGTGATCGGCTTGGCTTTATGCCCATGTACAACGTCGATGATGCGATCCGCGAGGTGCACTCGATTCTGCAAACCGGCGAGGTGCACAACTACGGCGACGAAGTCTATCACAACGTCAAGCAACTCCAACGCAACAGCCGCCAGCGCGTTCCGGCCTGAGCAAGAGCCGGCGAGCCTCTGGCCGGCAACGGAAATCCGCAGCGGGGAGGATCTCGACCGCGCGAGAGGCTCGGGTGTGTGCCGGAGGCCCGGCACTTCCCCGTGGCCGAGGTTTGGTTCTGCTGCCTTGCACCCGTGGGCGCATATCAATGATTCGAACGAAAGCCCTCCCATGAGTTCCCCTCCACGGATTCGCGTCGCACTCGTCGGTTGCGGGCGCATCGCACATGTCCACGCCGGCTATTTGCGGGGAATTCCTGAAGTTGAATTCATCGGTGCCTGCGATCTGAATCCACAGGCCCGGGAGACCTTCACCGGCCGCTGGCAGGTTCCCACTTTCACAAACGTCGAAGAACTCGTTGCTGCGGCACAGCCGCAGATGGTGCATCTGCTGACACCGCCGTCGACACATCCTCGCATGACGATTGAGCTGCTCGAGGCAGGTCTGGATGTGTTGGTCGAGAAACCCATGTGCCTCACGGTCGACGAGGCGGACACCATGATCGCTGCGGCACGGCGCACCGGCCGGCTGCTCACCGTCGATCACAATCGTTGGTTCGATCCGGTCATGCAGCGCGCCCGTCAATTGCTGGCGTCGGGGGAGCTCGGTGATCTCGTCAGTGTCGACATCTTTGCCGGTGCGGCTGCCGGTGAATCGGAACTCCCGACTCCCGATCACTGGAAGGCAGAGCTTCCGGGCGGTTTGCTCTTCGATCTGGCGCCGCATCCTGCCTATCTCATGCACGGCCTTGCCGGTGCCGCGCGCGACGTGCAGATCGCTCACCGTCTCGACCCGAATGGCCGTGTTTCCGAATTACGGGCAACGGTGGACGGCGAACGTGCGCTGGGCACCCTGAGTATCTCCAGCCTGACGCGGCCCTTTACCAATACAGTGACGATCTATGCATCGAAAGCGACGGCCACCGTCAATTTGAACAACATGACACTTGTTGTCCGGCGCACACGCCAGGTACCGAAGCTCATCGGCAAAGTCCTGCCCAACCTGGACGAGGCGGCACAACTGGTACGGGCAACTGCGGTCAATGGATTCGAGTTCATCCTCGGCCGCCAGCGCTTCTATCCGGGCATGGGGTTGCATTTCCAACAACTGTACCGTGCCTTGGTGGCAGGCGAGCCTTTGCCCGTGACGGCGGAGGACGGCCGCGACGCCGTGGGGCTGCTGCAGAAACTCTGGGAAGGTGCCGGTGTCGCCATGACGGATCGGGTGGAGCAGGTGGCTTGAAATGAAGGTGCTGGTGACAGGCGCGACGGGCTTTCTCGGCAGCGCAGTCGTGCGCCGATTGCAGGCCGAAGGGTGGTCGGTACGAGCGCTGGTTCGTCCGGGAAAGACGCTACCGTTCGACAAGGTTGAAGTCGTCGAGGGAAACCTGTGCGATGACGTATCCGTGGCTGCCGCCGTGCGTGATATCGATGCTGTCGTACATGCCGGTGCGCGTGTGGCAACGACAGGGAAATGGGAGGAATTTGCCGAAGCAAACATCCGCGGGACGCAACGGGTCATCCGCCTGGCCCATGCTGCCGGTGCACGCCGTATCATCCATATCAGTTCGCTGAGTGTTTACGACGTGCCGGCCGATGGTGTGACGATCACCGAGGACAGTTCCTTCGAAAGCGAAAGCAACTCCCGCGGCCATTACAGTCGCTCGAAGCTGGCGGCCGATCGCCTGGCCCTGTGGGAAGCCAGACAGCACGGCGCGCCGGTCGTCGTGCTGCGGCCTGGACTGCTCTACGGCCCCGGGAAACGCCCCCCTCTGGCGCGTCAGGCATTCAATGCATCCAAATGGAAACTGATCCTGGCACGTCCCGATTACCCGTTGCCATTTTCACACGTGGATAACGTTGCCGATGCCGTGGTCTGTGCCATCCAGGCGCCCGATTCCATCCTGGGCCAGGCATTCACGCTGGTTGATGACAATGTCCCGCAACGCCGTTGGACTCTGGAGTACCGATCCCTGGCGCGGGAATCCTGGCGCCCTCTTTATCTACCCGTCGGTCTTGTTGCGTTTGCCGCTGGCCTGGCGGAACGTGTACTGCGATTGGCGCGCCGCCGTTCACCTGTGACAGCGCATCAGATCAGGCGTGCTACGAATCGGGCATGGTACGACTGTAGCCGTGCGCGGCAGTTGCTGGGCTGGGAGCCTCGCATCGGTGTGTATGATGGACTCGCTGCGGTATTCGCTTCCCTGCAAACTTCCGCTTCGCCCCCGGAAGAGGTCGCCGCATGAGACCCATCGATCGACCCAACGACTTGAAATCCTACTATCAGGATAAGGATGTCGTCGATGTCTACATGGAGCGGCGTACGGCGCAGCCACTCAACGGTCTGTTGCACCGCCGTCAGGTCGATTTCCTCAACGAGGAACTCTCGTCACGCCAGGCGCGGCGTATTCTGGAGATCGCGTGTGGGCCGGGACGGCTGACGGCCGAGGTGGTGGCCGGGGATCGCGGCGTTGCCGTCGATGCGAGCCAGCCGATGCTCGAAACCGCGCAACGCCGGACCGGCAAGTCGACAGACCGATGGAGTTTTCTACGTACGGATGCGTTCGTGCTACCGTTTCGGGACGAGAGTTTCGATGCGGTCTACACACTTCGATTCATCCGCCACTTTCAGGAAGAGGATCGGCACCGCCTCTACCGCGAAATTCAACGTGTGCTGCGTCCCGGTGGGATCTTTCTGCTCGACGCTCTGAACAAAAATACGTCGATGCCTTCACGCCTGGAACGGGGACTCGATCACTACAAGATCTATGATGTTCTCTATCAGCCCGGCGAAGTCGAGCAGGAGCTGTGCGCCGCCGGTTTCAAAGTGCACCGTGTTGAAGGGATGCTCAGACACTTCCCCATTCAGCGTCGCTTCAATCGACTCCGTTTCCGTTTGGGCGGACTCGCCCGGATCGCCATCAACACACTCGAGCGCCTGCCCGGGAACCAGCCGTCCACCTGGATGGTCGTCTGTGAGAAGCCGAGTTAGGTGCCGGATTTTCTCGTGCACACGGATCCTCGTGTCATTGTAGTCGGGAGCGGGGCCGCCGGAATGATGGCGGCGATTGCCGCGTCCGAGCGTGTGTCCTGTCTTCTGATCAGTAACGGGCCGATCGGACGTTCCAATTCCGTGATGGCGCAGGGTGGGCTGCAACTCCCGCTTCCGACAGCGGAATCCCGTGAACTTTTCTATGCGGATATCCTGCGCTCGGCCCGAACCGATCTGGATGAGAAGCTCGTTCGTAATTTTGTCGAGCATGTGGGCGGGACGGTCGATGTGCTGCGCTCGTGGGGGCTGGCTCTGGATACGGATGAGAGCGGTGCCGTGATCCGGCGGCGTGCAGGCGGACTCAGTGAGCCGCGCATCGTTTCAGTGCGTGACCAGATTGGACCGACGATCGTGAAGATTCTGCGTGCGCGGTTGCAGGTGTCTGGTGTCGAGATGCTGCCGCAGACGCGTGTTGTCGCTGTGCGTCCGGTGCGCGATCGGCTGGTCCTCGAAATCGAAGATGAGTCGGATGGACACAACGAGATCGCTGCGCCTGCTGTCGTTGTCTGTACGGGAGGCACGACTTATCGCGAGGCGCGGCGGCGCAACCAGCCGACCACGAATCCGCACAACGAGAACCATCTTCTGTTCGATCAGTTGGTGGAGCTTGGACTGCCCCTCGTCCATGCCGACTTCTTCCAGTACCAGCCCTTTGGGATCGTCGGCTCGGATCGTGACGAACTGGGACGATGTATTCCCGAGAGCATCGTCAATTTCAAAATCCGTATTCTGGACAGGCACGGCAGGGACCTCGGCGATATCCGGCAGGATCGTTATGCGCTGACACAGCGGATGTTCGCGGCATGCGAAGCGGGAGAGGCGGTACGGCGGGAGGATGGTAGCATTGGTTTCCGGCTTACACTCTCCGAACTGGAACCTGATGTTGTGGCGAACGTTTTTCCCAAGGTGCATCAGTACCTGGAACGTTCCGGACAGGTCGGGCAGGACATCCTGATCTATCCCTTCTTGCACTATCATCTGGGAGGCTTTCGCATGACGCCACGATGCGAGTCGGACATTCCCGGTTTGTTTTTGGCAGGAGAAATGACAGGTGGTCTGCATGGCCGGAACCGGCTGATGGGGAACGGTATCACGGACTCCCTCGTCCACGGCCGTATCGCCGGAATCACGGCGGGAGCATACGCACAGGCATGAAACGGCAAGACCGAAAGCACCAACTCGGTGTTGGAACCCGGTTGCGGGAGGCTCCCTCGTCCGCTCTGGTCGAAACGTTCGCGCATGAGTTGCGTTATGCCGCCGCACTCTGGGAAGGGCTCAGCTACGCCGATCTGGCACATGTTCTGATGCTGATTGAAACAGGAATCGTTCCAGAGGAACCGGGACGCCGGTTGCTGGGGGCGTTGGTCGAGATGCACGATGCAGGCCTGGCTTCTCTCGATCTCGATCCGAAATGGGGAGACCTCTACAACAACCGTGACGCGGAGTTGGAAAAGCGGCTCGGTTCGGATGCCGGGTGGATGCATGCAGGCCGCGCGCGCCGGGAGGCCCTCACCCTCGGTTGGTTGATCCAGTTACGCGCCGGTTGCCGGGAGACGCTTCGCAATGCTGCCGTGCTCATCGAGGAATTGGCTCGGCTGGCCAATCAGCACGTCGACACACTGATGCCCGATTTCACCTATCTGCAGCATGCTCATCCGACGACTCTGGGCCATTATCTTCTGGGATTCGCGTACCCGATCCTGCGGGATGCGCAGCGCCTGGAGAACGAAATCGCGTTCATCGATTCCTGTCCCGGTGGATCGGCCAGCACGAATGGTTCCCGGTTACCGCTCGATCGTGAGCGAGTCCAGGAGTTGTTGGGATTTGCTCATCTGACAGTCCATGCGCGTGATGCCATGTGGCAGAGCGATGTGGCCATCCATCTGATGGCCCTGCTGGTATCGCTGGCAACGACACTCGACCGGCTGGCGGAAGAATTGCAGATCTGGTCGACCGCCGAGTTCGGATACGTAACGTTGTCCGATCGTCATTGCCGGACCAGTGTCATCATGCCTCAGAAGAAGAACCCGTATGCCCTGACCGTGATTCGTGGCAAAGCGCGCGAAATGGGCGGTCAGCTCGTGAGCGTGGTCGCGACGAACCAGACGCCTTCGGGACAGCTCGACAATCGGAATACAGCCTATGAGTTACTGCCATCAGCTTTACAAACGACACAGCAGATCCTGTCGCTGATGAGCGAAGTCCTCGCCGAAGCCCGGTTCCAGCGGGAACGGCTGGAAGAACAGGCGGAGTCGGGTTGGACCTGCGCGACGGAACTGGCCGATCTCCTGATGCAACGTGAGAGGATCGACGCACGTCGGGCGCACGAAATCGTTGGCGCGGTCGTGGGTGCTACGCCGCAGATACGTGGCCTTCCTGCGGAATTTGCGAAACTGCTGGCCACGACCTTCTTCGAACAAACCGGGAGAAAACTTGCCGATGCCGCGGCGTACGCCGCGGCACTGCAACCCATCGAAATCATGGCTTCTCGCGTGGGTCGGGGCAGTAGTGCATCCAGTGAGGTCCGAGCCATGGCCGCAGAGCTTTCTGCGGCGGTCTCCGGCATGATGCGAGGGATCGATCGGTCGGTCCGAGACGCAAATTTTCCCGAGAGACTGCGCCGTGCAGTATCTCGATTCCTCGGAAGAGAATGGTGAACAGGTATGAATCTGCACGATCTTTTTAGCCACCCGCAACGGACCTGTAGACCCCGTGAGAGCGGACTGACACACGTTCTCGACAAGGGGATGTCCGTCGCTGAGATCCAGAGCATGCTCGAGGTCAGCGCTAGCTACATTGATATTGTCAAGTTCGGATGGGCCACGTCGGTGGTCGTCGAGAACTTTGACGCAAAGCTGCAGGCCTTGCGTGATACCGGTATTCTCGTGTGCTGCGGCGGCAGCCTGTTCGAGCTTGCCGTGCACCGCGGAAAAGTCGACGAATACGTCGATTTCCTGAAAGAACATGAATTTGAACTCGTTGAAGTGTCAGATGGCACGATCGAGATTTCGCCCGAGGACAAGCTGCGTTACATCGAACGTCTGGCAAAGGATTTCAGGGTCCTGTCCGAAGTCGGCAGCAAAGATGCTTCCGTCGTCGTTGCACCCTACCGCTGGGTGAAGCAAATCAAGGACGAACTGGCGGCGGGTGCGTGGAAGGTCGTTACCGAAGGCCGTGAATCGGGGACCGTTGGGCTGTATCGCGAGAGTGGAGAAATTCGCCACGGATTGATCGAGGAAATCGAGGTGCAGATCGATCCGGGAAAACTCATCTTCGAAGCGCCGCAGAAGGCGCAGCAGGTGTGGCTGGTGAAGCACTTCGGACTCAATGTGAACCTGGGAAACATCCCGCCGCAGGATGTCATTTCCCTGGAGACGCTTCGCCAGGGCCTACGTGCCGACACCATGCTGGCGATCCAGTAACCCTATGTCCGTACGCCTCACCAACCCTGCCGTCGTCGTGAATGCAGAAACGGCAGGCATCGGCATCATCCATTCGTTGCAACTGGCCGGTGTCGATATGGCGACCGTGGAACGAAGCTGGCCACCAGCGCTCGGGCGCTTTTCGCGTTTCCCGAAACAGCATCTTTCCTACCACTCGGGCGCGGGTTCCTCGCTCGTCGACGCGCTCCTGCAATTTGCCGCTGACTTCGACGGTAAGGGTGTTCTGTTTCCGAGCACGGACGCCGATCTGGAGCAGTTGATCCTGGCACGGGACGAGCTCAGCCCACACTACCACGTTCCGGCAGCACCCCACATCGGCCTGCGAATCTTCGAGAAGAACTGGCAGTACGAGTTGGCCGAACGTGCAGGTGTGCCCATCCCCCTGTGCGTACGATTTGCGGCTGGAGTCCGCCCTGCCGTAGAGGGTTTTCGCTTCCCACTGATTCTCAAGCCCTCGTCCCGGGCGGAGGCTGCTGGCGATAAGGTCTTTCGCTTGCGTATCCTGGAGAATGAGGCCGAGCTGGCGCAGACTCTGGAAGAAATCGCGCGAGAATTTCCGGGGCGTGAGTTTCAGGTGGCGGAAAATATCCCCGGTGAGCCGGACCAACTGTACACGATTGGTTCCTACAGCAACCCTGAAGGCCGTGTCGTGCGATCCTACTCCGGTCGCAAGCTCACGCAGCACCCCTACTACCACGGCATGGCCAGCGTCTCCGAGACGCTCGATCTTCCTGCTCGGGTCTTCGATCAGGCACGACGTCTGCTCGAAGAGGCTCGCTTCCATGGCATCAGTCAGGTGGAGTTCAAGTACGACGCGCGCGATGATCAGTTCAAGCTGCTGGAGATCAATGGACGTTCCTGGCTCTGGGTGAAGCTCGCTGCATTTTCCGGCGTCAACCTGCCGTTGATCCAGTACTATGATTTGACTGGTGATGCTCGCTTCGCTGATGCAGTGGCTTCACCACAGAATGCGCGGCGGTTTTTCGTTTTCGACCACCATGTCAAGTTGAACAATCTACCGGCCGAACGCGCCCTGATCGGCCGGCTACGTGGAGAGAAGCAGTTGGTCTCCGCCATCTTCGCGCCGGGAGATTGGTCTCTCTCTCTGGCACATCGGATCCTCGGCGGCAGCAAACGACTGCGGCAGAGACTGTCGTCTGGGCGAAAGCTGCGGTCACAGGCAACGCCGGCCGATGGGAAAACACCCGTCCTGGGAGAGTCCGCGTGAAGCGCCGTCTCTCCTACGAGATGCTGGCCGTCTTCGGTTCGCGCATCGGTGTGGCGATGATGGGGACGGTGACGGGCATCTTGTTGGCGCGTGGTCTTGGACCGCACGACCGCGGACTGCTCGCTCTGGTGCTGTTGTTGCCGTCGACACTGATGACGGTCACCAAATTGGGAATCACGCAGGCAAACGTGTATTGCGTGCGGCGCGAGGGGGCTCGCCTCGACGAGGTGGCGACGAACTCCCTCGTGTTGGGGCTCGGTCTGAGCGCAATCTGTTGCATCGCCACGTGGCTCCTGCGCGATGTCCTGGCGACTACGGTCATGCGCGGAGTTCCCATGTGGGCTCTTGCCCTTGCCCTGGTGCGTCTGCCGCTGCTGCTGGTGGACAATTTCTTTTGCGGCGTCCTGCAGGCAATGGGTAATTTCTCGCTCTACAACCGTCGCACGCTCGCCGGTGCCGCTTTTGTTCTCGTCCTCCTCGCTGTCGCGAAACTTTTCTGGGATCTCGATCTGCAAAGTGCCGTGCTGGTTTATACGGCGGTCCCGACGATCGTGGTGGTGTCCCTCCTGGTGGCGACACACCGGATGGTCCCGTTCGGCTGGCGGCCGAATGGTGCGCTGCTCGAGCGCCAGATGCGATTCGGGCTGAAGTCGTACGTGCAGATTCTCACCATGCACCTGTTGTTTCGAATCGATGTGTACATGGTGTCGTATTTCCTGGATCCGGCGCAGACTGCGTTTTACAGCCTGGCTCTCCATTTCACGGAGATGATCCTGGAAATCCCACAGGCCGTGGGTTGGGTGATCTATCCGAAGATGGCCTCCCTGCAGAAGGAGGATGTCCACCGGCTGACGGCCCAGGCCTGCCGTCGGACGATCCTTCTTACTGCCACCGGTGGTCTGGGCGCCGTGCTCTTCGGGCCGGTGTTGATCCCGCTGTGGTACGGATCGGATTTCGCCGCCGCATCGCGTCCGCTGGCGTTTGCGACAGTCGGTGCGGTCATGATGTCGATCTTCACCATCCTCTCCCGCGATTTCACCAGCCGTAACCGCCAGCGTGTCAACATCAATGCAGGGCTCACCGCCCTCGTTTCCAATGTGGCGCTGAATATAGCGCTCATCCCCGTTATGGGAATTTCCGGCGCCGCGCTGGCGACGAGTCTCGCCTATATGATGGCAGCCATCATGCTGCTCATCCCATTCCGATACGATTCGGGGCTTTCGATGCGTGAGGTGCTTGTGCCCAACGCGGAAGATGTCCGTTTCGTTTGGAACGCGGCACGCGATGGTCTGGGTAGATGGATTCCGATCCTGAGACCTCGTCCTCCGCTTGTATCGGCAAACAGGAGTACAGCGGAAATCAAAGAGAGTCCCGTCACATTCGTTCCGTGTGAGTCGGCCGAGGAGTGGGATGCTCTCGTGGCAAAACAGCCTCATGGAACGGTATTTCATCGAATGGTGTGGTTACGGATGGTCGCTGAGCGCCGTACCGCGCAACTCCAGGCGTTGGTGGTACACCAGGGAGAAGAAGCGGTGGGTGTATTCCCATTGTTCGTGAGGCGGCGCGGCCTGTTTCGCATCGCCATGTCGCCACCACCACAGGCAGCCACGCCCTACCTGGGTCCGCTGGTTCCAGCGCAACTGATTGCTCCAGTGGTAGCTGCGTTGCGCCAACGCCTGCGTACCCAGCGCATTTCCTACTTCGAGATACGTTTCCAGCCAGAACCTGATGCCGCAGGACGTTCAACGCCCGGGTTCGAGATGGAAAAACGCGCTACCTTCCTGTTGGATCTGCGACCCGGACCGGACCAGTTGTGGGCAAAATCTCTCAGTTCCTCCTGCCGTCGCGCGATTCGCAAGGCAACGAACTCCGGTGTGCAGATCGTCGAAGGAGATCTGGAAGAGAATCTGGATCGCTACTTCGACATGGCGAAACAGGTCTATGCCAAATCGAATCGACCGCCCTCACTCGATCGCAACGATTACGCGGCACTGGCCGCGCTCGCTCGCTCTGGTGGCGGTGTCAAGGTATTGTTCGCCTACCACGAAGGGCGTCTGGTCTCCGGTGGAATCTTTCCGTATGACGAGCGGACTATTTACTATCTGGACGGCGCCAGTGATCTGACGGGGCAGGACGTGCGGCCGAACAATCTGCTTCACTGGGAAGTGATCCGCTGGGCCTGTGAACAGGGTCTTTCTTCTTACGATATGGTTGGCGCTGGTATTGAAAGCATTGCCCGTTTCAAACGCGGCTTTGGTCCGGCCGAGATCCCCTACATGTACGCCTATTGCAGCCTCGACAGAGTGACCGGGGCAGCGCGCAGCATCTACGGTCGATTGGCACCTGCCGTCCGTTCCGTGCAGCACACGGTGCAGAAGTGGACGGCTCGGAATCAGGGTGGGGTAGCCGTGGAAACGCCGAGCAATGAATGACATCACCGGCAAACTGAACGATGTCAGATTCTCTTTGCGTTGTGATCTGCCGATGCTGCACGATTATGCGCGGCAGCATCTGGCACCCCTTTGTGATTCAGTTGGAACGCCGCAGGTGGCAGCCTCGCTGCGCTGGCACAATGGTCAACCGCCGATGCGGCAGATCCGACGCGATCCGGCGCTCGCCTCGATGCAACGTGTCGATCGGGATCTCTATGTCGACGGTGGCGCGTTGCGCTGGTTTCGGGTCGATGACCTGCGCGATCTCCATCTGAGCATCCGTTACGACGAACACCGCCTCGAGGTGGAGGGGAACTTCTACTACCGGCTTGGCAATAGTCGTCTGAGCGATCGCATCCGGCGAATGCGCCAGTGGCGCAACCTCGACCTGATGCGACAGAGGCGGTTTCCCACCCTTCTGGCCTACCTCGTCTATTATCCGTGCTGGTGGTGGATCGAGCAGAGTCTCGGCTGGCATCCCATTCATGCTGCAGGTGTGGAGACGCCCCGGGGTGTCGTCCTGCTGGCCGGTGCGAGCGGCGTGGGGAAATCGACACTGGCTGTCGCTCTGGCCGGCGAGGATGGTTGTTCGTTGTTGGCGGATAGTTTTGTGCTGCAACGTGGGGTCGATATCTTGCCTGTACGGGAACCGATCCTTCTCGACGACTGGAGCAGAGAATGGCTGGGCGATCGTGCCCGCCACCTCCAGCCGATGGGCCGGCGTTTCGGGCTGCGGCGTCACGGCTTTCATTATGCAACCAATCGGCTTTCCCAGGGGGGACAGGCCACTATGCTGGTGTTTCCCCGCCGCGCGGTGAAGTCATTCGTGAGGGAAGTGCCATCGGAGCAGGCACACGGCTGGCTCAGCGCCGGGAACCTGATGGTGAACGACCTGCGCCGCTACTTCGCCTATGGTGCGATTCTCGAACAGGTACATCCCTGCGGTCTCATGGCCCAGCGTGAAAATGAAATGGCGAATCTGACCGCATCGGTCCGGTGCATGGAGGTTGGTATTGCGCCGGACATGACGTGTGCAGAGGCGGTGAGGATCGTGTTGGACTCGGCGGGTACGACCAGACCATTGGCTGGCGGTGCATTGGGGGCACGGGGATGATTCGTGTCCTCTTCGTCGAGGCTTCCAGCGGTGGTGTCGTGGGCGGATCGCTGACCGGATTGTACCATCTGGTGCGTGGACTCGATCGGACACGTTTCACGGCAGGTATGCTGCTTTACGAAACCAAAAGCATCGAAGCAGACCTTGCCGCCATCGGAGTCCGTACATTCCACGTTACGCGCCGCCGGCTTCCAAAAGAGCATGCCTTGCAACAGGCCGGGAGCTACCACCGGGCACGCCGCAACAGCGGCGTGCGGTCTCTGATGCATACGGGCCGTCAGACGCTACGCCTGCTCTTCGAGGAATTTCCCGCGGCGCTGCAGATTGCCCGGCTGATCCATGATTTCGAGGCGGATGTGGTGCATCTCGGGAACGGTGTGCGCGCGAACTTCGATGGTCTGTTGGCCTGTTTGCTCACCCGCACACCAAGTGTCTGCCACGTCAAGGGTTTCGAAAAATATGAGGGGCGTGAGCGCTGGATGGCGCGTCGCATCGGGGTCCTGGTGCCGATGACCGAAGCGGTACGGCAACATTGCACGAGCCATGGCGTGGTCAGTCCGCGCACCGCGGTGGTGTACGATGCCCTGGACGAAAGCGGTTTCCAACCACAGCGTTCGGTGGCAGACGTGCGCCGCGAACTGGGTATTCCGGATGGTGCGCTCTGTGCCGGAGTCATTGGGAATATCCAGGAATGGAAAGGACAGGTCGTTTTTGCCGAGGCCATGGCAGCCGTACAGCATGACTTGCCGGAGAGCCGTGGACTCATCATTGGCGGTGTCCACCGTGCTGGCGCAGCCTATTACGAGCGGCTACAGGGCGTGATTCGGGATTCACGTTTGGACGATGTCGTACAGATTACAGGGTTTCGAACGGATATCGCCGACGTGATGAATGCGTTGGACGTCATCGTGCACACATCCGTGCGTGCCGAGCCTTTCGGACGCGTCATTCTCGAAGGCATGTTGCTCGGCAAGCCGGTGATTGCCACGGCGGCCGGCGGAGTTCCCGAGTTGATCTGTGACGGTGAAACTGGCTTTCTGACGCCCCCGGGAGATGTCCGGGCTTTGGCCGATCGACTTCTGCTGCTCCTGCGAGACGCCGAGCTACGGCGGCGCATGGGGATGCAAGCGCAGCAATGGGCACGGCAGAAATTCAGTCTGGAGCGCCACGTGGCTGAAATGTCGGCGATTTACGAATCTCTCCTCAAAGGACACAGATCATGATCATTCTCGGGATCTCCTGCTTTTACCACGATGCCGCAGCCGCGTTGCTGATGGACGGCGAACTGATTGCGGCATCGGAGGAAGAGCGCTTCAGCCGGCAGAAGCATGATTCCGGCTTTCCGAGGTTGGCCGTCCAGTTCTGTCTGGAGCGAGCGGGAATCGGCATTCAGGATGTCGACTATGTCGTCTTCTACGAGAAGCCTTTCGTAAAGTTCGAGCGTATTCTGACCACCTCACTCCAGGTCGTACCGAAGTCGTGGAAGGTATTTGGCGATGCGATGACGACCTGGCTCCTCGACAAGCTGTGGGTCAAAAACATCATCCGCCACGAGTTGGGAATTCCAAACGAGAAAATTCTTTTCAGCGAACACCACCTCTCCCATGCGGCGAGTACGTTCCTGTGTTCGCCTTTCGATGAGGCAGCGATTCTCACCGTCGATGGTGTGGGGGAATGGTCAACCGCCACGATGGGCGTCGGCAAGGGTAACTCGATCAAGCTCATGCGGGAGATCCGCTTCCCGCACTCGGTCGGTCTGCTCTACAGTGCCTTCACCGCCTTCCTCGGCTTCGAGGTGAACGAGGGCGAATACAAAGTGATGGGAATGGCACCCTATGGCGAGCCGAAGTACGTCGACAAGGTGTGGAAAGTGGTGCGCCTGGACGACGACGGCGGCTTCTGGCTCGACATGAGCTATTTCTGTTTTCACCATTCCTCGACCCAGACGTTCAATCAAAAGTTTGTCGAACTGTTCGGCGAACCGCGTGACCCTTCCTGGCACTTTTTCACCGAGACGTCCGGGTACCCGTCGTACTTTGGTGACAAGCCCGCCAACTTCGATGAGATGGCTCGGCGCAATCAGTACTACGCCGACATCGCGGCCAGCATCCAGAAGGTCACCGAGGAGATCGTCCTTTCGATGGTACGCAACCTCCATCAAGAAACAGGTCTGGACAGGATCTGTCTGGCCGGCGGCGTGGCGCTCAACAGTGTCGCCAATGGCCGGATCATCCGCGAGACCGGAATCAAGGAAGTCTATATCCAACCAGCGGCAGGTGATGGTGGCGGCGCGCTGGGTGCGGCCCTCTACGCGCATAATCTGGCATTGGGGCAACCGCGCAAATTCGTGATGAAGCATGCCTACTGGGGGCAGGATTTTACGAATGCGGAAGTGAACGACTTCGCACGTACCTGCGGGATGCCTTATGAGACCTACGATAACGAAGACGCGTTGCTCGATGCCGTGGTGAGTGAACTGACCGGTGGCCATGTGATCGGTTGGTTTCAGGGGCGCTTCGAATGGGGGCCGCGCGCGCTCGGCGCACGCAGCATCCTGGCGGACCCGCGCCGCGAGGAGATGAAGGAAATCGTCAATGTGAAGATCAAGTTCCGGGAGCCGTTCCGGCCCTTTGCGCCTTCCGTGCTTTCGGGCAGCGCCGAACGCTTCTTTGATCTACCCTCTGCCGAAAAACACTATCCCGCTCGTTTCATGTTGTTTGTCGTTCCCGTGAAAGAAGGGCAGGGTCAAGTAATCCCGGCGATCACACACGTCGACAACTCGGCGCGTCTCCAGGCCGTGCACAAGTCCGAAAGCCCTCTGTACCATTCGATGATCGAACGCTTCGGCCAGGCCACGGGCGTCCCGGTCGTCATGAACACCTCGTTCAATCTCAAAGGTGAGCCGATCGTGACCACTCCGGCGAATGCCTTCAGCACGTTTTCCCGAAGTGGCATGGACGCACTCGTCCTCGGCAACTGCATCGTGCGAAAACCAGCGTGAGTCGCGGCAAGGAACTCCTCTTCGGCGCAATTCTGGCGCTGTTCGGCATCAGCCTCGCGGCTGTGATGCTGGAGGTTGGGGTTCGTGTCCTCCACCTCACACCCGACCGGTTGTGGGAGCCGGATCCTCTGGTAGGTGCCCGTCTTGCACCGGGGAAGTCGGGTTGGTGGACTCAGGAGGATCGTGAATTTGTCGTACCCGTGCGGATCAACTCGCAGGGGCTTCGCGACGTAGAACATTCCTACGAAAAGCCAGCCGGTGTGTTCCGGGTGCTGGTGCTGGGCGACTCGTTCGTGGAGGCCATGCATGTGCCGTTGGATGCCGTCTTCACTCGCCGGTTGGAAACCCTCCTCAATGCAGCGGGTCTGGCAAAGCGTGTGGAAGTGATTGCTGCCGGTGTCAGCGGCTACGGTACGGTGAGCGAGTTGCTCTGGTTCCGCCAGGAGGGTGTCCGTTATCAGCCCGATGTGGTGTTGCTCAGTTTCTACCCGGGTAACGATGTGAAGAATAACAGCCCGGTTCTCGAAGACGTGTTGCGTCCCGAATACGACGCAAAGGGTGAACCGCTACGTGTGATCGGTGTGGAAAAGAAGGCGGCGCATGGTTGGCGTGGACTGGTGGTCCGTTCCCGGGCCTACCAGTTCCTGCGCCAGCTCGTGCTTGTGCGCCAACCTCATCTGGCCCAATGGCTCGTTCGCATGCATCTGCTCGATCCCAGGGCCATTCGCAAAGCCCCGCAACGGGATGGCTATCCGGTCGACTTCGGCGTCTATGAGGAACCCCTGTCATCGGATTGGAATACTGCATGGAAGCATACCGAACACCTGCTCGATTTGCTCAATCGGGATGTCGTTGCCGCAGGAGCGCGCCTTGCTGTGATGGTGGTGTCGACGCGCGATCAGGTTTATCCCGCTTCCTGGCAACAGATCATTGCGAATACGCCTGCCATGCAACAACGTACCTGGAATCTCGACGCACCACTCGATCGGGTGCGGAAGTGGTGTGACCAGGCCTCCGTGCCGTGTATTCCCATGACACCTGTGTTTCGAGCGAATGCGGCGAAAAGCGATGGACCATTGCACTTTACGCATGACGGCCACTGGACAGCAGCCGGGCACCAGCTTGCCGCTCGCACACTGGCGGATTTTTTCCTTGCAAAATCGATTCTGAAACCGACAGAGTGAGAGGGTATTTTTTATGAAACTGACGGAAAGTGTACGCGATCGTTTCGGCGTTGCCGGTGAACTCCTCGGCTTCCTCTGGGAGAGAAAGCTCTGGTGGCTCATCCCGATGGTACTCGTGCTGCTTGCCTTTGGTGGCCTGATGGTGGCGGCCCAGAGTTCCGCGCTCGGACCGTTCATCTACACGTTGTTCTGAGAATCGAGGCCAGCGTTGCGGATAGACGGCATCCTGTCGTTGCTACGTTGCTGCTGCGGCGTAGGATGGCTGCTCCTGAGCAGTATGGCGCTCGCGTCCGTAGCACAGGCGACGACGTATTACGTACGGACATCGGGCAATGACGCGGCTGACGGCCTCACCCCGGCTACTGCATTTCGCACGGTTCGCAAGGCCGCCGCGGCCCTGGCCAATCCCGGCGACGGCGTCATCGTTGGCCCAGGAACCTATGCCGAGGGCAACATTTCTTTCATTCGGGATGGGATTCCCGGTCGCTGGGTAACCTTTCGGGCTGATCCGTCTGGCAAGATCACCGGCGATGCAGCGGGTCCGGTTGTGCTTGCGCCTGTGGCACCTGCCGAGACAGGGTTCATCCTGCTTGGTCGCCACCACGTCCTGATCGATGGTTTCGAGATCCGTGGCGCCAGCGATGCCGCCATTCAGGTGCGCACCTCGATTGCGGGACTCGATAGTCACGACATTACGATCCGGAACGTCAAGGCGTTCAATGGAGCCAAACGTGGCTTCGACATAACCGCCTCGGGCGCACTGACGTTGACGAACTGCCAGGCGGAACGGAACGGTTCGTCGGGAGTCGTCATCAACGGTGCTGCCGGGGCCAATGTGGAAGTGTCGATCGAGAACCTGTTGGCAAACGATAATGGCAGTTACGGACTGTTTCTCACTGGTGGAGCGGGTGGAGCAATTACGAGTAGCAGGTTTTTGCGCAATGCCATGAGCGGACTTTCTTTGCGCCATGCCTACGACATCACGGTGGCGGACGTGCAGGCCAGCAATAATTCCGAGTATGGAATCATTGCCGGTGTGGCAAATGATCCCTTTCAAGGCGTGACGAATCTGGCGGTTCTCGAAAGTATTTTCGATCTGAACAACAAGGCCGGCATCAATATCGCGATTGCCGCAGGCGGCGAAATTCGTCTGGTCGGCAACCGGGTGAGAAACAATCAATCTGTAGGGATTGCCTTTACCACCGCTCCAGACACAGCGGCGCAGCCGATGATCAGTTTGAATCAGGTGAGCGGAAATCTGGAGACAGGCATTTCCATCCAGAAGGCACGGGCCGGTGTCGTGAGCAGTAATCAGGTGTTGCAGAATTCTGGTGTTGGTATCCAGATCCGTGAGTCGAGTGGTCTGAGCGTGGATGCGAATACGGTGACAGGGAATACCGAGGGCGGGATCATCATCGGTGTCATCGAGGTGACGCCAAGCGGAGATCTCACCGTATCTTCGACGGACACCGACGTGCGGGTCTCCCACAATGCCGTTCGCTCCAATCTGGGAACAAATCTGCGTGTGGCCGCCCGGGGGACGGTGCTCATCGAGGACAATACAGTTGAGGCAAGCGCGGGCTCCGGGCTTTCTGTCACCTCGGACGCCGCTGGCCAGATCATTCTCGACAACAACCGAATCTCCCATTCGGCTGCTGACGGCCTGTTCGTGTCGCACGGTTTGCGAAGCATCATCACGCGCAATGCAGTGCAGCACAGCAACTCGAACGGTGTGCGCGTACGCTCCGACGGTACCGCCCTGGTCAGTGACAATCTCGTGACCGATTCGGGACAGGCCGGGGTGGACATTATCGCTGCTGGCGACATCGAAGCCCAACGGAATGTTCTGGAGGATAACGGCTCCACCGGGCTTTCCTTGTCGGTAAGCCCCGACTCCCATTCGAATCTCAACATCCTGGAGAACACCATCCGTCGAAACCGAGGTGCCGGCATCTTTGCCTCGGGATCGGTGCAGGTGCGGGCGCACGACAATCTCGTCGAGGATAGCGGTACTTCAGGCGGTCCCCCAGCACATGGCCTGATGACTCGCTCCACCATGGTTGCCGACCTGCAACGCAACGTGATTCACCGTGTCACCGGAATCGGTATTGCTGTGGGTACCGCCACGGATGCGGAAGCCCGGAGCGCCATTGTGAGTGGGAACGACTTGATCGACAGCGGAAAAGCCGGGATTTCGATCTTCACCTCCGGCCCGGTGACGACCGTGGGAAATCGGATCCTACGCAACGGTTCCACGGGATTGTCCATCCAGACGACCGGGTCGGAAGCAACCTGCACGGTGACTCGCAACACGATCGGTTCGAGCAAAGCCGATGGCCTTTTCCTCCTCGGTGCTTCGTCCGGCAGCGTGCGTAACAATATCGTTTTCAGCAGCACCGCCTCGGGGATGACCTTACGATCCGCGGCGAATCTGGATGTCATCAACAACCTGGTCTACGCCAACGGAGGCGAGGGAATCGGGATCGGGACCGGTGGTTATGCGAGTCCGCAAATCACGGTGCTGAACAATACCGTGTATGCGAACGGGATGCGTGGGATCCGTATCGATCCGTCCAGTGTAGGTCCTGCAACCGGAGCAACCGTCCTCAACAACATCGTTGCGGGCAACGCACTCGGGTTCGCCGTGAGCCGCACGAATTCCTTCCGGTACATGAGTGGTTTCAATATCAATACAGACGGCTACGCCGATGGTACGCGTCGCAACGTATTTGACATCCAGGCTGATCCTCTTCTGTTAAATCCCGCTGGTCCGGATGGGATTCTCGGCGGTGATGGCTATGCCGACGATGATTTCCACCTGCAACAGAGGCGGGCTGGGCAGAGTGTGAACAGTCCCGGGATCGATGCAGGATCAGATACTGTGACGGCAATGGGTCTGGGCGGTTCGACGGCAAGTAACGGTGCCCAGGACGTGGGAGTCATCGACATCGGTTATCACTACACCACGGATGCCGATGCTCCATTGCAGGTGCGCAGGCCATATATGCCTCTGTATGTTCGCGCGAACGGAGATGACTCCAACGATGGCCGGCGTCCCGAGCGTGCTCTACGTTCCTTACGTGCGACGCGGGAGCTGGCCGTGGCTGGCGCGACGATTGTCGCGGGCCCGGGTGTCTATGCCGAGGGTGATATCAGCATCAAGAACTACAGCGGTTTTGTCAGCTTCGTGGGTGATCCCAGCGGACGCCTCACTGGCGATGTTCCGGGTCCCGTTCTGGTCGATGCGACCGGATACGATACAGGCTTTGTATTCCTGAACGGCGGTCCGGTGACGATTCGTGGCTTCCACGTCACGGGAGCGAAAACAGCCGGAATCCAGGTGCGAGCCGGAGCCGACGATGCACTCGTGGAAGACAACGTTGTCTTCTCGAACGAACGGCGTGGCATCGAAGTGTTCGGAGGCCATCGGGGCATGGTGCGCAACAATCTCGTCTACGCCAACGGAACCGGAGGCATTCGGATCACGGAGAGTGAAAACTCATCTGTGATCAACAACACCGTTTATGGAAACGGTGAGACGGGTGTACTGATTGGTGCAACCTATGCGCTGGGTGGCGCTCCGGGCACCACTGTGTCTCGTAACATCATTGCCGGCAACGGAACCGGTTTGATGGTGACGCCGAACTCCCTCGATGGGGCCGGTTACTTTGGTTCGTTCAACATTGTCTCTGGCACGAACCCCTTTGCCGCCAGCACTCCGCGTTCGGAATCCGACTTTCTCGCAGACCCGTTGTTCGTGAATCCGGCGGGAGCGGATGGCCGGCTCGGTGGCGCAGGCTTTGCCGATGACGATTTCCATCTGAAGCAATCGAACGGGATCGTCAGTCCTGCCGTCGATCTGGAACTCGAGGCCTTCGACAAACTGGCCGGAGGTTCGACTCGTAGTGATGGACTGCCGGATCTCGGTGCAGCAGATGCGGGATACCACTATCCCTTCTTACCTGCGGGTCACACGCGATGGAGCGCCGGAGAAATCGTGTTTGTCCGGCCGGATGGCGCCGATCAGAGCGACGGTTCGTCCCCAGAGAATGCCGTCCGCACGATTGCGCGCGCACAGACGCTCGGTGGTAGGGGCGCGTTTATCGTGATGGCGCCGGGGCGGTATGAGGTGCGCGGCCTGAGTGTCGGTGCGGCGATGGATGCGACCGAATTGCCGGTCCTGCTCGGCGACACGAAGGGTATCCTGACGGGGACTGATCCGGGAGCGGTGATCTTCGATGCGGGTGCACAGCGCGGCTTGAGTGTGACGGGCCCGGTTCTCATCGACGGCGTGCAAATGACCAATGCAAAAAGTCGCGCCTTGCGGATCACGCCGCGTGCTCGTGGTGTTACAGTGCGCAATTCAGTCTTCTGTGACAACGACGGGCAGGCGATTTCCAGCCAGGGTGACGATATCGATCTCTTCAACAATCTGGTGGTGGGAAATCGTGCCCGCGGCTTTGATATCAGTGTGCGGCGCTCGTCAGCTTACCTGAGGATTTTCAACAACACGATTGCCGCAAACGAGTCGGGTATTTCGATTCTCGACACGACACGCCAGCCGTCCCGCACACGCACCTTCAACAATCTGATTTCTGGAAATGAATCGATCGGCTACCGGCTCCGAGCGCGGCGCAATAGCATTGTAAGTGGCCATCACAATTTGAATACCGATGGCTACGGCCTGGGGACGGCGGCTGGTCCAGGGGATCTCCGTGTTGATCCCCGTTTCACCGTTGCTCCTGCCAGGGGACGGCCGGGTTGTGCGACGTTGGACGGGTTACGCCTCGCGCCGGACAGTCCGGCGCTCGATGCTGGAACGGGTCAGGCTTATGTCTTGTCGCTTGGCGATCGTTCCGTACGTGCAGACGGCATTCGGGATCGCGGTATCGCCGATCTTGGCTTTCACTTTCCAGTAATCCCCTGATGCCAGGAATCTTGCCGTCCCATCGTCCATTGCGGATTGCGTTCATCATCAAGGAGATGGTGATGGGCGGAAGTCAAACCCACCTTCGCCAGGTATTGCGGATCCTCGATCGATCACGTTTCGATCCGATTCTGATTTGCCTGACAGGGCAGGGTGCTTTGTTGGACGACGTGCGGGAGACCGGAGTGCAGATCCTCTCGCCGGCTGCCGAACGCAGCTTCAAGGGGGCCGATCTTCTCGTCCGCATGGCAGCTACGGCACGAGTGCTACGCCAGGCCCGGGTAGATATCGTCCACACGTATCTTCTGCGTGCGAATCTCGTGGGTTCGGTGGCAGCGCGTCTGGCTCGGATTCCGGTCGTTCTCGGTAGCAAGCGCGGCTGTCATGAACGGCGGGGTTTCGAACTGCTCAGTGCAAAAATCGGGAATGCGCTCTCCGATCGGGTGATGGTCAATGCGGAAGCCGTACGAGAATTCGTCCACGGTAACGAAGGCTGCCCGAAAGACAAGATGTTCGTGATTCCCAGTGGTGTGGACACGGATCGTTTCAAGCCGCTGCCACCGGCCGATTATAAGCAGAGGCTTGGTCTTCCCGCCGACGCGATCATCGTGGGCTGCGTCACGCGGATGCGTATCCGTAAGGGTGTCGAGGAGTTCATCCGCGCAATCGCGGAACTGCGCCGTACGGATCCACGCGTGCATGGCGTGATTGCCGGTGAAGTGGAACCCGATCCCTACCTGCAGGAATTGCTCGATGAACTGAACATGCATGAGGGACTCACTTTGCTCGGACGTCGTAACGACATGCCCGAGGTGCTCTCGGCCTTTGATCTGTTCGTTCTCTCCTCGCACGACGAGGGAATGTCGAATGCGATTCTCGAAGCGATGGCGATGGAGAAGGCTGTTGTGGCAACGGACGTCGGTGGTACCTGTGAAGTCGTCCGGCATGGGCAGACGGGACTACTGGTTCCAGCCCGCGATTGTCATGCTCTGGCCGTGGCCATGGGGCAGGTTCTCTCGGCGCCCGAGAAAGCGCGCGCCATGGGACGTCTGGGACGCAGCGTCATCGAAGAAGGATTCTCGGCGCGTTCGATGGTGCGCCAGATGGAAGAGGTCTACCTGGCACTGGCGATGCAACAGGGCGTTCGCTTTGAGACAGCGAGAAAAATGGCGTAAAAAGTGGCGCCATGAAGGTGACCTGCAACGGGCTCGCGTGCATGATGGGGCGGCCGTGGATTTGCGCTGGCCATGAGGCCTGCGCAGCAGGCCAGGGATGGAGCCGAGTGCAATGCCGCAATTGCTGAATGTTGTCATTGTCGTTCTCGAAGGGGCGCGTGCCGATCACTTTTCCTGCCATGGGTATCCACGCCAGACGACGCCTTCGCTCGACCGCTTTGCCCGCGATGGAGTCCGCTTCACCAACATGTTCAGTACGGCTCCTGCGACGTTGGCGGCGCATGCCTCTCTGTTCACCGGATTCCACAGCGTTTCGCACGGGGCCACCTCCGAGCATCCATACCTGAGTGGAACGGAACTCCTCGCTGCGCGGTTGAAAGCTGCGGGCTACCGGACTGCTGCCTTCTGTACGAATCCGGCCGTCAAGCCGGAAAACGGGTTTGGTGCGGGTTTCGATGCCTTCTTCACGCAGCGATATTCCAGTCCGCTGGCCAACCGAGCTGTGTCGTTCGGTCGCCGTACGGCAGATCGTATCCTCAGGCGAACGGACGCCGGCGCCCGGCGTACCAATCTGGCTGTGCAGCACTGGCTTGCCGCTGGAGACCAGCCTTTTTTCGCCTTCGTCCATTACAACGAGACGGAGTTGCCCGTAATGGCACCACCACCGTTTCAAAGGTTTTTCTTTGGATCGACGGCCGAGCTGGAGAGGGCACAGATGCTCCAGCAGCAGGAAAGCCGTCTGGCTGGTGATACGGATGTGGCTGCGGTGAATGCGCTGTACGACGGCGCGCTGCGCTATGTGGATCAGACCTTCAGTGGATTGTGCGATGTTTTGCGCCGAGCCGGAAAATGGGATGACACTCTGGTCATCGTCACGGCCGATCATGGGCAATATCTTGGGGAACGGGGCGTTCTTGGGACGGAAGGTGGCCTGGATGATTCCCTCCTGCATGTCCCTCTGTTCATGCGTTGTTCAGGACGTCTGCCGCGAGGGTTCGTCATCGATGAACTGGCTCAGACAACGGATATCATGCCGACGACGCTCAGTATCCTCGGATTGACGGGCGAAGCGCGGAATCCTCACGGACGTATCCTGGTGCAAGATGGAGATGCCACCCCGGGTCCGGAATTCATCGTGGCGGAACGCTTCCGCCGTACGCGTGCAGAATCATTCGAGTACGGGAGCAGTCTCGAACCACGCATGAAGTGTATCCGCACGCGACGCGAGAAGTTCATCTGGAGATCGGACGAAGCCAACGAGTTCTACGATCTGGTGGCGGATCCGCGTGAACAATACAACCGGATCGAAAACACCGTCTTTCGCGCCGATGAATTGCGCCGGCAGCTTTTTCACTGGCTGGCAGAGGTTTCTCCGTTCGAGGCGACGCAGCCGAATGAAACGCCGATCATGGCGGGGTCGGGAGCGTGAAAGCGGCGCGCGATCGTCGTGTGGCAGTCATTGGTCTCGATTCGGTGCCGGCAGATCTTCTGTTCGGACACTGGATCGACCGGTTGCCGCATCTCGGGGAACTGGCGCGCCAGGGTACGTGGGGAGTGTTGCGTAGCTGTGATCCTCCCATCACGGTCCCTGCCTGGGCCAGTATGTTGAGCGGGCGAGATCCGGGGGAACTGGGAATCTACGGCTTTCACAATCGCACCGGACATGGCTACAGCGAGATGGCACTGGCACACTCGCACTGTGTGTCTCACGAACGCGTGTGGGATATCGCCGGTCGCGCAGGTAAGACTTCCGTAATTGCCGGGATACCACTCACCTATCCGACACCCCATCTACGCGGTAGCGCTGTGAGCTGTTTTCTGACGCCGTCACGCCAACATGAGTACGCCTGGCCGCCTTCTTTGCGGGCTGAGGTGGAACGGATCGTTCCGGACTATGTCTTTGATGTCACTGATTTCCGTACCCATGAAAAGAGCGGTCTTCGTCAGCGGATCTTTGCCAAGTCATCGGCACATTTCCGTCTGGCGCGGCATCTTGCTGCGGAAAAGCCGTGGGATTTCTTCATGATGGTGGAGATGGGACCCGACCGGATGCAGCACGCATTCTGGCCGGAGCGTTTTGATCCGGAAGGTGAACTGTTCGAATACTACCGCTTCCTCGATGCCGAGATCGGCCGGTTAGTGGAGTGCCTTGGCGACGTCAGCCTGCTGGTCGTTTCCGACCACGGGGCGCAGGCCCTGCAAGGGGGGTTCTTCATCAACGAGTGGTTGATCCGGCACGGATACCTCCGTTTGATCGAAAAACCGCATTCAATGATGCGGCTGCGTCCGGAGATGGTCGATTGGAGTCGGACCCGGGCCTGGGCCGAGGGCGGATATGTCGGACGTATTTATCTGAACGTGGCCGGCCGTGAGCCGCGTGGTGTGGTGGTTCCCGGTGAGTTCGAGTCGTTGCGCGATGAGCTGACGCAGGAGTTGCGGGCGATCGAAGGGGGACCATCTGGCCCTGTGACATGCGATGTGTGGCGGCCCGAGGATCGCTATCGTGAGTGCCGTGGAATTGCCCCGGATTTGATGTTGTACGTGAATGGGTTGCGTTGGCGTGCACTCGGGTCGGTTGGTGTTGAGAGTCTTTTCCATAAGGAAAATGATCTTGGTCCGGACGGAGCGAACCATCATCCGGATGGCATTTTTCTGTGGTGTCCGGCAACGGGAGATGCCAGAGGACAGGTCGCCGCACGTAACCTGCTGGACGTGGCGCCAACGCTGCTCGTTGAGCTCGGTATCGAAATTCCGCCCGGCATGCGTGGTATCCCATTCCAGCAGATAGGGCATGCGTGAGCCCATGACGCAGTCGGTCGACTCCACCGAGTTGCCGGTCCACACCTGGCATCGCGTCGCATTGTTCGGAATCCTGCTGGTCAGTCTCGTGATCAACCTCACCGGACTACGTTGGGGATTGCCGAATGGGAACCAGACCTGGGCCGCCGATGCTCTGCAGCCGATGACACCAATGGCTGTCGGCAAGCATGTCCTGTTTGGCGATGGTTGGAATTCGGGCTGGTTCTACTTCAAGTATCCCGTGGGCCACCCGCTCCTCGTCCTGTCGGTGCAAAGTCCTTATCTCGCCTGGGCATGGCTCCATGGTGAGTTGAAGAAACCGTCTTCCGAGTATCCGTTTGGTTTCAAACATCCCGAAGAGAGTCTGGAGCGCCTTGCCCTGTTGAACCGCCTCCTGAGCGCCTTCATGGGAGCCGGTGTCGTCTGGTTTGCCTATGTCACCGGACGGATGCTCTTCGATCGTTCCGCCGGGCTGGCATCTTCCATCATTGCGGCCGGAACCTATCCCCTGGTGTTCTATTCGCACACGTCGAATGTCGACACGCCGCTCCTCTTCTGGATCGCTGCGGCGTTGGCCGCCACATTGTGGAGTGCCCAGAAAGATTCACTTCTGGCCAGTGCCGCCATTGGCGTTTCGGCTGCACTGGCCCTGCTGACCAAGGAGCAGAGTGTCGGGGCACTCGCACCACTCCCCCTCGTGTGGTTGTTGGCGCGCCCGCCAAGGTCCGATAGGGACAGACAATCCCTGCTACGACATGCGCTGACTGCAGCCGGCGCATTTGTCCTGGTCACGGTCGTATGTGCCAATGTACTTTGGAATCCCTCGGGTTACGTGAACCGGTGGCGTTTTTTGATGGGGACCTTGCCGCAGGAGGTGCGCGAGAAATACGCCCCATACCAGTTTCTGGTACAGGTGCCGAAGGAATTCTCCTGGGTGAGGGAGATACAGAAGGTTGGCAAAGTGGCCCTGGTGGTTGCTGATGGACTTACCCTGCCCGTGGCGTTCTGTGGCCTTGCCGGCTTTGTCCTCGCTGCCCGGCGACGCTGGCGCAGTGTGCTCATTCTGTGTGTAGCCATCGCTGCCTACCATGTACTTTCCTTGCGTGCACTCGAGCTGGCACCGGTCCGTTATGTAATGCCGCTTCTCTACTTGGTTCTGCTGGCTGCCGGTGCAGCGGTCGCTTTCGTATTGCGATCCTGTGCCCGGGCAGCAGCATGGGTGCGTGCCATCGGTGCGGTGATCACTGCGGCTGCCGTCGTGTTGACCCTGGTGCCTGGAATCGAGGTGGTGCGTTTGTTGCGAAATGATCCGCGTTATGAGGCAGAAGCATGGCTGCAAGACCAGGCTTTTCCTCGTGCGCGGATCGAGGTGTATCAGCCGATGACGTACCTCCCACGTTTCGAGAAAGAGTGGATCGTGACACGGATTCCTGTCGCCGAGCGAACCACAGCGCTGTTTGCGGGGCGAAAGCCTGATTTCGTCGTTCTGAGCGGTGGAGGGCGTGCCGGATTGACAGGAAAGTACGCCCGCAACTGGCAGCCCGGGCAGGCGATCTTCACCGACTCGGATGCTGCAAAGTCGTTTCTCGAGGAGTTGCGTTCAGGTCAACTGGGATACTACCGTGCGGCCGAATTTCACAATCGATCTTCTTTCATCGATGCGCGCATCAACAGCCTGAGTCCGACGATTACGATTTACGCACGGAATCCGATTTCATGAGTACCCGTATGACGGCATCCCGACCGGCGTTGTCACTCGTGGTGCCCATCTTCAACGAAGAAGAGACGATCCCCAGCTTCTACGAACGTGCCACCCGCGCGTTGTCGGCAACTGGCGAGTCCTATGAGATCATCTTTGTCGACGACGGCAGCCGTGACCGATCGCTGGAAGTGTTGCGGCGCTATGTGGCCGAAAACCCACGGCTTCGGGTCATCAGTTTCTCGCGTAATTTCGGACATCAGACTGCCGTGAGCGCTGGGATGCAGTACGCTACGGGTGAGGCGGTTGCGGTCATCGACGGCGACCTGCAAGATCCCCCCGAACTCGTGCCGGAACTCATGGCACGGTGGCGGGAAGGCTATCAGGTCGTCTACGCGATCCGGCGAACGCGCAAAGAGAACATCCTGAAGCGCTCGGCGTACCGGGTCTTTTACCGGATGCTGCGGTCGATGTCCTACGTCGACATGCCCCTCGATGCCGGAGATTTCGCCATCATGGACCGGCGTGTCGTGGACGAACTCAACGCGATGCCTGAACGTAACCGCTTCGTGCGTGGAATCCGTGCCTGGGTGGGCTTCAAGCAGACTGGCCTGGAATATGATCGGGACCCGCGTTTTGCCGGTGAATCAAAGTATCCGCTGAGCAAGCTGTTCAAGCTGGCCTACGACGGCATGATCTCCTACTCGTTTGTGCCGCTGCGTCTGGCGACTCAACTCGGATTCGTGATTTCTGCCGTCGCCTTCCTTTTGATCTTGTACTTTCTCGGTCTGCGTGTCTTTTTCGGTCAATTGCTGGTTGGTTGGACCTCCACCATTGTCGTCATCCTTTTTCTGGGCGGTGTCCAACTCATCTCGCTGGGGATTCTGGGGGAATACGTCGGGCGTATCTTCGATGAAGTCAAACGGCGGCCTTTGTATATCGTGCGCGAGACGTTAGGCTTCGAGGGCGCTGCGGTAGAGTTGCCATCCCCTCCAGCCCCCAATCAACATTGAGTGCCATGGAAGAGAATTTCTACGAGGAATACGCCCAGATCGAGGCGACACACTGGTGGTTCAAAGGACGGCGGACGATCTTTGATACCGTCTTGCGTGGGCTGGATCTGCCAGAGAAGGGTCTCCTCCTCGATCTCGGCTGCGGCACCGGAGCCAACCTGAATTTCCTGAGCAGCTATGGGCAGGCGATCGGGCTCGACTGGGGGGCAACGGCAGCGCGTTACGCCCGTGAGCGTACCTCGGTGCCGGTGTTGCGTGGCGACGTCACGGCATTGCCTTTCCGCACAAACTCCGTGGATCTGATCACAGCCTTCGACCTCATCGAACACATCGACGATGACCGCGCCTGCGCTGCCGAACTGGCCCGGGTCTGCAAGCCGGGTGGCTTCGTTATGGTCACCGTACCCGCCTACGCCTGGATGTGGGGACGTCAGGACACGATCAATCACCACAAACGCCGGTATCGTGGCAGTGATCTGGTGCGACTGTTTACCGATCGGGGTATGGAGATTCGGAAATTCACCTACCTCAACACTCTTCTCTTTCCGGCCGTGGCTGCGGTACGCCTCCTCCGCCGTCTGGTGCCAGAGAAGAACGGTGAGCTGGTATCGGATTTCACCATGACGAAACCGGGCCGGATCAATGATCTCCTGGGAAAATTGTTCGGTGCGGAGTCGAAACTCATTAAACATTGGAATCTTCCCGTTGGTGTGTCGCTCCTCTGTGTGGCTCGCAAGCCTCTGCCCGTTTGATCGGTTGGCAGGTCACGGTGGTTGTTGTCGTGAGGGGTGCAACACCCGGGAGAGTTGATTCTGGGAACTGGAGATGAGCATCACACAGGCGGTCTGGTACCTGTCGTTCCACACCCTCTACGGTCTGGTGAAATACCTGCCGATGCTGGGTGGCGACGTCCTGCGCTACGCTGTGCTGAAACTTTTCCTTCGCCGTATCGACGGCTGGGTGTGGTTTCGTGACAATGTCACGATCTGGTTCCCGGAAGGTGTGAGTATCGGCAGCGGGAGTATGGTCGGTGAGAATTGTTTTCTCGACGGCTACGGCGGCCTGGAAATCGGGCGTGACGTATTGATTGCCCACAACACCTCGCTCATCGCGGAGGATCATGGGTATGCATCACGCCGGATGCCGATTCGTAAACAGCCGAAGACGCCGGCTCCGATCGTTGTCGGGGATGACGTCTGGATCGGCTGCGGTGTACGCGTCTTGAAAGGCGTGACGATCGGCACGGGAGCGATCATCGCTGCGGGGGCAGTGGTGACAAAAGACGTTGCGCCCTATGCGATCGTGGGAGGGATTCCGGGCCGTGTGTTGGCCATGCGTCCGGACGACACCGAGGAGACACCCTCGGAACTTGCGGAGGCCGCACTGCGGCGGCTGGCGTGAGACGGCGGATCGGTCTGGTCATCGGGCAACTCACGCGGGGGGGCGCGGAGGGACAGCTCACGCATCTGGCGCGACGATTGGATCGCCGCCGCTTCGAGCCTATCGTCTATTGCCTCTCGAGTGCCGTCCTTCCGTACGCGGAGGAACTGCGAGCCGCCGGCGTGAAAGTGAAAATCGTCTCGGGCTCGACACCGCGCCGTTTGATCCGGTTGTTCCGGCATTTTCGCGACGACGACATCGACCTTGTCCATTCGTGGTTGTTCATCGCCAATGCGGCTGCAGGTTATGTTCAACTCTTCTCGCCACGCCGCGCCCTGATCACCGCAGCACGAAACCGGAAACGGCAGGGACACATCAACTGGATCGCCAATATGGTCGCCTTCCGGCTCAGCCGTACGATCATCGTCAATTCAAATGACGTGCGCGACTATATCGTGGAGAATTACCGCGCACCGGCCGGCCGAATCCGTCGTGTGGCGAACGGAATCGACATCGAGCGCTTCCGGCCCGCTCCCCGCGTCGATCTGGAGTCACCGCGGATCGTCAGCATCGGACGACTCGTGGAGCAGAAGAATCACGAGCTGTTCTTGAATGCTGCGGCCGATTTACGGCGGAATTTTCCAACTGCACGTTTCGAGATTACGGGGGAGGGCCCGCTACGGTCTGCCCTGGAACGGCAGGCTCGGGATCTCGGATTGGCTGATGCCGTACATTTTCTCGGAGAGCGTGCAGACGTCGAATCGGTACTGTCGGGTGCAAGTCTCTTCTGGTTGACCTCACGTTGGGAAGGAATGCCGAACGTATTGCTGGAAGCGATGGCATGTGGCGTTCCCGTGCTGGCCACGGATGTGGGCGGAGCACACGAACTGATCGATGAAGGAAAGTGTGGCTTTGTGCTCCAGAGCGGCGATGGTGCAGGCTTCGTGAAGCGCTCTGAAGAGGTCTTGTCCGATAAACGTCGTTGGACCGGAATGGCGCAGGCGGCACGGCGCCGTGCCGAGACCTTTTCGTTGGATGCCATGGTACTGGCAATGGAACAGATCTACGAAGAGGCGCTGTCGTGAGTATGGAACAGCCCCTGGTTTCGGTGGTCATCCCGATGAGAAACGAAGCAGGGTACATCGAACGCTGCCTGGCTTCGGTCTTTGCGCAGGACTACCCGGCGGATCGAATCGAGGTCATTGTCGTGGATGGAGAATCCGACGACGATTCACCGCGCATCCTGGCCGGATACGGTTCTCGTGTGCGCGTGCTCACGAACCCGCGTCGTATCGTTCCCACGGCGATGAACATCGGAATTCGTGCCGCACGCGGTGACTACGTTGCGCGGGTGGATGCCCACACGACGCTTGAACCAGACTACCTGAGCCGTGGGGTTGAAACGCTCCAGCGGACTGGCGCCGACAATGTGGGCGGCCCCATGGTGTCGATCGGTGGCGGTCCAGTGGGAGATGCGATTGCACTGGCCATGGCGTCACCCTTCGGGATCGGCGCTTATTTCCATTTCGCCCGGGAAGATCGCGAGGTCGATACGGTATACATGGGCATGTGGCCGCGCCGGACCTTCGAGCGGATCGGTCTGTTCGACGAAGAATTGGTCCGCAACCAGGACGACGAGTTGAACTATCGCCTGCGCAAGCAGGGCGGCCGGGTTTTCCTCAGCACCCGCATGCATTCGAAGTATCAGAATCGGCAGAACTACCGGGCGCTGGCACAGCAGTTCTATCAGTACGGTCTGTGGAAGATCCGCGTGCTGCAAAAACATCCGAAGCAGATGAGCTGGCGTCACTTCGTGCCACCGGCATTCGTGGGAGGTGTCGCCGCCACCGGCATCCTCGGATTCGTATGGCCGTGGTTTGCGGCACTGTGCCTGCTCGGAGTCGGCTTGTACGCGGTCGCGTTGGCTCTGGCCACGGTTGCCGTGATGCGCGAGAAAGGTTGGCATCACTTCGGCCGGGTGTTGGTGGCATTTGCTGTGATTCATATCGCCTGGGGTAGTGGCATCTGGGTGGGTCTGTTTCGCTTTGCTGGACGGTGGGGGAAACCAGAACCACCGCCACCGGCCCTTGAACCTGCCGGTGCGGTTCAAGGGTAAATTTCGTGGTCTGCCTGGCTGATGGGTCTTTGCCTGCTGGCATTCCATCGGTATGGTGCGACTGACCCAACGGTTTCGACGGAGTCTGCCGGCTGCCGAGGGGGGTGCCCGAAATACGGAAACGTCGTCGCCAATGCCACACACACGGCAGCAGGTGAGTGATCTGGGAAGGAGTAAATATGTACTTGGTAACCGGAGGGGCTGGTTTCATCGGCTCCAACATCGTCGATGCGTTGGTCAAAAAGGGTGAGCGCGTACGTGTTCTCGACAACTTTTCGAGTGGCAGCATGGACAATCTTGCCACCGTCAAAGATCAGATCGAGGTGATCGAAGGCGATCTGCGCAACATGGACGATCTGCGGCGAGCCGTGGATGGAGTTACCTACATCACGCATCAGGCAGCGCTGCGTTCCGTACCACGTTCCGTCGATGATCCGATGAGCAGTGATTCCGTGAACACGCACGGCACACTGCAACTGCTGGTCGCTGCGCGTGACGCGAAGACGGTCAAGCGCGTCGTGTATGCGTCGTCGTCCTCCGTGTACGGGGATTCTCCCACCTTGCCGAAAGTCGAAGATCAGACTCCAGCACCGATCTCCCCCTACGCCGTCTCGAAGCTCGCAGCAGAACATTACTGCCGCACTTTCAGTGTCCTGTACGGACTGGAAACGGTGAGCCTGCGCTACTTCAATGTCTTCGGGCCCAAGCAGAGTCCGGAATCGAAATATGCGGCGGTCGTTCCGTTGTTCATACGTGCTGCGTTCAATGACGAACCTCTCGTCGTGCACGGTGACGGGGAACAGTCGCGAGATTTCACGTACATCGACAATGTGGTGCAGGCGAACCTGCTGTCCTGCACGGTCCCCGGTGTGGGTGGAGAGGTCTTCAACATCGCCTGCAATTCCCGCTATTCGGTCCTCGACATCGCGCACACGACCCAAAGGATCATCGGCAAGCCCGTGAAAATCGAACACACCCCTCCCCGCGCCGGAGATGTCCGCCACACGCAGGCCTCGATCGAGAAAGCTCAGAGACTGCTCGGCTACAAGCCCACGATCGGCTTCGAGGATGGCATGCGCCAGACGGTCGAGTGGCTCCGCAAGGAGCTGGGGAAGTAGGATCCATCATGCGAGGTTCCGGGGCGTGATGTCCCGGGATCTCCAGGGCACCGGTTGAAATCGCGGAGCGTTCGCGGGATTGCGCGAATGATCCGGGGTTCCAGCCCCGCTTCTGCCGCAGTCCCACATTGACTTGACTACACCTCACCGTTACCACGGCGGGCGACTTTCCCATCTCCGAGGACACGACATTGAGCATTCTGGTCAACAAAAACACCCGCGTTGTCACGCAAGGAATCACCGGCTCTACGGGACAGTTCCACACCAGAGCCTGCAAGGAATACGGTACTCAGATGGTGGCGGGCGTTACGCCCGGGAAGGGCGGCACCGACTTCGAGGGGATCCCCATCTTTGACACGGTGGCACAGGCCGTGGCTGCCACCGGTGCCAATGCATCGGTCATCTACGTCCCTCCACCGTTTGCCGCCGATGCGATCATGGAAGCCACCGATGCCGGCGTGGCGCTGGTTGTCTGCATTACCGAGGGAATTCCCGTACTCGACATGGTGCGTGTGAAGCGGTACCTCGACACACGCCCGGGAACGCGCCTCATAGGCCCGAATTGTCCCGGCGTCATCACGCCGGGTGAGTGCAAGATCGGCATCATGCCCGGCTACATCCACAAGCCCGGCACCATCGGCGTCGTATCGCGTAGCGGCACGCTCACTTATGAGGCCGTGCACCAGCTCACCCAACTCGGTCTCGGGCAGTCGACGTGCGTCGGGATCGGCGGTGACCCTGTCGCGGGTACCGGCTTCATCGATGTTCTCGAGATGTTCGAGAAAGATCCTGCCACCGAGGGTGTCATCATGATTGGCGAGATCGGCGGTACGGCCGAAGAGGATGCCGCGGAGTTCATCCGGACACGCATGAGCAAGCCGGTCGTCGGGTTCGTCGCCGGTGCGACCGCACCTCCGGGGAAGCGCATGGGACATGCCGGCGCCATCATCTCGGGTGGCAAGGGTACGGCGGCGGAGAAGTTCAAGGCCTTCGAAGCAGCCGGCATCCACGTCGCCAAGAGCCCCGCGGAGCTGGGGAGCACGATGGTCGCTGCCCTTGAGAAACTCGACAGGAAATAAAAAGCGTTTTCGTGTATCGCCTCCGAGTCGGAGGCGGGTCGGCGCTGTACCCCCTTTCACCAGCAGCAATAAAAGGAATGGAAATGGCAGAGCGAACTCTTTCGATCATCAAGCCGGATGCCGTGGCGAAAAATGCCATTGGCGAGATTCTGCGCCGCTTCGAAGCGGCCGGCCTGCGTATTGCAGCCATGAAGAAGGTACACCTTTCGCCAGAAACGGCGGCGGGTTTTTACATCGTGCACAAGGAGCGGCCATTCTACCAGGATCTGATCAAGTTCATGACCTCCGGGCCGGTGGTTATTTCCGTGCTCGAAGGTGAGAACGCCATTGCCAGGAACCGTGAGATCATGGGACCCACGGATTCGACCAAGGCGCCCAAGGGAACGATCCGGGGTGACTTCGGTACCGATGTGGAAAAAAATGCTGCCCATGGATCCGATGGTCCCGATACCGCACGGTGGGAAATCGACTATTTCTTCGCCCAATCGGATATCCACTGAGGATCTGGGCGTCGAAGACGGCGCTGCGCTGACACTCACGCCACGCAATCTGCGCGTGTGGCTGGCAGAGCGCCGTTTTCCCGCATACCGGGCCACGCAGATCCTGGCGTGGGCCTACAAGCGGCGCGTCACGGACTTCACCGTGATGAGCGATGTTCCACGGGAGCTGAGGCTTGCCGTCGCCCGGCGGTTCACTCCGCCAACGCTCGTCCCGTCCTTCGTCGCGCGTTCGCACGACTCCACGCGCAAACTGCTCTTTCGCCTCGACGAGCGAGCCGCAGTCGAGGCAGTGCTCATTCCTGATCCACCGCGCCTGACCCTGTGTATCTCCTCCCAGGCGGGATGCGGTATGGGTTGTGCCTTCTGTGCAACAGCGCGGCTCGGCCTGTTGCGGAATCTGACCCCGGCGGAAATCGTGGGTCAGGTGTTGGCTGCGCAGAATCAACTCGATGAAGGCGAACGCATCAGCAACCTCGTCTTCATGGGTATGGGAGAGCCACTTGCCAATTTCGATGCTCTCCTGCAGGCGATCGAGATTCTCACGGCAGATTGGGGTGTGGGACTTTCCGGACGCCGTATCACTGTGTCGACAGCCGGTCTCGTGCCACAGATGGTGCGTCTGGTCCAGGAGACCCCGGTCCAACTCGCCGTGTCACTTACTGCAACGACCAACGAGCAACGCGACGTTCTGATGCCGGTGAATCGTCGCTACCCGATCGAGGAACTGCTTGCCACCTGCCGTTCACTCCCCATCCCGCAACGCCGCCGCATTACCTTCGAGTACGTGCTGCTTGCCGGGGTGAATGACAGTGAGGCGGACGCCACACGTCTGGCACGTCTCCTGCGCGGTATCCGCGCCAAGGTGAATCTGATCCCGTTCAATCCCTTTCCGGGCGCTAATTTCAAACGGCCGGACGACCGGGTGGTGATCCGCTTCCAGGAAGAGCTGCTCGCTTCTGGCTTGAATGCCACGATTCGACGGAGCCGTGGCCGCGATATCCAGGCGGCTTGCGGGCAGTTGGCACTGGCAGAAACAGCAGGCAAAGGAATAAGCTGAGCGAGGGGCAGGAGCTTCGATCTATTTTCCAGCGCAGGTATGCAGATGGCGGAGCCGAAAATCAATGTCGGCGTCGTGATCGAATGCTTGTTCCCTGGTTTTGTTGATGTCAGGGGTTTTGAGAGAGATGGTCTTGTAGCGGATCATGCCAGCGACCTTGATGCGGCAATGCCAGTTACGTTGCTGACGTCCGCCCTGCGGAAAATGCTTGGACGCTAGCGAGCCCTGGCTGCAAGGCCGCTGATCACTTCATGAAGCTGCCGATGCGTTGACGGCAGAGGTCAAGCAGTTTCCCCTCAATGTCGCCACGTGCGAAAGCTTTTGGCAGGCGAACCCGGTCCAGAGCGGCAGCCAATGTCGTCAGCATCTCTTCAATGATCGCGTCCGTTCGCGATTTGGCGATGTCCGCAACGGTGGCGAGAGCCTCGAAATCGGCTCGGCGCAAGCGATCGTCCTTGCCGTTGATTTTCAAGGCAAGATGATCTGCCGCAAAACCGGGTAGAACCCTCGTCATAACGGCATCGAACAATGGCGCCATACGGACCGTCGCGAAGTGCGGCTGTCCGGGATACGCGGTCTTGAGAAGCGCCATGTTCTTCAGGTGCATATCTCCATCGGCGACGAACCACGCAAGGAGCGCTCTCTTCAGAACGATGGCGGCGTCTTCTTCTGGCGATGTCGACAACTGGCGAACGGCTTTCGCAACGCGCTCCATCGTCCCGCTGTATTTGGCGCTGGCGGGCAGATCGAGAACCGAACACATGTCTTCCAGCGCGATGAAACGCTGGTCGTGAGCACTGGTGCGAAGGTCGAAGCGTTCGACGAGCAGGGCCGGCGGCATATCGTCGGGCATTCGCACGAGTGCGATGTCGGGTGCAGAAAGCCCGGCAGCACGTCCAAGCGTTAGCGTGAGCCACTCGACCAACGGGAGTGACTCAAATTGGTGAGCGCCCGCTGGTTTGAGAATGTGCGTAAACGGTCGTCCGGCGCTGGGGCGCAGGACGCCCCGCGGATTTAAGTACATCGGTGCTTTGATCTGAATTCCCGACAAACGCGGCATGTCGTCGCGCCGATAGAGGTTCGCGAGATTCTGCTCGAAGCTTTGTTCGATGCTTTCGCGTCCAGGACCATCGTACGTGCCGGTGAAGATGCCTTCCCGCGTAAACTCTCGAAGTTCGGTCATCAGCACATCGGCAGAGAGCGCGCTCAGTTCGCGTTCATCCTGAACGATCGTGATGTTCGACATGTAGCGCGTGCCCGACCGCAAGATCGCGCGCTCATCCGGATCTTTGAGCACCTTCTCCAGCCAACCCTCGGGCAGGAGCGAGAGGATGAACGGTGGCAGTGCGCCAGGCGTTGTCTGTCGAACCAGAGGCGGGAGATGTGAATCCCGCGGTTTCCATCGCCATTCAAAGCCGTCGTGCCTCAATTCCCCGATGGGGTGGCTGTGCCATGCAACGGTAAGGACGAGGGCGTGCTGGATCGCAGCAACGGCGACGGTCTCGCGTTTAAGAAGGAATCTCTCTGCGAGTTCGCCTTCGCGGTACCATCCGTTTTCTCGCGCGAGAGACCAGACCGCATCGGCGGCTTTCTGCGGGCTGCCGTGCTCTTCGATCAGCCGGACGGCGATCGCCTCTCGCATGGCAGCGTCGATGGATGCGGCGTGTTCAGTGCGAACGCGGAATGCTTCCAGCAGGCGCTGTCGAGGCGACGAGAGATTGATAGAGAACTCCCCGAGGCCGTCTGCGACCACAGCGGTGACGACGGACGGGCTCGGTGCCGCTTCGTTCTGGATGATCTCCAGCGCCCGAAGACGGGTCCGCCGCCTGCGCTTTCCGCTGATGAAGAGTCGCCCCTCTCTGGTTGGACCAGGAAGCTCTGCGCTCGCTGCCGAGAGGTAGGCCGTCGGATAAAGATAGTGCGCGATCCGGACGGCATGTTGAAGAAGCGTGGCGTCGATATCGTCGCCTTGGTCGACATAAACGCCACGCATGACACGCGTCAGTTGCCCCGACGCGGCAGCATCGGAGGCGCGCTTTTTTGAGATTGTGTCACTGACGAGATGCAGGGCCATCCGTTACGTTCCTGTACATTACATACCGAAACGTACCATAAATCGCCAGTTGTGGCTAGGACTAGTTACTTTCGGGTACCTATTATGCCCGAACGGAAGCGCCGGCATTGTCTGTCATTTTCACAAAAATACCTGAGATGAGCGATGGACCACATTGAAGTATGCCGTTCCGGCCCAGGTGGCGGGAGGTGGCAGAACGAGCCGATCTTTGTGCCTATGCACTGGCCGACATTGCCGAAGCGACCGGGCCTGCAGCACTTTGCGATGATTGGCGAAGCGACGTGCCGGCCGGCATGGTTCACAACGTGCGCAAAATGATGGACGGCAGGCTCGGCTGTTCGACGACCGCACGGACCATTGAGGAGTACTTCCTGCGCATGACCGACAGCGAACGGTTACCTTCTTGTTTACTTCGCGCCCGAACGCGCTGACGGCGTGATCAGGATGTTGGCGCGGATCAACCTCGTTGGCCTACCGGGAGTGCGCGACGTCACACTACGGCCTCGCTGGCGGACGTAGTGGCAGAAGCCGAAAAGCTGGGTGGTCTCTGTGTCGCAGCGCACATCGACCGTGCGAAGACGGGCTTCGAGATGCTGGCCGATGGGCACCCGAATTCCAAGCGAGACATCGTCACGAGTTCCGTGCTTTATGGACTGGAGTTCGATGATAGCGCGCACCTGGGTTGGTACTCGCCCGATGATGACACGACACCCACTTTGCCCTCCTGACGCCCTGCCGCCAGCATGCCCCTACCGAATCCCTGTCGAACACGGCTGCGCTGCGTTCAACTCGTACTCTCCCGCACCCAGTGCAGGTAGTCCGGAGATCCAGCGACGATCGGCAATGCGATGATTTCCGGATTCTCGTAGGAATGGAGTTCGCGCACCTGGAATTCGAGCGCGCCGTACAGCGATGCGCGTGTCTTCATGATCAGTAATACTTCCTCGGTGCGTTCGATACTGCCGTGCCAGGTGTAGATCGATTGCACCGGAGCCGTGATGTTCACGCAGGCCGCCAGTTGTTCCTGCACTACGGCACCCGCAATGCGCTCGGCCTCTTCCAGCGAACCGGCAGACACCAGCACGACGATAAAGTCCTGTTCCATCCTTGATCCTCACTTCGTGGCAATGCCGCGCCAATGCGCGATGAGTTCGAGATAATCGATCGGGGCTGCAATGCTGGGCTTTCTCTCGGGTATCCCCGCCCACCGTTGTCGCATCCGTGCAATCCAGAGGCGCAAGCGTGTCGTCCAGGGGATGCGGGCTGGTTTTCCCGGTTTTGGCAGACAATCGAGTTCGATCAGCCGCCGTCGTAAGTCTGCCTCCGAACTGTCACTCAGATGACCGCGCCGATGTACGTCGGCAAGTGAATTCGACAGATGCGCACGCGTGTATCCGGAACTTTCCATGAGGAATCGACCGACTTCGTAAACCGCCTCGATTCCCAAGTGGCCGTCGTGGTAGAGGCAGCAGGCCGTCTGGAAGTAGTTGAAAGTCGGGATCAGACGCGGCCCGAATGCCCGGAAAAAGGACGGTGGCGTGCGGCGTTCGAGATTGATGTAGATCCGTTCAACGGCATCGAAGTGCGAGAGTTCATTGCTCAGGACCTCGGCTTCCTCGATCAGCTCGGGATCGACGCCGATGGTCTGCAGAATCGTACGCAGATCATCCGCCCGCAGGCGTGCTGCGACGATATCGGCATAGATCGAGTAGATGAGTGGGTCGGATTCCCAGTCGTCGCCAAAGAGCACCTCACGTGCACTGTCGGGAAATGTCGGGCGTGCCCGGAGCAGTTCCGTGACCTTGTATCCCACCTGTTCGCGCAGGTTGCGGAAGCGGCCACGCACGATGTGTTTCAACTGATTTTTGAAAATAATGCCGTCGTAATCGACGCCGTCGAGCGCCAGTTTGTCTTTGATTGCTTTGGCGATCTGCGGCGGACTGGCCGAGATGAAGTAGACTTTTGCCTCACGTTCCTGTTGTGCCGCAAACGATTTCAGGTTGCGGATCAAGGGAATGACACCGGGGACGGCGATCTTGTCCTCCGGCTTCTCGAAGGGGATCTTGACCAGTTCCCGCAGGCTGTCGAACTCACTCTTGAGATATGTCTTGTCCAGGTCCCAGCGGAAAATGACTGGCGCTGGGGCGGGAGGCAGCCCTTTCCCTCTGCGCGCCATCACATTCTTTCGAGAGCGGTCGAGATCTCCCGTGTGACACCATCGCGTACCGCCTTGGCAGCGACCTTCACTGCGTTCCCGATGGCTGTCGCCGCAGAGCGCCCGTGCGACTTGATCAGAAGGTGCTCGAAGCCGAGGATCGGAGCACCACCGTAGGCGGTATAGTCCGTGAGATCACGCAGTTTGCCGAGACCGCTGCCGAGTGCGCGCAGTCCGAGTTTGTAGCGCCAGTTCTCCTTTGCCGCTGTGCCCGCAAGCTCGACCACCAGTTCTGCCAGACCCTCCAGCATCTTGAGAACCACGTTCCCCACAAAGCCTTCACAAACAATGACGTCTGCCTTTCCCTTGGCGAGATCGTGCCCCTCGATATTACCGACGAAGTTGATGCCGGACATTCGTTTGAGACGCCGGTAGGCCTCGACGAGAATTTCGCCGCCTTTGTTTTCTTCCTCTCCCATGTTCAACAAGGCGACACGCGGGCTCGGCACCTTCGAGATTCGCCGTGCGTAGGCGCTGCCCATGACGGCAAACTGGACCAGCTCCGTCGCCTCACAGTGGATCGTCGTGCCGACATCCACCAGTAGCGCTAGAGGATCCTGCCCCGGGTATTCCGTCTGCCGCGGATAGACGGAGGCCAGTGCTGCCCGCCGCACTCCCGGCAGGGCGTGGAAGTTCTGTGCACAGGCGAGGACGGCGGCACCGGTGTTGCCGGCCGTCACGACGGCGTCTGCCTCACCTGACACCACCAGTTGTGTTGCAATGAGAATCGATGCATGCCGTTTCTCTTTCAGAGCCGCCCTGGGGTCCTCCCCCATACCGACGAATTCCGGGGCATGGTGGATCCGGATGCGTTCGGGATTATACGGAAGGTCCTCCAACAGAGACTGGAGTGTGCGTTCGTCGCCCACGAGAATCGTCTCGATGTCCGTAGCGATGGAAATCTGGCTGATGCCCTTGACGATTTCGTCCGGGGCAAAGTCACCGCCCATCGCGTCTACCGCAATCGTCGGCATGACTACATGTACCGCCTGAGACGTGTCCGCAAGTCGCGCTCGGTCACCCGAACCTTGAAGCTCTTTCTTCCATTGATGAAGAGGACGGGAATTTCCAGCCCGAACTGACTTTCGAGTTCGTCATTCCCCGAAATATCGACCTTTTCGATGCGCCCTCCGATATCGGCTGCTACAGATCCGACCACGTCAGCCATCTCATCGCAGAGGTGACAGCCGGGACGGCTGTAGATCGTGAAGAGCACCGGCATGCGCGGTGCATACCTGTGGCTGAAATCGTTGACAAGACAGAACCCGTTCCCTATGTAGCCGGCTTTGCCGCGTTTGGGAGATCCACGCATGGAATATGCCGTCATTCGTACCGGTGGGAAGCAGTATCGCGTTGCCCCAGGGGAAATCGTCCGCATCGAGAAGGTGGAGGGCGATCATGGGGCCGAAGTAGAGTTTGGTGAGGTGCTGATGACCAGCACCGATGCTGGGATTCGCATTGGTCAGCCCACGGTGCCCGGGGCGAAGGTCACGGGACAGGTCGTTCTGCAGGACCGGGCCAAAAAGATCCTCGTTTTCAAGAAGAAGCGGCGTAAGAATTATCGCCGGCGGCAGGGGCACCGGCAGTACTTTACCGATGTGCGCGTGACGCGTATCGATACGGGAGCGTGAAACATGGCTCACAAAAAAGGTCAGGGCAGCACCAGGAACGGTCGTGACAGCGCCGGGCAGCGCCGCGGCGTGAAGGTATTTGCGGGCGAGCAGGCACGGGCCGGCAATATCCTCGTGCGCCAGCTTGGCACCAGAATCTATCCGGGCAAGAACGTCGGGATGGGGCGGGACTACACTCTGTTTGCCCTCGTAGACGGGATTGTGCAGTACGCCCGCATGGGCAAGACCCGTAAACAGGTCCACGTCCTGCCGAACTGACACAGCCGGATCCGGCAAGGTCCGCTTCTGGCTTTTTGCCGCTGTATCTCTTCGTCTGATTTTTTACCGCACCAACCCGGTTCTTCCTCCCTTGCACGTACAAGAAGGACCGTAACGGGAAGGCGGATCGGTAGAACCGGACTGTCGAGATAGGCGCAGCGTTCGCCAGAGGACGACCCACTTTCCTTCCCATCTTCTTCAGGTCTCGCTACTGTCTCGGCCACCATGCGTTTCATCGACGAGGCAGAAGTGTCGGTACACGCCGGCAACGGTGGCGCGGGATGCGTCAGCTTCTGCCGTGAGAAATACCGGCCCAGGGGTGGGCCTGATGGTGGCGATGGAGGGGACGGCGGCGATGTCGTCTTCGTCGTCGAAGAGGGGCTCACCACGCTGCTCGACTTCAAGTTCCAGCGGCATGTGCGCGCCCGCGGCGGGGAGCCAGGCCGTGGCAAACAGCAGTACGGCAAGCGTGGCAGCGATGCGACGGTGCGTGTGCCCGCCGGGACTCTCGTCTACGACGCGGAGTCGGACGAGTTGATCGCCGACCTCAGGACCCCGGGCGAGCGTTGCATCGTTGCACGTGGAGGGCGTGGTGGTCGCGGCAACATGCATTACGCCACGGCGACACGACAGGCGCCACGCTACGCACAGCCGGGGTTGCCGGGTGAGGAAAAACGTCTGCGTCTCGAACTCCACCTGATGGCGGATGTCGGCCTGGTCGGTTTCCCCAATGTGGGTAAGTCGAGTCTGATCAGTCGTGTGTCCGCTGCCCGGCCGCGTGTGGCGGATTATCCGTTTACTACACTGGTACCGCACCTTGGCGTTGTCCGCTTTGACGAGGATGGCAGTTTTGTTCTCGCCGATATCCCCGGTCTGATCGAAGGCGCGCACGAAGGGCAGGGCCTCGGCCTGCGCTTCCTGCGGCACGTGTCACGCACCGCCCTGTTGATTCATCTGCTCGACGTCGGAGGAACGAGTGGGCGTGATCCGGTGGCCGACTACGACACGATCAATCATGAACTGCGGATGTTCGATCCCCACCTGGCCGATCGTCCTCAGATCGTCGTTGGCAACAAACTCGATCTGACCGATGCGCGGGAATGTTTTGAACAAACGCGGGCCCGGCTTGCGGACAGGGGTATCGAACTCTGGGGCATCTCCGCAGTGACGGGTGAAGGCGTGACCACATTGATGCGTGAGGTGGGTCGTCGCTGGCGCCAGTTACGTGCTCTCCAGGCGCAACAGGAGACGAGCGGTGAGACGGCAGACTCGTTTCCCACGGCCGCGGCTGATTGAGGGTCACATGGAGGCGCATCTCCGGTACAAGAAGGATCTGCTCGGCGGCGTTCGCCGGGTTGTCATCAAGATCGGCTCGAGCATCCTTTCGACGAACCTGGGGATCTGTCGCGAGAGACTCCATGCCCTGGCAGACGAAATCTGCGAACTGCACCATCGCGGTATCTCGGTCATGGTGGTGAGTTCAGGCGCCGTGGCGGCAGGCCGTGCCCGGCTCGGTTTGACGCAGCCCGTGCTGACGCTGCCACAGCGGCAGGCGGCTGCCTCCGTTGGCCAGATCGACCTGATGGCGCTCTACGAGGAATACTTCTCATCGCATCAGGTTCAGGTCGCGCAGATCCTGCTGACGCACGACGATCTGGCCAACCGTAAGCGCTACCTGAATGCACGGCACACGATCGAGACCCTGTTCGAGGCGCGGGCCGTCCCGGTCGCCAACGAGAATGACACGGTGGTTACCGACGAGCTGCGCAAGTTCGGCGACAACGACAATCTCTCGGCACTCATTGCCGGACTCGTCGAGGCCGATGTGCTCGTCTTGCTGAGTGATGTCGCCGGCCTGTTCGACAAGAATCCACGCGATCATGCCGATGCCCGGCTGATCCATCTGGTGGAAGATATCGACCGTCCTTTGAACGTGTCGCTGGAAGGCCACAACATCCTTGGCACTGGTGGCATGGCATCAAAGCTCGATGCGGCACGTAAGGCGGCACGTGCCGGTATCCCGACGGTCATTGCGGACGGATTGTGCGATGGCATCCTCCGGGCCGTATTCGATCCGGCGACGGCCACAGGCACACTGATCGTTCCGAAGGAAGATCGGCTGGCGCGGCGTAAGCACTGGATTGCGTTCACGCTCAAGCCGAGCGGCGCGATCGTCGTCGATGAGGGCGCATACGAAGCAATCGCACGGCGCGGACGCAGCCTGCTGCCATCCGGGCTGAAAGATGTCCAGGGACGATTCGGGCCGGGCGAATGCGTGCGCTGTCTGGCGCCGGATGGTCGTGAGTTTGCCCGGGGCCTGGTGAACTACGGGGCAGTCGAACTCGAAAAGATCAAGGGTGCGCAGACTGCGGCCATTGAAACGCTGCTCGGGTACAAGACGACGGACGAGGTCATCCACCGCAACGATCTGGTATTGATGTGAAGACCCGCTTGCAGCCCCGAGCAATTGGGCTGCTGGCAGAGGTTTGATCCGGGGTGGTCGTCTACGAAAACGGCGGGGTTGTCTACGAAAGCGGAGCCACCGTCATGCTCGTCTCGCCACCGTCCCAGTGAACCGAAAGTGTCGTGCCATCGTTCCACGCTTCTCGCCTGACATAGCCCATACCGATGATCTGTTCCTGTAACGGAGAGCGCACGGCGCTGGTCAGCGTGCCGACATCCTTGCCATCGTGCTGGAGTTTCGCGCCGTGTGGCGGAACTTCGCTTCCCTGAGAACGGAGCCCAACGCGCTTACGTTGTACCTGACCACGCGCTGCCACACGCTCCACCACTTCCTGTCCCAGATAACAACCCTTCCGGAAGCTGATCGCGGATTCGATTCCGACTTCGCCGATCAGGTTCGTTTCACTCATGTCGACACCGAGCCAGGGAATACCCGCTTCGATTCGTGTGACTTCGAGTGCTTCCCGGCCTACCGGTACGGCTCCGGCAGCGAGAGCACGCTCCCACAGAGTTGCCGCCGTTTCGCGGGGGCCGAACAGTGTGTAGCCATTCACACCCGTGTACGAGGTTGCCGCGACACGGAGCGAATGAGTGCCGAAGGAGACTGGCCGATGTGCGAACGCGGGAAGTGCTGAGAAATCTTCCCCGAGAATTTCGAGAAGGACCTTTGCCGCCTGAGGTCCGGCGACGATCGCCAGAGGAGCGACTTCCTGCGATGGGTCCAGTTCGACGTCATCCGCAATGATGTACCGGTCCAGACTCTCCTGTGCCGCCTCGATGCCCTGCCGTGGCAGATCCAGCCAGATGGAATCTTCCAGGACATACCCATTGAGGTCGGTGACGACGCGACCCTGGATCGTCAGGAGAGCGGCGTAGAGGCCATCTCCCGGGGCGACGGCCTTGAGATCGTTGGTGATCATGCCCTGCAGGAATGTGGTGCGGTCCTCACCGGTCACCCGCAGGAGTGCCCGATGGCCTGCTTCGAGCAGGCCTGCTTGCTGCCGCAGCGCCTCACATTCCGACTTCACATCGCCATATCTCAGGACAGGTCCATTCTCATCAGAATCGGCGAAAACACCGCCGTTGTTTTTTTGAATTGCGCGTACATCAGACTCCATGTCTTTTCGACTAGCGAGGAAATGCGTTTTGGCAACCCACTTTCAACGGCGGAGCAGGAGAAGCTTGAAATAGGACGGCCTTGTGCCGAGAAACTCCTGAACGGTGTGTTCCACTTCCCGTTCCAGTGAGAGGCGTGGGCCAACACCTTTGCGCCAGGTCAACGCGGTACGCCGCCATTCCTGTTCCGGACCGACGCCCAACACCGCCAACATCCAGTGGAGGATCCGCTGCTCGAGGATGCGTGCGCGTGCGTTGCTGTTCAGCCGCACACCACTGCGCCGTGCCAGCTCGCGCTGACCTCCGTAGAAGATCACGCGCCAGTCATGACGCTCCGCCACCTCGGCTGCCAGCGAAAAATCGACCATGAATGTCACATCGTCCCGCCCCGGTTCCGCATAGAGCGACTTGCCGGAGCGGGGTGGTCCGGCAAACACCTTGCGGGTTTCTCGCTGCCGCAGGTGGTAGGACCGGTCCTCGCCATAGTCGATCCAGAGTGCATCGGCATGCTTGTACAAGCTGCTCGTGTTGTGAATAAGGGTTTCCGTCTCCGGGCAGACGAAGCAGGGGGGAAAGGAGCGGCGCCGTAGCAGCTCAGGGTAGTAGCGTTCGATGAATACCTGTAGGTCCGGATGAGCATCGAGGGGCACCGGGACTTCATCGAAGTGGAGTGTTTTTCGGAGGCGTGGTGAAGTCAGGGCCTGAGCCAGTTCTGCACTTGAGAGGGGTGTGCCCCGTTTTCCCTGGCGGGGAACCACATGGACGACACCGGCGCCGCCCTGCGGATGGGATACGATCTTGTGGTGTGCCAGACAGTCGAGAACCTCATTGGCGACGAGGATGCCATGATCTGCCAGAGGTGTCCCACGGGCTGGTTTCTGGGAAAGATCGGCCTGGAGCCAGCGGACGCGCGTAGCGAAAGTTCCGAGATTGGCGCGTTGACGTTCGATGAGTGCCGGGCTGCGTTCGATGATGCGATAGCGGACGGCCTGTGCGAAGCGTTCCCAATCGGCGCTGCGGCGTAACGGTTGATCGATTGCCAGTGCGGTATCGAGTGCGAGTTGACCATTCCCGGCGCCGATCTCGCCGATCTCCATTTCGGAGGGTTGACCGAAAGCGCGCCAGCGGCGGTAGGCATAGCGTGCCACGATATGGCCGAAGTAAGGGGAGAGAGCGATCGGGAACGTATCGTAGTGGCCACCTTCACCGAAACGCACGTTGCCGGTGCTGTAGTAGCCCCATTCCGGGTGGAAGAGACAATCATCGACGAAGTCCCGGAACGAGGGAAATTGCTGCTGGATGCGAAGCGCCTCGGAGCCATGAACGGAGGTCGGGTGAGCGTTTCGCATCGCGCCGGTGTCTAACTTGCGATTCATGTCAGGACAACAGATCCTGCCAGGAGGTCCGGCCCGGAGCTGTCCCGGCTGGGGTGTGATGTGACGGAGGTTCTTGCGCGGGAGGTCATTGACTCATTCTTCGAAGGTAGATCAGATGCGGGGCCGAGGTGGTGCGTATGGCGTACGAAGACATTCTCTATGAAGTGCGTGAAGGAGTGGCATGGATCACGATCAACCGGCCGGGAGTTCGCAACGCCTTCCGTTCGGTCACGGTCGACGAATTGGTGAAGGCGTTCCGGGCGGCCTGGGAAGATTCGGCGGTAGGTGTTGTGGTTCTCACGGGAGCAGGGGACAAGGCCTTCTGTTCGGGGGGTGACCAGAAAGAGCGAAGCGAGTCCGGCTATGCGGGCGGCAGTGGGATCGGGTTGGACGTGGCGTCCTTGCACGGGATCATCCGGAGCATCCCGAAGCCCGTGATTGCGATGGTCAACGGATACGCCATCGGTGGCGGGCACGTCTTGCATGTCGTGTGTGACCTGAGCATTGCTGCTGACACGGCAATTTTCGGCCAGGTGGGACCGCGTGTTGGGAGTGTCGACCCCGGTTTTGGGACGGCGTACCTGTCGCGGGTCGTGGGAGAAAAGAAAGCGCGTGAGATCTGGTTCCTGTGCCGCCAATACTCGGCGCAGCAGGCATTGGAGATGGGCCTGGTGAACAAAGTGGTTCCTGCTGGCGAGCTACGAGCGGAGGTGGAGTCCTGGTGCCGGGAGATTCTCGCCATGAGTCCGACGGCATTGAAACTGGCCAAGATGTCATTCAACGCCGACACCGACCATATTCACGGCATCACCGAACTGGGTTTCAGCGCACTCGAATTGTACTACCAGACCGAAGAAGCACAGGAAGGCCGTAACGCCTTCGTGGAAAAAAGAAAACCCGACTTCCGCAGCGCCCTCCACAAGAAAAAAGCATAGAAGCGAAGGGGGACCGGCAACCGCACCCAACTCCCAGCTCGTGCAACGCGACTCGAGGAAAAGCGGTATCTGATGTTTCCCTGCAAACCCAGGCCAACAAATCCCTCATTCCCGCAGAGGATAGGGCTGGGGTGAGGGGGGCATGTGAAAGCACGCCCGGCCAGTACATACCATAAGGTATTCCAGAAGCCCTATTCAGATACAGCCTCGTAAGTATTCGAAAAAACGGGTATTTGTGAAATCTACGAGGGTGGCTGTCCCCAGCCAGCCGCTCGTGCAACGCGACTTAAGGAAAAGCGGTACCTGATGTTTCCCTGCAAACCCAGGCCAACAAATCTCCTCTCCCCCGCGAGGGAGAGGCTGGGGCGAGGGGCATGTGAAAGTACGCCTGGCCAGTACATACCGTAGGGTATTCCAGAAGACCTATTCAGATGCAGCCTCGTGAGTATTCGAAAAGACGGGTATTTTTGAAAAATGCCAAGGTGGCTGTCCCCAGGCAGCCGCTCGTGCAACGCGACTCAAGGAAAAGCGGTATCTGATGTTTCCCTGCAAACCCAGGCCAACAGATCGCCTCTCCCCCGCGGGGGAGAGGCTACGGTGAGGGGGCATGTGAAAGGTACGCCGGGCCAGTACAGACCGTAGGGTATTCCAGAAGCCCTATTCAGATACAGCCTCGTAAGTATTCGAAAAGACGAATATTTTTGGAATCTACCAGGGTGGCTGTCCCCAGGCAGCCGATCGGCAGCCGATGAATTTCACGCTGCCGGAGTATCCTTGATCGACTGAAGAAGAAGCCGCCAATGCTCGGCCTCTGCCTTCTTCTCACCAAAATCGATACAAAGCGGCTGACTGCGTTCCGGAAGATGTAGAGCCAGAATGTAGTGATGAATCTTCTCTGAACCGTTGCTCTCGGAGTCATCCTGGACAGACATCCCAGCGGCGGCTCCCACGATGGCACCTACGGAACCGGCCACCATGTTGCCAATGACCGCCCCTGCGATCGGATTTGCGTGAGGCGACCCCGGCGGATGAGTGAATTCCTCGACGGAATGATGCACAGAGAAACCGAAGAATCTGTCGAGACCGAACACCTGCATGGCCTCGGGCCTGGCGATATTGCCGATGACCGCGAGCTCTCTCCGTTGACGATTCAAGAGGAGTCCCTGCGACGATCCGTAATACGTGTGAGAGGCACCGAAAGCAGCAGCCTGTTGGGCGAACAGAGCTGCGACGCGCTTCTTCGCTTTATCAACCGCACCCTTCAAGAGAAGCAGTCCAACGATGAGCAGAACTGCGAGGGCGAACATGAGGAGGAAAAACAGGAGCAACATCGGAGCGACTCCTTTCGCACATGGAACGTTCGACTTCCGATTACCACCGATCCTGCGAGGGACGAAGTCGACGGTTGCCATTTTTCCCCAACATCGTCCGGAAGCGCCGTCCCCAGGGATTGCCTACGTGACAGAAAACAAACGCCGGCAAAAAAGATGCACGCCCTGCAGAGATGTGCCGGTCTGAATGCCCCGAGCACCGTGACGAAGCGGACAATAAAGCGCTGCTCGAACACCACCAACATCTGACATTCCCCGTGAAACCCAACGCTCAAATCCCCTCGCCCCTGCGCGAGAAGAAGACTGTCACCCATGTGCCCGGTCTTGCGGGAGACAGACGGGACACACTCGGTCAGACCGTAGGCAAGCAATGTTCAGAGGCATGTTGTAGTTCAGAGAAAATGTCCGCTTAACGGGTCAGAGAAAATGTCCGCCCTTTGAGAATAAAGAAGGGATGGACGTGATGAGCGAGAGGCAATGGA
>JAANMW010000111.1_pt1 | contig 84091 bp, 73 predicted proteins | sample 7279671 | NCBI WGS metagenome assembly JAANMW01 (sample SAMN14094541, study PRJNA606508) | bioreactor metagenome | isolation source: A lab-scale SPAN reactor treating ammonium-rich wastewater day 247 | place: Ireland: Galway | collected 2017-09-19 | reverse complement strand
TGATCCGCGTGGCGCTGCCGATGATGCCGGAGGCGGCGCAAAGCTGGATGCAGATTCTCGCGTGGCTCTGCCTGGGCAACATTCTCTACGTCGGTTGGGTGACGATGCGGCAGAAGGATTTGAACCTGCTCATCGGCAATTCCAGCGTGGCGCACATGGGCTTCATCTTCCTTGGCATCGCCAGCCTGAATCTCATCGGCGTCACCGGCGCGGTGGTCATCATGGTCGCGCACGGTTTTCTCGCGGCGCTGACGTTCGGCTTGAGCGGCTACATCTACAACCAGACCGGCACGCTCGAAATGAGCAAACTCGGGGGGCTGGCGAAGAAGCTGCGCTTTATTGGCGTGGCGCTCACCATGGCGGCGCTGGCCGGCTGTGGTCTGCCGGGATTCTTGAATTTCGTGGGCGAAGTTACGGTGTTCTTTGGCGCGTGGCAGGTACCGGCGTTGCGCGTGGTGACGGTGCTGGCGGTTTGGGGGGCGTTGATCATTGGGGCGGTGTATATGCTGCGGGCCGTGCGGGGGGTGCTGCATGGGAGCTATCGGACGCATACGACGGATGCGGTGGATGCCGGTGCTTGGCGGCGCGTGCCTCACCTGGTGCTGCTGGCGAGTCTGCTGGTGTTTGGATTTTTCCCGCGTCTGCTGACGGACAAGGTCAAGCCGGTGACGGAACAGATTGTGAAGATGGCAACGATGAAAGCGGCCGCACCCACTGCGGTAGCTGAGTTACAGAAATGAGAAACACCAAGTACCATAGAGGCATACTTTTGGCTTTGATCGCCGCCTGTATTGCGGGCTTGGCTTTCGTTGCCATTGCTTTCGGTCCTAAGACGCGCCATTCAAGCATGTGTCGTTTCTGTGGAAGATGGCATTACGAGGTTTGGCGGCTGGGAATCAAGACATCGGATAAGATCATCGAGAGCGACTGGTCCGCTTGGGTGGACAGCATTCAGCCGGCCCATACGCAACATGTCTGGGCGTTGGCGAGTAGTTCACGGAGAAAATGGGGTGGCACAGCACGCATGGGAGATTACGAAGGTAACGTGGTTGTGGAACTCTACGCGTCACGAAAACAAATCGGAGAAGCCAAAGCCAGGGAGTTGCTAGCAAAATATCACGCCTCTAGTGAAGTTGGCTGGGCAAAGGCACGTGATTTTTGGGTTAACGAACTTTCCCCCTTGTTAACCAACAACAATCAGGAGACCAAAGCACCTTGACCCCGATCAGGTTTTTGACAAGACGATGAACCTTTCCTTGATCTCATTGGAAATGTCGGTGGTGGCGCTGGGAATTCTGGTGCTGCTGGCGGACCTCTGGCTGCCGGCCGAACGCAAGAAGATGCTTGGTTACGCCGCCGCGGCTGTGCTCGGGTTATTGTTTCTGAACAGCTTCACCAGCCATTGCAGTTGCGCTTCGATTGGTGAGTCGGCTTTCGGTGGAATGTTTGTCCAGGATGGCTTGTCGGTGTTCTTTAAGCGCTTCTTCCTGCTGGCGGCCGTGCTGGTGCTGGTGCTGGCAGTGGAGTTTTCGGATCGGATCGCCACGGGAGTTTCGGAGTATTATTCGCTCATCGTGTTCGCGCTGGCGGGGATGTTGTTCGCCGCGTCGGCGAACGACTTCGCGATGCTGTTCGTCTCCATCGAACTCATCACGATCACATTCTATGTGCTGACGAGTTTCACGCGGGGCAAGGTCGTGGCGTTGGAGGCCGGGGTGAAATACCTCATCCTCGGCGCGCTGTCGTCGGCGTTCATGATTTACGGCATCGCGCTGGTGTGGGGCACGAGCGGTCAGTTCAACTTTAACGAGTTGGCGGCAGTTGCCGGAGCCTTCACGCAGAACAAAGTGTTTCTGTTCGGGGTGTTGTTTATTCTCGTCGGGTTGGGCTTCAAGATTGCGGCGTTTCCGCTCCAGATGTGGACGCCGGATGTTTATCAAGGCGCGCCGACGCCGACGACCGCGTTTCTGGCGGTCGGTTCAAAAGCCGCGGGGTTCGTGCTGCTGCTGCGGTTTCTGTTCTCGGCCGTCCCCGAAGTGACGGCGCAGTGGGGGAATCTGTTGATCGTGATTTCGGCGGTAACGATTCTCTACGGCAATTTGTGCGCGATACCACAGCGCAATCTGAAGCGGCTGCTGGGGTACTCGAGCATCGCCCACGCGGGTTATCTGCTGCTGGGAGTGGCGGCGTTGACTACTGCCGGTCAGTCGGCGGTGCTTTACTATCTGGGCGGTTACCTGTTCACGACCGTGGCGGCGTTCGTGGTGATTGCGCTGGTGCTGCGGCACCTGGATTCGGAGGACATCAGCGGTCTGGCGGGTTTGAACCAGCGTTCGCCGCTGCTCGCCGCCACCTTGACGCTGGCGATGGTGTCGCTGGCGGGTCTTCCGCCGCTGGCGGGTTTCTTCGGAAAGTTTCTTTTGCTTAAGGCAGTCATCGAGCAGGGCGCGGTGAACCCCGGTTACTATTGTCTCGCCTTCACGGCGCTCGTGGGGGTGGTCATTTCCATTTACTATTACTTTGGCGTTGTGCGTGCGATTTACTGGAGCCAGGAGGCGGCGGACCTTTCGCCGATCCGAATGTCACGGCCCATTCAATGCGCGATTGGCGTTTGCATTGCCGGCATGTTCTGGCTCGGGCTGTTTCCGGGCACGGTGTTGAACCTGGCGGACGATGCGGTCAGACTCCTGAAGCTGTAATCGTTTTAGCGAGACCGCGAGTGAAGAATCCAATCTGCGACCGCGGGCAAATCGTCAACCACCACGGCACGGCTGACCGGTCCAGGGTGTTTTCGTTCCTGTTCCGCGCCGTAGCCGGTGCGCACCAGGAGGCATTGATTGACTCCGGCGTTCCAGCCACATTCCAGATCAATCAATTTGTCGCCGATCATGTAGCTCCGCGCCAGGTCGAGGCCAAATTCATCCCGGGCGTCGAAAAGAAATTGCGGCGAAGGTTTGCGCCCGCGGCTGGGTTGCTCCGGGGCTTCAGGCGCGAAGTAGATTTTCTGGAAGTTGACACCTTGTCGGCCAAATTCCCGCACGACGCGGGCGTTGACGGCTTCCACATCAGCCAACGTGAAGTAGCCGCGCCCCACGCCGGACTGGTTCGTGACAATGATGAGTTTGAATCCGGCCTGCTGCAATCGGTGCAGAGCAGTCATGGCGCCGGGAAGTACGATGACTTGATCCGGGTCGCACAGGTAGTCCTTCTCCTGAATCAGAGTGCCGTCGCGATCCAGGAAAACAGCCATATTCATGTTGCTGGAGATTGTCGCGGAGCGTTCCTGGGAAGCAAAACCAAAAAGGCCTTTTGCCGAATGAACTGCCCGGTTGCCGCCACGAATGGCGACGATGGCAGGATGTGGGAGTAGTCGTTTTTCCACCTTGAAATCAGCGGCGGCGACACTGAAGATGCCGCCGAAACTCAATTTACCGGTGGACGAAAGGACATGCCATGAAAACAGCACCATGCCGTAGATGTTTGAAAGCAAAACCGCGAGTGTGGGTTGGCAACCTGCTGCTCTTGGTGCTTGGGATTCTGCTGACGGGCTGCCCCGCCGGCACGTCCAGCCGCGGCCCGGCGCTGAAAGGCAAAATCGCGATCAAAGGTTCAAACACGATTGGCGAAGAATTGGCCCCGCGGCTCATCGAGGAGTACCGCAAGGATCAGCCGGAAGTGACGTTTGAACTCGAGTCGAAGGGCACCGGTTCAGGTTTCGCGGCGCTGCTGGCTGGCGAGTGCGACATTGCGGCGGCTTCGCGCGTGGCGAGCCAGGACGAACTTACCCAAGCCCGCAATCAAGGCGTCGAGTTGAACCTGCACACCATCGGCAGTTACAGCGTGGCGGTGATTGTGAATGCGGGCAACCCGGTCAGCAACTTGTCGCGCGATCAGGTGCGCGATATTTTTGCCGGCAAGGTGCGGAACTGGCAGGAGTTGGGCGGAGCCGCTATACCCATCCGGTTGTTTATCCGTGATGCGATTTCCGGGACGCCGCTGGGTTTCCAGGAGTTGGCAATGGAAAACCAGCCCTACGCAACGGACGCGAGTGCGTTCACCAATTACGCGGGCATCGAAGCGGCCGTGGCGAAAGACCCCGGCGGCATCGGTTATGTGGGCCTGGACCTGGCGAAGCTGGCGGGCGTCAAGGCCGTTTCCATTCGCGGCGTGCCGCCCACGGCCGTCACGGTAAACGAAGGCCAGTATCCGATTGCGCGGGTGCTGCGGCACTACACCAACAAGACGAATGAATCCCCGGCGACGCTCGATTTCATCCGGTTCGTCCAATCACCGCGCGGGCAGAAAATCCTGGCGGACATGGGATTTGTGCCGCGGTTGTGACGGCAGGCAAAGTCGGGCGGATGACTAACGCGCCGTCCAGTCCCAGATGATGGCGGGATTCTGTGGTTCGCTGGCGCCCGTAGGGTTGTTGGTGACTGCGTTGATTTTGAAGTACTGGGCGTGACCGTCGGCGAAATTAATGACCGTGCCCACGTTGTGCCGGGTGCCAATGCTGCGGAAACGGTTGGCCGGATTCACCGAGTTGAACTGGGGCGAACTGTTCACCACTTCCTTCACCGGGTTGAACACCACATCAAACATCAGCACGGTGGCGGTTGGTTTCTTCAGTTGGCTCATGCGGGGCATCTTGGGGTAGTCCGCTGCGTTATTGTAGGGCCGCTTCAAATCAATGTTGAAGGCATAGCTGAAGAAGCCGTTGGCGCCACCGCCGCTCAACACGGCGTATTCGGAATCACTCATGGTGGCGCTGGGACAATGCCAGATTTTTCCCTTGCCCCCCGGGAACGGCAGCTTGGCCCGGACATTCCCGCCCGGATCGCTGGCGTAATCCGTCAACCGCCGCTCAGCGACATTGGGCGGCAGCAAATTGAACCACGCATTCAAATCATGCGGCGTGCCTTCGGGCGCAGTGCCGGGGTACGTGCCGGTTCGTCCCATGCCGTCGCGGGGAATACCGTCGCTGTTGTCCGCCGCGTAAATTCCCTGGGCCAGCCCCCATTGCTTGAGATTGGAGACGCAATTGATTCTTTGCGCCTTCGCCTTGGCGTTGGCCAGCGCCGGGAGCAACATCGCCGCCAGGATGGCAATGATGGCAATGACGACAAGCAGTTCAATCAAGGTAAACGCCCAGGACCGACGCGGGAGCGAGGGAAGCAACGCCTGTAAGGCTGGGGAGGAATTTCGCGGAGGGGTAGAACTGAACGGCATAAACAACTGGCGATTCAGTTTCCCATGAGACCCGGCAGGCTGTCGGGCATTCGTTTCCGCTGTGCGAGGATTGCGTGACGACTTCATGGGCTGACGATTTTGTAGTATCGCGTGGCGGGCGCGGGGTTCGCGTCCGTGAATTGCCCTGCGGTGGTGTTGAAGGTCAGTCCCGTGGTCAGCGGCACGTACGGGCCGTTCACGTCGGTTGCCCGCAGGATGCTGTAGGCCATGTGCGGTTGAGCGGTCCAGGTAATCTGTGCGTTGCCGCTGCTCAAGACGATGATTCCCGTTACCGCAGGCGGCGCCTCCGTGACGATGTCGGAGTAACGCGTCGGCAAAATCTGGAAGCCCGCGCTGCGGTCGGCGGCGCTGGTGCCAAGGAAGAAAGCCATGGGACCGGTTACGGTCCAGGCAAACGCAGGAATCGGTTTCCCGATGATGTCGAACACCCGGGAGTCAACCCGGAAGCTGAATCGTTCGCCGGCCTGGTTGGTGATGACGTAGTTCTGACCGCTGGCAAAGGTGCCGCCGGCGTTGACAAAATAGACGTTGGTGAACGTGATCATCGCGCCCTGGTATTTGCGGATGGCCTCGCCGGCGCCGCCGAACGCCGTACTATTGGTGAAACCGAGCGGAAGCACCTGACCCGGTGGCAGGAGGTTGCCGGTGCTGTTGATCACAATGCTGTGCGAAGGGTCAGAAGCCGTCAGGTTCAGCTCCAGCAGACTGTTGAACTGACCCAAGGGGCCGGTAACGGTGATGCTGTCGCCTGCCAGCGGACGAATGGTGTTATTGTTGGCGAAGAAGACGTTGATCCCGCCTGTTTCATCCTCCATGTAGAGACTGGTGTTAGCGGCGGTCGTGATGTTCGTGTGCGTGGTCACGATGCCGGTTGTGGTGTAGAGCGCCGTCGTGTTTGTAGGCAGGAAGAAGACCGGGTCAACCAGAGTGCGCAGATGGCCAATGGTCACGACGGGCGGCACGGCCACGGATACCACGGCGGTGGAACTCAACACCCCGCCGAATTCATTAGTTACGCCGCAGGTGTACGTTCCTGTGGTGTCGTTGTTGTTCTGGACGTTTGGAATTTGCAGGACTGGATCCGTCCCTCCCGCCACCGGCGTGCCGTTCCGGTGCCACTGATAAGAAATGGTGCCGGGACCGGTCGCACCGACGGCCAGGGTCGCCGTCTGCCCGGCAAACACCGCCGTGTTGGTGGGTTGCGCAGTGATCGTCGGTGGTACGGGCGGATTGGTGACCCACAACGAAGCCGCCGCACTGGTCACAGACAGGCCGGTAAAGGGATTGCTCACCACGACCTGGTACGACCCGCTGTTGGCTGCGATGGCGTTGGGAAAGGCAAGCACGTTGGTGTTGCCGTCGGGATTGTTGAAATCGGCGCCATTCTTCCGCCACTGATAATTCAGGCTGGCGAGGCTTTGACCCGCCGCCACCACCGAGAGCATCGCGGTGCTGCCGGTGAAATTAGTGGCGCTCTGCGGTTGGTACACAATCACCGGTGCAACCGGAGTGGTGGGCCAAACGGCAGTGGCGGCCTCCGCAAACGTGGTAGCCACGGCCAGATTGCTGACGGTCAGAAAGCCCCCAAAACCCGTTGCTTGGCGGAAGGCAAAGGCGGTCGCGGTGCCAGGTGTCACGACATCGCCGGAAATCACCGCGGCCTCCGCCGCTGACAGCGGATTCACCCAGAGCGTAAGGGCATAGAGCGAAATGGGGTCCCACTCGATGACGACCTGGTACGGCGTGTTGGTGGCAAGGTCCAAGGGAAAGATCGCGCTGGGAGCGGCGCTGCTGGCAGCCGAGACGCCGAGCCGGAAAGTCCCCGGCAGCGCGGAAAATACATTGCTGGTGCCGTTCGGATTACCGGTCAACGCCCACAACCGGCCTTGAAAAACGTTGTTCGTCACGAAGAAATGCGCGAAGTAGGCGCCGTTGGCCGTGGGGAGATTGGTGAAATTGATGGTCATGCTGGCGTACAGTGGAAGCGGGCTGTTGGTATAGGGGCTGTCCGCCACGGTCGCCAGCAGCCGGTTCACATCATCCTGGCGTGCCAGCCCGACGCCCGAGGTCGAAATCTCCAATTGGTTCGCCCGCACAATCGCGTCGCTCGGTGAAGCCGTGCCGCTGTGCCGCGACCAGTTGGTTATCGTTCCGGAAGCATTGGTGGAAGTCTCGATAATCGGCCCGTCGGGATAGTTGAAATCCTCGTACCAGATCAAATCCGCGCCAACGGGAAGAGCTACCAGGCAGGATAACAGGGCGGTGAGCAACGTCTTTTTCATACACTTCTTACGGTTTGGTCATCGGCTGAACCTAGAGATCTGGCCACTGACAACGCCAGGCCGACGCTTTGTTCGGTCTCCAATCGAGACTTAATTCAGCCGGCTGAACTTTAGGACGCATCCCTTAAATTGCAAGAGTTAGCACGGCAAAGTTATCAACAATCCGGCAACGATTGTGTGACATCGCAGCGCCGTCTCCCAACGCCGCCCTGCCTCCCGCGAGGCGGAATGTGCTTCCGCGATCTTGCTCACATTCAAATACAATTTGCGCGCGGCGGCATCCTTAACGATACTTTCCACGTTTGACACTCGCGACAAACCAATGAAGGCGGCACTGCGCACCATCTTGATGCTGGGTTTGACCGTGGTTACGGCCACGGCGGCGGACTGGCCTATGTTTCGTGGGCAGCCATCGCTGTCGGGTGTGGCGGTCGGCACGTTGCCGGATAAGCCCGTGCTGCGCTGGTCTTTCAAAACGGAACGACCGGTCAAATCGTCCGCTGCCATCAGTAGCGGGCGGGTGTTCATCGGGTCGGATGACGGTCACCTTTACGCGCTGGATTTTGGCAGTGGAAACAAGCTGTGGGCGTTTAAGACCGGCGGCCCGGTGGAATCCTCGCCTTTGGTGCTGGGTGGACGCGTCTTCGTAGGCAGTGAGGATGCCCACCTGTATTGTCTGGAGGCCGACAGTGGGAAATTGGTTTGGAAGTACGAAACCGGGGACAAAATTCTCGGCGGTCCCAACTGGGTGGTTGCCAACAACACCACCAACATTCTGGTCGGCAGTTACGATTACAGCCTCCATTCCGTGGACGCGGCTACCGGCAAGAGCAACTGGGTGTATGAGTCCGGCAATTACATCAACGGCTCACCCGCGCTGGCCGACGGTCTGACGATCTTTGGTGGTTGCGATGCGGTGCTCCATTTGATCGCCGTGGCCGACGGCACCAAGACGAAGGAAATCGAAGCGGGCGCCTACGTGGCCGCATCGGTCGCCGTGGCCGACGGGCGGGCTTATTTCGGGCACTTTGAAAACCAGTTCCTCTGCTTCGATCTTAAGGAGGGGAAGCAGGTCTGGAGTTACCGCCACCGGAATTTCCCGTATTTTTCCTCCGCCGCCATCACGCAGGACCGGGTGCTGTTCGGAGGGCGCGACAAGATGCTCCACTGTGTGAATCGCGATGACGGCACGCAACTCTGGACGTTCCCGACCCGCGGCAAGGTGGACAGTTCTCCCGTGGTATGCGCTGACAAGGTTGTGGTTGGTTCCGATGACGGTCGGATCTACATGGTGGCCTTGGCCACTGGCAAGGAACTCTGGTCTTACGAGATCGGACGGGCGGTGGGCAGTTCACCCGCCGTAGCGGGCGGCAAGATTGTGATCGGCTCGGATGATGGAAACGTATATTGCTTCGGCAACAAGTGAGTTGCTCCGGCCCTCCTGGAGGTTCTGTGATTTACTCAACCAAAGCGAAATTGTCCGGTCCAAGACCGTGTACTTTGAACTGGCAGGCGGTCGAGTGGTCAGATAATGGCATGAGTTACAATTCATCTACTCGGCATGCTTGCGCAGCAGGCACGACTGCCGCAAACTCCACTTCAAACCAACCCCAAATGAAAACTTGGCTCACTTATCTGCTTTGGACGTTCATTGTGGTGACCGTGCTATTGGCCGCCATGTTCGAGATTTTGGCGTTCATGCCCCTACCAGGTTGGTTCTATTTGCTGTGCATCGCCGTTCTGGCCGGCGCCGGTCTGGCATTGCGCACCACCCAGGTCAGACTGGCAATTCTGGCCGGCACGCTCCTGCTCGGTTGCCTCCATCTCGTGCCCTGGTCCTCTCGCAAACCATTTCTGCGCGACCTGGCCAACATCAAGCCCGGCATGTCCCTCGAAGAGGTGCGCTCCGTGATGGCGCGTTATGTCGAAGGCACGGGCTGGCCGGCCAATCCCTTCACGGAGGATCGCGGGGGAGTGCTCCGGGAAGCCGGCACCGACCGGGAATTCCAAATCGAAGCTAACACCGCCGGCGAAATGGCCATTCAGAACTCCCTTGTGTTCCGTCACAACCCGGACGACGGGCGTTTCAATTCCGATTGGGGCGTTGTGGAGTTTAGCAACAACCGGGTGATCAAAGTGAGCTTCCTGCCCGATTGAATCCGTGTGATGACCGCCAAATCTGATCCCACCATTCCGATGACGAAATCCCCGCCGCTGCAAAAGGCCACCACTGCGGGAAACTATTTCGTGTCCAACTATCCGCCCTTCGCATTCTGGAAGCCGGAATTCGTGCCGCAGTTCGAAGCCGCGCTCGAATGCCCTCCCCTCACGGATCAAGAATCACGCCGCCCGCCCCTCGGCCTTTACACCCACATTCCCTTTTGCCGCAAGCGATGTCATTTCTGTTATTTCAAAGTCTATACGGACAAGGATTCCTCCGAAGTGCGCGGCTATCTTGACGCCATGCTCAAGGAGTTGACGGTTTACGCCGGCAAACCGGTCATCGGCGGACGCAAGCCCCGGTTTGTCTATTTTGGCGGTGGCACGCCGAGTTACCTTTCGCCGGATCAATTGAAGTTTCTAACGGACGGCATGAAGCGGCTGCTGCCTTGGGACGAAGTCGAGGAAGTCACTTTTGAGGCTGAACCGGGAACGCTCACGGATCACAAGCTCAAAGCCATTCGCGACCTCAGTGTCACGCGCCTTTCCCTGGGCATCGAACACTTTGACGATCACATCCTGGAGATCAATGGACGCGCGCATCGCGCTAAAGAAATAGCCCGTGCTTACGCCTACGCGCGCGAAATCGGCTTCCCGCAGATCAACATTGATCTCATTGCCGGCATGGTCGAGGAAACGGAGGGAAAATGGCGCGAGACGGTGGCCAAAGCCGTGGAGTTGCGCCCCGACTCGGTGACGATTTACCAGATGGAGGTGCCGTTCAACACCGGCATCTACCAGCAGATGAAAACCGAAGGCAAACTCGTCGCCCCCGTGGCCGATTGGGAAACGAAGCGCGCATGGGTGGATTACGCGTATCGTGAGTTCGAGAAAATTGGTTACACGGTTACGAGCGGCACCACCGTCGTGCGCGATGCGACGAAAGTGAAATTCATTTACCGCGAAGGGTTGTTCTCCGGCGCGGACATTTTGTCTGTTGGGGTGGCCAGCTTCGGCCATCTGAACGGGGTGCATTACCAGAACCACCATGAATTTCAGCCGTACGTGGACGCGGTGAACGCTGGCAAACTGCCAGTCTATCGGGCGCTCAGACCCGACGCCGAGGAACGCTACATTCGTGAGTTTATTCTCGGCTTGAAGCTGGGCAGCGTGAGCGCCAGCCATTACACCGGCAAGTTCGGCAAGGATCCGCGCGAGCAGTTTGCCGGACCGCTCGCCCGACTCAACGCCTGGGGTTTCCTCACCAATGGCGGCGACCGCATTGGCGTCACGCGCGAGGGATTGCTGCAAATTGACCGCCTGCTCCACGAGTTTTTCAAACCTGAACACAACACGGGACGCTATGCCTGACTCCTTTACCTACCCACTCTCGGAATTCTATTCCCGCGCCAAACTGCCATTGCCGGCCATCGAAAACATTACCGGCGACGCCGTGCCCGAGCCGTACCGCACCCTGCTCGTTCACCGCAACGACATGACTCCCACGCTTGAGGAGTTTCACCAATCCAAAATCCATCTCGAAATCCTCAGCAGCGAGCGCCGGGGCGGATTCTACTTCCGCGAAGTGGTGTTGCGGCTGAATCATGACGAGCAACCGGTCGAGTTTGGCGCGAACAAGATCTTCCTCGGCATGTTCCCCGAGGAGGCACAGGAACTGATTCTGCTTGAGCAAGCGCCGCTGGGCAGCATCCTGCAAGAGTGCGGCGTCCGGCACCACACCGAGGCGCGGGCGTTTCTGCGGGTAACCCCGGACCAACTCATCGTGGATGCTTTTGAGCTGGAACAACCCACCGCGCTCTACGGTCGCAAGGCGGTGATCTCCGACCTGAATGGCAAACCGCTTTCCGAGATCGTGGAGATTTTGCCGCCGGCCACGACCGCTTAATCTTAATCGCAATCTTACTCTTAATCTCCGCGGCGATTCCGGGTGATCGTGGCCGGAAAGGAGCTTTCCCTCGCGAGCAGTGGACGCGAAGTCTGTCCAACGTTACGGACAGATCGCGATCAGACTGACGCGATGAGATTAAGATTACGATTAAGAGGAAGATCAGGACAAAGCCGCAATTCCCATTGGAAGCCTGCGAGGCGCTCTGTTACGTTTCCGGCAACGAACAATCTGAAACCAGAGGAACAACATGCCCCAGGCCGTCATGGACCCCGGCGAAGTTCGCCGGTTTGCCGAAGAACTCAAGCGATTCAATCTTGAACTGCAGAATCGCATGGCGCTCCTTCAGGCGCGCTTCGCCGCGCTGGGTGACACCTGGCAGGACCAGGAACACGCCAAGTTTTCCGAGGAGTTCCGCGACACAATGAAGGTGCTCAAAAGATTCATCGAGTCCTCGAACCAGCACACGCCCTTCCTCCTGCGCAAGGCGCAGCGTATCGAGGAGTATCTGGATCAACATTAAGCCACCAGGCATGGACCGAAACACCATACACCACACACCAAACACCAAAGCTCGTCTGCGTCTTCTGGCGTTTGGATTTAGGCATTTCCCTGGCGTTTGGCGTTTGGTATTTGGAGTTTGCTAAACCCATGCCTGAACGCGCCAGGGTCACTTCGCTGGAAGCCATCGAAAACTTCCGGGCCAGACTTATCATCTATCGTGACAAGGCCGGGCGCGTGCTCGACGAAGTCAATGATGACGTGGTCCGCACCCGCCTGTGGCTGCAAAACGACCGCCGGATGTACTGGCAGGCGCAGATTGAACGGCGCACGCGCCAACTCGAACAACGTCAGCAGGAGTTGTTCAGCGCTCAACTTTCCGGTCTGCGCGAAGCCTCCTACGTCCAGCAATTGGCCGTGCAAAAAGCCCGCCGCGCCGTGCGCGATGCCGAGGCACATCTGCAAACCGTCAAGGAATGGAACCGGCAGTTCGATCACCGGGTCGAACCCCTTGCCCGGCACGTTGAAAAACTGCGGCACATTTTGGGCACCGACCTCGGGCACGCGGTGGCGTGGCTGAATGAAGCGACCAAAACGCTCGCCGACTACGCCGAGTTGGCACCACGCACCGGGGCGCCGACGGCCACCGAGCCGGAACGCAAGCCCGACCCCGGTGAGCCGACAACTCCAGGAGACGCCAGATCATGACCGGCAGTCAGAATCGTCTGATGGCGCTCACAAAGGAACTTGCCGCCGAGTGGGCGAATACCAAGCATTACTGGAATGATGCGAAGAGCCGGGAGTTTGAAAAACGCTTTCTGGAAGAACTCATGGCGGGAGTGAATCACGCCGTCACCAATATTGAATCACTTGAACGCGTCCTCAACAAAATCCACGACGACTGCGAGTAAGCTCCTGAGCGCGCCGCAGACGTTGGACTCACTCGAACGCCTGCGCGCCGCGATCCGTGACGTCGCGACCCGCGCCGCGGAACACGAGCGCGATTTCACGGCCCGCGCCGCGAAGTTGCAGGCCCAGTTTGAGCAAGCCGCCGAGCGCGGGCGCGCGGAAGCCCTGGCCCGTGTCGAAACGGAGAAGCACGCCGAGGCGGAGAAGCGTGCGCGAATCGAAGCCCATTTCTCCATGCGTCAGACCCGCATCATGAAGGCGGCGCACGCGGCGCGGGAACGGCGTCAGGCGGAAATCGAAAGCGAGGAAGGCCGCCGCACGTTTGAAATCCAGCGCGACCTGCTCCAGGCCGAACGCCAGCGGGACACAGACCTTCAGCAGGCCAACACAACCGTTGAAGAGTTCAACACCCGCCTGATGGTGGCCGCCGATGCGTTGGCGCAATCCGAAACTCGCGCCCGCTTCACCTTGGGCGGACATCGTTCACTGGCCCGCCTGCTCCAGCATCCGCCGGAGACCAAGCCCGACTTGTCCGCTGACGAGAGCCAGCTTATCGAACAATTCGGCGTCCGGCTGAAGCAGGCGGAAGACAACTTGTCGCGTTGCCGGCGACTTGTGCTGCCAATCGTATTTCGCGTGCTGCCGGTTTGGGTGTGGTTGTTATTGGTGCTCGCGACACCGTTCGCCTTCGTGCCGGAACTGCGGCAGTTCAACTTCCAGGCCGTTCCCGCGAACGTGTGGGGCATCGTTGCCGCGTCGCTGGCGGGTGTGGTGATCCTTTATTTTCTGAGCGGGCGGCTTGCGTCACCAGCCGCCTGGGCCGCCGCGGGTGCCCTGGACGAAGCCCGTAAACTTCATGACGCCTGTGCTGCCAAAGTCCAAGCCAGCCACCAGCAGACCACGGAACAGGCGCGGCTCAAGTTCACCAGCACGACGCGGATGCTGAACAATAACTGGAAGCAGATTCAGGCCGAAGCGCGTACGCTGCGCAAAGATTGGAGCGGCCGGCTTGAGGAACAGGCGCGCAAGCTGAACACCGTGAACGAGGAACGAAAACGGCTCAAACTGCTGCACCTCACGGAACATCATACGGAAACGATTGCGCGGCTGACCCGGGAAGCTGTGAGCCGCAAGGCGCAACTCGAAACAGCGCACGCCGGGAATCTCGCCCGGCTCCACACCGCGCGTGATGCCGGGCGTCAGGCGATTGAGGCTGATTGGCAAAGCAGCGTGCTGCCGCTGCTGGATACTTTCCACGCCGCGTGCGCGGCTACCGACGAACTGTTTGCGCCGTGGCGCGAGGAATTTTGGCGTGGCTTCACGCTGCCGGAGGAATTCCTGCACGCGGCGAGATTTGCCGAATTAAGTGTGGACGTGGAGAAATTCTGCGGCGTGACATTGGCAGACAAAGGCTTGAAACTGCCGGGCGAGCCGATCCTCACGCTGCCGCTGCTGTTGTCCGTGCCGGGTGCGGCCTCAATTCTGTTCGAGACGAAGAATTCCGGCCACACGCAGGTCATTGGTGCTTTGAACAGCCTCGTGCTGCGCCTGCTCACCAGTGCGCCGCCCGGCCGGGTCAGCTTCACGATTTTTGATCCGGTCGCGCTGGGTCAGAATTTCGCCGGCATCATGCACCTGGCCGATTACGAGGAGCGCGTCATCAACAGCCGCATCTGGACCCAGCCGGCGCAGATCGAGCAACGGCTGGCGGAACTGAACGACCATCTCGAGAAAGTCACGCAGATGTATCTGCGCAACGAATACGCCACGCTCGCCGAATACAATGCCCAGGCGGGCCGGCTCGCGGAGAAATATCATTTCCTCGTCATCGCGGATTTCCCGGCCAATTTCACCGACGCGGCGGTGAAACGGTTGTTGAGCATCGTCGCCAGCGGGCCGCGCTGTGGTGTGCATACGTTCATTCATTGGGATCAACGCCGTCCGCCACCGGTGGAACTGGTGCCCGAGGAATTGCGCAAGAACAGTCTATGCCTCGTGCCGCGCGGTGACGACTTTGCCGTGGCGAAAGGGGCGTGGGAAGGGGTAAAGCTGACCCTGGACGCCCCGCCGAATCCGGACCTTGCCACGGAGTTGTTGCATCAGATTGGCCGCGACAGCACGGACTCTTACCGCGTCGAGATGCCGTTCGCGGAGGTCGTCCCGGCGGAAGGGCAGTTGTGGTCGCTCGACACGACGAACGAATTGCGGGTGCCGATTGGCCGCACGGGCGCCACCAAGCTCCAATACCTCGCGCTGGGTCAGGGCACGCGACAACACGGTTTGATCGCGGGCAAGACCGGTTCCGGCAAGTCCACGTTGTTTCATGTCATCATCACGAACCTGTCACTCTGGTGCAGCCCGGACCAGGTGGAGTTTTACCTCGTGGATTTCAAGAAGGGTGTCGAGTTCAAGTGCTACGCCACGCACAAGCTGCCGCATGCGCGCGTGGTGGCCATTGAGAGCGATCGCGAGTTCGGCCTGAGCGTGCTCCAGTGCGTGGACGAGGAACTCAAGCGCCGCGGCGATTTGTTCCGCAGACTCGGCGCCCAGGACATTGCCGGTTACAAACGGTTGGCGGAGGAAGCCGCCCGTAGCCGCCGACGTGAGGAGGCGGATGGCTCGTCTCCCACCGCCGCGAGTCCGCCTCCTCACGTCGGCGGCTACGAACCGATGCCGCGCGTGCTGCTGTTGATTGATGAATTTCAGGAATTGTTCGTGGAGGACGACCGCATCTCGCAGGGCGCGGCGCTGCTGCTGGACCGCATCGTGCGCCAGGGCCGCGCGTTCGGCATTCATGTATTGCTCGGTTCGCAAACACTGGGTGGCGCCTACACGCTCGCCCGCGCCACCATCGGGCAGATGGTCGTACGCGTCGCGCTGCAATGCAACGAAGCCGACGCCTACCTCATCATGAGCGAAGACAATCCCGCGCCGCGGCTGCTCTCGCGGCCAGGCGAGGCGATTTACAATGATGATGGCGGGGCCATTCAGGGCAACAGCCCGTTCCAGGTCGTCTGGCTGCCGGACCAGGTGCGTGATGAATGGCTGTTGAAAGTGCGTGCGCAAGCGGAGCGCCGATCTCCGACCCGGCGCGAATCAAGCGACGCTGTCCACCGAGCCGGTTCGGAGACCGGCGCTCCAATGCGCGAACCCATCGTCTTCGAGGGCAATGCGCCCGCGCATGTGCGCGACAACGCGGTGCTCCGCGCATTGCTCGATGCGGACAAACTGAAACCAACCGCCAGCCCGCGCGTTTTCCTTGGAGCGCCAAACTCGATCAAAGGCCCCACGGAAGCCGTGTTCCATCGTCAAAGCGGAAATCATCTGCTCATTGTCGGCCAGCGCGAGGAAGCGGCGCTGGGCATGGTGGTCGTTTCGCTCATCTCGTTGGCCGCGCAGCACGCCAAGGACACCGCGCGCTTTTTCGTTTTTGACTGCAGCCCGCCGGATTCGGCGTTTGCGAAGTTTCTGGAGAATGTCGTTCGTGCAATTCCGCTTCCCGTCAGGCTGGTCCGTCCCGGGGAAGTCGAGGAAGTAATGTCGGAACTCGCCACCGAACAGCAACGACGCACCAATGAACCGGCCAGTGCTGACGTGGTGACTTATCTGCTGATCCATGGCTTGCAACAGAACAAGAAGCTGCGCTTTGACGAAGAGATGAGTTTCTCGCTGGATGCCGGTGCGGGCGCGCATCCGGGTCTGCAACTCAACCAACTGATCTGCGAGGGCGCGGGGCTGGGTTTCCACGTCATTGCCACGTGCGACACTTACAACAACGTGGTGCGGATGTTAAGCCGCAAGGCGCTCAGTGAATTTGAAATGCGCGTCGTGTTCCAAATGAGCGCGAACGATTCGGCCAGCCTCATCGAATCACCTGCCGCCAACAATCTTGGCCTGCACCGGGCGATTCTCTACAACGGCCAGCAAGGCTGGATGGAAACCTTCCGCCCGTACGCGCTTCCAGATGAAGGGTGGTTGGGAGAATGCCGACAAAAACTTGCCAGCCTGATACAAGGCGAGTCCTGACTCGCCCACTCGCGGAGGTTCTTTCAAAATCCTTCCGGCGTAGCGGCGGCTCGGCAGAGCGCCGCTATTCGCAAAATCCGAAATCCGAAATCCGAAATCTGAAATGACTTTAGCGGCGCTCTGCCGAGACGCCGCTACGGGGCGAGGGGCCGCAATCTGATGAGAAAGGTGGCGAGCGCCCTCACGTGGAGTGGCGCTCGCCACGGCATCGGCATTCTCAAGGCGCCTGCTGCAGGCGGAAGAACTGCATCGGGCCACTTTGGGGGACCGTCTTCTGCTGGCAGCCGGGCGGCGCGGAGTTTAGCACCGGCAGCCACGGACCTTGGAGGGTTGGTGCGGCTTCGACGGTGAAGTTCATCCCGGTATCGGGCCACGAGAGTTGCACGGCTCGTTCGATGCCGACTTGCGGGACTTCGTAGGTTCGCAGCTCCACGTTATCGAAGGCAGCTTCGGCCGGAGGCTTCGTGCCGTCGGTGAGTTGCCACACGCCCAGCCAAACTCGCTGGCCGCTTTTCCAGGCGGGGCCAGGGTCCGATCCGAAGCCTGGCACGCTGCCGCCAATAAGGGCGGCAATTTGTTGGCTGCTCAACACTGCATCTGACGCAGGAGTGTCCAGGTAGGTGCGCTCATAGAGAACGATTCTGGGTTCGGCCTTGTCGAAGACCCGCGCCGTCAGGACGAGGTTGGTGCTCCCGCCAGTCAGGGCCAGGGACATCACGACGCCAGTGTCTGGAGTCGTCACTTTGTCACCGCATAACGCAGCAATCGCGACCTGGTTTTGCTTGAGCAACATCAGCCAAGTATGTCCTTTGAGTAAGATGAAATTCGGTCCGCCCGGTTGGACGGCAAACGCGAGAACGGCGCAATCGGCTGCCGGATTCAGGTCCACCAAGTCCGCGCGCAGTTCCAAGGTTTGCGCGTTGGGTACTGTCCAGGCTCGGTCGTGGCCGACCCAAGCCAGCGTGTTGAAAGGATTGATCGTAGAGACGCCGGTCCAGTCGCAGTGTATGGTGAAGCGCCCGCCGGTTTCCGAAAAGCTGGGCATTCGAGTGCCCCCACCCGGATCATCCCACGCCGGCCAGTCGCCATCCTCAAAATCATCGACGATCAAACTGCTGTTGATTGGTGCGGGTTTGATCGTCCCGGAGGCGACATAGGGAACGGTCGGATCAAAACGCGCCCCCGGCCCCTTGGTGGCCGTACATTCCATGCGCAACCCTTCGATCGTGCCGCCAATGCCGTAGCCGACGAAGTGGACCACATCACTGCCATCGGCTTGAGCCACGCCAGTGTATTTGAGGTTCCACACTCCGCCACTGGGCGTGAAGTTCGTGCCCGTGGCATCCCAGTTCCCCGGTTCCACATAGGCGGGCCCAACGAGAAGTGCCGTGCCATCGGCCTGATAGGCCAAATCCATCCAGGCTGTCAGCCGACCCGCGATCCGTGCATCGGAGGACAGCACGCGATGTATGTGGACGTTGCCTTTGAGATATACCAGGCCCGAGCTATTGGTGTACTGGATGCCGGGCACGGGCACCCCTGCCACCCAGTTGGTGGTGGTGAAGCTGGTATCGGCGCCCGCCGGGAGCGCTGCGAACAGCAGAGGGAGAGCGAGGGCCAGCGCGGAGAAACCCAGCGCCGAATGGCCACGCCACCGATGGAGTCGTGTTTGCTGGAGGGACTTTTTCAAAATCTCGTAGCTGCCGACGTTAGTCGGTTGCATCGTTCGGGAAATCAGAGCGGACTCACGTCCGCTGCTACATTGAATTCGTGTTTTCATGATGTTGATCCTTTTGGTAGAGGGGGAGTTTCCACAGCAGCAAACGAAGGGAACGAAAGAAGTCCAGTTCTCGCTTGGCTTCCTTCGTTCCTTCGTTAAACGATTTATGGCGTGCAGGGCGGGATCAGGCCGATGCGGGTATCGATGCTGGTCGTGGGCGGCAGGCACAGGAACGGGGCCGCGTCCGCATCCGGGATGCCGTCTCCATCGCCATCCGCGGCGGGCAGGTAAAAAGCGAGATGATGCGTGGTTTCGGCTTTGCCGGGCGCCGTGAATTTTATCTCGCCGCTGCTCACCCAAATGAAGGCCACTTCTTCCAGGAACGGGTACTGAGCGAAAGGAACGACTTTCTTGATTGTGTAACCGATGCTGGTGAATTTCGCCCTATTCCGTCCGGTCATCACCGCTTCTCCTGAGATGGGGCTGTTGTAATCGAAGTCGGGCGCGAGGCCCGGGGCCATCAGGGTGACCGGTATCGCGACCTGAAGGGAGCCCGAGATGGCCGCGCGGTGGCCCAATGGGTCGGAGGGGGACATCACGTAGCTCCATTGCAGGGGCGTGCCGGGCACCTTGGCGATCCACGCTCCTTCCAGTTTAGTCGCCTGATTTGGTCCAGACGCGGCAGTTTGTGTGAGGACGAGCGCGGTCGCCGCTGCCGCAGCGAGCGTCACGAGCAGGAGGTTTTTCTTGTTGAGCATGATAGTGCTCCTTTCATTGTTTTGAGGCTCGGATGAGCCTTGGGTTAATGTTGTGTTGCTGGCCTCGTTCAGCGCGGGTGGCCTCAGGCGCTGCCGATTCCAAAGGTTCTCAGGCTTGGGCCAGATTTCCTCTTGGATCGCCCACACGCCGCCGGGCTTACAGGCCGAACGATGCCTTCACCAGGTACAGAGGCAAATCCGGGAGTGAGATGCAGAGAATCTTTTGCCAGAAATTCATGGCGCCACGCTTCCTTTCTCCATCGCTTCGATCTCCGCCCAAGAAGGCGCGCGCCAAAGCAGGACCGTTTCCTCCCCGACGGCGTATATCGTGCTGTTGTCAACCGACATGCGGACATACCAATAGGTCTCAGGTTTTCCCGGCAGACGGGCCACAAAACGCTTGCTGCTCATGTCGAGCAGGCGCACCACATCGGAAGAGCGTTTGCCGCTGACTAGGAGACGCGTGCCATCCGCAGTAAAGGACAGATTCCACAGTTCCTGCGTGGTGCGGGGGAGGACGGTGGATGGATAACGTCCGGCAGGGTCCCACAAGCATAGTACGCCCCTCTGCGTTGAGGAGGCGCAAACCCGCCCGTCCGGCGAAAATACGATATAGCCACGCTCTGTTGGTCCAACCAACGGCTGAGCTAAGCGGGTTCGACAACGGCCAGTGGGAATGTCCCATACGCTTAAGGCGCCGCCATGGTGCAGCACGACCATGGTGCGAGTGTCGGGTGAAATGGCGGCCCAGTATGCATTAACCATGGCTTGGCGTGGCAAATCTACCTCACGCCAACCGTCTACTTCCCACAACTTGGCAACGCGGTGCTGTGTAGACGGGTCAAGGGCTGCCCCACCAAACAGGAACCGCCCCTCATAAGGGAAGTCGAGATATCCAATCCAACCCACCGCCGAAGGACAGGTTGGTGAGTGCCCGGCGGGTGTTCAGGTCCCAGATTGTGAGCTTCCCGTGATAGTCACCCACTGCCATCGTCCTGCCATCCGGCGACAGCGCCACATTGCTATTGCTCGTGCCAGCGAAGTGCAGAACCTCCACCGGGCGCATGTTGATCATGTCCCAAAGCACCGCAGCACCGTTAGTCCGCTCTATGGCAACACCGGTTTTTCCGTCGCTCGAAAGGCGAAAAGACCAGCCGACCGGGGAAGCAGACAATTCCACGGGACCGGAGAGGGCCGGCTCGCGACGGGGATCCCAAACTCGCACGGAACCGTCCGTTCCACTGCTGACGATCCTTTGACCGTCCGGCGACCAGGCGACTGACAGGACCTGGTGCCGATGACCTTGATAGCGGCGACCCTCCTTGGGATGGCCGAATTCCCACACCCGCAGAGTTGAGTCCGTGCTCGCGGAAACCAGGGCGCCGCAGTTTGAGGAAAACGCCACGGCAGAAATCTGATCGCGGTGCGGGCCAAATCTGACCCGTGGAGGCGGCGTTGCCTCGGTGGATCGCCAGAGATCTTCAAGGGCCCATACATACACTTCGCTGTCGGAATTGCCCACGCCCGCGGCCAGCCATTTGCCGTCCGGCGAGAAGCGCAGAACCGTGGCAGCGCTTTTCGCTCCGTCGATCTTGAGTTGTGTGTGCCTGCCGGAGTCGGGTTCCCAAAGGCCGAGGCCGGTCCATAGACGGTAGACCACCGTGCTGGCATCAGGGGAGAACACCAGCAAGTCCAGGCTATACTGAGGTCCCGGGAACTTCAAAGTGCGCAAAGGCTTTGTGGAAGCGATGTCCCACTGCGTCAGCGTGCCGTGCTCGTCCAAACCGAACAGCCTGGAAGCGTCGGCGGAGAAAGCCAGGTGGGCCACATGGGTGGCAGGGGCAAGGCGCGCTATTTCTTGTTGAGTATCGAGGCTGGCGATGCTCACGGCTGGAGTTCCGGCGGCGTAATAAGCCAGCAGGTTTCCTTTTTGGGAGAAGGCAAAAGGGTCGAGGTAGCCATGCATTTTGAACGTGCTGACCTGGCGGCGGGAGCCGAGATCCCAAAGCCTGAGATTGCTCCGCTCGTCCCTTGCCGCCAGCCATCGACCGTCAGGCGTGAAGAGGACCTGGTCGATGGTTACGGGAGAATTAGTGAGCTCGAACAGTTCGTCACTCCGGCAGCGCTGCCAAAGATAACGCCACTCCCAGCCGCGCAAATCTTTCTGGCCCGGCGCGGGCCGATGGGCATCCAGCAGGGCCATGGCTGCCCCCAGATCGCCGCTTTCCACTGCGACCTGCGCCAGGTTCATGTCGGCGGCGTAAGCGTTTTGTTTAGCCAATAGCTCGCTGGTTCGAGTCTGTTGCAATTGCCACAATGCCAACGTTAGTCCGGCCACCAATGTCAGGACCAGGGTGGCACTCAATCCAGCCAGGGCCGGTCGTCGCCGGCACCATTTCCAGGCTTTCCCCGCCGCGCTGACGGGCAGCGCTTGAATGGGCTTGTTCTCCAGGAACCGTTCCAAGTCCTCCGCCAGTTCCTGCGCGGTCGAGTATCGGCGTGGGGTTTCCTTTTCCAGGCACTTCAGACAAATGGTTTCCAAGTCCCGCGGAATGCTCGGGTTCAACGAGCGCGGAGCCACCGGCTCAGTTTCGATCACTTGCCGCAGGAGTGTCGTCAGCGACTCGGCCTGAAACGGTGGGCGACCCGTAGCCAGGTGATAGAGGATGGCCCCAAGCGAATAGACATCGCTGGGCGGACCGGTGGCGCCGCGTTTGGGCTCGGCTTGCTCAGGCGGCAGGTAGTTGGGCGAGCCGAGGACCTGACCGGACAAAGTGAGTTGGGGGTTGAGCGATGAGAATTGAGAGTCAGACAACCGCTTGGCCAGACCGAAGTCGGTGATGCGCGGCTCCTCGTGCTCGTCAATGAGCACGTTGGCGGGCTTGAGGTCGCGATGAATGATGCCGTGCTGATGGGCGTGATGCACCGCAGCGGCGATTGTCTTGACGTAAGCCGCCGCACGCGCTGCCGGCAACGGGCCGTCGCGCACGATCTCGGCCAGCGTGCGGCCGGCGACGTAATCCATGGAGAAGTAATGGTGGCCTTCGTGTTCGCCGATCTCGTGGATGGCCACGATGTTGGGGTGTTGGAGGTGGGCAACGGCCTCGGCTTCCGCATGAAAGCGTTTCACTTCCGCAGGACTGGCCAAGACGCCGGCCTGGATCATTTTCAGCGCCACCGTACGGTTAAGAGTGACCTGGCGTGCTTTATACACCACCCCCATGCCGCCGCGGGCGAGCAACTCCAACAGTTCGTAGTCGCCGAAGCGGGTGCCAGGTTGAGAGTTGAGAGTTGGGAATCGAGCGCCCTGGGTTGTTGCGTGCGCAACCTGGGGGCCGGCAACGGATTTGACCTTTAGCGCGCTTTGCAGCGAACACACCGGGCAGACTCCACCCCGCGCGTCCTCGGGCAACGACCGCCCGCAGTCGGGACAAATTCGATTCTTCGCCATATCCGTGTTGGCAGCCAGGTCAGCCGCCCCACTAATTTACAGAGGCAAATCGCGCCAAACGTTGTGCGCGAACCTACTGGCTCATCACCGTGATCAAGTAACGGATCTCCGCGTCTATCTCCGTTTGATCGGCCACCGTGTGGGCGATTTCCTCGCGGACCAACTCACGGTAGCGCTCCCGCAGCCGATGCACGGCGGACTTCACAGCGCTCTCGCTCAGGCCGAGCTCCGCCGCCACTTCACCGCAACTGATTTCGCTGTCACCGGCCACAAAGCTGCGCAGCCGTTCGAACAGTTCCGCCTTTCCAGCCGCGGCCAATTCCTCCCGCAGCCGTTGCTGCGCCTGCTCCAGCAACGTCATGGCCCAGCGGCGCTCGTAGATCTTCTCGGCATCCAGGCGGTCCACCGGTTCGAACCTATAGCGCTCCTCCGCCTCCTGCGCGTCCAACGAAAACACCTCCGCTCCGCCGCCCCGCTTCAGGGCCCGGGCCCGATCCCGCTGGTCCGAAAGGGAATGACGCAAGGCAGCCAGGAGGAACGAACGGAATTTGCCCTTCTGGGGTCCGACGTGAGCGAGGGAGTTTCGCGCCAGCAAGCGGGCGAAGAATTCCTGCGTGAGGTCCTGGGCATCCGTCGGATTGTGACCCTCGCGCCGGACGTAAGCGTAGAGGGGATACCAGTAGGTGCGGCATAACTGTTCCAAGGCGGCCGACGCTTGCGCATCGGCGCTCTGACCTGCCGCCAACACCACGCTCCAATGCGTGGTGACAAAAATGCCCGCGGAGGAGTTCATGGACCGACCCGGAATGGAACCGCGCTTCTAACCCGATCATCCGCTTTGATGGGCGGGAGTCAAGCTTGTCCTTGGGCGACCTGAGCCGGTCGGTTCAACGAACATCGTCATATGCACCCACGAAGCACCAAATGCGAGAAACTGGCATGTGCCCCATCAGTTCGCCACTCCCACGCGGTAGAACAAAGGTGCCAGGTCCGCGGCATTTGTGTCCGTGAAGATCGTCTGACCGGGCTGACCGGGAAGGCCGGTGGCCAGTGGCAAAATCATCGGCGCTGTCAGGTTCGTGCTGCGCTCCAAGAAGTAAGTCACCCCGGCCACGCTTTGCCAACGCACCGTCACGTTGCTGCCGCCGGGGGCGAGGCAGAGAGCAGGCGCAACGCTGAGAGCGCGTTCGTGGGGCAGGTCTGACAACGCCGCTTCTGCCAGTTGTTCATGTCGTCAGCATCTCCATGAGCAAAACCCGCCGTCGCCGTCAGTGGGAAGGCCGAATTGCTGCAACCAGGTGCAGGAAATCGGTGAGCATGACCCTTGGACTTCGCGGTTCCCGCTCATTTTTGCTGGAGGTTAATGATCTCAGGATTCAGGGGGAACGCCGGCGCTTCGCCCTTGAGATAGGTGTCGAAAAACCAGACCAAGCAAGCGTTGATCGCGACCGCACCTGAACGACTGGAGGCAGTCATTTCCACGGCCCAAGCACAATCCGAGAAGGCAAAATGGCCGGTGTTCGTGATCTTCAACCAGGTTGCATTGGTCGTGGCCAGGTTGTACAGGCGCTGGCTGTCCGGAGAGGAATCCCAAAGTCTGTCGGAGTGGTCGAGGATCGTACGGTTCATGGCAAGAAGGGGCTTTTGGAGGCCCTTGCTGTAAAGGTCAGGAGGATAGTATGAGAACATCACGAATGGATCGAGGAGTGCCGCGCATTTGATCCGGTCGTCCACACGACACGTTTCGGCGGCCGTGCCCCCACCCAACGAAAAGCCCATCACGCCGACATGATCCAAGTCCACACGTCCCGCCAGCAAGGGGTCGCTGTCATCAATTGTGTTCAACTCGTCCAGCAAGCATTGAAGGTCCTTCAACCTGCTCGGACTCAGACCGGCATCGTTCCGCGACCCTGGAGATACGTAACGAGTGCCCCGGCTATCGGGGAAAACTGTGACATGGCAATCCTCGTGATCCACTGCCGCGACGATGTAGCCGTGACTGGCCAGTTCCTCCGCGGTTTGCGAGTTGAACTTGCGGTCGCACGTCCAGCCATGCGAATGCAGGATTACCGGAAAGCGGTTCGTGCCGGGGACCACGGTGAGGCCCGGGACACCATGCCCCACGCAACGCAGCATGACATTTGTCCACGGCAGGGGGAATGACCAGAAAAGGTAAAGGCCGCGGTCCCCGGCCACCGCTGGTTCGGTGACGGCCCCGGGGAGAATGCCAGCGGTGGACGGTGCAGCCGGATACCAAAAGGTGCTCATGAAGGAGCTGTTCGTGGTCAGACCGTAGCGGTTGCTGCGCGATGGGTCCGTGAGAACCCGATTGAAAGTGCCCACGGCAAAACCTCCACTGGGCTTGGGAAACCCCGTGACGAGGTGATTAGTGAAGGTGCGATAGAACCGCTGGCTCAAACCGGCAGCGTTGGTGTCTTGGAAGCACAGTGGATTGGGATCGCTGTTCGTTCTCGGCAACACAGCCAACCGCGTCCAGTCGGCCAGGTTCGTAGAGGCCTCCACCACGTAGAGGTCGAACATCTGCCGGACCTGGTTGGAGATCGTGCCGGACACGTTGAACATGTTCGAGATGCTGCCATCCAGACGGAGGGTGATGGTTCGGTCCGGCAACGCGGCAATGCCGTCGAAATGGTGCGGCACGGATTGCGCCCGCAGGTTTGGCGTCACCGGCAACCATAGCAAGGTCAGCAACATCAGGACATGGCGTGGGCAGTGCCAGCAGGCCCAGTACACAAGGCGACTGGACCATGGTTCGTTGATCCACTGGTTAAGTGTCGTTTTCATGGACGATCAGTTGGCTTCGAAAACCCGGAAGAACCGCGTTGCCTCTCCGCCCGACACAGCACAAGTCGTCTCGACCAATCCGTTCGTGGCCGTGATGGTTGTGCCGGTCGGGAGCATCATGCGCGTCCAGGGGCCGGTGATGTTGGTGCCGGATTCGACTCCATACTGGAACCCCGCTTCAGCTTGCCATATCAGGCGGAACGAGTTTGAACTTTCGAGCGTACCCGAAATGATCTGCGGCATCACGCCGCCCTGGGGATCGAACACATCGAGCGCCGTGTAATAGACCGCATCGGGGTTGACGATAGGTTCCTTGCTGGCTCCAGCGGTCAGGTAGATCTTGCCCCTGATGACCCCACAAGCGGCGGTGGCACGTTTCCGGGGCATCCTCCGCCGGGCGGTGAATCCCTTGGACGGATCGTACGCCAGCGTGAAGTCGTGCCCATCGCTCCAGTCCTGGGTGAATCCTCCGAAGAGGTAAATGATCCCATCCACTTCGGCGGACATGAGCCCCCAACTATAGGGAGAGAAGTGGTGAGTCTTGGTGGTCCAATTATCGGTCTTTGGATCATAGGCGAACACGTCGGTGCCGTGGAACACATAAATGATCCCGTTGACCACGCTGGCGGTCACGAACCAGCGAGCCTGAGGCATGCTGCGTTTTGTCGTCCACTGATTGCTCTTCGGGTCGTAGGCTTCGACGGTGGCGAGTTGGCTGCCGGGGCCGGTGGTGCCGCCGATCGCATAGATGATCCCATCCACAGCACACACCACCATGTTCCCTCGTCCCGTGGGCATGTTCGCCCCGTTCGTCCACGTGTCCGTCTGCGGGTTGTATGCCGCCACGGGCAGGACTAAAGGTCCCGGCACGCCCGCACCGCTGCCGCCGACGAGGTAGATGATTCCATCCACAACCGCTGCGCACTGACCGAGAAAATGCCGTGCGGTGAGCAGAGGCGCTCGGTTGGTCCAGGAGTCTTTTTGCGGATCGTAGGCCCAGACGTTCGTCAAAGCGTGTGTGCCAGCCTTATCATCATGGCCGCCCATGACGTAGAGTATCCCATCCAACACGCAGGAGGCGCAGGTACTCGCTGGCGCAGGCATGTTGGTCCCGGGCGACCATGAACCGGGCGCGGCGAGTGCGCCAGGGATGAGGCACAGGCACCCGGAAGCGACGAACCCGGCCATCGCCTGCCGCAGCCGTTTCCCAACACCGTAACGCACCCGCAACCTGAGTTTTCGGTGCAACCTGAAGCTGAGCGTTTGCATGGATTCCTCCCTTGATGTTGTTGGTTCAGTTTGTTCCGAAAAAGCCATGGCCGCGCGATCCCGGACACCTCACGCCTTCAGTTGATCTTTTGATGGGGCACTTTTTCGAAAGTCAGGTCCAGGAACAGTTGACCATCCTCCGGCAGCATGGAGCCAGCGGCGTCGGGGAGGTACATCTTCAGATTGTGCGCTCCTTCCGCCGTATCAGGGCTGGTGAAATGCCAGTCGGATGTCATTACCGCAATGGCCTTGACCTGGCCCGCGACAGGTTGCGTGGGCGAAACCGTTCCTGGCGCGATGGCGTACCAAATCAGCTTGCCGGTTGCAGTATCGGTGCTGGTCATCCTCAAGGAGCCGCAGGCGATGCTCATAGTTTCAGCCCCGACCGAAGCCAGCAGCGCCTGGAAATCGGCGCTCATGGTCATCCACTGGAGTGTCGTCACTACGCTCTGACCGCTGGAATCGGGGGCATACGAGCCGGTCCAGGTAATATCACCCATGCGGCCTACCCACGTCCCGCCGAGTTTCACCCGGCCTTGGTTTTTGCCGGACCAACCAACCGATGCCGTCACGGTGGCGATGAGCACCAGCAGCAGACCGGTCTTGAGGAGTTTTGATTTGAGGAACCTAGTTGCTTTTGTCTTCATGATTCTGACCTTTCCGGATTTCACCGGCGGCTGGCTCGCCGGCCCGCAGGCACGGGCTGGAACAGCGACACGCAACCGTCGCTTCTGTCCAACTCATACTCCGGTAAAAGCTCGAAATGGTTACAGCCAACCCAACTCCAATTGAGAGACACCTCACTATCTCGCACCTGGAACCCGGTTCAGCAGCCACCGCAGATCTTCGCGATCCCGGGCGTTCACAATAGGTGTCTCGTGCCCCTTCCGGATTCGTTGTGGGTGCTTCCACTTGTGGAATTCAGCGTGCCCATCGGCGAAGGCTACGTTGGCGCCACAGCCGCGATCCCGGAAGCCCGGCACCGTCCACCAAGAACTCTCCTGGTCGAGAAGCAGCACAAACGCTCCGCCGGTGACCATGCTCTCCTCCTCGTCCATGAAGGTAAAATAGCGGTAGGGTTGGCGAAGTGCCGTGTATTTCGCGGGGCCGAATATGTTGACGCCGTCCCAGTGGCCGTTCATATAGCTGCTCAAAACCACGTTCCAGGGTCGCGGAGCGCGATTCGTCCCGTACGACCAGAGAGTCTTGTCGGAGGGGCAGCGGTAAATCCGTTCATTGCTGCCGTAAGGCCAAAGTGCGCCGTGCCGGATTTGCGCGGAGGTGCAATCCCACAGAGCGGATCCTGAAACCCAGGAATTGCTGGTGCTGTGATAGGTTTGTGGGTTACCGATCGTTCCCGCTTCAAAATTCAGAACCAACCGATCAGCGTTGTCCGAGTGATACATATCCCACGCCAACTGGAGTTGCTTCAGGTTGTTTTGGCAACTGATGGACTGTGCAGAGCTCTTGGCCTTTTGTAGCGCCGGTAAGAGCATTGCCGCCAGGATCGCAATGATGGCGATGACAACCAGCAGCTCGATCAGAGTGAAACCCCGGGTTTGGCAGGCGGGATTCACAGAAGCAAACGAAGCGAACGAAGGGACACGCGAAGACCATGCTGGCAGTCGTCCCAGCCTGCTTCCTTCAAGTCGTTGGCTTCTGTAGAGGTTCACGGGGAGACCGCGTCTCGCTTTAGACTCCGGTAAAAGCTCGGAAAGGTTACAGCCTTGATCCAAGAAGTTGAGCGTTGAGCGTTGGGAGTTGAGCGCCATCGTGGTTAGGGATTCATTTTGGCTGGGTTAGTGCGGGTGTTTTGCGCCTCTCCGCCGCCTCGATTTCCGCCCAGTAAGGCGCGCGCCACAAGTGAGCCACGCCACTGAAGCTGGTGGCCTGCAAGGTGTTGCCATCCGGTGAAAAGCTCACTTCCGCAAAAAACTTCCCATCCGCAGGCAGGCAAAGCACCTCGCGCTGCGTCGCCAGGTCCCAGACTCTCACGGCATCTCTGGCATTCGAACCTCCCGTGGCCAGGCGCCGGCCATCCGGCGAGAAGGCAATTCCCCAGGTCGACTGGGAATGGCCCCGCAACACCCCCACGGACCGGCGCGTGCGCACGTCCCAAAGCCCGACGGAACCGTCGGCGCTCGCCGAGGCCAGGAGCCGATTGTCTGGTGAAAAGCGCAAATCGTAAACCCGTGCCTTATGCTGGCGCAGGGTCATCACCAGTTGGCCAGAAGGAAAGCTCCAGACCCGGATCACTCCGTCGGAGTCACCGACCGCCAATAACCGATCGTCGGGAGAAAGGGCCGCACCGAATAAGTCTTTCAGGATGCTTTCTTGCAGGGGCACTTGGCGCCAATCATTCGTTTGCCAAATTCTGAGGGTTTGGGATTGGTCATTAAAAACCACATTGGCCAGGAGAAAACGGCCGCTGTGGGAGAAGCGGAGGCGGCCGAACCACTCGAAGGGGATGACCAGGCTGGCCGTCGCCGTTCGCGTTTTCCAATCCCAAACTCTGATTCTGCCGGCGGCCTGGCCAACCGCCAGCCAGCGGCCATCGGGTGAGAACGCCACGGCCCAGTTGTTACTCCCGAGGCCCGGGAAGTTCTCGATGGGTTGCACGGAGCGCGCATCATAGACCGCGAGTGAACCATCGCGGTCAGAGGTGACGAAACGATGACCATCAGGCTCATAGGCCAGGGTAAACCGGCGCACGACTTTCCAATCGAGATTGCCTGGAACATAGTTTCCCGGGTTGGGATCGGACTCCAACTCCATCCCGTACGAAATGACCAGATTCGTATGTGCAGCAACTCTGCTGGGAGCCACCAGGTCCCACCAACACACGGTGCCATCGTCCCCGCCACTCACAATCGTCTTGCCGTCGGGAAGCAGAGCCAGCGCCGGTACGCCTTGAGAAGCCTGCAGACAGCGAAGTTCCTCCAACTCCGCGACGCCCCAGACGCGAATAGTCCGGTCCTCGCTCGCAGAAATCAGCCGCCGCCCATCCGGCGCGAACGCCAGTGCCACGACCCAATCGGTGTGATTGGTCAATTGCCCGCAAGACTGCCGGGAGGCGACGTCCCAGAGGCGGATGGCGGTTTCCGTAAAGCCAAAACCTGCCGCCAGCATTTTCCCTGAGGGAGAAAAAGCCAACGCAGTTACACCATCACCCAAGCCCGTCACGATGGGCACTACGCTTCGCGAGCGCCAGTCCAGCAGTTGCAGCACACCAGCCTCCCCGCCAATGGCCAACTGGCTGCCGTTGGGGGAAAAAACCAACACCCCCACACCTCCTCGCCGGACCGGAGGCGACGTTTGTTCGACAAGAATTCGGCCGGAGGCCCATTCCGTGACGCGGATGTGACCCTCGAGATCAAGACTCGCGAGCAGTTCAGAGTTCGGGGAAAACGCTACGGATCGGATCAGGGCTTTGTGCGGGAGGCTCACTAGCAACTTCTTAGTATTCGCGTCCCACACATTGACCAAGGGTTCGCCGTGCTGGTCCCAGCCGCCTAAAGCGAGCAGATCTTTTTCGGGCGCGAAAGCAGCAATCCCCCAGGCAACATTGGTAAAAACAACCGTCGGTCGTTTATCGTTCAAATCCCAGAGCGCGGCTTTGTTCTCCGTCTGCACTGCCAACGTTCTTCCATCCTTGGAGACCGCCAAAGCTGCAATACCCTTCGGATACCGGTGTAACGTGAAGAATTCCTCACTTTGGCAAAGCTGCCACAGATAGCGCCACTCCCAACCGCGCAAGTCATCAGAGGAATTTCCGGTGGGACGATGTTTCGCCAAAAGACTGATCGCCTGCGCCACGTCGTTATTTGCCAGGGCATGCTGGGCGAGGTTAATGTCCGCGGCGTAAGCATTTTGGCGGGCGAAGAGTTCTCCCGCTTTGGCCCGGCGCCACTGCGAGAGCACTCCGGCCAGGCCGAGCATAAAAACCAGAATCAAAGCCCCGGCCAGGCTCGCCCGTACCGGCTGCCGCCGGCACCAGAGCCACACGCGTTCGACCGGGGTGGCGCGCCGCGCTTGAATGGGTTCCGCCCGCAACCAGCGTTCGAGATCCTCCGCCAAAGCTTGCGCGGAGGCATAGCGTTTGGCCGGTTCCTTTTGCAGGCATTTAAGGCAGATGGTTTCCAGGTTGCGGTCCACGGCAGGATTTAATAGCCGCGGCTTCACCGGCTCTTGTTCGATGACCTGGCGCACGGTCTCCAGTGGTGTGTCCGCATGGAACACCGCCTTTCCCGTGATCAACGCGTACAACACCGCGCCCAGGCCGTAAACGTCGGCGGCGGTCGTGATTTGCCTCGCCTTTCCCGCCGCTTGCTCGGGCGCCATGAATTCCGGACTGCCGATGACTCCCGTGCCCAACGTCAGTCCGCCCTCCTGCCCCAGCAGTTTGGCGAGACCGAAATCCGCCAGGTACGGCTGCCCTTCGGCATCCAGCAGGATGTTGTGCGGTTTGATATCGCGGTGAAGCACGCCGCGTTCATGAGCGTAGTGGGCGGCGCGGGCGATCGTGGCCAGGAGTTCGGCAGCATGCCGTAACCAATCCGCATCCCGCGCTTTGCATTCCGCGATTACCTGCGCCAGGCTGGTGCCGTGGATCAACCTCATGCTGTAGTACGGCTGGCCACCAACCTGACCCACCTCGTAAATGGGAACGATATTCGGGTGATCCAAATGTGCGGCGGCTTCTACTTCCAGATGGAACCGTTCCACGAATGCGGCATTGGAAAACACCCCATGCAACAGCATCTTGATCGCGACCGGCCGATTGAGCGCGACCTGCCGCGCCCGGTAAACCACGCCCATGCCCCCGCGTCCCAGCTCGGCCAGCAGCTCATAGCCGCCAAATAGCATCGGGTATTTCGCGCCAGCCACGGCAGGCTCGGCTATCGCCGCGCCACCGTCGGAACCCGACTCATGCTGTAACTTCGGCGTCGGCTTCCCGCCGGCGGCCGCACCGAGCGCCGGGCCTTCCCATCCCGCCCCCACGCGCACCAGACACGCCGGACAAAATCCTTTCGGCGCATCCGGCGGCAGCACTCCGCCGCATTCCGGGCATGTCGTTTGTTGGCTCATTTGAGCCTCATCTGCTCAATACGGCAAATACGTGCCGCACCTCGCCCTCGATCTCCGCCGGGTCGGCCACTGTCTGGGCGATCTCATCCTGGAACAACTCCCGGTAGCGTTGACGCATCCGATGCACGGCCACTTTCACCGCTCCCTCCGTCATCCCCAGAGTGTTCGCTGTTTCCTGGTAAGTGGCCGAGGTTCGATCTCCCAGCAGGAACTCACGCAGCCTCTCAAACAACCGGCTCTTGCCTGCCTCAATGAATTCCTTTTCCAAACGCTCCAGCACGCGATCCAACAGAGTGACCGCCCAGCGTCGTTCAAACAATTTTTCCGCGTCCATCAGCTCCACCGGTTCCAGCCGGTAACGCTCTTCGGCCGATTGCGCATCGAGGAAAACCATCGTTTGCCCGCCGCCGCGTTTTTGCGCCTGGAGTTTGGCCAGTTCGTCCGCCAGGAAAAACTTGAGCGAACCCAGAATGAACGAGCGAAACTTGCCCTTCTCACGGCTGGCCCGCTCGAGGAAACGCCGGGAGAGAATGTGAGAGAAGAAACCTTGGGTGAGGTCCTGCGCGTCGTCCACCCCGTAGCCCTGTCGCCGAATGAAAACGTAGAGGGGATACCAGTAAGTGCGGCAGAGCTGTTCCAGAGCGGCCGACGCTTGCGCGTCGGTGCTTTGGCCCGCCGCCAGCACCACGCTCCAGTGCGTGGTCGCGAAAATGCCTGCAGAGGAGTTCATTTGGTTTGCTCCCAAACCGGCAATCTGAGGCTGCTCCCATTTCCGCCAATGTCAAGCCGGTTTGCGGCCGAGCTGCCGGCGCACTGGCGACCAGCCCATTCAAGGCGCAATTTAAGCCGGAAGGCGTTGAGCGAATTCGAGCTGCGCGTCGTGTTCCAGATGAGCGCCAGCGACTTGGCAAGCCTGATTGAATCGCCTTCGGCCAACAATCTCGGCCTGCACCGTGCGCTGCTCTACAACGGCCAGCAGGGCTGGATGGAAACCTTCCGGCCGTACGCGTTGCCGGAGGAGACGTGGTTGACAGTGGTCCAGCGGAAATTGTCCCGCCTGCATCACTGAAGCATCGCCGCCTTTGAATCTGCCTCCAACCTCGAATGATCAGTTGCCCGTGTGGTTAGGCGCAGGCGGTTGGCGGTTTGAGTGAAATTGAACCCAGGATGCCGCGAGCAATTGGAATTGCCCCTGCCGTTCGCCTCACTCAAGAGCACCGGATCGTCGCCCACATCACGATTGGCAACGCAGGTGTCCTTTGAATTTGCGTGCCGGCTGCCGGGCGTCCGGCCGCGCCCCGTCTGCTTTCTAATTACGCCAGTTTTGGAACGGCGAAACCCTTGCGATATTGGCGCGTCAGGATTTGATTCGCTTCCCGATTTTTGAAGCGTTCCGACGCGGGATCGAATTCCAGCGAACGGCCCAAGCGATAAGCGATGTTGCCCAGGTGGCAATGCACGCAGGAGAGATGGGCGTCGAGCGTCGAGACCGGCATGTCCTCAGGTTTGCGTGACCGCACGGCTTTGAAAAAGCTCTGCCATTTGTTGCCAACATCCGGTTTGGGCAATTCCACCGGAATAGCTTCGCGCGCGGACATTTTACCTTCCTTGTAAGTGAAGAACCCTTTGTCACGCACATAGAATCCCTTCGTGCCGTAAAAGCTGTTGCCGCAATTGCCGCCATCGAATTCCTCGAACGAGCCGAGGTTGCGCACTTCAAAGGTCATCATGGATCCGTCAGCGTAAGTAAACGTGGTGGCTTGGGTGTTGGGCGTCTCCCCGTCGTCGTCCCAGGCGTAACGTCCACCGGCGCTTTGCACTTTCACCGGCAGTCCACGATTGTGGCCCCAACAGGCGATATCCATCTCATGCACCCCTTGATTGCCGATCTCGCCGTTGCCGTATTCCCAGAACCAATGCCAGTCATAGTGGACGTGCAGGCCGGGCTTTTTGCGGTCCACGTTGATCAGGAACTCACGGTCGCGCGCCGGCCCTTGCCAGATCGCCCAGTCGAGATGTTCGGGTACAGGCCCGGGCCGTCCATGCCCGATGGCGTTGCGATTCCCATTTTTGTAAACATAGCCGCGCGAGTGAACGATCTCTCCGATGAGACCGTCGTGGATTAGTTTCAGGTCGCGGACGAGCGTGGCGTTGGAGCGACTCTGCGTGCCGTGCTGCACAATGCGGCCATACTTCTGCGCGGCGGCGACCAGTTGGCGGCCTTCATAGACATTGTGGGAAAGCGGTTTCTCCACGAAAACATCCTTGCCCGCCTGACAGGCCCAAATCGCAGCGAGCGAATGCCAGTGATTCGGCGTGGCGATGGTGATGGCGTCAATCTCCTTGTCGTCCAGCGCTTCGCGAATGTCCTTGTAGAGCCGCGGCGATTTGCCTTGGGCGCTCTCGACGGTTTTCGCGCCCCGTGCCAGCACGTTGGCGTCCACGTCGCAAAGGGCCACGAACTCGGCATCCTGCTTCATCGAAAGGATGTCGCGAATGTGACTGCCGCCTTGGCCGTTGAAGCCAACGGTACATACACGGATGCGGTTGTTGGCGCCGAACACTTTCCCGCGGGCCATCGTGCCGGCCACGATCATGGCGGCTGCGGTTTTGCCGAGAAACTGTCTGCGGGTGAGGTTCATGGTTGTCTTAAATCGTAACGTTTGGCGGTGTCCTGCTACAACAGGGTCGGCGCGGAGCCTCCGTAGATTCTCCCAGTCCGCTGAAGTTTCCGAGAGCCACTCATCCCATATCAATCCAGTCCCAACTCCTTCTTCGCTTTGCTCCATGGGATTAAACGCCTCGCGCCGTTTCGTTCCATGGCTTGGTTCAACTCACGCAAGTCTTCCAAGTCTTCGATTCGCTGGCGCAGGCGGAGAATTTCGTTATGGAGAGCACCAAGCGTGAGTCGTTGCTTCACGGCTCGCTTCGTTGGGCGGTCAATCACGCTACTCATAAGCTTCCTTCCGGTCCTTGTTTGCATACACCTGAATCTGTCTTCCTGCCAGCCGGAATAATACGCGATGATTTGCCACACGAAGGCGATACTTGTTTTCCGTTCCAGACAGCTTCTTGATGTCACCCTGGAAATTGGCTTCCAGTGACGAAAGTTTCTTCCCAAGCCGCTTCCGCAAATCCTTGGGCAAAGCGCGAAGTTGCTCCAATGCTTCTTCGGCGATAAGTAATTGGAAATTCGCACCAGCCATGACTCATACTTGAGGTGTGGACGCTTCCGGCTTCTTCACTTTCAAGTCCAGATGCAGTTCGCGCAATTGCTTTGGCTCGACACTGCCAGGCGAATCGGTCATCAGGCACGTTCCCTTGGCCGTTTTGGGGAAGGCAATCACGTCGCGGATGCTCGGGGTGCCGCAAAGAATGGCAATCAGCCGGTCAAAGCCCAGCGCAATGCCGCCGTGCGGGGGCGCGCCGTATTTGAAGGCTTCCAGCATGTAGCCAAAGCGCGTCTGCACCACCTCCGGCGGAATTTGCAGCACTTCCTCGAACACGGTTTTCTGAACGTCGGGTTGGTGAATGCGGATCGAGCCACCGCCGAGTTCGACCCCGTTCACGACGATGTCGTAGTGCTGGCCGCGGACCTTCTTTGGATCCGCCTTGAGCATCGGGATGTCCTCCGCCACTGGCGCGGTGAAGGGATGATGGCTCGAATACCAGCGGTTGTTTTCCTTGTCGAAACTCAACAACGGAAAATCCACCACCCAGAGAAATTCAAAACGATCCGCTGGGATGTTCAATTTGCCCTGGCCCTTGAGTACCTCGGCGCAATAGAGGCGAATCTTGCCCAGAATCTCACACGCCGTGAGCCATTGGTCGGCGGCGAACAGAATCAAATCGCCCTCTTCAATCCCCAGTTTGGAGACGAGCGCGGCTCTTTCAGTGTCGCTGAAAAACTTCACGATGGGCGATTTCCATTCGCCGCCCTCGACCTTGATGTAGGCCAGCCCTTTCGCGCCGAAACTCTTCGCGGTTTCGGTCATGGTTTCCATCTGCCCCTGGGTGGCCCCGGCCATACCCCTGGCATTGATGGCTTTCACCACCCCGCCGTTGGCCACCGTGCCGCTGAAGACTTTGAAGGTGCTCGCGCGGAATTCCTCGGTGAAATCCACCAGTTCCATCCCGAAGCGCGTGTCCGGCTTGTCAATGCCGTAACGGTTGATGGCTTCCGTGAAGGTAAGCCGCTTGAAGGGCGTGGGTATTTCGAGGTTCAGAGCGGTCTGCCAGACGCGCTTCAACAATCCTTCCACCAGAGCGTAGATGTCCTCGCGCTCGATGAACGACATTTCGATGTCAATCTGCGTGAATTCCAACTGCCGGTCGGCACGCTGATCTTCGTCGCGGAAACAGCGCGCGAGTTGATAGTAACGCTCAACCCCGGCGACCATGAGAATCTGCTTGAACTGCTGGGGCGACTGCGGCAGGGCGTAAAACGTGCCCGGCTCGCGGCGGTTCGGGACGATGAATTCCCGCGCACCCTCGGGGGTGGATTTGAAGAGCAGCGGCGTTTCCACCTCCAGGAATCCTTGCTCGTCCATGAACACGCGCGTGGCGGTGGCCACCTTGGAACGTAGGCGGAGGTTGCGCGCCATCTCCGGCCGGCGCAAATCCAGGTAACGATACTTGAGACGCAATTCCTCGTTCACCTTGCTGGCGGCTTCCGGGTCGTCCACAGGGAAAGGCAGCACTTCGGCGGCGTTCAGCACCTCCAACCCCGACGCCATGACTTCGATTTCGCCCGTCGCGATCTTGGGATTGTTCGTGCCGGCGGGCCGTTGCCTCACTTTGCCGCTGACGGCGACCACACATTCACTGCGCAAGGCGGCAGCGCGTTCAAACAGTTCCTCCGGCAAATCGGAGGGATCGAAAACGGTTTGCGTGCGGCCTTCCCGGTCGCGGACGTCCAGAAAAAGCACGCCCCCCAGGTCGCGGCGCGAATGCACCCACCCGGTCAATCTGACGGTCTGCCCGATGTGCGCGGGGCGCAGTTCATTGCAATGATGTGTTCGTTTCATCTAAAAGCGGAGACGGAACTCAGAGAGTGGAATCCGGCATCCAATGTGGCGCGGATGTTGGCCGTGAAAAGGGTGGATTTCAAAACAATTCTGCCGCCGCGAGCGAGTCTCCTGCCATCCATTCGGCTGACCGATTCAACCGTCAATCGTTCCGAAGAACAGGCCCATGATGCGTCTGCCGGCAAACAACCAGATCACCGCCGCCAGGGCAATGTAAGGCCCGTAGGGCAGGCGCGACGACCACTCGCGTTTGCGCATCACGATCAAGGCCACGCCAACAAGCGAACCAATGAGCGAACTGATCACGAGCGAGAAGATCACCGCCTGCCAGCCGAGGAACGCACCGATGGCCGCCATGAATTTCACGTCGCCCAGTCCCATCGCTTCGCGCGGGACCACGATCTCCGCGCTCACCGCCTCCAGGTGCGGCACTTCCTCGGGATTGAACTCTTCGTCGCCAATCAGCAGCCGTTTGGGCGAGAGCCGCACTCGCACGTCCTGGTAACAGCGATCCACCAGTTCCACGGTCTGGGCCTGAATGGCGATGACATCGGATTGCCGGTAAAACAGTTCCTCATACGGAATGTCCTTGTCCGGCAGGTGCAGGGCGGTTTCGGAAAACAGAATCCGGGTGTTGCCCGCCAACTCCAGTTTCTGTCGGCCGAACATCAGCTTGCCCAACCGCAGAATTGCGTAAATCAGCCCTGCGCCCATGAGGATACCCAACACGCTTCGCTTCATGCCGCCGGTCAACGAAGTTTCGCCGTGTAACGCCGGGAGAATAAAGGAACACAAGAATCCCACGACGGCGCCGCCGATTGTGATTTCGTCCGGGATGATGAAGTGTTCAAAGTCAATGAACGTGGCCGCGATCAGGCCCGCTAGAAACCCGGCGTAAACCAGCGCCAGGAAAGCCGACATGGGGCCAAATACCAGCCAGCAAACCAGGAAGGTCACGCCGGTGAGGAGTTCCACCAGGAAGTAGCGCGGGGAGATGGGTGCGCGGCAGTTTCGGCACTGTCCCCGCAGCCAAAGCCAGGTCACCAACGGGATGTTGAGATACCACGGAATGGCATACCGGCAGTGCGGACAATGTGACGGCGGCGAGATCACACTCAGGCCCAAGGGCATCCGGTGGATGCACACGTTGAGGAAGCTCCCCACCATGCAACCGAACACAAGAAAGACCAACGACCAGAAATGAAAAGGCACCGGCGCCCAGTTCCGGGAATCGAAGATCGCGTCAATGGCCATAGACGTTGGCTTCCAGCGCGCGGCGCATGGCCTCAAGGGGCGCCGGTTGGCCGCTCCAAATCTCCAGTGCCTTGGCCCCTTGATAAAGCAACATGCCCAGCCCGTTGGCCGTCCGGCAACCGGCAGCCTTGGCGGCCGCCAACAGGGGCGTTTCTGCCGGGCGATAAATCATGTCATACAGCGCCCGTGTTTGCCGCAGGGAAAACTGCTTGTCGTCCACCGGCAAAGGGTCGTTGGCCGAAAGCCCCAAGGAAGTGGCGTTGATGGTCAGATCCACTTCGCCGCGGGGATAGTCCAGTTGCACTTTGAGATTCGGCTGTCGGCGGCGAATCTCCGCCGCAATGGATGCAGCCTTGGCATGAGTACGGTTGACGAGAAATAATTCCCCGACGGCCTCTGCCGCCAATTTGAGCGCGGCCACCCCGCCCGCGCCGCCTGTGCCCAGCAACAGCACCCGCTTGCCTTGTAGCTCGAGGCCAAGGTCCTCGCGCAGCGACCGCATAATCGCCTCGGCGTCGGTGTTGAAACCATGGGCGCGGAGCTTGTCGGGTGGAGCAATGTCGCCGTCGAAATGCTGGATGGGCAGCCAGGTGCCCTGCCGGTCGCGGCCTTCGAAGCGGATCGTGTTCACGGCGCGCCAAAGTCGGGCGGATTCATCCAACGCCTCCACCATGTCGAGCGCGAGCAACTTGTGGGGAACCGTGAGGTTAAGGCCCACGAAGCGCATCATCCGCGCCCCGGTAAGGGCGGCGCGCAAATCCGCCGGGTCAACGTCGAACGCCAGATAGCGCCAGTTCAACCCGAGCGCCGCAAGGCCCGCGTTCTGCATGGCGGGCGACGCGGAATGTTTGACGGGATGACCGAAGACCGCGCAGTAGGCGGTGCGCGCATCAATCGGTTGCTGGAATGGTTCGGCCACGCCGTGGTTATAGGGGGCAGCGGACAAAATTCAAAGTTCAAACTGGTGACGCCACACTGGCACCGGCAAGTTCCTTCCGATGCATGAGAGTGGAACAACCGACGTCAAAGCCTCGCACTTTCACTGCCCCCTTGCTCACTCCCGCTGTTTTGAATCAATGATGATGGTGACCGGGCCGTCGTTGGCGAGACTCACGATCATCTGCGCGCCGAATTCTCCGGTCTGGATGGCTTTGCCAAAGTCCTGCGTCAGGCGCGCGATGAATTGTTCGTAAAGCGGCACCGCCAATTCCGGCTTTGCGGATCGGCTGTAGGAAGGGCGGTTGCCCTTTTTCGTGCTGGCGAACAGCGTGAATTGGCTGATGAGCAAAATGTCTCCGCCAACCTCCTGCACGGAGCAATTCATCACGCCGTTCTCATCGTCGAAGATGCGGAGGCGGACAATTTTGCCACTGAGCCATTCGAGGTCTTCGGCGGTATCGGCGGCCTCAACGGCCAACAGGACCACGAGCCCGCGCGCGATGGCGCCTTTGATCTGGCCGCCAATCGTGACGTTCGCGTGGCTGACTCGCTGGATGACCGCACGCATCGTGTGTTTGATGAAGTGCGAAGCTGGTTACTGCGGCGGCATGGGCGGGCCGGGAATGAGCGGTAGCAGATTCAATGGAACGTTGACTGGCTGGCCGGGCTTTAACCTGTCGAAATTTGGATTCGCGGCGCGCAGGGCGTTTGGATCCACGGCATAAAGTCGGGCGATGAAATCCAGGCCCTCGCCCGGTGCAAGCACGTGAAGTTTGGGCGGCGGGGGCTTGGGTTCGGGCGTCGGTTCGGGCGGCAACTCCTGACCCAAGGCTTGGGCCAGCGCCCGGATCTGTTCGAGTTCGGCCTTCTTCAATTCATACGCCAGTTGTTGCGTACCCAAGTTGGTGTTGGCCCTAATTGCGGCCAGTTCCTGGGCAGCCGCTTGATTGATCTCATGAAGCGTGCCCGCGGTTTCGGGCGCACCGGCTTCCAGGGCGGTGGCATAGGCGTCGCGATACGTCGCATCCTGCAACTGGCGAAATTGCTGATAACGCTCGGCCCCCAACGCGGTCTCCAGGGCCTGCTTGCGCTGCGCCTCCAACGCTTCTCGCAATTGGACACTGCTGGTATCCGGGGCGCCCGCCAGGCTCTCCAACTTCAGGTCAATGGAGTCAATGGCGTGGAACGCCGCGCGGAATTCGTCAGCGGTGGCGTCAAAGTACTTGAGTTCGCCCAACTGCTTTCGCAGTGCGTCGGCAGTGTGCGAATAGCGCAGTAGGAATTCTTCGAGATGATGCGGCGAGAGTACTTGGGCGAGTTCGTCGCGGAACTGCCGCCGGAGGCGGGCCACCTCCGCGGGGACTGGTTCGCCCGATTGCAGGTAAGCTTCCAGGCGTTCCTGCGAGTGCAGATAGATTTCTTGAACGGCTTGCTTCACGTCCGCGGGCAGGACGCCAAGGATGGGGCCGTCAAGCGCGACCCCGGGACGCGTCGGGCGGGGCAGGTTGACCAGGTCGCCGCCTTCCCAGTGGTCGCCCAGCAGCCGCGTGAGCAGGCCGCGACGTTCCTCTTCGAGTGCGCGGATTTTGGCCAAGGCGATCTGGAGCACATTCGTGTCGGGTTCGCTGCGCCACCATTGTTGCTCGGGCGTGAACACTTCCGTGGCCCGCCGCCGCGCGTAAAGGGCGTTCACGTCCGCGATGATGATGTCACGGATGGTTTGTTCCGGACAGGCAATGGCGCGCAAGTTGGCGATGTAAGTGGGGTAATCCTCCGATTCGACTTCCTGCCAGGAAAAAAACTGACGCCGGACAACCACATTGGTCTTCACCAGCGCAGCCTCGGAGACTTCGGGACGGGGGAGTTCCGCGGGACGCAACGCCGCGCGGCGGTGGGATACAAACCAACCCGCAGCCAGTGCAAGATTGGCCGCCAGCGAGAGACCTAAGATGACGCGCCAGCGCATAAATGAATTTACCGGCGATTGGGTGCCACAACAAATTGAAAAATGCAACGCGCAAAAAGTTGCGGTCCGCGCGAGAAAGTGATTGCCGCCGCCGGTCAGAACAGTTCTCGTAGCGCCTTCGATTTAGGACGCAAACCGACTGATGATGAACCAACCTGCGGCGGCTGTCTCCGCATCCGGTAATCGGGCCAAGTGGCTGGCGCTCGTGGCGGCCTTCCTCGGCTGGATGTTCGACGGTTTTGAAATGGGCCTGTTCCCACTGGTCGGCGGGCCGGCGCTGGCCGATTTGTTGGGACCGCAGGCGGCGGGGGAGGCGGCCAAGTGGTTCGGGGCCATCATTGCGGTGTTTCTCGTGGGCGCGGCCACGGGCGGCGTGTTGTTTGGCTGGCTCGGAGATCGGATCGGTCGCGTGAAAGCGATGTCGTTGAGCATCTTCACGTACGCGATCTTCACCGGCCTGTGCGGGCTGGCCACGGAGGCCTGGCACGTTGCGGTGCTGCGTTTCATCGCGTCGCTGGGCATGGGTGGGGAGTGGTCGCTCGGGGTGGCGTTGGTGAACGAAATCTGGCCCGGCAAGTCCCGCGCGCTGGTCGCGGGGTTGATCGGCGCCGCTGCCAACGTGGGCTTCCTGCTGGTGGGCGTTTTGAGCATTGTGCTCGTCAGCTTTATTGGCGGCGCCAAATCGCTGATGCTCGGGGTTGGCTTGCCGGAAGTGTTCGCGGACAAACTGCTGGCAAATTCGGGCTGGCGGTTTCTGATGATCAGTGGCGCGTTTCCGGCGCTGTTGATTTTCTTCATCCGGCTGTTCGTGCCGGAATCGGAAAAGTGGGAGGCGGAGCGCGAACGCGGCGCGACGTCGCATTGGGCGAAGGCAGACCTGCTGGGGGTGCTCCTCGGTTGTGCTGCGGCGCTGGCGATCATCTGGGCCTGGTCGCCCGCCGGTCCGGGCTGGTTCGCGGCCACGGGTGTCACGGTCATCGGATTGGTGGTCGCCTTGATGAGTTATCTCTTTCCCGTGCGCCAATATCTCGCGCGGGCGGAAGCCGCGGGCAGTTTGCGCGCCGTCAGCCGTGATCAGGTCATGCGCCGGATGATCTTTGGCGCGGCCCTGGCCGGCGTGGCGCTGCTGGGCACATGGGGTTCGATCCAATGGGCCGCACGCTGGGCGGGCCAGCTTGCGCCCGATCCGTTGGTCCATGCGCGGGAATGGACGCAGATCACGCTCGCCATCGGGGCCATTTTCGGAACGATCCTCGCCGCGCTGATCGCGGGCTGGTGGGGGCGAAGAATCACGTACACCATGCTTTGCGTCGGATCCTTTGCCGCCGCACTGTTTCTCTATCAGGCGAACTCCGCGTATGGACCGCTGTTTCTGTTTTCAATCTTCTTTACCGGGGCGCTGACCGGTGCGTTCTACGGGTTCTTTCCGTTGTATCTGCCGGAGTTGTTTCCCACTGCCGTGCGCGCCACCGGGCAGGGGTTCGCGTTCAACTTTGGCCGCATCCTCGCGGCCGTGGGCGGTTTGCAGACCGCGACCCTGATGGGCTTCTTTGATGGCAGTTTTCCCAAAGCCGGATCGGCACTGGCGGCGATCTATTTGATCGGTGTGTTCATCGTGTGGCTCGGACCTGAGACCAAAGGGAAGCCCTTGCCAGACTGAGGTGCAGGTGACTTCGGATCGCAAGCGTCGGTTTCGAGCACCGCCAGTCTGCCTGTGCCGGGCCGGTGTGACCAACTCGCGTCCGCTGACATCGCCCTTTTGATCTTGGCTTCACCGCCCGCTTGCCGGTTTACTTTCCGCGCATGAAACAAAAAGCCTACGCCGCCGCTGGCGTTGACATTGATCTCGGCAACAAAGTCAAAGCCACGCTCCCGCAGATGCTCGCCCGCACGCATCGTCGCGAAGTGCTGGGGAAGGTTGGCGGCTTCGGCGGCCTGTTCGCGCTCGACGTCAAAAAATACCGCGAGCCAATCCTGGTCAGCAGCGTGGATGGCGTGGGCACGAAGTTGAAAATTGCCTTCATGATGGACAAGCACGACACCATCGGTGCGGACCTCGTGAACCATTGCGTCAACGACATCGCGGTGCTGGGTGCCGAGCCACTCTTTTTCCTGGATTATCTGGGCACCGGAAAGCTTGAGCCGCACGTCTTCACCGAAATCATCGAGGGATTTGCCCGCGCCTGTTCGGAAAACAACTGCGCGCTCATCGGCGGCGAAACCGCGCAAATGCCCGGCTTCTACCAGAAGGGCGAATACGACGTGAGCGGCACCATCGTGGGAATCGTGGAGAAATCAAAAATGCTCAACGGTCAGAAGACCGTTAGGGCAGGGGATCGGGTGATTGGCATTGCCTCCAGCGGCCTCCACACAAACGGCTATTCGCTGGGACGCAAGATTTTCTTCGAGCAACTGAAACTAAAGCCATCGAGCCGTGTGCCAGGATTGAAAGGAACGATTGGCGAGGAATTGTTGAAGGAACACATCAGCTACGGCCCGCTCGTGCAGAAGCTGATCAAGAAGTTTAATCAAGGCGGCGTAGCGGCGTCTCGGCAGAGCGCCGCCGTCTCAAAGAAGAGTTTGCGGCGGTCTGCCGACGCGCCGCTACGCGCCTTCGCGCACATCACGGGCGGTGGTTTTGTGGATAACATTCCGCGCGTGTTACCGAAAACGCTCGACGTCGTCATCAAGAGAGGCTCGTGGGACATGCTGCCCGTTTTCCAGATCATCGCGGAAAAGAGTGGCGTGCCGGACGAGGAATTGTATCAAGTCTTCAACATGGGCATCGGCATGGTGGCCATCGTGGCGGCGGACAAGGCGGATGCCGTATTGAAATTCATCCGCGGGCGAAACCACAAAGCCTGGCTCGTCGGCGAAGTGGTGAAGGGTAAGGGCCAGGCGCGGGTCGTGTAGCGTCAGGCATCCGTGCCTGACGTAGAGGGTGCGCATCCTGCCGCCCGGAAGAGGCCTTGAAAGTGAGATGACTTATAAACTTTACAGTGCGGTTGGTTCTGCGGGCGGTTCGTACCGCCGGGCTGGAAGCCCGGCTCTACGGCAGGCAGGGAAGCTTGCCGCTACGGACGTCGTGCTGAAAGCGCTGGTCGAGCAAAGATGATTTGCCAAGGCGATTCCAATGCTCAACGCAGATGGAATTCTCGCCGAGGGAATCCATGTGTGTAGGTTAGATGAAATCAAGACTCGCTTCGGCGGCTTCCAAGGCTCGGATCGAAGACCGCAACCATTCGCGAAACTGGATGAGTTGATTGGTGAACTCAGGAAAAGCTCGCTGATCGTTGCACTGGTCGTGAATGGCAGCTTTGTGACCCGCAAAGCTACGCCCAACGATGTAGATGTGCTGATCGTGTTGGGAACGGGACATGATTGGCAGGCTGATTTGACTCCCGGCGACTACGCCTTACTCTCACACAGCCGCCTGCGTCGGCGTTTTGGGTTCGATGTTCTGGTTGCGGAAGATCGTTCGGAGTTGTATTGGAAATACGTGCGCTTTTACAGTCAGTCCCGCGAGTTGCCGCCCGCCGCCAAGGGTGTTTTGAGGATCGAGCTATGACCATCGAAGAAAACAAGCTGGCCAAGACCATCGAACAACTGGAGTTGATGAACGACGCGCTACGCGTCCTGCGCTTGGAAATCCTACCGAAGAACTCCCGGCTCTTCGCCGTTATGGCGGAAGGGCCGCTGGCGGAAATCGAAAAACTGCGTCGGCAAATCGAAGAACAAGCGCAACTGCTGGCGGCTGCTTGAAAGTCATCCGCAGGCAAAAGCACAAAGCCTGGCTCATTGGCGAGGTGGTGAAGGGCAAGGGCGAGGCGCGGGTGGTGTAGCGGGCGAGGCGATTACTTAGGATTCGGCGGTTGCGGCGGGATGGAATCCGGCTTGAACGGCATCTGGTCATCGCGGTGGATTGGATTTCCTGCCGGGTCAACCAAGCGTGCGGTGACGAACACGAGCAGAGTCTTCGTTTGTGTTCCTACTGATTCTTTGCGAAAAGCGCGTCCAACCAGCGGCAGATCACCCAATACCGGGACCTGGTCTTTCAAGTGCATGACGTTTGTGGCGGATAGCCCCCCAATGACGAGCGTCTGGCCATCCCACAGAACAGCCGACTTTGTGACCTGGCGCACGCGGAAACGGGGTAGTGGCATGACTGAGACTGGCGCAGGTGAAGACCCGGTTGCCGAAGGCGCGACAGGGACCTTGGGCACAAACTGGCCGGGATCGTCGTAGCCGAGAAACTCCGTCAGACTTGGAGTCGCTGTGATCTGGATCGTATAACCATCTGCTCCCAGGGTCGGGAGAACATCCAAAACCGAACCGCACGGTACTGTGTTGGTCTGCATTACTCCGTTGGTGGATGACATTACAGTTCTCATATCCACCACTTGAATCTGAGCCTGACGTCCGCTCAAAGTCGTCACTTCCGGCGAACTGATCAGGTTCACACCTTCGCGCTGTTCGAGCGCGCGTCGCACGGCTCGGAATTGTGGGTCGGTGAGCACCCTGCACCAAGGCACGGTCTCCTGGCTGGATCCATTTGTGGCAGTGATGCCACGCAAAAGGATGCTTCCCGAAGACCAGTCAAAGCCCAACAATCGCGAAGCGTCGTCTGGCTCAAGCTCCACGAAGTGAGCCTTGATGTGGATGTGCGGCGGCGCGTAATTCAACTTCTGCACGACTTCCTCGATGTGGTCCAAATCACGCAGGGTTGCGCGTGCCATTAACAGGCCTCGCGAGTTGAAATATAGGTTTTGCGGAGGTTGAAGCTCCACACCTGCGTCCGACAGAAGTTTGCGGAAGGTTGAGGAAATCAACTCGGCGTCATTCGTCGCGTTCAGCCCGGCTGTTCGCCGTAAGTTGGCGAGGAATGTGTTGGTGTCCACTTTGAAAGAGCGGACGAACAGCGGCTCAGCCACGCGTTCGGCTTTAGGTGAGAACACAAGCGCGTAATCTTCAATGGAGTATTGAATGGGTTTGTCAGCCGCTTTCACAACCGCATCCAGCGCGTCCCCCAAGCGGACATTGGTGAGCGGTGGATTGATGGTGATGGGCATGGACACGATGTCCAGCGGTGACACTGGCAATGGATCGCCGGTGCTTTGGTCAATCACCGTGTTGGTGGGCGGTGGGACATTCGGGTTGACGATGAAGTTGACGCCGCGTCCAGCCGGGTCGTGCGTTCGGGCTTGTTGACTCAAATCACGCACGACGTTGGTGAAGGAAACCCTGTCGTAAGCCACCCAGGGCAATCGGATGCGGTCGAGTTTGTCCAAAATGTTCTGCCGGCCCTTGGTGATGGAAGCACGCTCAGTGTTGGCATCAACAACTGCAGCAGTGGGCGGTTGCTCTGCGGGAGTGTTTGTCCGGCCAGCGGGTTCAGGTGTTTCGATAGTGCCGTCGGCCCCTACTGCGTTGGAATAGATTATTCTCGGACCAGGTTGAACGTCATACCACGACCTTGGCCTTGCCACGTTGGCGGAAACACTGGGTGAAGGAGCGCCGTCAACATGTCGGGAGTTGGTGTCGTGGCTTGCAGTCGCCGTTTGAGAATCGGAGGATTCCATGTGCGGTGAACCTGAATCGCTTCCAGACGGTGGACTTGTCGTTGGCGGCGGTTCTCCCATCGGCACGGCCAGCGCCGCAAACGCGAGGACGCAGAGCGCGGAGGCCATCGTCAGACCGGCTTTCCGTGGCGGGCGGAAATCCATGAGCCGTTCGATGCGTTGGCGCAACGCGCTGCGGGATTCGAGAATGCCCACCAGCCCAAGGCTCGTAAGCGGACGGTTGAATGCGAGCTTCGCCACTTGGAGCAAGGTCGGTGCGTAGGTTTCCGCATCATCAGCCAACGCCAGCATCACGGCGTCGTCGACGGCCTCTTCGCGCACGCGGCGGATGCGGGCGTTGGCCAGCCAGAGCAGGGGATGCCACCAATAAAAAATCTGGAGCAACGTTTGGGCGCAATTCACCCAAACGTCGCCGCGCTTGAGGTGAATCAATTCGTGCAACAGCACGGCGCGCATCTGGTTTTGATTCAGACTCGCGGTGAGTTGGCGCGGCAGCAGGATGACGGGGCGAAACAAACCGCACACCGCCGGGCTGGTGTTGTCCTCGCTGATTCGCAGGCGAACCGGGTAACGCACGCGCAGTTGGCGGCGACATTTCTCCAGCAGGCCGGACAAATCTTCGGCAGGCGCTTCGGCGCGGGTGAGGCGTTGTCGCACCTTTTGCGTGCGCCGGCAAAGGATGCCAGCGAGCCACAAGCCGGCAACGGTCCAGCTGATGAGCAGCCAGGCCCAGAGTGTCGGTGTCGGACGCAACACTTCAGGCTCCGCGACCGGAAGCACGGAATGAACGGGCAACGGGTGCTCCGCAATCGTGGGGTTGCCGTAGGTGACAATGTAAGTAGGGGCCGGTTTCGGGGCGGGCAGTTGTTGGGCGGGAATGACCCAGTAAGCCAGGCTGGCGGGGGAGGCAAACGAGGGCGGCAGAACCAATTTCACCAGCACCATCAACCACAGGGCGTAACGCACGGCGGCGCGCACCCGGCGGCGCAAGGCGAGGTCGAGCGCAAACACCGCGGTGATCAGCACGCTGGATTGCCAGAGCATCGGCCAGACGAACCCGGGCAGGTGTTCGGCCCAGGCATTCCAGGTTTCAATGAGTGAGTTCATGCGGTGCCTTTGCTGTTGCGGTACGACGCGGGCAGTTCACTTCTTCGCGCTTTTCTTCTTTGCCTTGATCAGGGTTTCCAGTTTCGCCAGCTCATCGGCGCTCAGGTCGTTGGTGTCCAAAAGGCATTGGACCATGGGCGTGAGGGCGCCGTTGAAGGCGTGCTTGAGCGCGTAGAGCAGTTCGCCGCGTTGGGCTTGCTCGCGGGTGACGGCGGATTGGTACAGCGTGGTGTTGCGGACCTTGTTGGCGGAGAGCAGGCCCTTGGCCACCATCCGGTCCATGAGCGTGCGCACGGTGGAGTAGGTCCATTTGGTTTGTTTGAAGAGTTTCTCCTGGATGGCGGGCGCGGCGCAGGGTTCGTTCGCCCACACGGTTTTGATGACCGTCCATTCGGCTTCGGTAAGTTCAATCAGTTTTTGTGGCATAAACGGATGTGCTCCGAACGCGCGCATCGTCTCTACAACTGTAAAGGAAGTCAATCCTAATCTTTACAGATGTAAAGATGCACAAGATTGGGCGGGGTTGGAGCGTTGGTAGCTGACTATGGAAGCCGCATCCGTGGTGAAGATGGGTCAAAATGATGGGGTCAGAATGATCTTCAATGGTTCCTTGTGAAGGAAGGCGGCGCGCAAGGATTCCGGCGCGTGTCCGCGTTCCCGGAGCGCGCGAAGGCTCAGGGCCTCGTGGCGTTTGGCGAGGCGCGTTCCGGTTTCGTCGGTCATTAGCGGACAATGGAAGAACTGCGGAGGTTGCAGCCCCAGGGCGCGGTAGAGCAGCAATTGCCGCGCAGTGGACTTCAGCAAATCCTCACCACGGACGACTTCGGTGATCTGCATGGCGGCATCGTCCACCGCACAGGCGAGTTGGTAGGCGGGCACATCGTCGTGCCGCCAGACGACAAAATCTCCGAAGTCATGTCCGGCGACGAATTGCTGCGGGCCGAGGTGGCCGTCCGGGAAGGTTATGGGTTCACCGTCGGGCACGCGGAAGCGCCACGAGAATCTCGGATTTCGGATTTCGGATTTCGGATTCGCCGCTTGCGGGCGGCAGGTCCCGGGATACAGCGGTTCATCGTCGTCCGCCGCGTGGGGCGCACGGGTGGCCGCTTGGATGTCCTTGCGCGAGCAGGTGCAGGGATAGACCCAACCGCCCGCGATCAGTTGGTTCAGGGCCTGACGGTAGAGCGCCATCCGCTCACTTTGGGAATACGGCGCAAATGGGCCGCCACAGTCCGGCCCTTCCTGCCACGCGAAACCGAACCAGCGCAGGTCCTCGAACAGGGCGGTGACGAACTCGGGTTTGCACCGGGGGCCATCCAAGTCTTCGTTGCGGAGCACCAGTATTCCGCGCGCGGCGCGAGTGCGTTCCTGCGCAGTCCAGAAGGTGCGCGCGTGGCCGAGATGCAGGAAGCCAGTGGGCGAGGGCGCGAGGCGACCGCGGTATTCAGCACCTTCAACTATCGTTTCTTGAATCAACCCGACGTGTTGTAGGAGACGATGCCGTGAGGCTCAAATCATTTCTTGAGAACCGATTCGGTTCAGCGAAGTCAGAACCGTTCGCGCGGATGCCCGGCGAGCCAGGCGGTCAAGCCGGGCAGGGGAAAGGAAAGCAGCGATTGCAGCTTGGCGCAGTTGAGGGAGGTGTCAGCCGGCCGGGGGGCGCCTTGATATTCCCCACGCGAGGTCGCCTGAAGCTTCGGGTTCAATTGGGGCCAACGTTCCGCGATGAGTTGCGCGATTTGCCAGCGCGACAAACGCTCGGCGCCTGCGAGATGGAAAAGGCCGGCGGCAGATTGGTTCACCAATTCCCATATTGCTTGCGCCGTCACAACCGCCGGAATGGGGCAGCGAAACTCATCGGTGAACAGCTTCAAAGTATGCGCTGCTTGCCACGCGAGGCGAAGCTGTTCATTGAATCCACGGTCACCGGTGGGCGAAGTGCCGCCGTTGAGCGAGGTGCGCACGACAGTGTGGCGCGGGTTAGCCAGGATGATTTGCTCGGCGGCAACTTTCGTTTCGGCGTAAACGCTCAACGGATTGACCGCCGCAGCTTCGTCATAATTCCCTGTGCGGCCATCGAAAACGAGGTCGCTGGAGAAGAAAATGAAAGGGATATCTTTCGCTAGATCGGCCAGCACCACCGTCGCCTCTACATTGATTCGGCGAGCCAGTTGCGGATTCGCCTGACAATCGGGGCTGCGGCTCATCGCGGCGCAATGGATGATCAGCCGGGGTTGCCAGTGGGCGAATTCCCGACGAACCAAGTCGAAGTCCAACAGATCAAGCTGCGCGTGCGTCAGACCTTTTGCCGACCAATTTGGGGCAAACTGCGGCGCGGATCGGACGAGGTAGTTGCCGATCAGTCCGCCCGCGCCAGTAACCCAAGCCAATGGTTCGCGCGACATTGAGACTCAATCCTGACCAAGCAGGTTGGAGACGTTCGCGCGGGACTATTTCTTCTCCTGCTGCTGCTTTTGCAGTTTCTCGACGTCCTCCGCCTTGATGGTTTCGATCTTTGCCCCCTTCTTCATTTCCTCGGCGGACGGGACCTTGATGATGTCGCTCGTAAGCGGTTTGGGCTGGGCGGGCGGTGGGGCGGGTTGCACGGAAAGTAATTCCACGTCAAAAATCAGGGTGGATTCCGGTCCAATGTTGGGGCCGCTCCCGCGTTCGCCGTAAGCGAGGTCCGGCGGAATAAACAATTGCCATTTGGAGCCGACTTTCATCTGCGTGAGGGCTTCGGTCCAGCCGCGAATGACGCCATTGACGCGGAAAGTGGCCGTGCCATTGGGGGCTTTCTCTGAGCTGTCGAATTCCGTGCCATCAATCAGCGTGCCGCGATACTTCACGGTGACCGTGTCTTCGCGTTTGGGAATATCGCCCGAGCCTTCGGTAATGACCTTGTACTGCAATCCATTATCAAGCGTCTTCACGCCCGGCTTGTTCTTGTTTTCCGCGAGGAATGCTGCGCCCGCCTGTTTGTTCTTCTCGCCCTGGACGCGGCGTTTCTCCTGTTGCGCGGCCATGAGTTGCTGCTGGAACTTGTTCAAGACCTCGCGTGCTTCCTCCTCCGTTAGCAACGGCTTGGCGTCCGGGCGGGTGTCCTTCAGGCCGCGGAGCACCTGGTCAAAATCCAGGTCAATGTCCTGCCGCTTCCAGTTGCCGCCGAGGTTGAGGCCGACGGCGTAGCTGGCCTTTTCCCGCTCATCCTTGAACGGATTGGCGTCTTGTGCCGGCAGGTGGGCGTTTACCATCAAGCCGGCCAAAATCGTCAGTGTCGTCGCTGTTTTGTTCATAGGCGGAGAATATTGAGAAAGCGCCCGCCGAATTCAACTTGTTTTTAACAGGGGAAATAAAGCATTGCCTACGGGCGCGGGCCTGCTATTTTGCCCCTCCTTTTTCGCCCGGCGTCAGGCCGGGTGAAGCGGGGCAACGGCTTGGAAATGCTGCGTTCGAGTGGGCGCGGCGGGCCATAACAACATCATAATCAATCCCGTGTTCCGCGGGATGACCTGTCAGATGACGGGTTTTCAACCAAAGGAAGCTTGTGTTAAGTATCGGCGTTAAGGAATTGTTGGAATCGGGCGTCCATTTTGGACATCAGACACGGCGCTGGAATCCGAAGATGAAACCGTTCATCTTCGACGCGCGCAACGGCATTCACATCATTGACCTGAGCAAGACGCTCGGGCAGTTGGAAGCCGCGTGCGATTTCCTGGCGGACACCGTGCGCAAGGGCAACAAGGTGCTGTTCGTGGGCACCAAGAAACAGGCCCAGCAGGCGGTCAAGGAAACCGCCAAGGATTGCGGCCAGTATTTTGTCACTGAACGGTGGCTGGGCGGCACGCTCACCAATTTCGCCACCATCAAACGGTCCATCGGCCGGCTGAAAGAGATCGAGAAGATGGAGGCCGACGGTTCGATCAACAACTACGTCAAGCAGGAGCAATCGGTGCTGCGCCGCGAAGCCGCGCGGTTGCACAAGTATTTCGACGGTATCCGCGCCATTGACCGGATGCCCGGGGCGATGTTCGTCGTGGACGTCAAGCGCGAGCACAATGCCGTGGCCGAGGCCCGCAAACTCCGAGTGCCCATCGTAGCTATTGTGGATACCAATTGCGATCCCGACCTGGTGGACTATCCCATCGCCGGCAACGATGACGCGATCCGCTCCGTGCGCATGATTCTGGCCACCATCGGTCAGGTCGTCACCCGCGCCCAGGCGGAATTCGAGACGCGCGCGTCCCGCCGCAAGGTGGAAGAGCAGAGTGCCGCGGTCGAACCTGGCGTCACGGAAGCCGCCGCCGCACCGACGGAGGCCGTGCCCGCCACCGTCGTCACTGCCACTGCGCCGGTCGCAACGGAAACCGCGCCGCCGGTATAATTCGCCTCGCGGCTCAAATTCACGGCGTCGGCGACCGTTGTTTGCGGGGCTGGCGCACAACCTACAACTCTCAATTCTGGAAATAACTTTATGGCTGAAATTACTGCCGCCATGGTGGCGAAACTCCGCGAGATGACCAACGCGGGCATGATGGATTGCAAGAAGGCGCTGGTTGAGTCGAACGGCGACCTGGAAGCCGCCTTGACCATTCTGCGCAAGAAGGGCGCGGCTACGGCCGCGCACAAAGCCGCGCGCGAAGCCAAGGAAGGTGTCATTGCCCAACACATCGCGGCCGGGGGCCGACTTGGGGTGCTGGTCGAAGTGAACTGCGAAACCGATTTTGTCGCCCGCAATGAAATGTTCCGCGCCTTCTGCGATGACATCGCGAAGAAACTTGCCGCCGATGCCAACGCGGACCTGGAAGCGGATCGCACCGCCGCCGTCGGCAAGATTCGCGAGAATATCAAGATTGCCCGGCACGCGCGGATGGAAGTCGCCGGCAACGGCTTGGTGGCCGGATACATACATACCGGCGCCAAGGTGGGCGTGTTGGTGGAAGTCGGGGCTGGCAAGGAAAGCACCACCGCCAACGACGAATTCAAGCAACTCGTCCGGGACATCACTCTGCAAATCGCTGCGGGCCACCCGCAGGTAGTGTCGCGCGAGCAGATCACCGCGGAGGTGATTGCCAAGGAAAAGGAGATTGCCGCCGACCAGGTGAAGAACAAACCGCCGCAGGCCATCGCGAAGATCGTCGAGGGCAAGCTGGAGAAGTTCTATCAAACCTGCTGTCTGGTGGATCAGGGCTTCGTAAAGAAGAACTCCGAGATCAGCGTGAGGGAACACGTGGCTTCCGTCGCGAAGCAACTGGGCGATGAAATCACCATCCGCCGTTTCGTCCGTTTCCAAGTCGGCGAAGCCGCAGCTTGAACCGGGGGGACAAGTCAATCACAGCAAGGCGTCCGCAAGGACGCCCTTTTTTTCGCGCGCGGCAGGGGCGCATTGACCGGCGGGTTGAAGTCCCATGCGGGCCGGCAAGATGAACTGCCAGCCGAACAGCCAGGGTGTCCATCGCGAGGTAGAATCTGCCGGAAGCTGGAAGCAATGCGCTGGGCTGACGAACAACCACCCGATCCGAGGCGGACGCGTGTGAATTTGCCTATATGGCGAAGTGCGAATCCAGGCTTTCCATGCTGAACCGGTGCGTGGATCAATACACCACCAACGAACGCACCGGATAACCGGTGAGCTTGTCCCGCCCTTTGAGAAAGCTCAGTTCGATGAGGAAGCTGATTTCGAGAATGTTGGCGCCCAACCGATGCACCAACGCCGCCGCCGCCGCCGCCGTGCCACCGGTGGCCAGTAAATCATCAATCAACAACACCCGGCTGCCGGGCCTGAGTGCGTCCACGTGAATGGCGATGGTGGCCGAGCCGTATTCCAGGGCGTAATCCTGTTCGTGCGTGCGATAGGGTAATTTCCCCTTCTTCCGCACCGGAACGAAACCGGCCTGCAACCGCACGGCCGCCGCCGCGGCAAAGATGAAGCCGCGCGCGTCAATGCCCACGACGGTGTCCACGGTGCCGGGCTTGAAGCGCTCCGTCAGCAACTCGATCGTTCCGGAGAAGAGGCGGGCATCCGCCAGCACCGGCGTGATGTCCTTGAACTGGATTCCCGGTTTCGGGAAATCCGGTACGTTGCGGATGGCATGACCGATTTCAGAAGGGGTCGGTTTTGGCTGGCTCATGGCAGGCTGGTCTTGCGCGGAAGGTTCAGGGTTTGGCGGCTTCCAGTTTCTCAATCATCTTTCGCAATTTGCGCAGGGCAATGTTTTGAATCTGCCGGACGCGTTCGCGAGTGACGCCGAATTTGACGCCCACTTCCTCCAGCGTTTTCTCCGTGCCACCATCCAGTCCGAAACGGAAGCGCAGGATGGTGGCTTCCCGCGGATCCAGTTTCGTGACCATTTCCTGAAGCATGCCCGTGACCGTTTTGCCTTCGAGCATCTCGTACGGTGTATCGGCGTTCTCGTCCTGCACCACTTCGGCAAAGTTGTTGGAGTCCTCGTCGCCAATCGGCGCATCCAGGGAGGCCGGGCGGATGGCCGCCAGCCGCATCTGCGTCACGCGCGAGGTGGGCATGCCCAGTTCCTCGCCCAGTTCGTCGTCCGTCGGTTCGCGGCCTAATTCCTCCTGCAGGCGCATGGCGATGCGGCGCATCTTCGAGATTTTGTCCACCAGATGCACCGGCAGGCGGATGGTTTTGGACTGGTTGGCCAGCGCGCGTTTGATGGATTGCTTGATCCACCACGAGCCGTAGGTGGAGAGTTTGCCGCCTTTGGAGGGATCGAACCGCTCCACCGCTTTCATCAAACCGATGTTGCCCTCGCTGATCAAATCCAGTAATGGCAGCCCGATGCCCTCGTAGTCACGAGCAATCTTGACGACGAGCCGCAAATTGGCCTTGATCATTTGCTCGCGGGCCTTTTTGTCGCCCTTCTTAATGCGCGCGGCGAGGACGATTTCCTCCTGCGGCGTGAGTAGCTTCACCTGCCCGATTTCGCGCAAATAGAGCTTGATGGCCGTATCGCCATCGTAACTGGCACGCTCGCGTTCAGGAATGTGAGCCACGACCTCGGCGGCGGAGGGGATGGGAGGCGCTTCGGTGGGCGTCGGTCTGGCCAGTTCCTTGCGCTTGGACCGGCCGGGGGTGTGCGCGCTGCGAACTTTGATTCTTGCTCGCCGCGCCGTCGGTAAATGGCGAGAACGAGAACCAGACGGTTTGCGGCCCGCCGTTTTGCGGGGCTTCGTGCGGCTGACGCTTTTCTTTTTCAGTTTGCTGCGAAGCATTGTGACCGGTTGAGAATTGTGTTTTGATCCCCGGGCCGCAAGCAAATTAACCCCACCGCCTTGCTGTCCTGCTTGGGATTACAACCTCGGGATTGAGGTCAGCCGCGCTTCAACGACTATTCCGCGCCACGGTTATCCAGTATAGCAGTTGCAGCACGGACGAAACCATCGCCGCCACGTAGGTGAGGGCGGCGGCGTTCAGCACTCGTCCCACGCCGATCGCTTCCTGACCGTGGATCAGTCCCAATCTCTGCAATTGCGCGCGGGCCCGGCGGCTGGCGTCGAACTCCACCGGCAGCGTGATGAGTTGAAACAGGGAAATGACCGCGAAGATGGCAATGATCAGTCCAATCATTTTGGAGAACCAGGCGCTGCCCAGGATGATTCCCAAAATGAAAATTGGCAGGTAGGCCTGACTGGCGATTTGCGTGGCCGGCACCATCCACATCCGCCATCGCAGCGGCGCGTAAGCGGCCTTGTGTTGCAGCGCATGTCCCGCCTCGTGGGCCGCCACGCCCACGGAGGCGATGGCCTGGCCATGAAACACCTCCGAAGACAGACAAAGCCGCTTCTTGATCGGATCGTAATGATCCGTGAGATGGCCCGGCACTTCTTGAATGGGCATCTGCGGAAGGCCGGCTTCGTCGAGAATGATTCGCGCCGCCTGGGCACCGGTCAGGCCCGAGTTCGTGCCCACCCGAATGTATTTCCGGTAGGTCGAACGCAGTTTGAATTGGGCGTATAATCCCAGCAACAGGCCGGGAATGATAAACATCCAGTAAATCGGATCAGGCATAGTGTAACCTCAATTCGCGTTACGAGGCCGGGTTAATCGAAACGTTCCCATAGCCTCTTTTGTCTCAGCATGGCTTTGACCGCTGAGACCGCAACCGCGTTCAATTAAGCCGGTAATGGCGGCTCATTGATTCCGCAGCGACACGAAATCCGCGAACGCCCTCGTCTGTCCCACACTAAGATTTCCTGTTGCCAGGGAAGAATCCTGACCTTCAAGCAATGCCGCCGACTCACATTGGCAGCAGTCATACTCCAAAGAGCCGGTCCCCGGCATCGCCCAAGCCCGGCACAATGTAGCCGCGCTCGTTGAGTTTGCGGTCTATGGCGGCGGTAAAAATCGGCAGCCTTGGATAATGTTCCCGCACGTGCCGGATGCCTTCGGGAGCGGCGACGAGATTGACGAGTCGCACCCGCTGACCGCCCAGTTCCGCGAGCAGGTCCATCGCGGCCACCGCGCTGCCACCGGTGGCCAGCATGGGATCAATCAAGATGACTTCGAAGTTGCGCAGGTCCTTGGGCAGGCTCTTGTGATAAGACTGCGCCCGCAAAGTGGTTTCCTCCCGTTTGAGACCGATGAAACCCACGCGGGCGCTGGGGATCAATTGGAGGATCGAATCCAACATGCCCAGCCCGGCGCGCAGCACGGGCACGAGCACGACCTCGCGATGGAGCTTAAATCCCCGCGCTGGCGCTAGTGGAGTCTGCACTGCCGCCGGCTGCACCGCGAACGAGCGGGTGGCTTCATAAAGCATCAGCGCCGCGACTTCGCTCAACACCCGGCGGAATTCCTGGGAGCGCGTCCGTTTGTCGCGCAACCGCGTGAGGTTGTGCTGCACCAGCGGATGCGTGATGACGGTCACGCCTTTCACGGTCAGTGCAGGTAATCGGGATGAAGGAAGTAGAGCCGGCCCGTTTCGAGCTTCGGAATTTCGAAGCCGAGGTCCACCTTGACCACGCGGCTCTGGCTTTCACCAAAGAGGCCAAACAGATCGCCGAAGTCGTATCGTTGGCGGTATTCAATGAGATTGGCATTGCGGATGTCGGCCAGGGTTTTGGCACGCTTGACGGCGACGTCAAAATTTCCCAATTCATCCACAAAGCCCAGGTCGTAGGCTTCCTTCCCTGAAAGCACGCGGCCATCGGCGTACTCCGACCAGTCCGATACCAGCGTTCGGCCTTCCGCCTCGTTCAATTCCTGGGCGCTCTTGCGTCCCTCGGCCACGACGTCTTTGAACCGGGCGTACGTCTGGTCAATGAGCGCCTGCACCATCGCGCGTTCTTCCGGTGTGATTTGTTCGGGATCCCGCGAGCCGCTCAACATGTCTTTATAGCGACCGCTCTTGTACACGTTGGGCTGCAATCCCACCTTGTTCATCAGCCCGCGATAATTCCAGGCACTCATGATCACGCCAATGCTGCCGGTGATGGTGAGTTCATTGGCCACAATCCACTGGCACGGCGCGGAGATATAATACCCGCCCGAAGCGGCGAGACCGCCCATGGAAACGATCACGGGTTTTCCCGATTTCTGCTGAAACTCTGCGAGGGCCTTCGCAATTTCGTCGGACGCCAGCACTTCGCCGCCGGGAGAATCCACCTTGAGCAGGACCGCCTTCACTTTGCTGTCCCGACTGGCGCGCTTGAGTTGCGCCTTGATGATGTCCACGCGGCTATTCCCGCCACGATCCACCATCTGACTGCTGATAATACCATCCACCGGCACGACCACGATCTTGTTTGCCGAGTGGTTGTTCTCCAGGACGACTTCATCAAGCCGGGGACCAGCGAACTGGGTGCGCACGCCTTGCACGCGGAAAAGGCTTTCAAACATCTGGCTGACGTTGATCAGCACGCTCAAGCCGAGCAACACCAGCAGCACCAGGGCGAAGATCATCCAGCCGCGGCTCTTGCGCGGGCGTGGCGCCGACGGCGGCAGCACGGGCGGTGGTGGTGGTGGCACCGGAGCCTCGAATTGCGGTGATGAAGATGTGGTGTCCATAACGCACGGAGATTAGTCGGGAACCATATTTCGAGCAAGCCGATAACCGGTAACAATGCGGTTTGTGGATGGGTTCACCGGTGGTGAATTGTTCAGGTTCATTTGACCGGGACTTCCCGCCACAGCCAACGCAACGAATCCGGCAGAATCGCCCCGCCGTGGTTGCCATTGTGCGCCCCGTCGCCGAACCCAAACTGGTAATCGTAATTGGCGAACTTTAGCGCGGGTGTTGGTTGTCGAGATCGTTTGCGCCGTCCTGAAGCAGGACGCGAATCGGCTTGGGCGGCGTCTTGCGGATCAAGGCGGGATAAACATGTCCGCCGCGGATGTTGGTGAAGCTGCCGATGTGACTCACCACCTTGCCAAACGCGTCGGGCTGCTCCCACGCCACCGTCCAAGCGCAGATGCCGCCCGAACTCATACCGCAAATCGCCCGGCGGCTGGGGTCGGTGGCCAGATTATATTTCTTGCCGGCTTCCGGCAGGATTTTCCCCAGCAAAAACCGCGCGTATTGATCGCTCAATGTGTCGAACTCGAAGCTGCGATTGCGGCGCGCTGGCTGGCCGGTCTCCGTGGACAGGATTTCTCCGGGATTGAGGATGATGCGGATGATCACCGGAATTTCCTTTTTGTGGATGAGATTGTCGAACACTGCGGGCACGCGAAACTTGCCGTCGGCCTTCACGTAACTGCCGCCGTCCTGAAACACTATGACGCAAGCGGGGGGACCGGATCATACTGCGCCGGAACATAGATCCAGTAACTGCGCACGGTGCCGGGAAAGACCTCCCTGGTCCACCGGTGTTGCGTGACTGTGCCGCGCGGCACGCCCTCCTGCGCCATCGAATCCGGGCCAAGTTGGTAGTCATCAAACGCGAAGCCATTGGCCAGCGAAAACAACGCGAGTGTCAATCGCCAGTTAGCGCGCGCAGCGTGGGTCAAGTAGTCATGGCGGAATACCGCGGATTCCCGCCCAATTGTCAAAGCTGTTCTGCGGTCAGGAATGCCGTCAAGACTTCAACCAAGCGATCGAGTTGTGGACGAGTATGTTCGCTGGAAATCACGAAACGAAAATACCCATTCGGCGGCCCGCCGGGGTATCGTGTCAATGGGGGCAAGATGCCCGCCGCCAGCAAACGCTTTTGGAAGGAAGCCGCTTCCCGTGCGTTGCGCGGATGCCAGGAAACAATCGGGCCGGGCGTTTCCGGCACCAGCACGCCGGCTATCCGCAAGGTTTGCTTTACGTAAATGGCATTGTCGTTCAGTTGCCGGCGCAGACTCTTGTCCCGTTGCACAATTTCAAGGGCGCGTAATGCCCCCGCCGCGAGCGGCAAGGGTAGGGGAGTGCTGCCGACAAAGAGCCGACTCCTTGCTAAAAATTTCGCACGCAGGGACCGCGAACACAGAATGGCTCCGCCATAAACGCCGAACGCTTTGCTCAACGTGACATTCTGGACCACGCGGGCGCGGCTCACCCCGGCAACTTCAATCGCCCCCTTGCCGGTCTTGCCCACCGTGCCGCCGCCATGGGCATCGTCCACCAACAGCAGGCCGTCGCGCGGCAGCAACTTCAGATAAGTCCGCAGCGGCGCGACCGAGCCGTCGTGCGAGAACATGCCGTCGGTCAGCACGATGGGCCGGGCGCCACGTCCACAGCGATGCAGGGTGAGTTCAAAATCTGCCACGTCCTGATGCTTGAAGTTCAGCACCGGGCATTCGAGCAATTGCGTGGCATCTCGCAGGGCGATGTGGGCGCGTTCGTCGAGCAGCGCGTGTGAGAATTGGCCCGCCAACGATTGCGCCACCACCAGGTCGCTGACGTAGCCGGTGCTCACCAGCAGGGCGGATTCGGCCGCAAAGAATTGCGCAATCCGCTTCTCGAGTTCTTGGTAAAGCTGATGGTTGCCCGTGGTCAGGCGCGACGCGGCTACATTCAGACCGTAGCAATGCAATCCTTCACGAATGGCCTTGTGGACGGAAGGATGGCTGGCCAGCCGGAAATAATCGCACCCTCCAAAGTAAGACAATTTACGGCCCCGCCAGCGTATGTAAGTGCGCTCCACCTGCTGGAGAGGTTCTGCTTCTCTCATGCGACGGCAGTCTAACAGTCTAGGCGTGGCGAGCGCGAGCAAACTCTTGTAACGGGAAGCTCGCTTACGGATGAAGTTCAATCGTGTCGCCCGGCGCCAGCAAAAAGTCCTCGCCCCGCAGTAGCGCCTGCGGGTCCACCGGCAGCCGCTCGCCTCTGCGGATGATCACAATTTGCCGGGGGTCGCGACGGGAAGTGTATTCCGCCGCCACCAGCGCCTCGGCCAGTGTGAGTTCATCCAGCCAGGGAATTTCTGGGTAACGCACGCTGCCTATGACGCGAATGCTGGTGCGACGGGTTTCTAACACCTGAATCGTGGCTTGCTGTTGGCCCGCGGCAAAAGCTGCCTGGGCCTTCGCCTCGGATTTGGCCCGGCTGGCACATCCGCCCGCAGCCAGGGCGACCAGTAACAATCCCAGCGGAAGGAATCTCATGGCAGTATTCAACAACTGGTGGGCACTTCCTGCAAGACTTCAACGCAATGTGGAATCGCGCTCGCGACGAAGCCCAGGCATTCCACCGCGCCGCTCGGTTTGCCCGGCAAACAGACCACTAGGGCGCGATCCACCACCACCGTGAGGCAACGAGAGAGGATTGCGTTCTTGGTGATCTTCATGGACTCCAGCCGCATCACTTCACCAAAACCGGGCAGTTCGCGCACCGCAATCTCGCGCACGGCTTCGGGCGTGACGTCGCGCAAGGCCACGCCCGTGCCCCCGGTGGTCAGAATAAGCTGGCAGCCCCGGGCGATTTGCTCGCGCACGGCCCGTTGAATCTCTCGCCTTTCGTCCGGAACGAGCGTTTCCGCGGTGACGTTCCAGCCGTAGCCTGTCGCGGCCTGTTTCAGCGCCGGTCCGCCGAGGTCGTCGTACTCACCGCGTGTGGCGCGGTCGGAAATGGTAATGATCCCTGTGGCAATCTGCACGAGGTGATTCTATTCGCCACGCCCGAATGGGAAAGCTCGAAAGCGGAGCGGCGTCGAGGGACACGGGTAGGACATCCGCGCGCTCACTTTCACTTTCCTGATCTCTCATCCGTGGCTTGTTTGGTTTTCGACACGAGGCGAATGCCGGTGATGCGCATGGCCTTGTCCACCGCCTTGCACATGTCGTAAATCGTCAACGCCGCGACACTCACGGCCGTGAGCGCCTCCATCTCCACGCCGGTTTGCGCGGCGATCTTTGCCGAAGCCGTGATGACAATCCGGTCCTGGCTCCTGGGCACGTCAAAATTCACCTCGCAATGCGTGAGGGGCAGGGGATGACACAGGGGAATCAACTCGCCGGTTTTCTTGGCGGCGAGAATGCCCGCCAGCCGCGCGGCGGCCAGCACGTTGCCCTTGGCCACCGTGTGCGACTGGATGAGTTTGAGCGTGGCTTTGCGCAACCGGATTTCGCCGCGCGCCACGGCTGCGCGCCGCATCACGGGCTTGGCCGAGACGTCCACCATGCTGGCTTCGCCTTGAGGATTGACGTGGGTGAGTTTGGCCATGCGACTTTTTTATCGGGAATTCCGTGCCTGTCAAAACACTTCGCCAACGCTGCCGGTTCGATTACGCACCGCGGGGCGGCGGCGAAGCGGAAATGGAATGTTGCCACTCCTGAATCACGGCGCGCATCTGCTCGGCGGCGTTCAGTTTTGGTTTCACGTGCTTGAGGCTGAACCAGGGCAACATGCCCAGCAGATCGGGCGTCACGAGAATCTGTCCGTCGCAGTCCGGCCCGGCGCCGATGCCAATGGTGGGAATCGGAATTCGCTGCGAGATTTCCTTCGCCACCGGCGGCGTCACCAGTTCCAGCACGACGGCAAACGCACCGGCGGTCACCAGCGCATCCGCGTCCGTCAACAACGCCTGATATTCCGGATCTTTTTTTCCTTTGATCCGATAACCGCCTTCCTCATGCACATGCTGCGGCAACATGCCGAGGTGTCCGCAGAAGGGAATCCCCGCCTGCACAATCGCGCAAACCTGCTCGACGATTTCCTGTCCGCCCTCGGCTTTCACCGCTTCCGCGCCCGCCGCCACCAACCGTCGTGCGCTGTCCACGGCGCTGCCCGCGGTTTCGTAGGTGCGATAGGGCAGGTCGGCCACGAGCAAGGCGCGCGGTTGCGCGCGGGCCGCGGCGCGGACGTGATGTTCCATTTCGGCCAAAGTCACAGCAGTGGTGTCGGGATAACCCAGCACGACCATGCCCAGCGAATCGCCCACGAGGATGAAGGGAATTCCCACTTCATCCAGCAGGCGCGTCATCGGGAAATCGTAGGCCGTGAGGGCGGCAATCTTTTCGCTACGCGCCTTCATGGCGCGGATGGATTCAGCGGTAACTTTGGTTTGACGCATGGCAGTGTTGGCCTCGGTCTGGCTGGTTTCCCAGGGGCGTCTCAGCCTCGTTTGAAACTGGCCAGCAGTTCCTCCGGCGTGGCCGTGGCCGTGCCGATCTTGCCGACCACAATGCCGGCCGCGTGATTGGAAAGAATGGCCGCCTCGATGGGCGACGCGCCGGCCGCAATGGCGGCGGTAAAGGTGGCAATCACTGTGTCGCCCGCGCCTGACACGTCAAACACTTCCTGCGCCAGGGTGGGGATGTGAAACGGTTTGTGGTCGCGCCGGCACAACAACATGCCGGCTTCGCTCAACGTGATCAGCAGCACTGCCGGGCGCAGTTCGCGCAAAAGCTTTTCCGCTGCCTGCAACAGATTGGGATCCGCGAGCGGATTGGCATGGCGAGTTTCATCCGGCAGGTTGGCCAGCTCAAAAGTCTCTTTGCGATTGGGTGTGATGAGCGACAAACCGGCCAGATTCACTCGATGAACGGGTTTCGGGTCGAGGCTCAACCAGACGCCGTGCCGGCGGCAAAGTTCCCGGAGTTGATCGAGCAATGATTGCGTTACCACGCCCTTGCCGTAATCGCCCACGATGACCGCCGCAGTTTCCTGAATCTGCGCCTGGATCAGCGACACCAGCCGCCGCGTCATGCGCGGGTCCAAGCCGTCGCGGGCTTCCCGGTCAATGCGGACGACCTGCTGCTGATGCGCGACGATGCGGGTTTTCACGCTGGTGGGACGGGATTGGCTGGCCAGCAAACCGCGGCAGCCGACGTTCTGTCCGTTCAGCAGTTGTTTGAGTTGTTCCGCTGCGGCGTCGCGCCCCACGGTGCCGAAGAGTTCTGACGGCACCCGCAACGCCGTGAGATTGCGCGACACATTGGCCGCGCCGCCCGGCATGAAACTCTCGCGCTGGAAATCCACCACCGGCACGGGCGCTTCCGGGGAAATGCGCGCCACGCTGCCCCAGATGAACTGGTCGAGCATGACGTCGCCGACGACGAGGATGCGGGTTTGCGCGGCGGCGGCCAGAATTTGCCGCACCCGCCGAAGCTGTAACTGATTTCGTTTCATGTCCAGGTTGATGGCCGAGCAAACCGACCGGACTCAGAAAACGCAAACCCCGGCAAAACGCCAGAGAAAACGCACAACCCCGCTGGGGACGGCGCTCCCCAAGCGTGCGAGTTGCTTGACTTGTGCCCGACCGTCAGGAGCGCCGGTCTGTGACCGGCTTTGAGCCTTTCCACCGCGATAAGCCGGTCACAGACCATTGCTCCGTCCAAGGAGCGTGAACTGTCCGGGCTACGTGTGGGACGGGCTGGTGTTCAAGGGCTGGCTTGGACGCGCAGGAATTGTGGCGCATCGCCAAGCGTGGGCAGATTCGTGCCGGTGATGGCACTGGCAGCGCGAATCCAATCCGTGGCCGGCGTCCAGTGAAAGGCATCGGCACTCCGCAGGACGCGGTAGCCGTGACCCGGGGCGGAAGGCCATTGAAGCTCAAGACTGTTTCCGCCCGGTGCCAGCGTCGGGGTCAACCGCAAGGCGGAGAGTTGGTTGGTCGGGTTCGTGCCGGCCACATACTCCGCGTAATCACTCAATCCGTCATCGTCCGTGTCTGTCAGGCTGGTGCGTTCGGGGGAAACGCTTCCGAAATAGAGCTGTTCCCAACCGTCAGGAATTCCGTTCGCGTTGGCATCGGGAAAAGTGTAATGGCCGTGGAAGGTGATCGTTCCCCCGGCGGCCAGCGTATTGATTTGCGGGAGAGGTGTCGCGTGATAGGGCACGTCGCCAAACTCAATGGCGTATTGGCCAGGCGCGGCATTGGTGATGACGGTCCATTGTCCGCCGCCCACGCGTCCGGTGGGGCCGGTGAGCGCGTACACCGCCTGCCAGAGGTTGTTGGTGATCTGCACGGTGCCGGGCGTGACCGTGCCGACGGTGATGGACACATCGTCCACCAACCAGCCCAGGCGCGGCGGGGCCTCAAAGGAGAACAGGAAGTGATACCAGGCGATGTAGGCGACGTGACCCAGGTAGGGAGTGAGATCAATTTCCATTTCCTCCCAGCCGAAGGAACTGTCCTCCGGGAATTGCCGGAGCAACTGCGGCGAGGTAAGCACATTGGTGATGATGAAGATGCCGGCGAGTTGGAACTCGAATTCGGATTGCGAGAAGAAATCGTAGTTATGCCAGAAGCGGAGCGTGGCGCGGTTGCCGCCACTGAGCAGAACGCCGGGACTGATCAGATAGCTCTCCAGCAGACTCACCGGCCCGCCGCCGAGATTGCTGCCCCAGCAGTTGACCGGGGAGTGTGCGGTCTCGCCGCCTCCCGGCGCACCCCGCCGCCACTGGGTTTCGGATTCATCGGGGGAGATGACGGACCAAAGCAGGCTGTTGGTTTCCATGTTGTCCGTCCACGGCGGGTTCAGGGGTTGCAGCGTGGTGAAGGTGTAAAACTGACCGCCGTTGTCGTCCACCGTGGTGTTGCCGGCGCGGTCGCGGCTGGAGACGCGCACGTAGTACTTGGTGTTGGGCTTCAAACCGGTCAGGAACAATTCGTGATACTGGCTGGGCAGGGGATCGTACGCCGTGAAGTTGATCGGAAAACTGTCCGGCGATTCGCTGTATAACACGAGCGCGTCCGAGTCTTTGGATGTGAACCAACTGACGATGGCTTCGAGGTAGCCCGGCTCGATGAACACGTCGCTGATGACCGGCGCGTTGGTTTCGATGACGGCCGAGGCGACCAGAGTTTGGCTGGCAGAGACGTCGAAGTAACTGACGGTCACGGTGTCGTCCGGCGCAACCAGCAGCGTGCCGGGCAGGCCGGTGTTGGTGGGCGTGAAGATCAAGTTGCCGCGGAAAAGCCCGGCGCGCACGGTTTCAAACAAGGCGACTTCGTTGGTCTGTTGAGGACTGTTCACCGTCACGCTTGCCTGACCCAGCCCGCGGAGATCGAGGTCTTCCACCTCAATGATAGCGCGCCCGGGCACCGAATAAACGTCGCTGTCGAGGGTGAGCGCACTGCGCCCGGGTTCGGGTGCCAGGAAGTTAAGGATGTTTTGCAGCAAGCCGGCGCGGTTGTTGCCGATGCCATTGCCCAGCGGTACGGCATCCAGGGGGAAAGACAAATAGACCACGCGGCCGGGCAGGTCCACGCCGGTCTTGGGCGATCGCACGCCAACGATTTGCCCGTCCGCGAGGAGGATGGGGGCGGCGTTGGTGGTGGGCACGATCCAGTCCGACGGATCGGTGATTCCCAGAAAAGCCAGGAACGACAGCAACTCGTCGTAAGGCGAATAATCAAGCAGGGTGTCCAGGCCGGCACCCACCGGATCCCCCGGCGACCCGAGGATGGCGTCCACGGGCTGGTCTTCGGTGTAGGACTGGACCTGAAGAATCGTCGTGTTCATGCTGGCCAAGCCCGCTTCGGTCAGGCGCGTGACGGCTTCCATTGAGGCGATGAGCAATGAGCCGCCGCCGTTCACGTAATCGGCAATCTTCTGGGCGAGCGTGACGGACGGGGGGGAGATTTCATCCATGCGCCAGATGACGCTGCGATGCGCCTGCAATTCCGCCAGCGTCGGTTCGGCTCCGCTGCGCGCGTCGAACACGTCGTAGGCGCGGCCCAGCGCGTTCAAGGCGGCCGTGTAACCAGAGAGCGGCGGCGCAGCGATGAACCCGCCGCTGTCCGTGTACGAATCCAGCAGGAAGACTCCGGGCGCGGGCAGATTGGTGACGGTGAAAAACAAACCGGCATTATCATTGGTGGTGCGATTGCCGGCGGCATCCTCGGCCACGGCCAGGAATTTAATGACCGCGTCGGGCGGGAAATTCAGCAGGGCGAATTCATGGGCCGTATCGAACACGATGTTGGTTTGCGCCAGGTTGGGTGTGCTCAAGCCGTAACGAACGATGGCTTTGGTTTCCTCATCCGTCGTCCAGGACACCACCGGCTGGCCGAAGCGGTTGGTGGCCCGCACATTCGCGATCACCGGCGGCACCAAATCGGCCAGCGCGGTGAAGACGCGGTTCGCGGGCGGCGTGGTGTCCGAGTAAACCGCTTCGATGATGTCGCCGTGGGCGAGGTGAAGCTGGCCAATCGCCGGGCTGGTGGCGGTGGCGATGGCCCCGGTGAACAGCCCGCTGGAACCGTGCGGAAACAGCGGCACATTCTCCCCCGCCGGTTCGGCTCCGCTACGAAGCAGCAGGTTCACCCCGGGTTGTCCCGCCAGATCATAATCCACGAGCGTCAGGCGAATCTGATCCGGCGCGCGATAAACCGGCCGATCGAAAGTCACGATGCCCACTCCCGGAGTGCCAAACACGCCTGACACCACCAGCGCAAAGTCCTGGTCCACTTCCTCGGTGTCGCGGCGCGCGTCTTGCACGACGCGCCGGGCGCGCACGCGCATCATATACTCGCCAGGCACCGGCGCGAAGATATGCACCGCCTCAACGTTGTTGATCGTGTCTGCGCCCACCGCGTTGGGTATGGATTCGCCGAAGTGGAACCGGTTGCCCCGATAGACACGGCCATCAGGTGCGACGACTTCAAGGTCGAGATCGTTGACCAGCGCGATTACCGCGGCGGGATTGCCGGGCACGTCCGTGTAGGCGAGCGTAACTTTCAGCGGTTCGTCGGCACTGCCGATTAGAATTCGCTTTTCATAGACGGCCTGGTTCGTGAGCAAGGCGGTTTGGTCCGTGAAATCGTAATTGCGCTCGCCCCCGATCAATGCCGGTAAATTCAAGCGTCCCCAGCCTTCATCGTTGTTGGGCACGGGAGCGGTGTCCTCTGCGTCGTCCATGTCTGCGGCGGAATTGATCAAGGCGGCTTTGACGAGGGCAGGGGAGGGCGTCGCCCCGCCGTGGTGCGCGCGGTAGTACTGGACAAACACTGCGGCTGCGCCGGACACGTGCGGGCCGGCCTGGCTCGTGCCGCCCTGGTACATGTAACTGCCGGAAATCGGCCACCAGGCAAAGTCGTCGTTCGCATAGATCGAACGCAGAGACGCGATCCAACTGCCGGGCGCAACGAGGTCTGGTTTGATGCGGCCATCCTCGCACGGCCCGCGACTGGAGAAGTCCGCCATCGTTTCCGGCCCGGTGTCATAGATGGTGAATTCTTCGATGGGCAGATTGCGGCGGTCGTTGTTCGAGGCGCCCGTGGCGATCACGTTCTTGGCCACGGCGGGGGTATTGATGGTGCGCGCACCAGGTCCGGCGTTGCCGGCGGAGAACTCCAAAATGTAGGGTTGGTCACCCAGCGTGAGAAAATCGGCATCGCGCACCAGGGCATCAAACTCCATGGCGCTGAGATCGTAACGCCCCTGGGTATTATCACCCCAACTGTTGGAGCCGATGTCCGCTCCGGCGCGCTTGGCGTCTCTCGTTAGTTGCTCGAAGCTCGAGGGGGGCGCATAGCCGCCTTGCGCGTCAAAGATGCGCTGGCCAATCAAGTTGGCGCCGGGTGCAACCCCGAGTCCGTAAAGAAAGCCCTGCTCGTCGGTTTCGCCCACGGCGCCATTGCCGGCGATGATGCCGGCACAATGCGTGCCGTGGCTGTGTTCATCCGCGGCATCCTCCAGTTGACCGGGCAGACCGTAGTGAAAGAGCGCAGTGACCCGACCTTGAATGTCGGGATGCATGATGCTGATTTCGCCGCTGTCCAGTCCGCTGTCCGCGACCGCCACTGTCACCCCCGCGCCATCGTAGCCCAGGGATTGCATCAAAGTCTGTCCGGGCGGCCCGTCCCCGGCGACGATTCGGCTGGCCACTTCGTCCAGCAACCGCATCCGCGGCATCGGTTCAATCCAAAGCACCGTATCCGAACTGGCGAGCGCCGGCAGTTGCGCCGGCTCGAGGCTGCCGCGCAGCACGCGTCCGAAGCCATGCCGCGCCTCTTGGTGGACCGAGGCCAGGGTTTGTTTGGTGGCGGCCGCCTCCGCTTCCGTCATCCGTGGCGACAACAAGATCGCCACTTCCACCAGCGCCGTGCTGGCGGCTACAGTTGCGGACTGCAACTGACGATGCAGCTTGTGGTCGGGGCGATACGTTCCCAGCCAGCGCACGAAACTGAGCTGACGCACCTCGGTGGGCCGGGCGTTCTCCAGTTTCACGAGGAACGCCTGGTCGGGCACGTAGTGGAGCAGTCTCACTCCCATTGCATCCAGTTGCTCCCGCCACGCGGGCGGCGGCGCTTCGGCAAGCTGGATGAGAAACAGTCCCGACACGGGCGGTTCGGGGGTGGCGGTCATGGCGGCCGCAGCCGCCACGGGCGGCTCGGGGGTAATGGTTTCGTTGCGCAGCCGGATGGACTGGGCGAACACGCTCGCGGTCACAAAGTAAGAAACCAGACAGACCAGAATGGCGCTGCCGCTACTTCGCACAAATGGGCGGGACTTCACACCCGTAGCGTAATTGAAGTGCGGCCTGAAAACAAGCAGCGACCCGGATGAACCGTTGCGAAGAGTCTTCTCACGCGCCTTGACCGACTGCGAACGCCCCAAACGGCTTGCGGGCCAGAGGCGGGGCTGCCATGTTCCAGTGTAGTCGAACGGGACTTCCCTGACGTATTGCCCGGGCGACGGCAGAATTGTTTGGCCATGGAATCGGAGCAACTCAAAGTACTGTTGATTGAGCATGATGAAGCGTTCGCGCGCGCCATCAGCGGGATGCTGGAACAGGTGCGCGACCTCGTTGGCTCGGTCAGCGTTGCCACCACGCTTGAGGAAGGTATCGCCCGGTTGGTGCGCGAACCGTTTAATGTGGTGCTGCTGGAGTTCTTCCTTCCAGACGGCGTCGGCCTGTTGAACATCCCCCTCCTGAAAGAGAAGTCGCCGCGCGTGCCCATTATTGTGGTTGGGGCCGAAGACGATGAAACCATTTCCGTCGAGGCCGTTCATGCCGGGGCGCAGGACTATCTGGTGAAGAGCCAACTCAGTCCGCGCTGGCTGTTGCGTTCCATCCGTTACGCCATCGAACGGCATCAGGCCGACCTGAGCCTGGCGGACGCGCGGGAGCGGTATCGCGGCATATTCAATCACTTGGTGGAAGGCATCTTCCAAACGACGCCCGATGGCCAGTATTTGCTGGCCAACGCGGCGCTGGCGCGCATCTACGGCTATGCCACGCCCGAGGAGTTGATCCAGAATCTGACGAACATCGGCGACACGCTGTATGTCGAGCCGGGTCGTCGGGAGGAATTCATGCGCCAGATGGAGGAACATGACACGATCACGGACTTTGAATCGCGCATTTACCGCAAAGATGGGAGCGTGATCTGGATTTCGGAGAACTGCCGCGCGATTCGCGACGCGCGCGGACGCTTGCACTACTACGAAGGCACCGTGGAGGATATTACGTTACGGCGCGAGGCCGAGGCCAAATTGCGCGATTCCGAGGTGCTGTATCATTCCCTGGTGGAAACCCTGCCGCAGAATATTTTCCGCAAGGACTTGCAGGAGCGTTTCACGTTTGCCAACCAGCAATTCTGTCGCGCGTTGGGCCGCCCGCTGGAGGAAATCCTCGGGAAAACGGACTTTGATTTCTTTCCCGCCGAAATGGCGGCGAAGTATCAACGCGACGACCGGCTGGTGCTCGAAACGGGGAAGAGCTTCGAGACGGTGGAGGAGCATCAGTTGCCGGACGGTCAGAAGCTCTATGTGCAGGTGGTGAAAACGCCGTTGCGCGGCGCCTACGCGCAGATTACCGGCTTGCAGGGAATTTTCTGGGACATCACCCCACAAAAGCTGGCCGAGGAGCAAACGCGGAAGGCAACCGCGGAACTGGCGCGCAGCCGGGAACAATTGCGGTTGAAGAATCTCCAGATGGAGGACGACCTCAAGATGGCGCGCGAAATCCAACTCACGATGTTGCCACAGCAATATCCCGTCTTGCCGCAAGACGCCACCCCGGCGGAAAGCGCCTTTCAGTTCACGCACCGTTATCATCCCACCGGGGCGGTGGGCGGGGACTTTTTCAGCGTGTCGGCGTTGTCGGATACGGAGGTGGCGGTGTTTATTTGCGACGTCGCCGGCCACGGCGTCCGTTCGGCGCTGGTCACCGCCATGATTCGGGCGCTGGTCGAGGAGCTGAAACCACTGGCTCACGAACCGGGCAACTTCCTCACGAAACTCAATTCCGATCTGTGCGAAATCCTCCGGCACACGGGCACGCCGATGTTGACGACCGCCTTCTATCTGGTGGCCAGCGCCAGGACCGGCGTCATGCGGTACGCCAATGCCGGTCATCCCAAGCCCTTGTTGCTGCGGCGCAGCGCGGACCGGGTTGATTCGCTGCTCAGTACCTCCGGCAGAAGCCAGCCGGCGTTGGGCTTGTTCGAGAAGGCGCTCTACCAGACCTCCGAAGTCACGCTCGCGCCGCGGGACCTGGTGATGTTATTCACCGACGGCCTCTACGAAGTGGAAGCGCCGGATGAAACAATGTACAGCCAGGAGATGCTGCTGGCAGCCGCCCGACAACGCCTCCACTCGCCGGCCGCAACGTTGTTCGACGAGGTTTTGGGGGCGGTGGAGGAGTTTGCAGGCAGCCGAGGATTCATGGACGATGTCTGCATGGTCGGCGTGGAACTGGCGCATCTAACTCCCGGCTGACACCGGGCGGAAGGGAATCTGATTCGACCGGTTGAAAAAGTGGTTTCCCGCCAAAGAAACGCTTTACTGAGCGTCCGGTCTGAATAAATTGTCGGCCAGTTGAACAGCAATATGTGAATAGCGACATGGACCTGCATCACCCAATCCTGAGAGAGTTTCCGGATCATCGCGACACCATCCAGCGCCTCAAGGGCAGTGACGCGCACTTTCGGAAGATGTACGATGAATATCACAACCTTGACGACGCGGTGTATCGCATCGAGGAGGAAATTGATTTCGCGACCGACCAGGAGATTGAAGAACTGAAGATGCGGCGCGCAAAGCTCAAGGATTACATTTACCACCTGATCCGCCACGCTCCGGCGCCCTGCCCTACCTGCAACGGTTCGGGGCTGGCACGCTGAATCCGCCGCACGGAGGCTCTGTGTCCCGCGGGGCTTTGCGCGACGCAGGTTTGTTGCTCCGTCATGGCTTCCGCCTACCAGGCGCTATTGGATCGTCAAGTTGCGCTGGCGGGTGGGGACGGAATTCGAACCAAGCCGCCGGCCTTTCTCTGTTCGATTAGTTCTGCTCGAACCGCTCCACCTCGCGGGCAAAGGCTTCCAGATCGCTGAAGTTGCGTTGCCAGGTAGTGTACATCACTCCAACCACACCCGGAACGTTGCGCGCTGTCTCCAACCATTGGCCGATTTGTTCCGGGCTGGCGTCATAATATCCGGCGAGGATTTGCTGATGACCGCGTTCGGAGAAGAACTTCAGGCTGGCCACGCGTTGGCCAAAATTCCAGTTCATGATGATCACGTTTCTGTCCAGCCCTTGCCACGCTCCGCGCAAGTCTCCCCTGACCAGGTAATAGTCTGGCACGGCGTTGTGGTGCGGATCGAACATGTCGCTCCAGACCAGGATGCGCCCACCGGGATTGACGCCGCGCAACCAGGCCACACACTTCCGCGCGTTGTCCGCCACGATTTCCGCGGCCGATAAGCCGCGCCGACGACAGGACTCGTCCCAGCCGAGCACCCGCCATTCGTCGTGCGACATCAAATAACTGCGGGCGCTCCAGGCTTCGTGGACCTCCCGGGCCTGGCGTGCCAATAGTTCCTCGAATTTCGGTTCGCTTACGCAGCCGCAGACCTGGCCGTCGTAGATGACGTGCGGATGGAAATACGAGACACGCAGCCGGGTGCCGTCGGGTTGTGTTATCCTCAGCATCGGCGGTTCATGCCAGACTTCATATTCGCCGGGCCACGGTTGGTTGCCCATGCGCGGGTCCTGCCATGGATCAAAGTCCACTCCTTCCTTCAGTTCGCGTCCGCCTTCAATTCGCACGACTAGCGGGCAACCGGAGCGCCGCAACAGGTTTACCGGCCCGACCTCCGCAATCTGCGGGTCGGCCAGCCACAGTGAGCCGCTGTCGGCGCCCCATGCGCCGATGTAAATGGCCACATTGGTGTGATCCAGCGAATTGAAGGTGACATCGTGCGTGGTCCAATCCTGGGTCGGCTTGGCTCGCAATGATGTATAGGAGAGGTTGCGGTTGCCGCTCACCAGCACCTTGATTTCCGGTTGGCCGCGAAAATCGCGCGTCTTGAGGCGCACGGAAACGTGATATTGCCGAAAGGGTGACACCGGCACGCGCGCCATGATCCGGGCGTTAGCACCTTTGGGGTCGGTCACACGGAGGCCGTCTTCGTCGGGCTGGAGATTGTCATCAATGAACCCCCAACGCCGCCGCTCGGCCAATGGGGGCAGGGCCACCGGCGGATTCGCCACGATCCGCGCCAGGCCGTTGCGGACGACGAACAGCGCGTCGCGCACCGGCAACCCTTCCGCCAGATTCGGATCGTGCCACAGAAGGTCGTTGGAATAACCCACGGGAAAAACGGCCGGCACGAGTTCAATCCCCAATTCGTCCGCCACTTGCCGGATTCGCCGGATGTGTTGTTGGTAACGCGGGTCCAGCTCGCGGATGCGAGTGAACTTGGAATCCGCCAGGAGAAAATGGGAATAGCCAAGAGGTCGGGCGCGGCGCATCAATGCTTCGAGCCGTTCGGTTTCGGCCGGCACCAACAAATTCACTTGGGCATATACCCAGCGTTCGAGTGGGGCGGAGAGCAACTCGCCGGCGGGAATTGCGGTCAACACCAAGATGACGAGGATGCGAATCATGGCGTCAGCCTGCGCCCGAACCGCTGATAGGTCAATGTCCGGCACGGAGGGATGACCATTGGCTGGCGAATCGGGGGTTGCATGTTGCGTTTGGAGAATTAGATTCAACCCACGCCAGAAAAATCCGTAAGCCGAATGACTGGAATATGAAGACCATTGCCAACCGCCTTTTTGCCCCGGGACCCGGAACCACGCTAAACCACGGCGCACTATTGCTCCTGCGGCTGTGGTTGGGCTTGAGCATGTTCTTCCTACACGGTCTGGATAAACTGATTCATTTCGGCGGCAAGGCATCGAAGTTTCCCGACCTGCTGGGGCTGGGCAGCACGAGCGCGCTGGCGCTGGCGGTGTTCGCCGAGGTGTTTTGCAGCGCGATGTTGGTGCTGGGATTGTTGAGCCGCTTTGCCGCCTTCAGCTTGTGCATCACCATGCTGGTGGCTTACGCGCTGGTTCACAAGCTGGCGCTCAGTGGCGCCAGCAGCGGTGAACTGGCCTTCATCTATCTGGGGGGATATGTGGCCCTGCTGCTCGCCGGGCCGGGACGTTACTCCGCTGATGCCTGTCTATTCGCCAAGACATCGAAACTCAGCAGCCCGGCGTGAACCGCTGTCACCGGGTGTCGGAACGCTCCGATCATCGCCGAACCATGAAAACTCACCTTTGTTTCCTCCGGATCGCCGCCTGGTTGATCATCATCAGCCTGGCCAGTGAAGCGCAGGAATGGACGCGGTTTCGTGGCCCCAACGGCAGTGGCATCAGTGAGGCAAAGACCATCCCGACCCGGTGGGCAAACGAGGATTTCAACTGGAAGGTGGCACTGCCGGGCGTGGGCCATTCCTCGCCAGTATTGTGGGGCGACCGGATCTTTCTCACGAGTGCCGACGAACGGCAGATGCAGTTCATCGTACTGTGCCTCAGCAAGGAGGATGGCAGCTTGCTCTGGCAAAAAACCTTTCCGTTCATGCCGCATCGCAAGCACGCCAACAACGCCTTCGCGGCTTCCACCCCGACGGTGGACGCGGAGCGCGTTTACCTCAACCGCACCGAACCCGGCCACAATCGGCTGATCGCGCTGACGCATCGCGGCGAATTGGTCTGGGAGAAGGACCTCGGACCGCACCGCACGCAACACGCCGGCGGCGTTTCCCCGATTCTCCACGACGGGATGGTGGTATTGGCCAATGAACAGGATGGCGACAGTTTTCTCGTTGCCGTGGATACCAGCACCGGCGCCACCCGTTGGCAAACTCCCCGCCAAACCGGCAACTCCGCAGCGGCCTACTCCACGCCCTGCGTTTATCAACCGAAAGCGCAAAGGCCGGTCCTGATATTCAACAGCGAGATGCACGGCATCTCCGGAGTCGCGCCGGATACGGGAAATGTGCTGTGGGAGTTTGCCTCCGCCTTCGACAAACGCAGCGTCAGTTCGCCGGTGGTTGCGGGTGAGTTGATCATTGGTTCCTGCGGCAGTGGCGGTGGCGGCAATTACGTCGTCGCCGTGCGTCCCGGCGATGCGGTTGGGGGCAAACCGCCGCAACGCGCGTACGAGATTCGCCGCTCCGCGCCGTACGTGCCCACGAGTGTGGCGTTGGGCGAACGACTTTTCTTATGGAGCGACGCGGGGATTGTTACTTGCGCGGTTGCCGCTTCAGGCGAAATCAAGTGGCAGGAGCGAGTGGGAGGAAATTTCTTCAGTTCTCCGGTGTGCGTTGATGGCCGGCTATTCGGCGTTTCGACGCGCGGCGAGGTGGTGGTTGTGGCCGCCACGGATCGCTTCGAGGTGCTGGCTCGCAATAGCCTGGACGAGCAGACACATAGCACGCCCGCCGTTGCGGGAGGCCGGATGTATGTGCGCTCGCTTCGACAACTGTTCAGCATCGGAGGCAAGGTTGTGAGCGACTCCCCGGTCAGCGCTCCTGGGTCTTAGCCGGATTCAACGCTGGCGCTCCGCGGCAGAAACCGGGTGGAGAGCCCCCGCGCGTTTCAACCTCTCCAACACGCGCGCCACCGGCAAAGCTTCGACAGTGCCGCGGAAACCGGCAACGGTTCTGCCCGTGAACATGGAATTGTAGATGGCCTCTTCCGTGGCTTCCGCCACCGCCTGGAAGAGCGGCGTCATCACCTCGTTGGCAAGTTCCGTCGTTCGGTGGGAGGTTTCCCCCTGCCGTCGTCGGCACTCAGTCGCGGTGGAGAAGGCAATGACATAATCACCCGAGCCGTTGGACAGGTTTGAGCCGGTGCGCGCAAGACCCGCCAGCGCGCGGGTCGCCAGCCGTTCCAAATTGCGGGAACTTAACGGAGCATCGGTGGCGACGATAATCATGATACTGCCGTCGCCGGTGTGGCTGGCGATAGGTGAGTCTTTGGTGACCGCTTTCGTCGTGAGGCCGGTTGTTCCCTTACTGGAGTGCGTTGCCGCCTGTCCGGTCAACTCCCGGCCAATTCGCACGCCGTTGATGGTCAACTCGCCGCCGAAATTGCTTTGCACCAACACGCCGACGGTGTAGGCGCCAGTCTTGTCCGGCAATTTGCGCGAGCTGGTGCCGATGCCGCCTTTCCAACCGAACGCCACGGTGCCCGTGCCGGCCCCCACTGCTCCTTCCTGGACCCGGCCGCCCGCGGCGTTGGTGAGGGCGTGGACCACGTGTTCGGGGAGGACCGGCCGCGCCCGAATATCACTCAGAAATCCGTCGTTGGTTTCGCCAACCACGGGATTGATGGAGCGGACTTCCTCCATGTCGGGTTGCGCCAGCAGCCATGCGACCAGGGCATCCGCCACTTTCCAAACACTCAGGGTGCCGGTGAGGAGAATGGGAGTTTCGAGTTCGCCCAGTTCCTGGACCTGGGTTACGCCGAGCAGCTTGCCGAAACCATTTCCCACATGAATCGCCGCCGGCACGCGTTCGCGGAAGACATTTCCGCCGTGCGGCAGGATGGCCGTGACGCCGGTATGGATGGATTGGCCGTTGGTCAGCGTGGTGTGCCCAACGCGCACGCCCGCCACGTCAGTAATCGCGTTCAACGGTCCCGGCGACAAAGAACCTACCCTCACTCCGGCATCACGCGCCCGGAGTTGGCCGGGCGAAGTCTGACTGATCATCACAAAGACAAAGCTGAGAACCGCGAGTACAGTAACGAATCGGGAAGATCGCAGCACCCTGTACGTTGTCATTGCCGGCAACGAGGTTTCGCCACGCCCGGCTATTGCAGCCGTTCCGCCAGCGCCGCCTGGCTCCTGGCGAAGACTTCCTGGTGGAGCGAGTGGCCGTGCGAATCAATCGTGACCACCGCGGGGAAATCCACCACCTCAAGTTCCCAGATCGCCTCGGGCGAACCGAACTCATCTTTGAAATACACATTGCGCACTTGCTTGATACATGCGGCCAGCACCTGCGCTGCGCCGCCGATGCCGTGCAAATACACGCAGCCATGTTCCTTGCACGCCGCCAGCGTCCGTTCGCCCATGCCGCCCTTGCCGATGACCCCGCGCACGCCGAAGTCGCGGATGATCTGCCACTGATACGGCTCTTCACGAATGGACGTTGTCGGCCCGGCGGCGGTGCATTTATATGAACCGTCTGGTTGTTGCATCATCACCGGGCCGCAGTGATAGATGATTCCGTCCTGGAGGCTGACCCCGGGTGGCAGCTTGCCGCCATCATGCAAATACTTGTGGACCGCGTCGCGTCCGGTAAACACCACGCCGGAAATCAAAACCTCGTCGCCGACTTTCAGCGCCCGAATTTTTTCTTCGGTGAAGGGAAAGGATAATTTGATCATAACTTTGCTGTGGCAGAGAATACGGACTTTTGCACCAGGGCGCAATCGCCACCAATCAGAAGTTCTGTCAGCCGTGCCAAACCGCTTCCTGTTGCGAACGAGACAATTCCTGTATTGTCCGCATGCGCTTTGCGTCTGGACTGCGGCGACAACGAGTCAACGTATAGAACCACAACGAAGCATGAGCATGACCATGAAAATGACTTTCCCGTCCTGGCTGATGGCTCTGGCGATCACCGTAAGTGCCGCGGCGCTGGCTGATTTGCAGCACGCGGATGTTTTTGTTTCCGGCCAGCATGGTTACCACACCTATCGCATCCCGGCCATTGTGACCACCACCAACGGCACGGTGCTGGCCTTTGCGGAAGGGCGCAAGAATTCGGCCAGTGATACGGGCGACATTGATTTGGTGTTGAAACGCAGCGCCGATGGCGGTCGCTGTTGGAGTGATCTGTCCGTGGTTTGGGACGACGGTGCGAACACCTGTGGAAACCCGTGTCCGGTAGTGGACCGTGAAACGGGCACAATCTGGCTGTTGATGACTTGGAATCGCGGTGACGATGCTGAACCGCGCATCATAGCGCAAACCAGCCATGACACACGGCGGGTGTTTGTCACTCACTCGACCGATGATGGCCGGACGTGGGCCAGGCCGCAGGAAATCACCGCCACGGCCAAGTTGACCAACTGGACCTGGTATGCGACCGGGCCGGGCGCCGGGATTCAAGTCGAACACGGACCGCATCGCGGGCGGTTGGTCATTCCGTGCGATCACATTGAGGCCGGCACGAAGCGGTACTTTTCGCATGTCCTTTTCTCCGATGACCACGGAAAGAACTGGCAACTGGGTGGCAGTTCTCCGCGGGATCAGGTGAACGAATGTGAAGTCGTGGAGTTGACCGGCAACCGCCTCATGTTGAACATGCGGAACTACGACCGCACTCAGCGCACCCGTCAGACTGCCATCAGCCACGATGGTGGTGTAACGTGGACCGACCAGCGCCACGCGACGGAGTTGATTGAACCCATCTGTCAGGCCAGCATCCGCCGCTACTCGTGGCCCAGCGACGGTCAGAAAGGCATCATCCTGTTCTCGAACCCGGCCAGCACGCGTCGGGAAAAAATGACGGTTCGCCTGAGCAAGGATGAGGGGCAGACCTGGCCGGCTGCTCGACAGCTCCACGCCGGGCCATCCGCCTACTCGTGTCTGGTCACCCTTCCAAATCAGACCGTTGGTTGTCTGTATGAAGCGGGGGAGAGAAGCCCCTACGAAAAAATCGTGCTGGCTCGCTTCACTCTCGACTGGCTGACGAGTGGCAAAGACGACCGCCCGCCATCCGACTGACGGACCGGCCGCTTGAAAGCCCCGCCCCCCGCTGGCGACGCCCCTGGTTTCAATTCAACGTCCAGAGCGTCACGGAATCCTGGTCTTGAATGAAGATGCGTTTGCCCGAAACCACGGGGTAAGCGTAGGTTGGCTTGTCTGCGACTTTGATCCGCGCGAGTTCCGTGTAGGCTTTATCGCTGGGCTGAAAAGCGACGAGTTCCGTGGCTGGGGTTAACGCCAGCAGCACCGAGCCTGCGTCAACAATGGAACCATATCCGCTACTCCCCCGACCACCGCCGCGCCCGCCGCGCCCAACTCCGCCACTGACAGCCTCGGCTGCAGTTGTGCTGGGCGTCAGCGGTGCGGCCCACACCGTCTGCCCGTCCTGCGTGTTGAGGCAGAAGACGTCGTTGCGTTGCGAGAGGCCGTAGAGCAAGCCGTTCCGGAGCACGGGGGTGTTGAATTGAACGGAGTTGTCCGGATTGCTCCAGAGTTCTTTCGCAGTAATCGTGTCGCCTTGCTTCGCCAGCTTTACGGCTTTCGTGCCGCGTCCTTGTCCACAGTAGATGAGCGTTTGGCCGTCCACGATTGGCGTTGCGGCGTTGTAGCTCATGCCCTGCGCAGCGAACGGCGTTTCCCACATGAGTTTCCCGTCGGTTACGTTTAGGAGCACGATGTTCTTTTCCGTTTCCACGACGATGAGTTTCATCCCCTCCATCGTCATAAGCACTGGCGACGCATAGGCCGGACCGTCACCAGTCCATTTCCACTTCTGGTCGCCACTGGCGAGGTCATAAGCCACCACCGCTCCATTGGCGGCGCCCCCGAGTTGTGCAATCGCCAGTCCGTTCGCGATGAGCGGCGAGGAGGCAATGAAGAAGCGAGGATAAGTGCCGGGGAAATCATCCTTACGCCAAAGTACCTTGCCGCCGGCGGCATCAAGGCAGGAGAGCGTTCCGCTGACCCCCAACGTTACGACCTTTCCCTCAGCCACCGCGGGTGAACTGCGCGGACCGGCGTGTCCGGAAGCCGCTCCGGTCGCGCCTTGCGCCGAATACTTGTCGCTCCAGAGTTCCTTGCCCGTGTCCGCGTCCAGGCAGCGGATGATTTCCGCCCCATCCTGTCGCGTGAACACGTAGAGTTTGTTTGCCGCCAGCGCTGGGGTGGCGTCCGCCTGGCCCACGGTGATCTTCCATTTCTGAGTCAACTCCTTGGGCCAGGTTTCAGGTGCCGTGAACGCGGTGGCTTTTGCGTCTCGATTGACGCCGCGCCATTGGGGCCAGTCTTGGGCCAGGCCGTGGTGCGCCGTCACCAGGGAAGCAAATGCGATGAGAGTAACGGCGGTTCGAGTATTGGTTTTCATGTTAGCTCCGTCTGCTGATTGGTTGGCAATCCGTGACTGTTCCGACGTTCTTACCATACGCCTCGCTCTGTCACTTGCCAGAAGAAAGCGATAACCTCTGGCCGGACAGGCATTGCGGCGCGATTCACGATGGACAAGCAGCCGGATTGGGCGCATTGATATTATGGGCCTGCGGGCCGTCCCAAACCAAACGAGCGGCACATTATGATTGAGCCTTCATGAGACCCCGGGAAACAATACCGGAGCGAATCTTTGAAGCTGACTCGATTGAATCCAGGCGCAGGTCTGATGAAACTGGAGGCGATATGGAAAAACGATGGATGCGCGGATGGTTTGTCACGGGAATCCTGTTGACGGGCGTGGTGATCGTGGACATTGAGCGCGTTGAAGCCCAATCGCTGCTGACCACCAATGGCAACTGGACTTACACCCTGCTGCAGGACAGTCAATTGACGGATGACTGCCCGATCTGCGACCGCATACCCATCGTGGTGCCGTTGCGCGGCAAGTTTGATTTGCGGTTGCTGGAGGAAAATCCGTTGTTCGCACGGTACGGGGTAGAGAATATAGACTTCACTGCAACTGGACCGCTGGGACCAAACTACAAGGTCACCGGCCAGGGCGCTTACCAAGTGGGTGGCGAAGTCGCCGTGGTGCAAGAAATGATGCTTGAGGTTCAGATAGACAACGGGGCGACGAAGACGTTGTGCTACCTGACCAACGAAACCGGCATGGTTCAGCGGCGATGGCCGATGATCAAAATCCAACTGCATCAGACTAACGGAACAATTTCCCAGGTTTATCACCTCGAACTGGCGGCCGCGCCGCTTCAGGAGATTTGGTTCTCAACGCAATCCGGATTTCACTCCGGAATGCCGGCCCCGCTCCCGACCCAGGTGGCGGGCGGTGACATCATCTCATCCGCAGGCCGGTTGGTGAGACGTAACCATGAACTCACGGCCCGCCTGGGATTCATGCCGGTTGTCCCTGACCTTGGCCTGGATGCGATGGACATTTTACCCGGTGGCGAAATCGCGTTCTCAATGGAGCAGAATGAATTCAGCGAGACTTTGGGGCCGTTGCACGAGGGAGACGTGTTGTCTGACCGCGGAAAAGTCCTCCACAGCTACGCAGACTTGATGGCGGCGTTTGGCCCCCAGCCGCCGGTGGCAGATCCAGGTCTGGACGCGCTGCACAGCGTAAGCCACGAGGAGATGTGCTTCTCCGTCAAACAGGACTTCTTCTCCGAGTTGTTGGGCCGCACGGTTCGCCGGGGAGACCTGCTCTCCAGCCGCGGCGTGATCCTCAAATCCAACGAGGAACTCCTTGCCCCATTCAATCCGGCCGATCCCAAGAAAGACTGTGGATTGGATGCCGTCTGGGTCTGGCCCAGTGGCGAAATCTGGTTCTCGACCGAGGAAGGCTTTTACGGTTCGCACTTTGAATTCTACGCCCCCGGCGATCTTCTTAGCGATCAGGGCTACGTCGTGTTCCGGAATCTCGAATTGGTCAGCGCCTTTGCGCCGCTGGAAGACTTGGGGGACTTCGGCCTGGACGCGTTGTTCATCGTGAGCGATGCGTCGCCTTCTGCGCCCGCGCCACGATTCACTCGCGTGAACCGGGCTGCGACGGGTGCAATTGAGTTGGAATGGGATGGCGCGGGCCGCGTGTTTCAAGTGCAGCGGGGGGGCGATACCCCCGGGCCGTACGCCCCCGTGAGCGAGATTGTCCCGGACCTGTTGTTCAAAGACTCCACTTCATTGCCGTCCCAGTCGTTTTACCGATTGCGGCAATGGTAGCGCGGGTGAACCCGGTCGGCTTCGTTTCGGCACGAACTGCTGGACGTCATTCGGAGACCAACATAGTTTTTTACGCAGTTCGGTTCTCAGAAAACTAACGGAACGAGTCGAAAGTCTTTTGCTCATCGTCCATGTCCACGTTCACGTGAAGTCCGAGAGTGTCGAGGCCTTCAAAGCCGCGACGCAGGAGAACGCGCGGCAAAGCGTCCGCGAGCCGGGCATCGTCCGGTTCGATGTCGATCAACAAACCGACGACCCGTCGTGCTGAAGCTGGCTTTGTCCAGTTTGAAGATTGAAAAGAAAGTTTTTGCGGCTAAGATTCTGGCCATGAAATCAATCACCGTTCCTATTAGAGAAGCGGAAGACCGGTTGCGGGAGTTGGTGGAGGAGGTGAAACACGGAGCGAAGGTGACAATCACCAGCAACGGCCATGCTGAAGCTATACTCAGCCCAGCGCCCACGCTGTCCGCCCCGTGGCGCGTGGACAAACCAGATGATCCAGCCCGGTACGGCGATTTGCAGCCGCCAGTCATGGAGGACTGGAAGTGAGGATTCTGGCCGACACCAACATCTTCATCCAGTTTTGCCGCAGACTGCCGCTGCCGCCCGAAGTGGAAAAAGGATTGCCTGATCCCGATACCGAAAGATGTCTTTCTCCTGTTTCGGTGATTGAACTTTACCGCCATTGGCAGGGCGGCAATGTCCCCGACAATCCTGATACTTGGATTGATCTGGCGTTGCCGTCCTGGACCGTTCTGCCAATCACAGTGCCTATCGCCCGGCAGTCTGTGCTTTGGCCGTGGCCGCACAAAGACCCGGCGGATCGACTGCTGGCAGCGACAGCCAAGGTGGAAAACGTCGAGTTGTGGCACACGGATACAATTCTCGATAAACTCAGCGACTTTCCGCATCATTATTTCAAGCGGCGGGTCAAAGCCTAAGGCCCCCAAAAAAGCGCTATGCTCATCGTCCACGTCCATGTTCATGTGAAGCCGGAATGCGTCGAGGCCTTCAAGGCCGCGACGCAGGAGAACGCGCGGCAAAGCGTCCGCGAGCCGGGCATCGCGCGGTTCGATGTCGTTCAACAAGCCGATGATCCGACGCGGTTCGTGCTCGTCGAGGTTTATCGGACGCCGGACGCGTCCGCGGCGCACAAGGAAACCAAGCATTATCAGGTCTGGCGTGACACGGTTGCGCAGATGATGGCCGAGCCGCGCACGAGCGTGAAGTTTGCGAACGTGTTTCCGGAGGATGCGGGGTGGTAATGATGTCAACGCTTCGCCCTCACCCCGGCCCTCCCCCTGCACCTGAAGGTAGGGCGCGTCACTCCGTGCGCGCCGTCGTCGCCTGCAACAAACCCCGGCGCGCACGGGAGTGACGCGCCCCACCAGTGTTGGGTTCAGGGGTTCAAGGCGCGATATTCGGATCGGGGAATTCTCTCGCTGAGGGAGAGGGAGAATCGTTCGCCAGCTTTCTGTAAATCGAAAGGCGGCGATTGTTCCACAGTCTTGAGCCGATTGAAAACGGTACGATTGCTGGTTCCCTCTCCCGGCGGGAGAGGGTAAGGGTGAGGGGGAACGAGACGAACGGGAATGGCGTCTGGCGCGAGTCTCAACAGAACCGCACCACCAGGCAGTCACCCGGCGAGACGGCTGCGCCACAATCAAATGATGAACTTTGAATTCGCCACCGCCACACGAATCATTTTCGGCGCGGGCAAGCTGAAGGAAATCGGCGGCCTGGCGCGGGTATGTGGCAGGCACGCGCTGGTTGTGACCGGAAAAAATCCGGCCCGCGTCACGGCTTTGCTGAGACTCCTTGAGGCGGATCGGATTGCCTCAACCCTGTTCGCCGTGGCCGGCGAGCCGACGACTGGACTCGTGGAACAGGGAATTGCCACGGCGCGCACGGCGGGTTGCGACTTTGTCATCGCTTTCGGCGGCGGGAGCGCAATGGACGCCGGCAAAGCCATCGCCGCAATGCTCACCAACGAAGGGCAGTTGCTGGATTACCTCGAAGTCATCGGGCGCGGGCGGGCGCTAACCCAACCGTCCGCGCCGTTCATTGCGATTCCCACGACCGCCGGCACAGGCGCCGAGGTGACACGCAACGCGGTGATGGCTTCGCCGGAACACAAATTCAAAGTGAGCCTCCGCAGCCCTTTGATTTTGCCCAAGGTCGCTCTGGTTGATCCTGAACTGACGTACGAACTGCCGCCTTCCATCACCGCGAGCACCGGTCTGGATGCCCTGACACAACTCATCGAACCGTACACTTCCTGCCGCGCCAATCCGATGACTGATGCGCTTTGTGTGGAAGGCATCCGCCGCGCGGCGCGTTCCCTTCGGGCGGCGTTCACCGATGGTCGCAATGCTGCGGCGCGTGAGGATATGTGCGTGGCCAGTTTGTTCGGAGGCCTGGCACTGGCCAATGCCGGGCTGGGCGCGGTGCATGGCTTTGCCGCGCCGATTGGCGGCATGTTTTCCGCGCCACACGGGGCGGTGTGCGCGGCGTTGTTGCCGCACGTGATGGCCGCGAATCTACGCGCGTTGCGCTCGCGTTCGCCGGAGAGCGGCGCCCGGCGCCGTTACGACGAG
>JAANMW010000110.1_pt1 | contig 84472 bp, 79 predicted proteins | sample 7279671 | NCBI WGS metagenome assembly JAANMW01 (sample SAMN14094541, study PRJNA606508) | bioreactor metagenome | isolation source: A lab-scale SPAN reactor treating ammonium-rich wastewater day 247 | place: Ireland: Galway | collected 2017-09-19 | reverse complement strand
ATGTCGCTTCATCCTCCTGCTCTCGCCCCCGCGCCCTCGCTGTGGAGGGATGCCGAGGGAGACGGATGACGGCTGTTGCGCTGCCTCATCGCAGCCACCCCAGCCTCCGCAGGTCCGCGACCGGCTCCTCGAACGAGCACGAGCCGACCGAGACGGCGAAGCTGTCTCGCGCGCGGGCGATCTCCTCCGCGCTCCACGCGCGGCCGCGCCACGAGGCGGCCGCGTCGGTGAAGGCGAACGCGCCCGGCTCGCGCTCGTCGAGCATCGCGGCGAGTTCCTCGGGGCCGGCGCCGCCCGAGCGCGCCGCGACGGCCGCGAGAAGGACGTTCACGAAGCCGTGCATGACCGCGCGGGGGGGGGACGGCTCGTAGGTCAGCGGCTGCTCGGCCCGCACGGGGTGGTGGAGGCCCGCGGTCGCCTTGAAGGGGACGTCGCCCGCCGCGCAGGCGTGCAGGAACGCGGCCACCCGCTCGGGCGCGGGGATCGCGCCGGGCACGACGCCCCCGCACCGCACCTTCGCGCACGCCCCGCTGCCGGCGAGCGCGGCCACCATGCCGCGGCAGTCGCGGTCGATCGGAAGCTCGTAGAACGGCAGCAGGTCGTCGGGCACGGCGTCGAGCGTCTCGTCGATGAACGACGCGCTGTCGGCCTTGAGCTCGACGGCGTCGGCGCGGGCGAGGCCGCGGTCCTCGCGCGAGTGCCGCTCGTTGAACCCGGCGATGCGGGCGAGGGCGTCCTCCAGGGGCACGTCGGCGACGACCGACACGCCCCACGGCTCCAGCACGTCCGCGTGCTCGCGGTAGCCGCTGGTCGCGTAGGTCCCGGGCATGAGGGCCGCGCCGTGCTCGCTCAGCTCGCCGAGCCGCGACGCCGCGCAGACGAACCGCCCGAGCATCCAGGCGTGCCCGCCCATGCGGTCGCGCGCGTACGACTCGACGGCGCGCTGCATCGCGTGCCCGGTCGGCGGGAACAGTCCGGCGTAGTCGAACAGTCCTGCGACGAGCGCCCGGAGAGATTCGGTCGGCATGGGGCAGGATAGGGGTGCCGTCACTTCGCGAGTTTGGCGACGAGCCGCCAGACCGTGTGCGGCTCCAGGTGGCGGCCCGTCTCGGCGTTGAATCGCGCGACGAGCGACTCGAACTCCGGCGTGTAGGGAAGCCGGTCGCGCTGGCCGAGCGTGCCGACGGCCTCGACGACGAGCGACGACAGCAGCGCCTCCTCGCGCTCGTCGATCCGGGGCGGGGAGGCAGCGGCACGCCCCAGGCGCGGCAGCCGTCCCGCCTTGCGGAGGTTGTGCAGGCGGTGAAAGACGCCGCGCTCGTCGAGGCCCGTCGTCTCCTTCACGGCGGCGAAGAGCGAGGCGAACTCGGGCGTGTACGGCAGGTCGTCGAGCGTCCTCCCTTCGCGCTCGTACGCGGTGATGAGCGCGGCGTCGCTCGCCTCCTGCCCGGCTTCGAAGAGCGCGGGTTGCCCGGCCGCGCCCGGGCGGGCGCTCTCGCCCGGCCCGCGCTGGCCCGACGCGAGCGAGGCGAGCCACGGCCCCATCGAATCGCCGGGGCGCCTGGTCGGATCGAGGAAGTCGACTAGACACCGATCAAAGAGCGCGTGCCGGCGGGCGTTGGCGATCCCGCCGTCGAAGTGCCCGTAGGGAACGACGAACCGCCAGCGCCGGCCCGGGTCCGCGCCGAGGGCGTTGAAGACTCCCGCGGCGGCCGGCGCGGGGACGGTGTCGTCTCGTTCGGCCAACATGCCGAGGGCGTGGCAGCGGACGCGGGGGGCGTGGACGGCCGCGTCGCAGAGGCGGAGCGTCTCCACGATGCGATCACGTCGGAGATGGTTCGCGGCGAGAACCGCCCAGACCTCCGCGCCCAGGCCGCGGGCGCAGCGTGAGCGTTCCTCGAGCCGCCAGGTCCAGTCGCCGAGGCTCGGCAGGGCCACGGCGACGCGGTCGATGCGCAGCACCGGGACGAGCGAGGAGGCGGCGATGATCGCCAGCCCGCCGCCGAACGACGTGCCGTGCAGATAGATCGGCGTCTCGGAGTCGGCGTGCTCGCGGAGGCGCCGCGCGAGCGCCCGGCAGGCGTTCGCGGCGTCGGCGACGGCCTGCGGCAGCACCCAGTGCATCGCGTCCTCGGGCGCGTGCACCTCCGTGTCAAGCCCCACGCCGATCCAGCCGAACGGAGCGACGGACGGCGAGCAGAGGTCGCCGGCGTCCACCTGCGAGCCGGGGTAGCCGCGCACGCGGACGATGAGCACGGCGACGCCTCGCGCCGCGACCGCCTGCCAGCGGACCGCGTCCTCGGCAAGGCGAGGCGGTCTGCCGTAGCCGTGGAGCGAGACGAGGCCGGCTCGCACCGGCACGCCCTCCGGCGGTTCGACAAGGGTGCAGCCGATTCGCACGCCGCGCACGCTCTCGAACCAGAGTTGGGCGGTCGGGTCGCCCGGGTCGCGTTCGCCGTGCGTCCACGGCTCGAGGGCAGGCTCGGACGCGAACGCCGCCTCGCGCCACCGCTTCCAGAAGACGGAGTGCGGCGGGGATGGCGCGGTGTCCGCGACGTGCGCGAGCGTGCGCACGACGCTCAGCCCGAAATCGTCGGGTTCGTTCATTCGCCCGGAAGGGTACGCGGGCGATCGTCGCCCGGGGCGTGCTCGCGGGCGAGGCTGCGCAGCGCGTCGGCGTTGAACTCGGCGGCCCAGATCTGGCTGCTCGGCCGCTGCTCGCTCTCGGCGAGCGGGCCGCGCTGCGCGACCCACAGCACGTGCCGGCCGTCCGCGCTGAACGCCGGCAGGCCGTCGAACCCGTCCGCGTGCGTGATGCGGACGCGCCACAGGTCCTTCAGCGGGGTGTCCGGGTCGAACTGGACGGCGAAGACCTCGTAGTTGTGGTGCCCGACCTCGCTGGTCGCGTAGACGATGAACTCCATCGAGGGGTGCCAGAAGGGCGCCCAGTTGACGTAGGCGTTGTCGCTCAGGGCGATCTCGCGCTTGAGGCCTGCGGGCGCGCCGTCCGCGTCGAAGTCGAGTTCGCCGACGAAGAGCTGCAGTTCGTTGTCGCCCCTGCGGTCGGAGCGGTAGCAGATCCACTCCCCGTCGGGGGAGAAGAACGGGCCGCCGTCGTATCCGTCCGCGACGACGATGGGCGTGTGCCGACCGGTGCGGGTGTCGTAGACGTAGATGTCGGCGTCCGGCTTTCCGAGGCGTGCGCTCTTTTCATCGTCCACGTTCGCGTAGAGAACGAAGCGGCCGTCGGCCGACCACGAGCACTCGGCGTCATATCCCGGGCGTTCGAAGAGGGGCGTCGGGGCGAGTTGCTTCGGCTCCCACGCGGGCTGCGGCTGGCCGGGGTGCATCGCGCGCCAGATTTCGGGCACGACGCGCGTGACGACCTCCATCTCCGACGGGAACTGCCAGACGTAGCGCCCCTCGCCGCGCTGGTAGCCGGGACCGCTGTGCTCGGCGGGCTGCACGAGCGTGGAACCGAACATGACCTCCCAGGGACGGAGCGGATGGAACCAGCCGCACGTGTTCGCCGAGCCGGGCGGGCTGACGAGGATGGGCTCGTCGAGCGCGACGGGGTTGCCCGTGTCGTCGTGGACAACCTCGGCGACATACATCGAGTAGTGCGCGTCCGGGCGAACGCCGGGCGGAGGCACGGGGATGGCCTGGAAGATGACCCATGACGCATCGGCGTTGAAATACTGCTCGCCGGCGCGGAGAAACCGATCGCGCGACGTTAACTGCACGTGCCGACGGAGGACCGGCGGTTCGAGCGCACGCCAGTCGAGCGGTTCGCCGCTCGGTGTATCGACGGGCTGTGCGTGCGCGGCCGTCGCCGCGAAGACACAGGAGCAAGAGAATACGGCGGCGGCGGAACGCATCATCGTGGGTTTCCAAGGGTGCATCGGCCGGCATCGTTGCTCGGCGGGCAAGGGTAGCCGCGTACCGTCCCCTCGTGCAGCCCGATCCCGGCATCCCGATCGTGCACCGCGAGGACGGCTTCGTTGTCGTGGACAAGCCGACCCGGCTGCTCTCCGTTCCCGGGCGCGGGCCGGACAAGGCCGACTGCGTGGCGGCTCGCGTCGCCGCGCTCATCGCCGAGGCCACAGGCCCGATGGCCGTCCACCGGCTCGACTTCGAGACGAGCGGCCTGATGGTCGTCGCGCTGGATGCGCAGACCCACCGCACGCTCTCATGCCAGTTCGAGCATCGCAAGACGGAGAAGCGTTACGTCGCCCTGCTGGGGGGCGAGGTCGAGGGCGACGAGGGGCGGGTCGACCTGCCGATCATCGCGGACTGGCCCAACCGCCCCAGGCAGATGGTGGACGCCGAACGCGGCAAGCCATCGGTGACGTTCTGGCGCGTGATCGGACGAGAGGCGGGACGAACGCGCGTCGAGTTTCGTCCGCTCACCGGCCGCACGCACCAACTCCGCGTCCACGCCGCGACGCCGCGCGAGCGAGGCGGCATCGGCGCTCCGATCGTGGGCGACCCGCTGTACGGGACCGGCGCGCCGGCGGAGCGCATGATGCTGCACGCGGCGACGCTGGCCTTCCGGCGGCCGAAGACGGGGGAGTGGCTGACGTTCGGCAGCGAGCCGCCATTCTGAGCGTTCTCACGCGGAGGCGCGGCGCACGCTGAGCGTACGGCAGGGGTCGGGAAGGACGGGAAACCGCGATGCGGTCGTCCTCCCGGCACCGTCACTTTCGCTCTCTCCGCGTTCTCCGCGCTTCTGCGTGAGACCCGTCAGATGACGATCGGCGTGCGCGAGGCGACGGCAGCCGAGGACAAGCCGGCACGGACGAGCAGTTCCGCGAGAGCGTCGGCGTCATTGTCGCTGAACGCGCCGACGTCATGGCTGTCGGCGTCGAGGACGCCCCAGCACTCGCCGCTCGGGTCGAGCATGGGGACGACGACCTCGGAGCGGTCGCGCGGATCGCAGGCGACGTAGTTCCTGCCGAGTGAAGCGACATCGCGGACGACGAGGGCGCGTCGTTCCCGCCATGCGCGGCCGCACGCGCCGTGCAGGCCGATGGGCGAGCAGGCGGGCTTGTCTCGGCGCGGGCCGAGGACCAGTTCGTCGCGGTCACCCGGTTTCACGTAGAAACCGACCCATGAGTAGCCCTCGTTCGAGAAGGCATCCCAGAGGGCATCCGCGACCGCCTGCATGCGTACCTCGCGCGACGAGGCGGGCGCGATGACAGGTTGCACCCGCGAGTAGTCGCGTCGGCGTGTGGCCGCGGTGGCGGAGGTGTCGGGCACGGTCGGTTCAGAGCGTGGCGGAGGTGTAGGGCAGCAGGCCCATGTACCTGGCGCGCTTGATGGCCTGGGCGACGAGTTTCTGCTCGCGCGCGGTGGTGCCGAGGCGCTTGCGGCCGTAGATCTTGCCGTTGGGGCTCATCATCCGACGGAGGGTGTCGTAGTCCTTCCAATCGACGTACTCGACACCCTTGCCGGAGGTCTTGACGACGTTGGTCCTGGTCGGTGCCTGGAAACGAGAGAACCTGCTCATCGATCGCTCCGTCATGGTCTGTGCGGCCCGGAGGACAGCCCGGGCGACGGTCTTGGGAGGCAACGGTAGGTTCGCCGAAGACGGAGGTCTATGCCTGGCCGGCGGCAGGGCGGCGGGTGAGGGCGTCGAGGCTGAGGTAGCCCGCGCCCCAGATGGTGACGGCCGCGCTGCCGACCAGCAGCAGGATGTTCTGGGCGACGTTGCACCAGCCGATTTTGTCGGGGGGGCAGAGGAGGCCGAAGTCGCCGAAGCAGCCGCACTTGGGGTCCACGTCCGTGCGGAGGAGGGCGGAGACGATCGCCCCGATGAAAGCGAGGAGCATGACCGAGAGGATCAGGGCGGCGGAGCGGGACCAGAGGCCGAGCACGATCGCGGCAGCGCAGACCATCTCGGTCCAGGGAACGACGAAGGCCGCGGCGGGAACGAGTTGTTCCGGGACGATCTTGAACCCGTGGATGCTGAAGGCGAAGGCCTGGGGGTCGGCGATCTTGAGGGCGGCGGCGAAGGCGAAGACGGCCGCCAGCGCGAGCCGGACGAGCAACAGCACGACCTTCACGATTGGGGGGGGGCCGCTCACTCGTCCCACCTCAGGAGTTCGTCGGGTCCTTGAGCGGTCTCGTGCCCCGCGGCTGCCCAACCCGGGTAGCCGTCCACGTCGATGTGGACGGTGGTGATGCCGAGGTCTTCAAGGCGGATGGCGACGAGGTGGGAGGCGTCGCAGGAACCGCCCTCGCAGTAGACGACGATGCGGTCGCCCGGCCCCATGAAGTCGAGCAGGGCGGAGATGCCGGAGATTTTCGAGGGTGGCACGTTGAACGCGCCCGGGATGTGGCCGGCCTCGTACTCCTCGACGGGGCGGGCGTCGATGAAGAGGGCGAGGTTCTCGTCCCAGAGGCGGAAGGCGGTGTCGGTGCCGATCTCGGTGGGGAGAGTGTCCAGCCAGGCGGCGAGCGCGGCGGCGTAGTCGGGCTTGGCTTCGCCGGTCGCGTCGGTCGGCTCCGGGGTGTCGGCGCCGGGATCGAGGCGTGGGCGATCAGGGGGGGGGATGAGGGGGCCTTCGGGGCGTCCTTCGCCGGCACGGACGCGGATGTTGGGGGTCGTCCACCAATGCGCGCCGGCGACCAGGGCGGCGAAGCCGAAGAGCGCGAGCGCGCGCATGAGGACGACGGACACTCCGCCGCGGTGGGCGGTGGTCGTGCGGGAAGCGGCGCGGGTGTCCGGCTCGGCCATGTGGCGGTTGCCTACCAGTCAGTTGCGACGGACGGAGGCGAAGTAGGGGATGCTCATGGTCTGCTCGCGTTCGACGTCGGTGTGGACGATGAGCAGCCCTCTGACGCCGCGTCCGTTCTCGCCGATCTGTCCCGAGATGCGCAGGACGTAGGCCGGGGCCTTGCTCCCGCCGTTGGGGGACTGCGGGGCGAGGGTGATCTTGACGGCATCGGGGTCGGGGTTGCGGTCCTCGACGTCGAGGATTGTGAACGGGGTTCCGGTTCGGGAGCGGATGACGACCTCCTGCTCGAAGGTGTCGCCGATGCGGACCGCGCCGAAGGAGACGCGCTCGGGAAGGATTTCGAGGTCGCCGAGGTGCTGGGCGAGGAGTTCGACCTGGAGTTGTTCATTCTTCGGGTCGTTGGTGCGGATTCGGGCGTGGTAGTTGCGGATGAGGCCGATGGGCGCGCCCGGGCGCATCTTGACGGTCAGCGTCGTGGTCGGGAGCGGCTCAGGCTCATCCTCGAACTTCACCTGTTCGGTCTTGCCGAGCGTGATCGTGAAGACGTCGGCGTTGTCGCTGACGGCTTCGAGTACCTTGAAGTCAGGGGTGCGTCCGGCGACGCGGATGACGAGTTCCGCGGGCGTGTCCTTGGCCACGGGGCCGAAGTGGGCCATCCTGGGTTCGATGATGACCGAGGGGCGCACCTTGGCGGCGACGACGAGTTGGATGGTGCGCCGTTCGGGGTCGTTGGTGGTGACGGTGACGGTCTGGTGCTGATCGCCCGCGCGGTTCTTGGGGTCGTAGACGACCTTGATGGTGCCGCGCTCGCCGGGCTTGAACTGGGTCTTGCTGAGAGCCGGGACGGTGCAGTTGCAGCTGCCCTTTGCGCTCTCGATGCGGAGCAGGCCCGGGCCTTCGTTGACGAAGACGAACTCGGTCTCGGACTTCTCGGTGTCCAAGATCAGCCCGAAGTCGTGTCGGTCGCGGTCGAAAACGATGCGGGGAGGCACACGCTCTTCGAGCGTCGGCGGGAGTCGGTTGGGAGCGTCGGCCTGGTCGAGGAGCTGGGCTGCGCTCATCCCGGCCGGCAGGGTCGTCGCGAGAGTAAAGAGAGCGATGACGGACAATCTCATGGCTCGCCTCCGCTGTTCCGGCCTGGGGCCATGGAGGCCCGATACAGCCGGCACCTGTCAAAACGCGAACTCGTCGCTACCTGATCCCCCGCGTACCGACTGATACGCTCGAAGCAGAGGGGAGGTGGCACGGAAAGTCTATCGCCCCGTTGGGGAGCGATCCTGATCTCACGCCGGACGGCGATGGCATCTGCGGACGGGCTGTACGGGGCGGGGAAACCCCTGTGTCCGCTCAACGCGGTGGTGCGGCGGGGGGGGTTGCGGTGGGGGCGTGTCTGCGACGCGGGGAAGCTCCGTAGATCACGGACTTTGTCCACTCCCGATCGACGTCGGTTTGGATGGTGAGGTGCCCGCGGACGGCGCGGCCGTGTTCGGGCATGGTGATCTTGAGGGTCAGGGTGTATGCGCTCGGCGGTGTGCCGTCGGGGCCTGCGATGGGCGTGAGGGTGACGCGGCAAGCGTCGGGGTCGGCGGTGGTGTTCTTGACGTCGCGGATGGTGAAGGGCCTGCCGGAGCGTGAGCGGATCACGATCTCGCGTTCGACCGATTCGCCGATGACGATCGCGCCGAGCTGGATGCGTTCCGGCGTCACTTCGATATCGCCGACGACGGAGGCGACGGCGTCGACGCGGAGCGTTTCTCGGCGGGGGTCGTTGGTGCGGATGGTGATGAACTGGCGCAGGAGGCCGACCGGCGTGCCCTTGAGGAGGCGGACCTTCAACGCCGTGCTGGGGAGGGGTTCCGGCTCGCCCTCGAACTCGCGGAGTTCGGTGTCGCCGATTTCGACGCGGATGAGGTCCGGGTTGTCGGCAAGGGCTTCGAGCACCCTGAAATCGTCGGTGCGACCGGCGATCAGCAGCGTGGTTTCAGCGATATGGTCCTTCTCCACGCTTCCGAAGCCGGCGGCGCGGGGCGAGGCGAACACGAGCGGCCTGACGTTCGCCCGGATGTCGAGCCTGACGGTGGGTCGCTCGGGGTCGTTGGTCGAGAGCGTGACGAACTGGGCCTGAGCCCCGTCGCGTCCGCTCGGGTCGAACGACACGGAGATCGCGCCCGATTCGCCGGGATCGCACTCCGCTGTCTCGATGACGCCGCTCGTGCACTTGCAGCTCGGCGCGATGCCGGTGATGCGGAGGGTCGCCGATCCGTCGTTGACGAACGTGAACCGCGTCGTCACGGGCCGATCGTCGAGAATCGAGCCGAAGTCGTGCAGCGGACGGTCGACGATCATGCTCGGCGCATCGCGCCGTTCGGACGGAAGCGCAGGGTCGTGCGGGGTTGTCTCCTGCCCCGTGGCGTGCGTGCAGACGAGCGTGAACGCGGAGCAGAACGCGAGGGCGAGGGGAATCCTTCGCATGGACGACCTCCTTGCGCTGCCGCGTGGCGCGGCAGCCCCCCGCGCGACGGCGGGCCGGCCAGGCAAGACAGACCCGCGATCGCACGGACTGTACGCGATGCATCGCCGCGAGGTCGGCCCCGTGGCAGGAGGCGCGGAAAACCCGGGGAATCGAGTCCTGTTTCCGCGTGTCGTAACGGCTCTGACGCTTCCGTCTCGATCGGGTCAGCAGCCGGCGATCCAGAGGTTGAGGAAAACGGCAACGTCGATCGAGTTCACGACGCCGTCTCCGTTGAAGTCGGCGGCCTGGTCGCCGGTGACCCAGGTGTTGAGGAATGCGACGAGGTCGATGGAATCTACGTTGTCGTCGCGGTTGAAGTCGGCGAGGCACTGGCACTCGTCGGGAATGCCGTCGCGGTTGAGGTCCTGGCTGCGCCCGGCGGCGATGTCGCAGGAGTCCGGGAGTCCGTTGGTGTTGCAGTCCTGTGCGCGTCCGTCGGCGATCTCGCAGTCGTCGGGGATGCCGTTGAGATTGCAGTCGGTTCCGGCGTCGGGCATGAAGTCGAAGCCGCTGGGTCGCCAGATGTCGGTGTCGTTGCCGACGATGAAGGCACGCATGAAGTAGCCGTTGCGCGGGTCGAAGTGGTAGACGCGGGCGCGTGTGACGTGGAGGCCGCCGGTGTCGCGGTGGACGTGGCTGGTCGAGGCGTAGACCCCGCCGTCCGGTCCGACACGAAGCCCCCACGGCTCCTCGAGGGTGAGGACGGTGGAGGTGCCGCCCTGGTTCCACTTGCCCTTCGGGGCGCCGGTGGCGCCGTCGTAGGCGAGGATGCGGTTGTTGCCGTAACTGGCGACAAGGAGGTCGCCGGTGATCGGGTTGTAGACGATGCCGCGAGGCTGGTTCAGGCCGCCGTTGTTCGAGGTGACGACGGTCCGGAGGAACTCGCCGGTGCTGGCGTCGTACTCGCGGACGCGGTTGTTGCCTGCGGCGACGACGAGCGTGCCCGACGGGGAGAGCGTCATGCCCCAAGGCGAGACCAACCCTCCCGAACCGGGCGCGACCAGTTCGCCGAGGTGCTGCCCGGTGGCGAGGTCGAACTCGTGGACGCTGGCGGTGTCGAGCGAGGCGACGAGGAGCGTGCCCCGGGGGGTGACGACCATGCCTGTCGGCGTGGACAGGCCGCCTGCGCCGGAGGGGACGAAGTCGCCGACGAGCGCGCCTGAGCGGTCGAACTCAACGACGCGGTGGTCCGCGCCGCTGGAGACGAGCACGCGGCGATCGGGGGTGATGACGAGATCGTGCCCGGCGTTGACCGCTGGTGGCGAGACCGCCGCGACGACACCCGTCACGGAGTGGCAGGAGCGGATTTCGGGCTGTGTGAGGCTTGTGACGAAACAGAAGTGGGCGGCGTCGAGAGCGAGGAGGTCGATGATGCCGTCGCGGTCGCAATCCTGGCAGGCGTCGAGGATGCCGTCGCGGTCGATGTCGAGGGGCATGTTCGCCTGGATGGCGGCGTAGTCGTAGACGCCGTCGGCGTCGCAGTCGGACTGGCAGGCGTCGGGGATCGTGTCGCCGTCGCTGTCGGTTTCGAGTCCGGTGTAGGTGTCCCAGGCGTCGGGGAGTCCGTTGGCGTTGCAGTCCGGCTCGCAGCGGTCGGGGATGAGATTGCCGTTGGCGTCCTCGGCGAGTCCGAGGGCGATCTCCTCGGGGTCGAGGATGCCGTTGCGGTTGCAGTCCTGGCAGTCGTCGGGTATGCCGTCGGCGTTGGCGTCCTGTGCGAGTCCGAGGGCGATCTCTTCGCTGTCGGGGATGCCGTTGAGGTTGCAGTCGAAGGTGAGGCAGTCACGGGTGGCGACGTGCTCGTGCATGGCACGTCGTGTGAGGCGGTGGAATCGCATGTCGATGTTGGCTTCGCCGCCGCTGACGGTCTGGGCGCAGTAGCTCATCATATCGCCGCGGCTGGGGATGGGCGTGTCGTTGGCGCAGTTGTCGACGCCGTAGTCGTGGGTGTGGAGGGTGCCGCAGTTGTGGCCGAGTTCGTGGGCGGGGACGACGACGTCGCGGTTGAAGACGTGGGGGCGGTCGGGATCGACGAAGAACCCGAGTGTGTAGCCCGCCCAGGAGTAGCCGTTGTTGGTGCAGAGCGCGCTGAGATAGGCGACACCGCCCGCGCTGAGGTACCGCCTCGCGCTGAGGTATTGAGCGGTGTCGCGGGGGATGTGCTGCATGTTGTTGTTCCAGTGGTTCCTGAACGCGCCGAGCGGGTTTTCGTTGCCCTGGTAGAGGTCGTTGCGGTTGTCCCACAGGCGGACGTAGGTCAGTTCGAAGCGCAGGTTCATCTCCCGAAGGTAGATGTCCGAGACGGCGCCATAGAGAGTGACGACGTACTCGGCGGCGGCATCGAGGTCGCCGAAGAGCAGGAAGTACTCGTAGTCGGTCTCGATCGCCAGTTCGATGATTCGATAGAGGTTGCTCGGCTGGTCGGGTGTGCTGCGCGTGTCCGGCATCGGCTCCTGGTTGTGGCGTACGACACGGCAGAACTCGACGCCGGGTGGGAGGAGCGTTCCTCCCGGGCGCACGGCGAAGACGCTGACCTCGCCCGGGCGAGTCGCGCCGCCGCCGGGCAGGCGCGAGGAAACGCCGAAGCGTTCGCCGGCGACTTCGAGGTAGCCGTTCGCGGCGTTCGCACCCAGCGCGATGAAGGCATGCGACCCGGGCTGGCCGACGACGGTCCCGCGGAGGAGAGTGACGGAGGATGGGTCGAAGTTCAGTGGAGAGTCAGCCTCGCCGGCGCGCCCGACGGCGAAGCGCGTCCACGGGGTTGTCACGGAAAGTCGTGTGAGCAGCAGGTCGGCCCGGCGCCCGCTCGCTCCGAGCGGGAAGTCCCGGACGACGATCGGTCCTCCGGCGCGCCCGTCGAGCGCGGCGTCGTCGAAGGTGTAAGTCGCCACCGGCGCGCTGCCGGAGAGCGTCTGTCCCCGCGACTGGCTCGGGGACATCCACGCGAAGATCAGGAACGCCGCCGTGCAGCCGGCCAACCACGCCGGTCCTCGGTATGCCATCGCGTGCTCCTTGCCGCCCGCAACCGCGGCGGCCGCCCCCGAAACCGCCAGACTACAAGCGGGAGAGGCCCACGATCAATGGGCGTCGCGGGGTTTGGGGTACTGATTGAGGCCGAGAATCGTGGGGTTCAGGCAGGAACCGGGGGAACCGCCCGCTCGTTCGCCGCGCCGAAGGCGAGCCAGTGGTCGAGGGCGCGGTGAACGTCGCCCGGATTGGCGGCCAGGCGCACGCCGTCCTTCAACCCGCGGCAGTGGGAGCCGTTGATGGTCTTGCCGAGCCAGGTGATCTTCTGTCTGATTTTGTGCATGGCGTAGTGGTCGCCGCGGAACTCGCGCATGCGCTCGAAGTAGCGGCGCACGATCTCGACCTTCTCCGCTTCCGTCGGCTCCTCCGATCCTTCATCCTCGGGTGGGGCGGGCGTTCCGTCCGCCTCTTCCCGCGCGATCCTGCACTGCTCCTGCCACGCCAGCCTGAAGACCCAGGGCATGGCGAATGCACCGCGGCCGATCATCACGCCGGCGCACCCGGTTTCGCGCAGCATGGACACGGCATCATCGGGCGTTCGCACGTCGCCGTTGCCGATGACCGGGACGCCACCGCCCGGCTCGCCGGTGTAGCGGCCTGTCGCGACGGCGACGGCCTCGACGACGCGGCGTATGCCCTCGCGCCGGCACTCGCCCTTGAACATCTGCTCCGTGGTCCTGCCGTGCACGGTGACCATGGCGACGCCGACGCGGGCGAGGCGCACGGCGAGCGAGCATGCCACGCCGCGGTCGCAATCGGCCTCGCTCCAGCCGAGGCGCATCTTGGCGGTGAGCGGGATGCTCTCGGGCAGCGCGGCCCGGACGGACTCGGCGATGCGGACCGCCCGGTCGAGATCGCACATCAGTTTCGAGCCACCGTCCTTCTTGCAGACCTTGTCCACGGGGCAGCCCATGTTCAGGTCCACGACGGTCGCGCCGTGGTCGGCGCACCACCGCGCGCCGTCGGCGAGCAGGGCCGGGTCCGAGCCGTAGAGTTGCATGCCGACCGGGCGGTCGAACTCGTTGGTGCGTGCGAGGTCAAGCGAGGCTTCCGTGCCGCAGAGGAGGCCGCGCGGGCTGAGGAGATCGGTGCAGGCCAGCCCGACGCCGCCGAGTTCGCGGCAGGTCATGCGCCAGGCGAGGTCGCACCAGCCGGCGATCGGCGCGAGGAGGAGGTTGGTCCGCAGCCGAACCGGGCCGATCTGGAGCGGCTTGGCGAGCACGCGGAACTGTAGGGGGAGGCATCGGGCACCGGGCATCAGAAAGGTGACGCCTGCCCTTGACCACTCCACCGCTTCATCACGACTCACTCCGTCACTTCCTCCTAGACTGCCCGCGTGTATCAGGCGTTGCTGACCCGGAAGTACCTGACGACGAAGGTCATGCCGCTGCTGGCGTCGCTGGGCGTCGCATTGTGCACGGCGATGGTGCTGATCACGTGGTCGGTGATGGGGGGGTTCCTGCGGATGCTCACGGAGTCGGGGCGTTCGCTGATCGGGGACGTGCGGATCGTCTGGCCGAACACCGGGTTCCCGCACTACGACGACCTGATCGCGCGGCTGGAGGCGGACCCGGAGGTCGAAGCCGCGACGCCTCTGATCGAGACGTTCGGGATCATCACGCTCCCGGACGGTCGGACGGAGGGCGTAGCGGTGCGCGGCGTGGATGGGCCGGGGTTCGCGCGGGTCACGTCATTCGCCGAGACGTTGTGGTGGAAGCCGATGGCCGAGCCGCTTCGGAAGGATCGCAGGGGTGAGGATCCGCGGCTGGATGGGCGCGAGATGTGGCGTCGGCTGTACGAGAACGGGCTGGCGTTGACGCGGCCCGACCCGGAGACGGGCGAGCCGAAGCCGGCGCTGGTGCTCGGGATCGAGGTGACGGACTTCAACCGGCGTACGCGGAGCGGGTTCTACATCCCGATGGTGATCCCGCAACAGACGGCGGAGGGCGGGTTGACGCACGCCGACGTGTTCATGCCGTTGCAGGGGGAACTGACGCTGCGGGTGGTGCCCCTGGACAGCAAGGGCAGGCCGCGCGACGTGCAGACGCGGGTGCTGCCGGTGGCCAATGAGTTCGAGAGCGGCCTGTACGACATCGACCGGCAGACGGTGCTGGTGCGTTTCGACGCGTTGCAGTCGATGCTGCAGATGAACGAGGGGCTGAGGCTGTCCGACAAGGGTCCGGACGACGTGTTCGCGGAGGCTGAGGGCGAGGGGGAGGGCGGCTACGAGATCGATCCGGCGCGCACGACGGCTGTGCTGGTCCGGGGACGGACTGCCGACCGTGATCTTGCCGGATTCAAGGCCCGGGTTGAGCGCATCTACGCGGAGTTCGCGGCGGTGCACGCCGGGGAGGTGCCAGCGCCGTCCGTGATCGTCATCCAGACGTGGGAGGACGCGAACCGGACGATGATCGCGGCGGTGAAGAAGGAGACCGCGCTGGTTCTGTTCATCTTCTCGTTCATCTCGATGACGGCGGTGTTCCTGGTGCTTGCGATCTTCTGGGCGATGATCAGTGAGAAGACGCGCGACATCGGCGTACTGCGCGCGCTCGGCGCCGGTTCGTGGGGGATCGCGTGGGTGTGGCTGCGGTACGGCGCGGCGATCGGGCTGGTGGGGTCGGTGGCGGGCGGGCTGCTGGCGTGGGCGATCGTGACGAACATCAACGACATCCACGACTGGATGGGCACGAGCCTCGGGCTGTACGTCTGGGACCCGGCGGTGTACGTGTTCAAGGAGATTCCGCGGCGGATCGAGCCTGACAAGGCGGCGTTCGTGCTGGCCGGGGGCGTGCTCTCGTGCCTGCTTGGCGCGCTGATCCCGGCGTTGCGTGCGGCGTTCATGCATCCCATCCGCGCTCTGCGCTTCGAGTGAGCACCGTGACGCAGCACGCCGCCATTCCGATGATTCCCGAGCCGCACGCGGCGTCGAGGGGCTCGCTGCTTGCCGTGCGTGACCTCCACAAGACCTACCGCCTCGGTCGCGTGGACGTGCCGGTGCTGCGGGGCGCGACGCTCGAGGTGCGAGAGGGCGAGTGGGTGGCGGTGCTTGGGGCGTCCGGCTCGGGGAAGAGCACGCTGCTGCACCTGATCGGGGGCTTGGACCGCCCGGACCGGGGCGTTGGCGGTGAGCATCCGATCCGGTTCGACGGCAGGCCGCTCTCGGAGATGTCGATCCGCGAACTGGACCGCTACCGGGCGGAATCGGTGGGTTTCGTGTTCCAGTTCTACCACCTTCTGCCGGAGTTGAACGTGCTGGAGAACGTGCTGCTGGGGGCGATGGTGCTGCACGGCCGCTTCGGCTATTCCCGCCGGCGTGCGGCGCTCCGTGCCCGGGCGACGGACCTGCTGACTTCGTTCGGCCTTTCGCGCCGGCTCGCGCACAGGCCGGCTGAAATTTCGGGGGGCGAGCGCCAGCGTGTGGCGATCGCCCGTGCCCTGATCAACGAGCCGCGGCTGCTCCTGGCGGACGAGCCGACGGGCAATCTCGACCGTGAGACGGGGAGGCGGATCCTCGATGCCATTGCGGGCGTTCGGGGCGGGCCGGCCCGGACGATCGTGATGGTGACTCACGACCCCGAGGTTGCCGCTCGGGCGGATCGGATCGTTCATCTTGAGGACGGCCGCGTGGTGGCGGGGTCGATCTGAGGGGGCCGGCGCGCCCCGGGGGGGTAAAGCGGTTACTATCCCCGGATCGGCCCCACGTGAAGCCATGCCGACCAGCGAAGTCACCCCAGGACCGGCCCTTCCGTCTACCTCGCTTACCCTCGTCGGGGCGAGCGGGCAGCCGGTGTGCGCGAAGGTGACGGAGGTCGGCGAGGGGCCGACGGTCGTCTTTCTGCACGGCTTGGTGGGGCTGAACGACCACTGGGAGGACGTGGTCAACCGCGTTCACCCGCGGGTCCGCTGCGTGATGCTCGAACTGCCCCTCCTCGACCTGACGGACGAGGACTGCTCGGTGGACGGCGTGGAGGAGTTGACCTCCCGTTTCCTCGACCAGCACCTCGACGGTCCGGCGGTGCTGGTGGGCAACTCGTTCGGGGGGCACGTCGCGTTGCGAGTCGCGCTGCGGCGGCCGGAACTGGTCCGGGGCCTGGTGCTGGCGGGGTCGAGCGGGCTGATCGAGCGGTCGATGGTGCGCGAGGTGCAGATCCGGCCGAGCCGGGAGTGGCTCGCCCGGAAGATCGGCGAACTGTTCTACGACCCGATGCACGTGCGTGAGGCGGACCTCGACCGTGCGTACCGCGAGCTGACTCACCGTGAGAAGGCGCGTGCGATGGTGCGGCTGTCGCGGACGGCGCGCCGGAACCACCTCGGCGAGCAGATCGGGCGTATCACCGCGCCGACGCTGCTCATCTGGGGGCGTAACGACATCGTGACACCGCCCGAGGCCGCGGAGGAGTTCATGCGGTTGCTGCCGGATGCGAGGCTGGTCTGGTTCGACCGGTGCGGGCACGTACCGATGGTCGAGCGGCCGGACGAGTTCGCCGCGGCGATGATCCGGTTCGCGGAGGAACTCGACGAACGTTCCGCGGGTGCGAACGGCCGTGGCAGTCGCTGACCGGGCCAGCGCGGCACACTCGCCCGCGAACGGGCGCTGGACCTCGATCGTGGGGCACGCGCTGCGGGCACGCGTTGCGCGCCGGTCGGCGAGGCTCTCGGACACGCGCTGGTGGGCGGAGCACACGGCGCGGGTGCAGCGGGCGCAGTTGCGGTGGCTGCTGCGGCGTGCGGCGCGGTGCGAGTTCGGGCGTTCGCACGGCTTTGCGCGCCTGGCGTCGCTGCCTGATGACGAGATGCTGGCGGGATACCGTGCCTCGGCGCCGGTCGCGGACTGGTACGCCTTCCGCGAGCGGATCGCGCGGATGCGTGAGGGGGGCGAGCGGGACGTGCTCTGGCCGGGGCTGGTGCGGGACTTCGCGCAGACCAGCGGCACGACCGCGGGCGACAAGTTCATCCCCGTCTCCCGGGAGATGATGCGGTCGAACTACCGGGCGAGCCTGGACATTTTCGCGCACGCGGTTCGGTTCGGGGTCTCGCTCCCGGGCTTGATGGGAGGGCGGAGCCTCTTCATCGGCGGGTCCACGAGCGTCGAGACGAACGAGCACGGCGTGCGCACGGGCGACCTGTCGGGGCTGGTGACGGGGTTGATCCGCTGGCCGCTGAGCGAGGTGTATCTGCCCGGGCGTGGGATCGCGCTGATGAGCGACTGGCCGGCGAAGATCGACGCGATGGCGAGGTTGTGCGTCGATCACGACGTGCGGTTCATCAGCGGGATGCCGTCGTGGGCGATCGTGCTGTTCGATCGGATGTTGCAGGTCGCGCGCGAGCGGGGGCGTGCCGCGTCGTGCATCCGCGACCTGTGGCCGAACCTGCGGGTGTTCGTGCATGGTGGCGTGAAGTATGCACCGTTCGATCCTCGCGTGCGTCGGTTCTGGTCGGGGAACGAGGGCGAGGACATCCCGCACCGGATCGAGTTGTACCCGGCGAGCGAGGCGTTCGTGGCGATCCAGGACGAGCCGAACCGTGAGGGGGTGTCGCAGCCTTCGTTGCGGCTGTGCGCGGACCACGGGAACTTTTTTGAGTTCGTGCCGTTGGAAGAGATCGACTCGGCCTCGCCGCGCGCGTTCGCGTGCGATGAGGTCGAGCCGGGGGTGAGGTACGTCGTCGTGCTCTCGACGTGCGCGGGATTGTGGAGGTACGTGCTGGGAGACGTGGTGGAGTTTGATTCGATACCGAGGGCGAGACCGGGCCTTCAAGGCCCCGCCCCGGGGACAGGAGGCCGCGACTTTGTTGGCCCTTGTCGCCTTCGCATTGTCGGCCGGCATCGGCACTTCATCAACGCCTTCGGCGAGAACATCATCGTCGAGCACGTCGAGAACGCGGTGGCGGCCGCGGCCCGCGAGGCGGGCGTGACGGTCGGGGAGTTCACCGCTGCGCCGGTGTACCCTGGAGAGGGTCGGCGGCCCGGGCTGGAGCTGGCGGTGGAGATCGCGGGCACGGTGCCGGCGGCGTTCGTCGAGGCGTTCGACCGCGCGCTCAAGTCGCAGAACGTGGACTACACGACGAAGCGAACGGCCGACCTCGGCATGGCGCCTCCGGTCGTTACGCCTCTGCCGCCGGGGGCGATCCACCGCTGGCTCGAATCGCGCGGGAAGCTGGGCGGGCAGCACAAGTGCCCTCGATGCGCGAACTCGCGTGAGATCATCGAGAGCGTGGTCGCGGTCGCGCGTGGGTGGTGATCGCCTTCAGGCGCGCACGAACGGGTTGGTCCGTTTCTCGCGACCGATCGTGGTCGCGGGGCCGTGGCCGGGCAGGACGCGGGTATCGTCGGGGAGCGCATAGAGCGTGTGGCGGATGGAGCGCACGAGTGCATCCGGGTCCGAGGTCGGGAAGTCGCTGCGTCCGACTGAACCGGCGAAGAGGGTGTCGCCGACGATCGCGGTCTTCGAGGCGTCGTGGACGAGCGTGATGCCGCCCGGCGAGTGGCCGGGCGTGTGGAGGACGCGCCAGGTGGTACCCGCGAGCGTGATTTCCTCGCCGCCTTCGAGCATCCGGTCGGGGCCGGGGGCGGTGATGGGCATTCCGATCGCGGCGGAGAGGTTCAGTTCGGGATCGTTGAGCCACTTCGCTTCGGCGGCGTGAACCCAGACCGGAGTCCGGGGGAATGCCCGGATGACGGCGTTGATACCGCCGATGTGGTCGAGGTGGGCATGGGTCAGGACGATCGCGGCGGGTCGGAAACCACCCCTGCGGACGGTGTCGATCAGGCGACCTGGGTCGAAGCCGGCATCGACGATCCAGCACTCGTCCGACCCCGGCACGGAGACCACGTAGCAGTTGGTTTCCCACGGCCCGAGGGTGACGATCTCGACGTTCGGGGCTGGCTCGGGCCGCATCCATCGATCATAGTTAGACTTGGGGAGCAGCCAGCCCGATCAAAGGGCAAGGAGCCGACCATGCCCCTGATCCGGAACATCGACGCGACCCCGCTGACCCCCGTGGAGATGCCGGGCGTGCAGGGGGCACGAATGGCGGTGATGGTGGGGCGTGCGGACGGCGCGCCGAACTTCGCGTTGCGGCAGTTCCGTGTCGAGGCCGGCGGTCACACGCCTCGGCACTCGCACGACTACGAGCACGAGGTGTTCATCGTGTCGGGTTCGGGGACCGTATTGCTGGAGGGCAAGGAGCGACCGATCCGGGCCGGCGACGTGATCTATGTGCCTGCGAACGAGGAGCATCAGTTTCAGGCTGCGGCTCCGGACGGCCTGCGGTTTCTGTGCCTGGTGCCGATGAGCCGGGACTGCGGCGATCCGACGCCTGGGAGTTGAGGCGGTTTCAATCGAGCCACGGAGTCATCAGGGATGAGCGACAAGGGTTCACGATCGGCATGGCGGGAGACGACGGTGAGGCTGGCGTGGAGTTACGGTGCGGCCGCGGTGGTCGCGCTCGGTCTGTGCCTGTGGGGCGTCTGGCACCGCGACACGACACTGACGGCGATGGGTGTGCTCGGGCTCGTGCTGGTGCTGGCGGTCGCGCCGGTGACGTTCGCGGCGGTACGGAGCGGGGGCGGAGGGGGGGGTGACTTCGGGCAGGCGGCGTCGGAGTTCAGGGCGGCGGTCGAGCGGCTGGCGGAGCTGCAGGCGCTCTCGGACGACGCTCGTCGCGTGCTGAACCGCGGGCGTGAGAGGGAGTTGCTGCGACGGGCGATCGAGGAGGACATCGCGGCAGGTGAATGGGAGGCCGCGCTGGTGCTGGTGCGCGAGTTGGCGGATCGCTTCGGCTACCGGACGGATGCGGAGGAGTTCCGGGCGCGGGTCGAGGCGGGTCGGCGCGACGCGTACGAGCGGCAGATTTCGGCGGCGATCGCGCAGTTGGACGGGCTGATCATCCAGCGTCGATGGGACGACGCGCGTGCCGAGGCGGGGAGGCTCACCCGGCTGTACCCGGATTCGCACCGGGTGCAGGGGCTTCGCAAGCGTGTGGACGACGCGCACGAGCGGTACAAGGAGGACCTGGAACGCCGGTTCCTGCTGGCGGCGCAGGAGAGCCGGATCGAGGACGCGATGGCGATGCTCAAGGAACTGGACGGCTACCTGTCGGAGCGCGAGGCGGAGCCGTTCCGGGAGGTGGCGCGCGGCGTGATCGGCAAAGCGCGGGAGAACCTCGGCGTGGAGTTCAAGCTGGCTGTCCGGGATCGTCGGTGGGGGCACGCCGCACGAGTGGGTGAGCGGATCATCAACGAGTTTCCGAACACGCGGATGGCGGAGGAAGTGCGTGGGATGATCGACGGTCTGCGGGCGAGGGCGGCGTCGATCGGGTGACGGCGCGTGTGAGGCATGGGTTACTTGTCCATGCCGACGTAGCGCAGCCGGTAGATCGCGCCCTCGCGTCCGCTGGTCGAGAAGAAGAGGGAGCCGTCGGGGGCTTGCTCGACGTCCGCGGGTCGGGCGAGCACCTGCCGGGCGTCGCGGCTGAGGGTGGAGACGACCTTGACCATGCCGACGGGCCTGCCCGCGCCGAGCGGGTCATCGTCGAAGATCACGCGGGCGACGCAGTAGCCGACGGGAACGGAGCTGTTCCATGAGCCGTGGCAGGCGATGAAGATGTCGCCGTTGTGATCGGGGGGGAACGCGCCGCGGTTGCGTGCGGGATCGACGAATGCGAAGCCGTTGGTGGCCCAGTGCGCGCCGACGCACCACTCGGGGGGGGTTGTGCGAGCGGCGAGGTCGTGGATGTCGGAGCGGTCGAGGTACTCGTAGCGTGGGACGCGGAGACCGGTGACGAAGGGGTGCCCGTAGAAGCCGCCCCTGACGTAGAGGTTGAGTTCGTCGGGCGGGTTGAGATCGGTGATGGGCTGGTGGCCCTGCCTGTCGCCGATGGGTTGTCCGAACCAGTCGGAGCCGTGGTCGAACCCCCAGAGGCGTTCGGCGGCGGGGTCGTCGCCTGGTCGGATGCGGAGTTTCTCGGTGTTGCGGAGGCCCTCGGCGAAGAGGGTCTTTCCGGTGCCGTCGAGGTTGTAGCGCCAGAGTTTCTGGCGGTCGGTGTCGCGTTCGTCGGCGATGTTGCCGGAGTCGCCGATGGATGTGTAGATGTGATCGCCGGTGACGAGCAGGGAGCGCCACCAGTGCCCCCCCCTTGTGGGCAGGTCGCGTTCGGAGAGGACGTCCACGACTTCGTCCGCGACGCCGTCGCCGTTGGTGTCGCGTCCCTTGTGGATGGAGGACTCGGTGCTGAACCACATCCATCCGTCGGCGAAGCAGAGTCCGTGGACGGAGCGCTTGCCCTGCACGAAAGTGCCGAGCGGCTCGTAGCGTCCGTCGCCGTCGGGGTCGTGGAAGGTGCGTATGACGCCCGGCCCTGGGAGGGAGACGTAGAGCGTGCCCCGATCGTCGAAGGCGAGGAACCTCGCCCCGGGGAGCGAGGGGACGGCGACCTCGACGAGATACCCCTCGCGCACGCCGAACTCGGGGACTCCCGGCCCCGTTCCCTGCCCGGAGGCGGGCCAGGCAAAGGCGGTCAAGAGCACGGCGAGGGTTCTGCGGGTCATGCGGGCCTCCTTGAGCCAGTGAACAGAGGACAAAGGACAGTGGACATTGGGAGTGTGACGGTAGCCGTGGGGCGTCGGCAGGCCCAGAATCCACCATGTCCGTTCGGCGTGGCTTCACTCTTGTCGAGCTGCTGGTGGTGATCGCGGTCGTTGCGTTGCTCATCGGTCTGCTGCTGCCCGCGCTGGCCGGGGCGCGCGAGGCGGGTCGGGGTGCGGCGTGCCTGTCGAACCTTCGTCAGATGTTCCTCGCATGCCGTATCTATGCCGATGAGTACGACGGGTACGGGCCTGCGATCGGGCAGCCGTGGGGCAAGCCGCCGAACTGGGCGCTGGTGGTGCAGACGTACGCGGGGATGGCCGGGGAGACGGCTGGCGAGTTGTATCGGCCGAAATCCGTGCTCGTGTGCCCGACGATCGACCGTGCGTTTGGAGTCGTGATGACGCGGACGTACGCGATGAACGGCACAGGCCACGCCGGCGCGGACATGGGCGACGCGACGGACTACGACCTGCCGGACGGGCGGGCGCATGTGCGGTTCGATTTCGTGGCGTTCCCGGATCGTCCGGCGATCCTGCTGGACTCGGACCTGGGATACAACATCACGGACGCCCCCCCCTCGGACCGGACGGCGAGCGTGATCGATTTCCGCCAGAGCGAGCACGTCGAGTACCGGGTCGGGTGGTTCCATGCATCGGGACGGGTCGTGCAGGCGGTGCGTTTCGACGGCTCGTCGAAGGGATACAGGGAGTTGCCGGCGGAGTGGGCGGAGCGGCTGCCCTGATCGGCTGCGGACCCCTTCGTCGATTGTGCTCCTATGATGCTCATGTCATGAACGCGCTGGTCGGCATCATCATTGGTTCGAAATCCGACTGGGAGACGATGCGCCACGCCGCGGAGACGCTGTCGGAACTCGGCATCCCGCACGAGAGCCGGGTGGTGAGCGCGCACCGGACGCCGGACCTGCTCTTCGAGTACGCCTCGTCGGCCGAGGGGCGGGGGCTGGAGGTCATCATCGCGGGGGCGGGCGGGGCGGCGCACCTGCCGGGCATGTGCGCCGCGAAGACGACGCTGCCGGTGCTGGGGGTGCCGGTGGAGTCCAAGGCGCTCAAGGGCGTCGATTCGCTGCTGTCGATCGTGCAGATGCCGGCGGGCGTTCCGGTGGGCACGCTGGCGATCGGGAAGGCCGGGGCGATCAACGCCGCACTGCTCGCGGCCGCGATCCTGGGCACGAAGCGACCGGAGTACCGGGACGCGCTGGCGGGGTATCGCGAGGCGCAGACGCGCCGTGTGCTGGAGACCCCGGACCCGTCGTCGGACTGACGGGTGCGTGTTCGTTCGCCGCTTCAGCCGCCGACGCGGTAGACGCCGGTGGCGCGGATGGTGAGGACGCTCTCGTTCGGCCGCGCGCCGACGGAGCCGACGACGAAGACCTCGTCGAGGGGCTTGAGCGAGGGGCCGATGGGGGCAACCGCATTGCCATCGGCATCGACGATCTGGACGGTCGCGCTCCGCGCGGCGAGGTCGCTCCTCGGCTCGCAGCAGTAGTCCCAGGGAGTGGGGCACTTGTCGTCGGGGTCTTCGCCGCAGTGGGGGAGCGAGAGATCGACGATGATGAAGACGGGGCTGTCGGCGGAGATCGGGGCCTTTCGGCCGCCGATCCTGCCGCGCACGACGACGGCCTCGCCCTCGGTCGACTTCTGCTTGGCATCCGCGACGGAGATCGCATCGGCGGGTTCCGAGGCGAGGAGCCACGCAGGCGGCGTGCTTGGCGCCTGCGTGCCGGTCGAGGTCGTGGAGGACTCGCCGCAGGCGGCGAGCGAACCGGCGATGAGCGAAACGAGTGTGAGAGCGGTGAGCTGACGCATGGGAGACTCCTCGGCGATCGGACGCCGGATCAGTGGGCCTTGAGGGCCTCGGGAATGGAGAGACGGAGACAACGAACGGCGGGCGGGATGGCGCCGACGAGTCCGACGACCAGCCCGGCGAGGACGCCGACAAGGACGACGGGTGCGTCGAGGGTGAGCATGAACGCGCCCATGGAGAAGCGGACGGCGAGGCCGTCGAGCAGGAGCAGGCCGAGGGCGGCACCGGCGAGCGCGCCGCACGCGCCGGCAAATGTCGATTCCTCGGTGAGGCTGAGGACAATGGCGGTGCGTGTGAAGCCGAGTGCCTGGAGCATGCCGACCTCCCGGACGCGGGCTGCGAACGCGGCGTACATGGTGTTGAGACCGCCGAGGATGCCGCCCGAGGCGATGAGCGCGGCGGTGACGAGCACCATGGCGCGGATCGGGGCGTAGAAAGCGGCGATGGAAGCGTAGTAGTCGCGTTCCGGGATGGCCGTGATTTCGAGGTCGAGGCGCCCTTTGACGAAGAGGTCCACGTCGGCGAAGCGGGCGGAGTCGAGCGTGACGATCACGCAGGAGAGCGATGCGGGCCGGTTGATCGCGACCTGCAGGTCGATCAAGGGGAGCCAGATTTCGGCGTCCATGACGGTGTTTGGCGCTGTGAAGCGGCCGACGATGGTCCACTCGCGGTTGCTGAAGTGGAGCGTCTGGCCGATGGCGAGGCGGGAATCGGGCAGGCCGAGGCGCGTGGCGGCGAGGGCGCCGACCATGAGTTCATCGCGTCCGCTGCGCGGGGCGTGGCCCTCGACGATCTCGACTTCCGGGTGGACGAGCAGCGCGACCGGTCGCACGCCGCGCATCACGGCGGGGAGGTCGCGGTCGCTGGTCGCGCTCTCTCGCACGGGAAGGGCGGCATGGATCTCGGGCGAGGCGTAGACGACGCCCGCGCTCTGCTTGATGCCGGTGATGCTGGCGGCGGCGATGCCCTCGATGCCCGCGTCGATCTGGGAGCGTTCGACGCCTTCCTCGCTACCGATGCCGACGATCATGACGTTTTCGTGGAGGCCGGCGCGCTGGGTGAGCGTGGCGGCCATGCCGCGTACGAACCCGCCCGAGGCGAGAGCGAGCAGGACGACGAGGGTGGAGCCGATGAGCGTAGCGGCGAGGCGCAGTCGGCTTCGGCCGAGGTTGCGGAAGGCGTAATGGAATGGGAGTTGTCGCATGGGGGTTGTTCTCAGGCGGCCCTGAAGCATTCGGCGATCTCGCGGTTGGACGCCTGCCACGCGGGGACGAGGCCTGCTACGACGCCGATTGCGCCGCAGACGACCATGCCGGTGAGGAGGAGGGCGGTGTCGGCGACGATGGGTATGGTCGCGCCTTCGACAGAGAGAGCGAAGCTCTTGAATCCCGCGACCGCGACGGCCGCGCCCGCGCCGACGAGTCCGCCGACGAGGGCGAGGATGACGCCCTCAGCGACGATGAGCGCGGCGACGAGCCGGCCGGGAAAGCCGAGCGTCTGGAGAACGGCGTGCTCGGAGACGCGGCTCTGGACCCCGAGGACGATCGAGTTGCCGACGAGGGCGAGGACGGCGACCAGGCAGCCGAGTCCGAGCCAGCGTGCGAAGCCGACGATCTCGATGACGTCGTCGGCGATGCGCCCGATGAACGCCTTTTCGGTGAAGGTCGAGGTCGGCTCCTGGGCGTGGCGGAAGGTCGCGTCGATGTCCTTGGCGACTCGGTCGAGGATGGAGGGGTCGGCGACTTTGACGTTGAACTGGGTGACGACGCCGAGGCGGTTGCGCTGGGCGAGTTGCACGAACTCGAGCGAGGTGTAGGCGACGTTCCAGTCCTGGGGGTCGTCGGAGCGGATGACGCCGGCGACGTAGGCGGTGATGCCGGCGGCGTCGAAGGTGACGCCGGGGCGCAGGCCGCGCCGGCTCGCGAGCGTTTCGCCGACGAGCGCGGCATCGGTGCGGCGGAGCCAGTCCTGGGCCGAGCCGGAGACGATCGTGAGTCTGTCGGCGCGGTCGGCGAGGAACTGCTCCTTCGGCACGCCGCGGTAGGTCACGACGTCGAGGCTGGTTCGGCAGTTGGAGACGACGATCTTCATCGGGATCACGGAGACGACGCCGTCGATGCGCTCGATGCGGGAGAGGTAGTCCTGCGGCAGTTCGCTGGTGGCGGGGCAGTAGCGGTCCTCGCGGTAGACGACGAGGGTGGTGTCGCCGGCGGTGGCGCGGGTGGCGGCGGTGACGCCGCGGTCCATGGCCTGCACGGCGGTAAACAGGAACATGGCGATGGCGATGCCTGCGATGGTGAGCGCGGAGCGGACGCGGTGGCGTGCCACCTGCTTGAGCACGTAGGGCGCGCAGTTGAGGATGCTCATGGCCGTTCTCCTCCGGCGGTTACCACGCCGCTCTCGACGAGCCTGCCCTTTTCGAGGTGCAGGGTGCGCGTGGCGTGCTCGGCCGTCTTCGGGTCGTGGGTCACCAAGATGATGGTCTTGCCGAGTTCGAGGTTGAGTTCGCCGAGCAGGGCCATGACGGCGGCGGCGGCGGTCTTGTCGAGGTCGCCGGTCGGCTCATCGGCGACGATGATGCCCGGATTCGTGACGATCGCGCGCGCGATTGCGACGCGCTGCTCCTGCCCGCCTGAGAGTTGTCGCGGGTAGTGGTCGAGGCGGTCGGCGACGCCCACGCGATCGAGGGCGTCCATGATGCGCGCGTGCCGCTCGCGTCGGTTCAGCGGGTGCAGCAGCAGCGGGAGTTCGACGTTCTCGTAGGCGGTGAGGACAGGGACGAGGTTGTAGAGCTGGAAGACGTAGCCGATGTTCTTGGATCGCCAGGCGGCGAGCGCGCCGCGGCCGAGGCTGGCGAGGTCGGTGCCGCCGATGCGGAGTGTGCCGCGGGTCGGGCTGTCGATGCCCGCGATGAGGTTGAGGAGGGTCGTCTTGCCGCTGCCGCTGGGGCCCATGAGGGCGAGGAACTCGCCGGCTTCGACGTCGAGGTCCAGGCCGTCGAGCGGACGGATGACGTTGTCTCCCTTGCGGTACTCGCGGGTCAAGGCTCTGCATTGGATCATGGTCATCGTGTTCCCTCCCCGCCGCGCGAGGCGAATCGCACCCGTTGCCCTTCGCGGAGTCCGTCTGCATCAAGCACCAGCAACGCGCCCGGCTGGACCGGGCCGCTGACGACTGCCCAGCCTGCCGATTCGGCTTCGGGCTGGACGTGCACCGGGCGCACGATGCCGCGGTCGCCGCGCCGGTTCGTGACCGTCCAGACCTGCACCCCGCCTTGGTGGGCGTGGAGGGTGTCGCTGGGGACGCGCACACGCCCCGGTCCGCTCGCTGGGGCCGCGGATCCATGCTGCGCCGATTCCCCGCGCGGAAGGAAGCGGACGCGTGTGAGCATCTCGGGACGAAGCAAAGGGGATGGTTCGACCACACGCACCTTCGCCTGGAGGGTGTTCTTCTGCAGATCGGCCTCGTGCGTGATGCGGAGCACCTCGCCCTCGAAGACGCGGTCGGGCAGCACCTCGACGACGACCTCGCACCGCTGCCCCACGAACAGGTGCGAGGCGTCGGCCAGGGGCACGTCCACGCGGACCTGCAGGCGCTCGGGGTCGTAGAGCAGGGCGACGTGGCCGGAGTGCATGTCGTCCATCATGCGGACGACCTTGTCGCCGGGCGCCTTGAGCCGGCGCTGCACGTAGCCGTCGATCGGAGCGCGGATGACCATGCGGTCGAGTTCGAGGGCGGCCTCGTCGCGGGCGGCCCGGGCGCGTTCGACCGCGCCGCGTGCCTTGTTCACGGACGCGATGGCCGAGTCCAGCCGTCGGCGTTCCTCGATGCGCAGCGCGAGATTTCGCTCCGCGGCACGGAGTTCTGCCCTCAGACGCTGGCTCCGTGCGGCGAGCAGCGGCCGCAGGGCCTCGAGCGACTCGACCGTCGCCCGCTGGGCCTCGACGCGCTGGCGTGCCACGATCACCTCGAGTTCGGTCGCCGCCTGCCCGGCCCGCGAGCGCTCCGCGCGAGCGAGTTCCTCCTCGTACTGCACCAGGGTCGCGCGGGCCGCGGCGATCATCGAGGGCAACTGCGCGACCTCGGCCTCGCTCTCGGCAACGGCGGCGCGCCCGGCCTCGACCGCACGCTCGCGCTCGACCGGCTCGTTCCAGTCCGTCTCGGCCGCCCGCAGTTCGGCCTCGGCCAGGGCGAGTTCGGCCTGCGCGACGGACAACTCCGCCTCTGCGCTGCTGAGTTTCAGTTCTGCATCGACCGAGACCAGCCGCGCGATGACGTGCCCGGCTGCCACGCGGTCGCCTTCGAGGGCGTCGACGTGTTCGACGACGCCGTCCGCGAGCGCGGCGGCGGCGACGTAGTACGGCTCTGCTTCGAGCCAGCCCGGAGCCTGCACGGCCGTGCCCACGCGCCCCGCGCCGGCATGGCGGTCACCGGTCGCGCGGGCGCCGGGCGGTTCCTCTGCGCGCTCGAAGACCGCCTGCGTGACCTGCACGGTTCGGACAGGCCGCACCGTGGGCCACGCGCTCCACGCGACGACCAGTAGCGTCAGCACGACCACAGCCGCCGGCACGATCACCGCCACTTTGGATCGCCGCGGCACGTCCGCGCCGGGCCGATCGCCCCCGATAGTTCCCGCCGTCATGGGTGTTGCTCCAGAGCCTGTCTTCGCCCGTGCGCGCACGATCGGCGCGCACCTTCAGTGTCAGGCGGTGGCGAAGGCTCTGGGAGGCCGCTTGAGACGCGAGATCGCGGGGTCACCTGCCGGACCCGGCATGTCATCGACGACGCGGGACGCGACGTCCCGCCATGCGGGGGCAACGCCCGCGGGAGAGACGCCCAAAGGGAGCTTGACGACGCCGAAGCAGCATGACTTCGGGCAGTCGCAGCCGTGCGATCTCTGATCGTTCCGCTCGCGATCTGCCGGGCGGCCCTCGTCGGAAGCGACGGCAGTCTCGCAGCAGTGACACTCATGGCCGCCGTCGAGGGCGGTGAGCGTGGAGGGCTTGCTGCTCTCGACAGCGCAGCACTCGCTCGCCCCATGCACGGCAGCGAGGAGCGGCTGCAGGAACATGCCGGCTGCGAGCATCAGGATGGCGAATCTCGCGAGCATCGTCAGAACTATATCGACCCCGGTGCGGCCTGGATGCAGGCATGGCGGCCGCGTCCCGCTCAACCGGGGGAGGGAAGACCCGAACCCGACCCGCATGGAGTCCAAAAAGCACAACCCCGCCTTGTCGGCGGGGCTGTCGCGACACACGGGCGAAGGGACTCGAACCCCTAACCTCCTGATCCGTAGTCAGGTGCTCTATCCAATTGAGCTACGCCCGCCCGAGCGAGCCTGCCGGCCTGCGCGGAGAAGCCTAATCCGGCCCTGCCCCTCCGGCAAGCCTACCCTCGTCCCCGGGGCTTGATTTCCGCCCCCAGCCTGCCACGATTGAAGTCCCGCCGGGGCTGCCCCGGCGACCCGAGAGCCAGCAGAGGAACCCGATGGCGCACTCAAACTCCGCCCGCAAGCGCATCCGCCAGAACGCCAAGCGCCGCGCGTTGAACCGGTGGCGACTCCGGACGATGCGGGCGGCGATCAAGAAGTTTCAGGACGCCCTGACGCAGGGGACCGCCACAGACGCGGCGGCGGCCTACCGCGAGTGCTCCTCGGTGATCGACCGGACGGCCCAGAAGGGCGTGATCCACAAGAACCAGGCGGCCCGTCGCAAGAGCCGGCTCTGCGCTCGTCTGAAGGCGAAGCAGACCGCCGGCGCCTGACCGCACACGCCACGTCCGAACTCTCGTTCTCGCTCGGCCCACGGCTCTGCGGGTGTTGTTGCTGTTTCGGTGTCGCGCTCTCCCCCTGAGCGCATGAGCCTCGCACGCTCGATCCCATTCCACGCTACCTTCACGCCATGAGCCGGCCCACCCGGAGCGAGAACGCATCGGCCGCCGCGCCGCGGCGCCGATCTCGCCGCAGGCACTCCGGCGCGCTCACCTACGGCGAGGCCTCGACAAGCCCCCTGCATATTCTCGTCTTTCTCTGCCCGCTGATCCTGCTCTACGAGATCGGTGCGATCGTGTACCTGCCCGGCGAGACGATCGCCGCCCGCGGCATCCTGGCGCGCGTGTTCGAGTCGTTCGGGATCGTCGGCCTGCACCTTCCGGCCGGATTGCTGGTCGTCGTGCTGCTGCTCTGGCACGCGCTGGTGCGCGAGCGCTGGCGTGTCCGGGCGCCGTATCTCGTGTTCATGCTGATGGAGTCGTGTGTCTGGACCGTGCCGCTGTTCCTGTTCGCGTTGCTGATGACCGCGGGGCCGGCTCTGCAGCCCGAGGTCGCCACCGCCGCGGCGGAACTGCGGGAACGTTCGTGGCAGGCCCGGCTCACGCTCTCGATCGGCGCGGGGCTGTACGAGGAACTTCTGTTCCGAATGATCCTGATCGCCGCGGCCCATTTCGTGCTCGCCGACCTGCTCCGGCTGCCGGACCACTGGGCGAAGATCGGATCGGCGGCGGTCTCGGCCGTGGCGTTCATGCTCTATCACCACGCGGCGACGCCGGTCGAGTCGGCGTTCTTCCTGCTGGCGGGGTTGTACTTCGCGGGTCTGTATATCCTGCGTGGGTTCGGGATCGTGGTGGCGGTCCACGCCCTGTACGACGTCCTCGCCCTCGTCATCATGGGCTAGGGAGCCGTGCCGGGTCTTACCTCCCGCTTTGCTGCTCGGCGTTCTCTCCAGGGGCTGTTTGCCCGCTTCTGGACGCCCCCTCCCCCCCTTCGCTACACTTGGGCTGGTCCGCCCCCGGCCGGTCAGCCGATCTCAAGGGCAGGGCGTGTCCGTTCGACCGGGGCAGTGCCCGCCCTCGACGAGCCAAGGAGGTCCGGGTATGGGTCTCGACTTCGCCATCGATGAGCTGTACGCGACGGGGTGGTCCCCGCTCGACACGCGGGACTGCGAACGCCATGACGACGGAAGGCCGTTCCCGTCCTTGGCCAGGGTCGAGCAGGAGTTCGCCGCGGCGGGCTTCCCGCTGAAGGTGCGGCACGTGCAGTTGTTCGACTGCTATCGTGCGGAGTGGCATGACGGCACGGGCCAACCGGCGGGTGCTGTCGTCGGCCGCACCGCCGCCGAGGCCGCGGTCTTCGCGCTGTCGCAGATGCGTCGTGCGACCTCGAGCGTCTCGGCGGTGGCGACCGTCTGATCCGACCTTGCCGCGAGAGCAGCTCCGCTTCAGCCCACCCGCCCGCTGGTTCGGCTCGTTTCCTTGACGCCATGCCGCTCTGGCCTATGCTGCCCTGAGCCTGTTGGCCCCATCGTCTAGCCTGGTCCAGGACGCCAGGTTCTCATCCTGGAAACCGGGGTTCGAATCCCCGTGGGGTCATTGGTTTGTTTTCGAGGCTTCGCGCGATTCCGCATCGTCTTGCGGAACGCCCGCCCCAACAAGCGTTTTTGATGATTCGTACGGATCGGTGCGAACCGGCGCGGGTTCGCGCTGCGGCCACTTTGCGCGCAGCGTGCGCCGCATTCCGCGTCGCTCTCCTCGACCGTGCGCGTCGCCCTCATCGCGGACCATCCGGTCGTGCTTATCGGCGACTCGCTCGGCGTGACTCGACCGGGTCGCCGCGACGGGTCTTGGGACGACCGCCGTCGGTCGCCGTAACCATTCCTGTTCATCCCCGTCATGGTGCGTGAGGGCCTGGCGAGTCGTCGAGGCGGTTCGCGGGTTCGCACGCGCGAGGATGCTCATGACCTACCGAGCGGGCACCGTGTTTCGATCGTCAACCCGCGGTGCGGAGCGGCTGCGTGTTGAGGCGCAGTCCGCCGGGCGTGAGCCGTGGCGTGAGTGGGGGCCGTATGTGAGCGAGCGGCAGTGGGGGACGGTCCGCGAGGACTACAGTCCGCACGGCACGGCGTGGGATTCATTCCCGCACGATCACGCCCGCAGCCGCGCCTACCGCTGGGGGGAGGACGGCATCGCGGGCTTCTCCGACGACCAGCAGCGGCTCTGTCTCGCGCTGGCGCTCTGGAACGAGCGCGATCCGATCATCAAAGAGCGTCTCTTCGGCCTGACCAACAGCGAGGGGAATCACGGCGAGGACGTGAAGGAGTTGTACTACTACCTCGACGCGACGCCGACGCACTCGTACATGCGAGCGCTCTACAAGTATCCTCAGCGCGAGTTCCCGTACGCTGCGCTCGTGGAGGAGAACCGGCGCCGTGGCCAGCACGATCCGGAGCTCGAGATCCACGACACAGACGCATTCGAGGGGGGGAGATACTTCGATGCGGAGGTCGAGTACGCGAAGGCGGGTCCGCGCGACATTCTGATGCGGATCACGGTCCACAACCGTGGTCCTGAAGACGCCCCGATCCGTGTCCTGCCGCAGGTCTGGTTCCGCAACACGTGGTCGTGGTCGCACGGCTCGGATCGTCCATGGCTCGAGCCGACGGGCGAAGGCTCGCTGCTGCTGCGGCATCCCGACCTGGGGGAGTGGCATGTCGTCGCTCAGGCCGGGGCGGAAATGCTCCTGTGCGAGAACGAGACGAACCCGCGCCGGCTCTGGGGCATCGACGCCGCCGGCGTATTCAAGGATGGCGTCAACGACTACGTCGTGCATGGCGTGCGTGAGGCGGTGCGCAGGGAGGGACGCGCTACGAAGGCGGCGTTCCATTACCGGACGATCGTTCCCGCCGGCGGATCGATCGTGGTGCGCGTGCGCCTGGCGGACACGGAGGCGCTTGCTCCGTTCGATGGCTTCGACGACATCGTCGAGGCACGGCGTGCCGAGGCGGACGAGTTTTACGCCGTGTTCCGGCCGGGCATGGACGCCGAGCGACGGCGCATCCATCGTCAGTCGCTCGCGGGCATGATCTGGAGCAAGCAGTTCTATTTCTACGACGTGCCTCGGTGGCTGGACGGCGACGCGACGCAGCCCGTGCCTCCGGGTTCTCGCCGGCACGGCCGCAACGCCGACTGGACGCACCTGAACAACGCCGACATCGTCTCGATGCCCGACAAGTGGGAGTACCCGTGGTACGCGGCGTGGGACCTGGCGTTCCACTGCGTGCCGCTTGCGATGGTGGATTCCGAGTTCGCCAAGTCGCAGCTCGTGCTGCTGACGCGCGAATGGTACATGCACCCGAACGGGCAGCTGCCCGCCTACGAGTGGGCGTTCGGTGACGTGAACCCGCCCGTGCACGCCTGGGCCGCGTGGCGTGTCTTCGAGATCGACCGGGCGCAGCGCGGTGACGCGGGCGATCTCGCGTTTCTCGAGCGAGTTTTCCACAAGTTGCTGCTGAACTTCACGTGGTGGGTGAACCGCAAGGACGCCGAGGGACGCAACGTCTTCCAGGGGGGATTCCTCGGGCTTGACAACATCGGCGTCTTCGACCGCAGTGCGCCGCTGCCGACGGGGGGGCACATCGACCAGGCGGACGGTACGAGCTGGATGGCGGCGTACAGCTTGAAGATGATGCGCATTGCGCTCGAACTCGCTCGGCACAACCACGTCTACGAGGACGTCGCCACCAAGTTCTTCGAGCATTTCCTGCACATCGCCGCGGCGATGAACAACCTCGGCGGGGCGGAGACCGGCCTCTGGGACGAGCAGGACCAGTTCTTTTACGACGTGCTGCATCTGCCTGACGGCTCGACGCTGCCGATGCGCCTGCGGACGATGGTCGGTCTGATCCCCCTCTTCGCCGTCGAGGTGATCGACGGCTCCCTCCTGCGCGAGCTGCCCGAGTTCGCCGCTCGACTGGAGTGGTATTTGAACTACCGCCCTGACCTCGCGTCGCTTGTCTCGCGCTGGCAGGAGCCGGGCGAGGGTGACTGCCGCCTGCTCTCGCTGCTCCGGGCGCACCGCATGAAGTGCGTGCTCCGTCGCCTGCTCGACGAGAACGAGTTTTTCTCTCCGTTCGGGGTGCGCGCGCTGAGCCGGGCGCACCTCGACGAGCCGTTCGTCTTTCGCGTCAGCGGGCAGGAGCACGTGGTCCGCTACACGCCCGGCGAGAGTGAGAGTGGACTCTTCGGCGGCAACTCGAACTGGCGAGGCCCGGTCTGGTTCCCGGTCAACTACCTGATAGTCGAGTCGCTACGTGAGTTCCATCGCTTCTACGGCGACACCTTCCTCGTCGCATGCCCGACGGCGCGCGGGCGGGAGGTCAGTCTCGGGCGTGCCGCGGACGAGATCGCGGAGCGTCTCGTGCGCATTTTCCTGCCGGACGAGTCCGGTCGCCGCCCTGTCTTCGGGCACGCGCCGCTGCTGCGCGATGATCCGCATTTCCGCGACAACCTGCTCTTCTACGAGTACTTCCACGGCGACAGCGGTCGCGGCGTCGGTGCGAGCCACCAGACCGGATGGACGGGGCTGGTTGCCGCGCTGCTCGCCGATCCGACGCACCCGATCGCGTCCGCGCAGCGTGTCGCACGGGACGCACGCCGAGCCGTTTCCGTCTGAACTCTACCGCACTGTCCCGGGAAAGGACGCGCCATGAGTCACACTGCACCGATGTCGAGCGCAGCGATCCGCGACCTCATGCCCGAGCAGTTGCCGAGCGTTGTCATGCCGCACTGCGACGCCCGTCCCGTGCTCCGCGGGCAGAAGGCCCTTGTCACGGGCGCGAGCAGCGGCATTGGGCGAGCCATCGCAGTGGCGATGTGCGCCGCCGGAGCGGACGTCATGCTGAACTTCGTCGGTCCCGAGGAGCAGGCCCGCGAGGCGGTCGATGAGGCGACCCACTGCGGCTGCTCCGGTCGCGGGCGGGCGGTCGCGGTTCGGGCGGACGTCTCGGACGAGGGGCAGGTGAGCGGGATGTTCGAGCGAATGTTCGACGAGTTCGGCACGATCGACGTTCTCGTGAACAACGCGGGCCTCCAGCAGGACGCGGCGATCGAGGACATGACGCTTGGGCAATGGCGCCGAGTCCTGGACGTGAACCTGACGGGTCAGTTCCTGTGTGCGCGCGAAGCGGTCCGCGAGTTCAAGCGTCGCGGCGTTCGTCCCGAGGTGTCGTGCGCCGCCGGCAAGATCGTCTGTGTGTCGAGCGTTCACGAGGTCATCCCGTGGGCCGGGCACGTGAACTACGCGGCAAGCAAGGGTGGCGTGATGCTGATGATGAAGAGCATCGCCCAGGAGGTCGCGCCGTGGCGCATCCGTGTCAACAGCATCTGCCCCGGCGCCATCCGCACGCCGATCAACCGCTCGGCGTGGGAGACTGCGGAGGCATACAACGAGTTGATGAAGCTCATCCCCTACAAGCGGATCGGTGAGCCTGACGACGTCGCCCGCCTCGCGGTGTGGCTCGCGTCCGATGACGCCGACTACGTGACCGGAGCGAGCCTCTTCGTCGACGGAGGCATGACGCTCTATCCCGGATTCGAGACGGGAGGCTGATTCTTGGGCACGACGCCTCGCCTGCGTGAGCGATGGCCGCTGTGGGTCATCGACGGGTTCCTCCTCGGGCTGTTCATGTTTGCCGTTGCGGTCTTCGTGGGGCTGATCGAGTCTCCCGCGTCTTCACTGCACGCGCTGTTGCCGTCGCCGCTCGTCCGGCGCGGGCTGGTCGGTGCGGGGATGGGGCTCACTGCGATTGCGTTGATTTACTCGCCGCTAGGCGAGCGCTCGGGCGCGCACATGAACCCCGCGGTCACGCTCGGGTTTCTCCGGCTGGGCCGCATCCGTCCGCTCGACGCCTGCGGCTACGTGGTCTGCCAGTTCGCGGGGGGGGTGGCCGGGGCGACGATCGGCGGCGTCGTTGCGGGTCCGCTCTTCACCGACGAGCCTGTCAGGTACGCGCCGACCGTGCCGGGCGTCTGGGGAGTTCCGGCGGCGTTCGCGGCCGAGGTTGCCATGACGTTCGTCCTCATGAGCACGGTCCTCTACGCCTCGAACACGCGGCGGCTGGCGCGTTGGACGGGCGTGTTCGCGGGGGTGCTGCTCTTCACGTTCATCACGGTCGAGTCGCCGGTTTCCGGCATGAGCCTCAACCCTGCGAGAACGCTGGCGTCGGCGGTTCCGGCCGGTGTGCACGATGCCCTGTGGATGTACTTCGCGGCGCCGACGCTTGGCGTGCTCGCCGCCGCGGAGGTGTTCCGTAACCTGCGAGTTCTGCCGCGCGTCCATTGCTGCAAGCTGAACCACTGCGGCCCGGGCGTGTGCCCGCACTGCGGTTGCGACGGAGCCATTCACTTCGAGGCCCACACGGACGATCCACGATGAGCGAGCGATACGACGTCATCATCATCGGGACGGGGGCGGGAGGCGGCACGCTGCTGCACGCGCTGGCCGGATCGGGGCTTCGGATCCTCGTGCTCGAGCGCGGGGGCTTCCTGCCTCGCGAGGCGCAGAACCACGACGAGCACGCGGTCTTTGTGAAGGGACGCTATCTCGCCGATGACGCCTGGCTCGACGCGGAGGGGCGCGAGTTCCGCCCGTACACGCACTACTGGGTCGGCGGGAACACGAAGGTTTACGGCGCCGCGCTGCTGCGGCTGCGCGAGAGCGACTTTGACGAGGTCGTCCACCACGGGGGCGTCTCTCCCGCCTGGCCCATCGGCTACGACGAGATGGAACCGTACTACACGCGTGCTGAGCGGCTTTTCAGCGTCCATGGAGAAGCGGGCGTCGATCCCTGCGAGCCGCGCCGCTCCGCGCCGTACCCGCACCCTCCCGTCCCGATGGAACCGCGCATGGCGGAACTGTGCGAGGCCTTCAGGTCGCGGGGGCTTCGTCCGTTCCCCTGCGCGCTCGGTGTCCGTCTGCGCGCGGGCGAGACGCGACCTTCGAGCCGCTTCGACGGCTATCCAGATCCAACCGGATCGAAGGCGGACAGCGAGGTTGTGTGCGTGGCGGCCGCGGCGCGGCGTCCGAACGTCACGCTCGTGACCGGCGCGAAGGCCGAGCGGCTCGAAGCGAGCGCTTCGGGGCGTGAGATTCGCGCCGTTGTCGTGAACCGAAACGGCGGCACCGAGCGGTACGAGGCGGACCTTTTCGTGGTGGCGTGCGGGGCGGTGAACTCCGCGGCGTTGCTCCTGCGATCCGCGACGCTTGCGCACCCACGGGGCTTGGGCAACTCGTCAGGCCAGGTCGGTCGGAACTACATGCGTCATCAGAACGGGCTGCTCATCGCCCTCACCGACGAACCGCACGATTCGCCGTTCCAGAAGGCCTTTGCCCTGACGGACTTCTACCGCGGCGATGCGGGCTGGCCGTACCCGATGGGGACTGTGCAACTGATGGGCAAGCCTGACTCCGAGTACCTGTCGTCACTCGTCGGCGATCGGCTCCCCGGCGTGCCGCGTGAGGAAATCGGCCGGCACACGATCGATTTCTTCCTCACGGCCGAGGATCTGCCCGACTCTGGCAACCGTGTCACGCTCGCGGAGGACGGGCGCATCCGGCTCGAGTGCCGGGACACGAACGGGGAGGCGTACGGCCGACTTCTCGCGAGGTTCACCCGCCACCTTGACGCAGCGATGGGCGCGAAGTCCGGTCGCACGACGGGCCGGTTCCACGCGCACCGTCGCCTGGGCGTCGAGGGCGTCTCGCACCAGTGCGGGACGCTGCGCATGGGTAACGACGCGGCGACGAGCGTCGTGGACCGCGACTGCAAAGCCCACGACCTCGACAATCTGTACGTCGCTGATTCCGCCGTCTTTCCTTCGAGCGGCGCGGTGAACCCGTCGCTCACGATCATGGCCAACGCGCTCCGTGTCGGCGATCGCATCCTGGAACGTCTGGGCCGTGCCGCGGCGCAGGCGCCAGCAGCGCGAGGCCGTGCGCTCCCTGCCTGACCGGAACACAAAGGACACATCATGCTTCGCGTACCGCTGCTCCCGCTGTCTCTGGCCGTTGCGATCTCGACTCTCTCTCCTTCCGCCGCGGGACCGACCGCGCCCCGGACCGCCCCCCCCGGGGCCGGTCTCCCGGCGGGATCTCGGCCGTTCGACCTGCCGCTTCGTCCGACGCTCACGCTCGATGCCGCACGGGCGGCGCTCGAGGGTGCACTGTCCGAAGCGCGGCGTCTCGACGCAGGGGGAGCGATCGCCGTGGTTGATGACGGCGGTCATCTCGTCCTCCTCGCGCGCATCGACGGTACGTTCCCTGCGTCGTCGGAGGTGGCCGCGCGCAAAGCGCGCACCGCCGCGACGTTCCGTCGGCCCACGCGCGACTTCGAGAACGCGGTGCGCAACGGCAGGCACACGCTCCTCGCTGTGGACGCGATGACACCGCTCGAAGGCGGCGTGCCGATCGTCGTCGCCGGGCAGATCGTCGGCGCGGTCGGCGTGAGCGGCGCGCACAGCAGCGAGGAGGACGTGCTGATCGCCGAGGCGGGGGCGTCCGCCGTCGAGAACTGACCGAACCACGTCTGGACGCGCCGGCTTGTCCCGGCGCACGGGGTTACGCACATCACCGGCGCGATAGCCGCGCCCGAACTGATCGAAAGGAATCCACGATGCCCACGTCCACTCGGTCGATCGCTCTCGCTCTGCTGCTCGCTGGCGCGGGGGTCGGCTCCGCACTTTTCGCCGGCAGTCCTGCGGGGGTGCAGCCGGAGGAGCAGGCCCCGGCTCGGCCCGCGAAAGTTCTCGTCAACCGCAACCGGGAGGGGATCGCCATCCAGGGCTACGACCCGGTGGCGTACTTCACTCTGGGCAAGCCCGTGAAGGGGAATCCCCGCTTCAAGGCGACGCACGACGGGGCGATCTACCACTTCGTCAGCGCTGATCACCGTGCGAGGTTCATCGCGGAGCCTGCGAAGTACGCCCCCGCGTTCGGCGGATACTGCGGCTACGCGGCCAGCATCAACAAGGTGTCGCCGGTCGATCCCAGCTACTGGCAGATCATCGACGATCGCCTCATCCTCCAGCACAACCAGCGGGCGTTCGATCTCTGGAACAAGGACCTCTCCGGCAATCTCGCCAGGGCGAACGGCAACTGGCCTTCGCTGGTCGAGCGCAACGGCACGCCGCTGAAACTGCTCGTGAATACGGACAAGCAGGGGATCGCCATCGAGGGGCACGACCCCGTCGCGTACTTCACCGAAGGCAGGGCGGTTCAGGGATCACCGGACTACGAGGCCGTGTACAACGGCGCGATCTACCGCTTCACCTCGATGGAGAATCGCGCCGCCTTCGAGAAGGAACCCGCCAGGTATGCGCCGGCGTTCGGCGGTTACTGCGGATACGCGGCCAGCATCAACAAGGTCTCGCCCATCGACCCGACGATTTTCCAGATCATCGAGGGCCGCCTGGTCCTGCAGCACACGTCGGAGGCCTACCGGCTGTTCAACAAGGACGCGGGCGTGAACCTCGAGAGGGCCGACCGCAACTGGCCCGGCCTTGTCGATCGCCACGGTCGCTGAGGAGCGCATCACAACAGATACAGGGAATCAGCCCATGATGACATGGACCATGATGACAGCCTCGCTCCTCGCGGTCATGCCCGCGTCCGGGCCGGACCTCGCCCCGCTCGTGCCCAAGCCGCGCGTGATCCTCAACCTCAAGACCCCCGAGGGCGCACAGGCGATGTCGGCCGAGTGGCGAACGGCGGATGTCCACGTGCTCGCCGCGCAGGGCCGAAGTCCGGATGACGACGGCCGCGTGACGGGAATGCCTTGGAGCGCGCTCGATCTGCACCCTCGCATCGGCTCGCCGGACTTCGATACCGTGCCTTGGGCCTCCGTTTCCCCGGGCGAACTTGAGCATCGGCGTGGGTCGGGGAAGGTCTCGTTCCAGTGGTACAGGCTGAACCTCAGGATTCCGGATCGCGTGGGCGAGCTGGACCCGACCGGCTCCACCATCATTCTCGACCTTCGCATCGACGACTACGCTGAGGTCTGGGTCAACGGCGCTTTGCCGTACCGCTTTGCACAGACCGGCGGTGCGGTTATCGCGGGCTGGAACGCGTCGAATCGCATCCTCCTGTCCAGCGACGCCCGTCCAGGCGAGACCTTCGACGTCGCGATTTTCGCCGTGAACGGTCCGATCTCCGAGGTTCCAGAGAACTTCATCTGGGTGCGATCCGCCGCGGTCGAGGTGTACGCCAACCCCCGCGCGGTGACGCCCGAGGCGGTCTCGGGGTCGCTCGTGCGCTACGATCCCCGGCTCGATTCGATCATCGCGCCCGGCACGCCGGTCGAGCGCATCGCCACCGGTTTCGTTTTCACGGAGGGGCCGGTCTGGGACCGGCAGACCGGCTCGCTGCTCTTCAGCGATCCCAACGCGAACACGATCTACCGGTGGTGTTCGCACGGTTCGGTCGAGGTCGTGCGTTTCCCGAGCGGCTACGCGGGCGCGGACGTCGCCGAGTACCGCCAACCGGGGTCCAACGGTCTCACCTTCGACAACGAGGGTCGGCTCACGATCAACCAGCACGGCAACCGGCGCGTCATCCGTCTCGAGCACGACGGCTCAGAGACAGTCCTTGCGGATCGTCACCACGGCCGGAGGCTCAACAGCCCCAACGATCTCGTCTATCGCTCCGACGGCGCGCTCTACTTCACCGACCCGCCGTTCGGCCTGCCTCGTGGCTACGACGACCCAGCGCGTGAGACACCGCACTTCGGGGTGTACCGGCTCGACCACGCCGGCCTGAGCCTCCTCACCACCAGCCACCGAGGCCCGAACGGGATCGCGTTCAACCACAAGGAGACCGTCCTCTACGTCGGGGACTGGGACGAGCGGCACAAGGTTGTTACCGCGTATCCCGTCTTGGCCGACGGTTCGCTCGGCGAGGGGACGGTTTTCTGCGATCTGACCGCAGAGCCTGGCGACGAGGCCATCGACGGCGTCAAGTGCGACAGTCGCGGCAACGTCTATGTCTGCGGCCCGGGTGGCCTGTGGATCTTCGCTGCCGACGGCACGCGGCTCGGACTCCTCCGCAACACGGAGACGCCCCACAACATCGCCTTCGGCGACCCGGACGGGCGCACGCTCTACATGACGTGTCACACCGGAGTCTATCGAGTGCGACTGGGGGTCAGCGGCCCGATGCCGTAACCGCAACGCACGGGTGGCGTCCAGAAGCGGGCCGATCGAACGGCGGCCCGAACCGAGAACACGCGGGACGCACGAGCGGCGATCGGTGGGCCGGGAACATCCGTCCCCCGATCGCCGCGGAGGTACAACAGTGCCGAGCATCACAAGACGCGCCGTGTCTCCGAGGCACAGGGTCCGAGCAACGATCGCGGCCACGCTGACCTCTGCGTCGGTGATCGCGATGGCCGAGAAGGCGGCGAGTGCGCAAGTGGACGACCCGCCGAAGGCTCTCGCGGTCGAATCGATCGCGCTGACCGTGGCTGATCTCGACCGGTCCGTCGAGTGGTACACGCGAGTGCTTGATTGCCGCCTCACGGACGAGCGAGAGCTGGAGGGCGAAGAGGCCGAACGATTGCTCGGTGTCTTCGGCGCGCGTGTCCGCGTCGCCACGCTGCGGCTGGGCGAGGAGCGGCTCGACCTGATCGACTTCGTCACGCCGGAGGGTCGGCCCGTTCCCGCGGACTCCCGGGGCAACGATCGCTGGTTCCAGCACGTTGCGATCATCGTCCGCGACATGGAGGCCGCCTACGCCAGGCTGCGTGCCCATGGTGTCGGGCAGGCTTCGAGCGGTCCCCAGACGCTCCCCGCCTGGAACGCGGCGGCGGGCGGCATCCGCGCGTTCTACTTCCGTGACCCCGACGGCCATTTTCTCGAGGTCCTTGACTTCCCGCAGGGCAAGGGTGATCCGCGCTGGCACGCTGCCACCTCCGACCTCTTTCTCGGCATCGATCACACGGCGATCGTCGTGGACGACACCGATGCGAGCCTCCGCTTCTACAGGGACGGCCTGGGCATGCGCGTCGCGGGCGAGAGCGAGAACCACGGGCCTGAGCAGGAACGCCTGAACGCCGTCTTCGGCGCACGGCTGCGCATCACCACGCTCCGCGCGGACCGCGGGCCGGCGGTGGAGCTGCTCGAGTACCTGACGCCGCGCGACGGCCGCCCGTATCCGCTCGACTCGCGGGCGAACGATCTCTGGCACTGGCACGTCGGCGTGCGCACGGAACGGCCCGCGGCGTGGTTCCGGCGCGCCCGCCTGTTCGGAGCGTTGCCCGTTTCGCCCGGCGCGATCGACGCGGACCTTCCGGATCGGGACAGCGGCGAGGCGCTCCTGCTCCGCGACCCGGACGGGCACGCTTTGCTCCTTTTTACGGACGACTGACGGTTCCATCGGGAGGGATCCATGCACCGCAGGTTCGACAGCACGTTCGAGTGGCTCGAAGCCGACGGTCGGGGCGGGTACGCGATGGGCTCGGCGACCGGCATCCGGACTCGCCGCTACCACTCGCTTCTCACCGTCGCCCTCGCGCCGCCGACCGGGCGAGTTCATCTCGTCAGGGGTGTCGAGGCGTTCCTGGAGACGCCCGATGGCCGGTGGGCGCTGACCTCGCAGGCGTATCCTGGCGTCGCCGCACACCCCGACGGCGCGTCCTGGCTTGCATCTTTCGAGCATGATCCGTGGCCGTGCTGGCGGTGGCGCCTGCCGAACGGCCTGATCGTCGAGCACGAGGTCGTCGTTGTGCATGAGCGGGATACGACACTGCTCACCTGGCGTTGCCCCGCCGCACCACCGGGATCGCGGCTTGTCGTGAGGCCGCTGCTGTGCGTCGCCTCGTTGCACGAGAGCCATCGCGAGAACGGGTATCTCGGCTTTTCGCCCAGCGTTGTCGGACCCGCCACGCTGCGCTGGGATCTCTACTTCGGCTCGCCGTCCCTCTTCATCGCTTCAAACGGACGTTACAGACACGATCCTGCCTGGTATCGGCAGTTTTTCTACGCCGAGGAGGCTGCCCGGGGCCTCGACGCCACCGAGGACCTTGCCTCGCCGGGCGAGTTCGAGCTTGCCGTCGATGGCGGTCGCGAGGGGGTCGTTGTACTCTCGGCGCATGTTCCCGCCTGCGAACCGTCAGCGCCCGGGTCGGGCGTCGAGTTGTGCATGCGCGGGCTGCGCACCACGGAGGCCAACCGCCGTTCCCGATTTGCGTCGCCGCTGCACCGCGCGGCCGACGCGTACATCGTGCAGCGCGGCGAGGGCAGGACGATCGTGGCGGGCTACCCGTGGTTCGAGGACTGGGGGCGTGACACGTTCATCGCCATGCGCGGGCTTTGTCTTGCGACCGGTCGGCTCCGCGAAGCCGGCGAGATGCTCACCGAGTGGGCAGGCGCGGTGAGCGAGGGCATGCTTCCGAATCGCTTCCCGGACGGGGGCGGGACACCCGAGTACAACAGCGTGGACGCATCGCTCTGGTATGTCGTCGCGGCGGGCGAGTTCCTGTCGAGAATCAACGGGAAGCGGAAGCGCTACCGCGAGATCGAGGCCGCGATCGAGGCGATCCTGTCCGGCTATGCGCGGGGGACGCGCTTCGGCATCCGTGCGGACACCGACGGCCTTCTGGCGGCGGGGGAGCCGGGCGTGCAACTCACCTGGATGGACGCGAAAGTCGGTGACTGGGTCGTGACGCCGCGCATCGGCAAACCCGTCGAGGTCCAGGCGCTGTGGATCAATGCGCTCTCGGTCGGTACGTTGTTCAACTCCGACTGGACGCCGCTGATGGATCGTGCCGTCGAGTCCTTCCCCCGGCGCTTCTGGAACCCCGACACCCGCAGCCTGTTCGATGTCGTCGACTGCGACCACCAGTTCGGTCGGTGCGACGCGTCGATCCGTCCGAACCAGATTCTCGCCGTCGGCGGCCTGCCTGTCGCGCTCCTGGACGGCGACAAGGCGCGGGCGGTCGTCGAGCGCGTCGAGCGCGATCTGCTGACGCCGCTCGGATTGCGGACGCTTGCTCCCGGGTCGAGCGCCTACCGCACGCGCTACGAGGGCGGTCCGTTCGAGCGCGACGGGGCGTACCACCAGGGGACGGTCTGGCCGTGGCTGTGCGGTCCCTTCGTCGAGGCGTGGTTGCGAGTCTTCGGCGCATCCCCTGAGACGATTGAGGAAGCACGGCGCAGGTTCATCGAACCGCTCCGCGTGCACCTTGACGAAGGCGGCCTGGGGCACGTGAGCGAGATTCTCGACGCCGAGCCGCCGCGCCTGCCGCGCGGATGCCCGTTCCAGGCATGGTCGGTGGGCGAACTGATCCGGGCTGAGACGCTCCTTGACGAGAAGGCCCGTGCCAACCGGCGGCCTGCCGAGCAGGCGCCTGATGCGCTTCACGCGTTGGCGTGACGCCGACGGCGATGATGATGGGTGATGCGAGCGGAGCGTTGCGGCTCAGTTGCCCTGTTTGCGCATCGCCTGCTTGACCGCGCGCAGGAGCGACTGGGGAACGTCGGCGGGCGGGCGAGACTCGGGCGATCGCTGCCGCAGCTCGCCGACCAGTCCGATCGACGCGCGGTAGGAATCGAGATAGGCACGGCAATCGGGGCAGATGGCGAGGTGCGCTTCGAAGACCGCCCGCCGGTCGGCCGGCAGCTCGTTCTCGATGAAATCGTCGAGGAAGTCGATCAGTTCCCGGCAGGTCAGGTCGCTCACGATCCGAACTCCTCTTCGAGCAACTCACGGAGGGCCTGCCGTGCGCGGTGCAGGCGGACCTTGACAAGTCCTTGACTGATTCCGAGGGCGTCCGCCGCCTGTTCCGTGTTGAAGCCCGCGAGATCGCGGAGCATGAGGACCGTCCGGTAGGCGTCGGGTAACTGCTCCATCGCTTCGCGGACCTTCCGGCGGACCTCCTCCCGTTCGAGACTCGACACCCCGGACGCGTCCCACCGTGGTCCGGTTACATCGCGGTGCCCGTCCTGGTGGTATGTGGGCAGCATCGACTCGATCGGCCTCTCGCGCCGTCGGCAGCGGTCGCGGACGCGCTGGATGGCCGCGTTGGCGGCGATTCGTTTCACCCAGCCGGAGAAGGACTCGGGACGTTCAAGCGTGTCAAGCGAGCGCAGCGCACGAATCAGCGCGTCCTGCACCGCGTCCTGCGCCTCGTGCTCCGAGCCGGTCAGCGAGCGGCACAGCCCGATGAGCGACGCCCCGTACTCACGGACGAAGCGTTCGACGGCAGCGTCATCGCCCGCTCGCAGCGCGGCGACCAGTTCGACATCGTGATCGGCCAGACCGACGCAGTCGGCATGCGGTTCCATCGTGCTGCCCCTGGGAAATCGAACCGCGCTCAGTCTTGCACCCCAGAGACGCGCCGCCAAGTGATCGGTAACCGACTCGTCTCGGGAAACGTCTTGACACGGTCGACGGGTTCGGCTCCCGTCAGGCCGTGAGATTCGCCATGCCAGCATCCCGGTTCATTGCTGTTCTCATTCTGGTCGGCGTGTCGATAGCGAGCTGCGCTACGCCGCCGCCAGATCCCGATCTCGGCGTCATCTACAACGACGCTGCGCAGGGGGTCGGCAACGCCCGAAACCCGGTCGTCGTCATCCCCGGCATTCTCGGCTCCAAGCTCGTCGAGCAGGGATCGCGGACCCCCATCTGGGGTTCGTTCACGTACGGGGCCGCGGACCCGGACACGGCGGAGGGCGCTCGCCTCGTGGCTCTTCCGATGAGGCTCGGAGCGGCGCTTTCCGACCTGCGCGATACCGTCGAGGCGACCGAGGTGCTCGACACGCTCACGCTCGACGTGGCGCTTGTTCGCGGCGTCGAGCTCGGGGCGTATGCGGAGATTCTGCGGACCCTGGCGGCGGGCAAGTACCGCGACGCCGCGCTCGCACGCGGCATGGGCATCGATTACGCAGGCCTGCATTACACGTGCTTCCAGTTTGCCTACGACTGGCGGAGGGATGTCTCCGAGCAGGCCGCCGCGCTGCACGAACTCATCGTTGCCGCGCAGCACTCGGCAGGCGCGGCTCGAGGCACGAACGAACCTGTCAGGGTCGACGTGGTAGCGCACTCGATGGGAGGACTTGTTCTGCGGTATTACCTGCTCTACGGGCCGCGGCCGTTGCCGGAGGACGGGAGCGTTCCCGAACCGACGTGGGAAGGTGCGCGGCACGTGGAGAAGGCGATCCTCATCGGCACGCCGAACGCGGGATCGGTCCTGGCCCTCGAGCAACTCGTCGAGGGCGTGAACTACGCGGCGTTGATCACGCCAACGTACCGCCCCGCGGTGCTGGGCACGATGCCGGCGGTGTATCAGCTCATGCCGCGTGGTCGCCACGCGCGAGTCATCGAGATCGGTTCGGGGCGGGCGATCGACCCGACCGATCCGTGTGAGTGGGAGCGATTCAGCTGGGGCTTGGCCGACGAGCGGCAGGACGGCGTGCTTCGATGGCTGCTGCCGGATGTCTCGTCGCGCGAGGACAGGCGCGCTGTCGCGCGTGACCACTTGGGCAAGTGCCTCGCGCGTGCGCGACAGTTTCATGCCGCGCTCGACGCGCCCGCGCCGAGGCCGCCGCCCGGCTGTTCGATCCTGCTGATCGCGGGCGATGCGCACGCGACGCCGGACGTGCTCGGTGTCGATCCGCGGACCGGGCGTGTGCGCGTGCTCTCATCCGGCCCGGGCGACGGCACCGTCACACGCTCGAGCGCGCTGATGGACGAGCGCGTCGGGTCCGGCTATGTGCCGCGTCTGCGGACACCGATCCCGTGGTCATCCGTCGTCTTCCTCTCCTCTGATCATCTCGGGCTGACGCGAGACCCCGCGTTCAGCAACCTTGTGCTGTACTCGCTGCTCGAGGAGCCGCGCGGCGGTGAGCCATCTGCTTCTCTTCCGCGAGCCGCGATCGACTCGATGAACTGATAGGATCGGCCATGCACATCGTTCCCCTGTTTCTGATCGCGGCCGGGGCGTACCTCGCGGTCGGCCTGCTCTTCGCTGCCGCATTCGTCTCGGTAGGCATCTCGGAGGTGGATCGCGCGGCCGACGACGGGCCGATCGGCTTCCGCCTGCTGATCGTCCCAGGGGCGGCGGCGCTCTGGCCTTACCTTGCGATCCGGTGGCGCGACGCGAGACGCGGAAGGACCGCGTCGTGACGCCCGCTCAGCGACGGGTTCACGCTCTGGTGTGGCTTGTGCTTGGCCCGATCGTCATCGGCGGGCTTGTCGCGGTAATCGCCCTCCGCCCGACCGCGCCGGGCTCACGTGCGGTTTCCGAGGCGACGGGAGAGGCGCCGTGAGCGCGGGGTATCGGGCCATCCAGTGGAACCGCCACAAGCGAGTCTACGACTGCGTGCTGTCGTCCGCAGCGGTCACCTACATCATCGTTTTCGTGGGCTTGGGGATCCTGCTTCACTCGCCGCCGCGGCAGATCAGCCTGCCGATCCTGCTGATGCGGGCGCTGGGCACGCTGGCGATCCTCCTCCTGCACGTGATTCTCGCCATCGGACCGCTCGCTCGCCTCGACGACCGCTTCGCTCCCTTTCTCTACAACCGGCGCCACCTCGGCGTCTCATTCTTCCTCGTCGCGCTCATGCACGCCGTCGTTGCGACCGTCTACTACGGCGGCTCCGGGGTGCGGTTCCCGGTGTCGGCGCTCGTCGCCGGGACCGGTTCCTTCGCTTCCCTGAGCGGCTTTCCGTTCGAACTGCTGGGCCTGCTCGCGCTTCTCATCTTCTTCCTCATGGCGGCAACGAGCCACGACTTCTGGCTGGCGAACCTCTCGCCGCGTGTGTGGAAGCGGATGCACATGCTCGTCTACCTCGGCTATGCGTTCGTGCTGTTTCATGTCGCGCTCGGCGCGCTCCAGTCCGAGCGGAGCCCCGTCTTTGCCGTCACGCTGGTGATCGGGGCGGTGGCTCTTGTAATCCTGCACGCTACGGCCGGCGTGCGCGAATGGCGGAAGGACGCGCGGGGCGTCGAGGCGAGCACCGCGAACGGCTGGGTCGACGCGGGCGACGTGGGGGACATCCCTGAGAACGGCGCGAAGGTTGTCTGTCTCAAGGGTCGAGGCCGCGTCGCGGTGTTTCGCTCCGGCGGCACGATTTCGGCCGTCTCGAACGAGTGCGCTCACCAAGGGGGGCCTCTCGGCGAGGGCAGGATCATCGACGGCTGCATCACCTGCCCGTGGCATGGGTACCAGTACTTGCCGGGCAACGGGCAAAGCCCACCCCCCTTCACGGAGCGAATTCCGACCTACGAGGTGCGCCTGCACGGTCGCCGGATCATGTTGAACCCAGAGGCGCTGGCCCCCGGGACTCCGGTCAAGCCGGCGGTGATTCCGGCGCACCTCGCGGGAGGCAATCCATGACAGTCGGCCCCGAGTCCCGCGGGTTCTACGTCGGCTATCGCTCACTACCCCGGCGCCATGCCGTGTTTCTCGCCCTGATGGTGCCCCCGCTTGCGTTGAGCGTTGCGCTCTTCGCGGCCGCGATCGCCGCGCTGCAACGCGACCCCGGCACTGGCGAGTGGCAGGCGGGTCTCGCCCAGCGCTGGGAGGGAACGCTGATCGCCGACCCATACCCGATGCTGTTCACGGAGGCCGGGGAGGAGTACCTCCTGGTAGAACTGGGCAAGCGAGGCCCGCGATCAGATATCGGCGTGCACCATGGTCGGCGTGTTCGCGTCGAAGGCTGGCTGCTTGAACGGGACGGGCGCCGTATGATCGAGTTGGCGCCCGAATCCGAGGCGATCACGCCGCTTGCGGGCGGACCGCGACGGGTTCCCGAGCACGAGGGTCTGGGGTCCGTCGCGTTGCGCGGCGAGATCGTGGACAGCAAGTGCTATCTCGGGGCCATGAAACCGGGGGATGGAAAGGCACACAAGGCCTGCGCCACGCTCTGCGTCGAGGGGGGCATCCCGCCGATGCTCGTCGCGACCGGCCCTGATGGAACGTTGCGTTTCATCCTGCTCACAGACTCCGCGAGATCCCGTGCGAACGCGCTCGTCCTGCCGTTCATCGCCGAACCTGTGGAAGTCGAGGGAACCCTCGCGCGAACCGGCTCGACGCTCTCGCTCGCGGTCGAACGCGTCCGGCGGATCAGCGAGTGACGGCCCGTTCACCGCTCGACGGCGATATCGGTCAGGTTCTCGGCGTTCCATGCCCCACCGAAGCTCGGCTCCCAGTAGTAGCGCACGAAGGCGTTTGCGGAGGAGTAACCGAAGACGTTGAGGCTGCTGTTCGAGCCTGCCATGCCGGTGAGCGGCGGTCCGATGACGGGCGTGCCGACAGGGACGGTATCGGAGAGCGAGGTGATGGCCCAGCCGTCATCGACGCGTGCGGGTGACCACCAGTAGACGATGATTTCGCCGGTGTCCTTGTCCGCGCCGACGACGTTGAGGCCGTCCCAGGTCGAGACATAACTGGAGACAGTGGCTGGATCGAGGAGCGCACCGTTGGTCTCGGCGGTGAGGTCGCTCTGGACCCACTGTCCGCCGAACGAAGGCACCCACCAGGTCACCTTGATGTGCCCATCCTGGCCGACACCGGCGATATTGATGCCCTGCCAGGAGGTGAGGTAGACGGTGAGTCCGCCGACGAGCGGCTCAGCGCCGTAGAGCGTTGTCAGGTCATTGACCGTCCACGCCGAGAGTCCCGGCGCCCACCAGACGGACCAGATCGCACCGTCGGCGTCGAGGCCGACGACGTTCAGTCCGCCCCAGGCGGTTGAGAAGGAGATCAGCCCGGAGTAGTCGGGCGTGGGCAGCCCGGCGGGCTCGAGGGACTTGGTGGAGATGTTTTCGAAGCTCCACCGGAAGCCGCTTGCGTCATGCGCTCCGTTCTGGAAGTAACGGGCGACGTGGCCGTCGGCGGTCAGGCCGGTAAGGTGGACGGTGTCGTCCGGGGCGACCATGACGCCGAGTTCGGCGGCGATCGCGACACCGCCGAATGCCTCGGTGGTGAGGTTGCGGAAGCTCCAGGTGCCGTCGGCCGCGCCGGTGTAGAGGACGAGGCCCTGCGCCGTGATCGCCGCGGCGTAGGCCCGGCTGTCCTTCGGGTCGATCCAGGCGACGGTCTTGCCGGTGATGTTCGGTCCGCCGGCGACGCGGACGAGATCGACCTCGAACCAGGTTCCGTCGTGCCCCAGTTCGTAGATGACGGAGCGATCGAACTGGTTGGTCGCGGGAACGACGATGACGGGGGCGGATGGGGGCGTATTTCCCCCGCCGTCTCCCGGCGCGGCCCTGGTGCCGACGGCGAAGACCGGGACGGAGGTGGAGCCGAACTCCGTGCTCTGGCCGATGATGGTTCGACCGTCCGGGCCGATGACGAGCCTGAACTCTGCCTTGGTGTCGCGTTCTTCGAGAACGAGGGTGGAGCCTGAGACTCGCCAGAACCCTCGTTCGAGTGCGTCGCGCTTGCCGTCGTCGTACTCGTCGAGGTCGTAGATCTTGTAGTCGCCGTCGTCTTCGAGGTCGAGGAAGAGCTGTCGGAAATCGATCCCGCCGCCGTTGGTGTTGCCGTAGGCGAGTAGATAGCCGCCGATCATGGTGCTGAAGGTCTGTGATCCGTCGGCGACGACGGCGGCGCCGAGCGTGACGGCGCCGTCGCCGGCGCGCATGTCTGCCCAGACGAGGACGCCGCCGGCGGCGGAGAGGTAGGCGTATTCCTGCCGGGCGGTTCGCAGGACGCCGTCGGCGGACACGGTGTCGATGTTGCTCGACGAGTGTGGGAGCGTGCCGTAACTGGCGCTCCAGTCGAAGCGTCCGTCACCGACGGTGAGCCGCCCCGTGGAGCTGAAGAACCGTGTCGGCATGGATCCGCTGTTGTACCCGATGGCGGTGTAGCGGTAGGACTCCTCGAAGTTGGTCTGCTTGGCGGCGCGGTTGTGGTCGAGGAGGAGTTCGAGTTCCTTGCTGGACGTGCCGTACTCGCCGTACCACCAGCCGAGGGAATAGCCGTCGCCGCTCAGGAAGCGGGCGCCGTTGGATTCGGCGAGCGAGCCGAGCAGCCCGCGATCGGGCGTCCGTTGAAAGCGCCCGTCCGAGAGGTTGGTGATGCTGTTGTAGAGGATGTTGCCGTCGCGCTGGCGGTCGTTGGCGCCGCTGACGTAAACGTCGCCGGACGCCGTGAACTCGGGGCTGAGCACGCTCTCCTGCGCGAAGGTGCGGCCGACAAGCACCGGCCCCGACGCGCCGTAGATGAATCCGACACCCGCGAAGTCGGTGGCGAACAGGACGCGGGATTCGAGAGACTCCAGCGAGAATCTGGCGGTCATGGTTCGCTCCGTGGGGACGGCGCACAAGCGTTCGGATCGATGACGTGCGGTCTTGCTCTGTGGGTCGAGCGCCCCGGATCATCCACGGGGCACGGCCGCCCGACGCGGTCAGCGTGCGTGTACGACCGCCCCGCATCCGGCCACGATCATACGGCGCTCGAGACGGGGCGGATTCACGGCGGACAAGAACGAAAAAACGGGCCGCCCGCGCGGGGCGACCCGTCGTGTGGTTGCACGTTGCGCCGCGGCGGGCGCGCTTCGTTCAGGCCACGAGATCCTTGAGGCCCTTCATCGGGCGCACCTTGACGACGTTGCGTGCCGGCTTGGCCTTGAACATCGTCTCCTCGCCGGTGAAGGGGTTGATGCCCTTGCGTGCCTTGGTCGCGGGCTTGCGCTGCACGAGAACCTTCATCAGGCCGGGCACAACGACGACGCCGGGCCCCTTCTTGCTGAGGTCGGCCTCGATGAGGCTCGACAGGCCGTTGAACAGCGCGACGGCCTGCTTCTTGCTGATCCCGGCCTGATCCGCGAGGACCGAGTAGACCTCGCTCTTGGTGCGTGTCTTGCTCGCCGCGGTGATCTTCGCCGGTTTCTTCGCCGCGGGAGCGCTCGCCGACTTCCGTGCAGCCTTCTTCGCTTTCTTCGCCATAGGTGGACTCCGTAACCTCCTGTTTGTGTCCGAACGATTCGGCCAACGAATCCGCGGGTTGTAACGCGGCCAGAACCGTTCGGCAAGTGGCTCCGGGGCAAAAAAACCGAAAAAACCAGAGGTTGTGGAGAATTCTTCGCTTCCACCGACTCGGTGGGGGGATCGACGTGGTCCACGTTCATACCGTCGAACCGGCCGAAAACAGCCCCTCCGGAAGGGGGTTGTGCCGCCGGACTACCGTTGCCGCATGACGGATTCACGAGACCACGCCGGTTCATCCGCCCCCGTGATCGCGGTTACTCGACGCATTCCCGGGGCGATCCGCGTCGAGGGCGCGGAGGTTCGTATCGCGGGGGACAAGGTCTTGTCGCCCAGCGAGTTGCGCGATTTCGCCCGGGATGCCTCGATCCTGGTCACCATGTACACGGACCGCGTGGACGACGCGCTGCTTGAAGCGGCGGGGCCGCGGTTGCGCGGGGTCTGCAACTTCGCGGTAGGCGTGGACAACTTCGACTTCGGGGCGTGTCGGCGGCGTGGCGTCGTCGTGACGAACACCCCCGACGCGGTCACTGAAGGCACCGCCGACATGGCCTGGGCCTTGGCGCTCGCCGCGGCCCGGAGGGTGGTCGAGGGGGATCGGTTCGCACGGTCGGGCGATTGGAAGCGCCACGGACCGCTGGGCATGGCCGAGTTCATGGGTCTGGATTTCACGGGCCGGACCCTGCTGATCGTCGGAGCTGGTCGGATCGGGTTCGCGACTGCGCTTCGCTCCCGGGGCTGGGGGATGCGCGTCCTGTACGTCGCCCGGTCGCGTCACTGGGAGTTCGAACTCGCCCCGCTCGCCGCCAAGCGGGTTTCGCTCGAAGACGGGCTTGCGAAGGCGGACCTCGTGAGCGTTCACGTGCCGTTGACGCCAGAGACCCGGCACATCATCGACGCTCGTGCGATCGGGCTGATGAAGCCCACCGCGATCCTCGTGAACACCGCCCGCGGCCCGGTGGTGGACGAGGCCGCGCTGGCGTCCGCCTTGAAGGAACGCCGGATTTGGGGGGCGGGGCTTGACGTTTTCGAGCGAGAGCCGGAGGTGCATCCCGACCTGCCAAGCCTGGACAACGTGGTGATGACGCCGCACCTGGGCAGCGCGGCCGTCCGGTACCGCGAGATGATGACGGAGATGGTCGCTGAGAACGCGCGGGCGATCCTCGCGGGGCGTGAGCCGCCGAACCGGGTGTGTTGATCGCTATCTGCGGGGGGTTCGGGTCGAGAAGTGCAGTTCCAGGTATCGCGCGACGTAGTCCACGATCGACTCAGCCTCCGGGATGTCGGGGTTGTTTGTCGCGCCGAGCGGTTCGAAGCGCATGCCTTTGAACCGCACGACCGCCTCTTCGACCGACAGGCCGTGCTGGATGGCGAGGCTGAACGCCCGGCAGAAGGCCTGCGCCATGCCTGAGAGTGCGGTACCCTCCTTGGAAATCTTGAGGAAGATCTCGCCCGGCCGCCCGTCCGGGTAGAGGCCGATGGTCAGGTACCCCTCGTGGCGGTCAACGCGGAACTTGTGGGTGACAGAATCCCGCGTCGTCGGCAGCGCAGCGCGTGTGGCGATCATCGGGGAGGGTTCCTCGTGCTCGCGGGGAGGCTGACCGGCCATTACGACACCGTAGCCTGCCGGTCGCCGGTTCCGCAGCCTCTGGGCCGGGTCGATATCGGCCCCGTTTGGGACCGCCGTTCAGTTATTGACGCAAGGGGTGCCTTTCTCTTGCCCAGCGGGGTTGCTCCGAGGCCGGGTAGGGTCGATACTTCCCTGCCGTGTCTCGGGCTGCCCAGCATCAACACGACGCCTCCCCCCTGCGAGGGGCAACCATCGGGCTGCCGGTCCTGATGCTCGTCGCGCTGGCGATGAGCCTCGCCACGGCAGCGGTGGAGGCCACCGGTTCAGGCCGCCCCGCGGCGCGAATCGAGTTGCGCGGATTGGTCGATGGTGGCTCGGTGGGGCAGGCGACTTTCGCCGTTCGTGCCGGCGCCATGGCCGGGGGCACGCAGCCGCTTCCCGCAGGGGGGGCCGCTTGTGGAACGCCGATCTGGCACGATGCGGACACGCCGACGTGTCGCCGGTGGCTGGTTCTGACGCAGCTCGACCTGCCGCCACCCGCGTCTGCCTGAGCCGCCGTCGCGTCGGCGCATTCGTGCCGCGCCCGTTTCTCCACATTCACGAACCACCGCTGGGGTACGACCCCGACAACCACGCTTGACCGCGGTGTCGCCCGAACTTGGGCCGACAATCGGCGTGTCAGAAGCAGAAAGAGAACGCGTCATGCCTGCACAGCAGGGCATTCCGATCGTCGGCCCGATCCTGAACCGCATCATCGGCACGCGCAACGAGCGTTTCGTGCGCAAGTACACAGCCCGGGTCGAGGCCATCAATGGGATGGAGGGGGACATCACCCGTCTCTCGGACGAGCAACTTCGGGCGAAGACGGCCGAACTGCGCGAGCGCGTCGCCAAGGGCGCGAAGGCCGACGACGTTCTCGTCGAGGCGTTCGCGGTTGCGCGCGAGGCGATGGACCGTGCCGTCGGCATCCGCAACATTCTGAACCCGGCGCACGGCTTCGACCCGTCGAGCCTTCCGGCGGCGGTGCGCTCGACCTACGACCGCGTGAAGTCCGAAGCGGATGCCCTGCCGCTTGTCATCCCGAAGACGTGCGTGGTGGAGCCGGGCAAGCCGACGCCGCAGGGTGAGCCGGACGAGAAGGACGAGTTCCTTGGCTGCGTGGAGCCGGTGCCGGGCTGGGCGCGGGTCGAGATTCCGGTCGAGTTGTACCGGGCCGTGCGGGATCTGTACCCCGAGAGCAAGCCGCCGTTCCGGGCCAGGCCGTTCGACGTGCAGTTGATCGGCGGCATGGTGCTGAGCCAGGGCAAGATCGCGGAGATGAAGACGGGCGAGGGGAAGACGATCGTCGCGCCGCTGGCGACGTACCTCGCCTGTCTCCAGCGGTTCCAGGTGCACGTCGTGACGGTGAACGATTACCTGGTGCAGCGTGACCGCGACTGGACGTTCCCGTTCTTTCACGCCCTCGGGCTGACGGTGGGCGCGATCCACCCGATGCACATCCAGCCCGAGGACCTGAAACGCTGGATGTACCGGTGCAACGTGGTCTACGGCACGACGGCCGAGTTCGGATTCGATTACCTGCGTGACAACATGAAGCGGTCGGTGGATCAGCAGGTGCAGCGCAAGCGTCAGTTCGCGATCGTGGACGAGGTTGATTCGATCCTGATCGACGAGGCCCGCACGCCGCTGATCATCTCCGGGGCTGCGCACGAGGAGCAGCCCCGCTACGAGCTCGCCGACCGTCTGGCGCGCCACCTCGTGGAGAAGCACAAGCCCTGGGCGGAGGCGGATACCGAGGTGCAGCGGTGCAAGGAGCGGATCAAGGGGCTGGAGGGGGACATCCGGCAGGTGCGGGACCGCGGGCGCATCCCCGACCTGCAGAAGCAGCTCGCGGCCGCGAAGCGGGAGCTGCCCGAACTGGAGCGCCGGCGCGACAAGTTCACGCAGTACTACGACGCCCAGATGGACCGCAAGCAGTGCCACCTGACGCACGACGGCATCGCGGAGGCGCAGCGTGCGGCGGGGGTCGGGTCGTTCTACGTCGATGAGAACATGGACGTGCCGCACCTGCTGGAGAACGCGCTGCGGGCGCACGTGATCTATCAGCGTGACCGCGACTACGTGGTGCTCGACGTGCCGGACCGGTTTACGGGACGGTCGGAGCCGAGCATCGTGATCGTGGACGTGAACACGGGCCGGCCGATGGTGGGTCGGCAGTGGTCGGACGGGCTGCACCAGGCGGTGGAGATCAAGGAGCGCGTCCCTGTGAAACAGGAGACGCAGACGATCGCGACGGTGACGATCCAGAACTTCTTCAAGATGTACCGGCGTCTGTCGGGGATGACGGGCACGGCCGACACCGAGGCGCAGGAGTTCCACGACATCTACAAGCTCGACGTGGTGAGCATCCCCACGAACAAGCCGGTGATCCGGCGGGACTACGACGACCTGGTCTTCCTGCGGGTGCGCGACAAGTGGGAAACGATCGTGGACGAGATCAAGGCGTTCCACGACGTTGGGCGGCCCATCCTCGTCGGCACGACCAGCGTGGAGAAGAGCGAGACGCTGGGCCAGATGCTCGCCCGCAAGCACCAGATCAGGCATGAAATCCTCAATGCGAAGCAGCACGAGCGCGAAGCCCACGTCATCGCCGAAGCCGGCTCGCTCGGCGCGGTGATGATCGCCACGAACATGGCGGGGCGCGGCACGGACATCCGCCTGGGCCGGTTCAACCGGGAACAACTCCTCGACCACTGGCTCCGGCGGGGCATCTGCTCGCGTGAACTCACCGTGAACGCGAGCGAGGAGGAGCTGCGTGGGAACGTCTACCGCAAGATCGCGCCCCAGGAGCTCGGGCTGAAGAAGCGTGAGGCCGAGGAGATGCCTTTCGCGGAACTGGAGCTGCGCCTGCTTCGCCACTGGGCGGAGAAGCACACCTGGATGGGGGCCAGGAAGGCGGAGACTGCCTCAGCCGACGAGCTGCGTGCCGAGCTTGACGCGACTGGTCGTTGCCTTCTGCACCGCATCCGCTGGTTCGAGGACGTCGAGGACATGGGTGGGCTGCACGTCATCGGCACGGAGCGTCACGAGAGCCGGCGCATCGACAACCAGTTGCGAGGGCGTTCAGGCCGCCAGGGGGACAACGGCTCGAGCCGATTCTTCGTGTCGCTCGAGGACGACCTGATGAAAATGTTCGCGGGCGAGACGACCATGCGCATCCTGTCTCGGCTTGGCATGAAGGAGGGCGACGCCATCGAGCACCCGATGCTCTCCAAGAGCGTTGAGCGCGCCCAGCGCAAGGTCGAGGAGCGCAACTTCCAGGTCCGCAAGAACATCCTCGAGTACGACGAGGTGATGGAGCACCAGCGGCAGTACTTCTACGGGCTGAGGCAGCGCGTGCTCGAGGGGCGCGACGTGCGCGGTCTGATCTTCGAGTACATCGAGGAGTCCGTCGATGACGCCTGTGCCGAGTACCTGGACCCGGGCTACCCCGCCGAGTGCGTCGCGGAGTTCGCCCGCGAACGGCTCGACTGCTCCGTCCCCCCCGAGCGGCTCCGCGGCAAGGACGCGGACGAGATGGACGCTGTCGTTCGTCGCATCGCCGCCGAGGAAGTTCGCCACATGATCGACGTGACGCTCGGCGAGTACATGCCGGTCGAAGGCTCGGAGGTCAGCGTCGATTTCGACTCCGCCGGCCTGATCAACTGGGCGAAGTCGCGGTTTGGCGTCGAGCTGGACGCGGCCGAACTCCGTGAGGGCGGGGCCCAGGAGCGACGCGCCGTGTACGAGCGGCTCTGCCAGGCCGCGGAGCGGCGCATCGAGCAGGCGGACCTCTCGGGGATCGCGCAGTTCGTCGAGTCTGACTACGGCGTGCGCCGTCTCTCGGATTGGGTGAAGAACAAGTTCGGGTTCGAGATCGGTGCCGAAGCGTTGCGCGAAGCGATCGAGGACGAGGAACGCACACCGCAGATGCTCATCATGGAGCAGGCTGAGAAGCTCTACGAACGCCGGGAGGTCGAGTACCCCGTGGACTTCATGATGCAGCTGACGATGAACGCGGCGCGGCAGTCGCCGACCGAGGCGCTGCGCCAGCTGGCGGACTGGGCGAACCGGCGCTTCGGCCTGAACTGGACGGAGGAGCGCGTCCGAACGACACCGCCGCAGCGCATCCGGGGTGAACTGCTCGAGGCCTCGCAGCGTTTCGTGCGTGAGCGGGTGATTGAGAGGGAGATCGAAGCCGCCCTCGCCTGCCCGGACGACGCCGCTCTCGATCGGCACCTGTCCGAGCGATTCGGCGTCGGCCTGCCGGACCGGCTGCGATACCTCGAACCATCTGAGCGACCCGACGCGGTCCGCGCCCGCGTCGAGAACCTGCTCCGTGCCGAGTTGCTCTACCTCGAACGCACGATCCTGCTCGAGATCTTCGACGGCGCGTGGAAGGACCATCTCTACGCGATGGACCAGCTCCGCGACGCGATCGGGTTCAGGGCGTTCAGCCAGCGCGATCCGCGCATCGAGTACAAGCGAGAAGGTTCACGCCTCTTCCAGGACATGAACGAGGGCATCCGGGACCGCGTCACGGACTACGTCTTCAAGGCTCGGCTGATGCCGAGCGGTGGTCCCGGCGGCCCGGGCGGCGGTGGGGGGGGGGGCATGGGTGCGCCGGCGCCGGGCCAGCCGCTGCGCCCTGCCGTTCGGCCGGTTCCCGCGCCTCCGAGCCGCCCGGCTGGAGCGCCCCCGATGACACCCGTGGGCGGTTCGATCATGGGGCCGGGTCTCGACGCGCGACCGATGGCCCAGCCCGCCGCTTCGGTGCCGCCGAAGCCCGAGGATGGCACCGCCCGGGACGGGAAGGACAAGGCCCCGCCGACTGTGACGGACGAGTCCGCGCGGGCGGCTCTCGCTGCGGACCGAAAGGAGCCTCGCAAGCGATAGTCCTTCCGGAAGAGGGCCGCGAGGCGGAACGGATCGCGCCGGGGCGGCGTATGTCTGGGAGAGGGCGAGGCCGAGGGGTTATGCTTCGCCCATGCACCGCTTCGGTGGCACGCTACGGAGATGCGGCATGACGGCAACACACGGAATCATCCCGATGCAACGCTCGGCCTTCACGCTCGTGGAGATGCTCGTCGTTGTGGCGATTCTCGCCCTGCTCGTCGGCCTGACCGTGACGGTCGGCACCAAGATGACGAACTCGAGCCGAGCATCAGCGACGGCGAACACCATCCGCGTGCTCGACAACTCGCTCGCCGAGTGGATCGCGTCCGAGGGACAGATCCCCGCGTCACAACTCCCGCCACCGGCGGGCATCACCGGGCGGGCCTCCATCCCGATGGTCGATGGGCGGCCGGACAACGCCAAGGAAGACGACCCCGCGAATCCGACGGTTACGCTGTACACGGCGTTGGTGATGCAGTCAGCTGCCGTCGCACCCGCGCTGCAGTCGCTGGACACGAAGTATGCCAAGCCGACGGTGGTTGACTTTGGGGTCAGCGGGGCGCCGACGGCCTACAAGGCCCTGAACGTCGTCGATGCCTGGGAACGCCCGATCCGCTTCGTTCATCCCGCCTACCACGGCGGATACGGAGATTACTACAACGACAAGAACGTCAAGGTCAGCCGAGCGAACATGAGCGTGAAAGTCGATGGAACGCCGGTCGCGCTCAACTTCAGGCGGTCCTACCGACCGTGGAGCGCGACCGATCCGCTGCGCACCTCGAAGTGGGTCGGAGACGCGGACGAGGGCATCTGCCCCGGTGGCCGTCCGTACTTCTACTCCGCGGGTCAGGACGGCGACCCCGGCACCCGCTCGGACAACGTCTACACGGTCGAGCCGCAGTACCCTGCGGAGACGGCCCGATTCAAGTAACGCCTCCGACCTGTTTCCCTGTATCAGCCGGAGCGTCAGGACAGCCCTGCCGGCCGTGCTTCCTGCCGGTCCGTGAAGGGGGCTATACTCGGCGGCATCGGCGAGCGATCATCCATCGCCTGCCGGAGGACAAACGGGACCACGGGGTGTAGCGCAGCTTGGTAGCGCGTCTCGTTCGGGACGAGAAGGTCGGAGGTTCAAATCCTCTCACCCCGATTGCCGCATAAGGCCCGCAGGTCAAGGACTTGCGGGGCTTTTGTTTTTGAGAGGTTGAACGCTCGCTCTTTGCACAAGCTCTCGGCGTAACGGCAGTCCCGCCCGGCGATGATGAATCCGGCGCCTCCATCGCGTAGCATTCATCACATGAGCCCCCGCGACACGATCGGCACGATCCTGGATATCCATGCGATGATCAACGGGTTTATCATCGCGGCAGTCGAAGACGTTCCGGAATCCCGCATGACCGAGCAGCCGGGCACGATCGTCAACCACCCGGCGTGGACGCTGTCGCATCTCAATGCGTACGCAGGAGTACTGCTGTCGACACTCGACGACCCGAGCGTGCCGACGGCAGATGCCGAGATGGAGCGGTTCGGGTATGGCACCACGCCCGTGCCTGACCGTGCTGCCTACGCGACGAAGCGCGAACTGCTTGACCGGTTCGGAGACCGGAACGCGCGCCTAGCCGCGGTCGTTGCGGCGAAGCACCCGGACTACTTCCCGAGACCATCGCCGGAGAAGTTTCACCCTTACTCGCCGACCATCGGGCACATCGCCATCACGCTGCTTGTAGCACACCCGCCGCATCACCTGGGCCAGCTGAAGCAGTGGCGCAGCGCCGCCGGAATCGCCGAAAGGGCTTGACGGCGGGTGGAGTGACGAGCGAGACGTTTTCCAGCGAACGCGCCGTGAACGTGCCGATTTCATCGGACGGATAGCGGAAGCAGAGGATCGCGAAAGCTCCGGAGTTCGAGCGTCAACACCCGAACGCTCTCGAAGAAAAGTTCTCTTGGTATACTGGAACCCTGATTTGATGCACCGGCATGGGGATTCGTGTTGGGTATAATCCCGATATGACGGTCAAAGAGATCCTCGCGCAACTCGAGGCTCTGGGTGACAAGGCTCGGCGAAGGCACAACGCGAACGCCGGCGCTCCGGAGAACCAGTTCGGCGTAAAGATGGGCGACATCCGCGCGTTGGCGAAGAAGATCAAGTCCGATCACGACCTCGCGCTCAAACTCTGGGAGACGGGCAACGTCGAGGCGCAGTTTCTGGCCACGCTCATCATCAAGCCCGGATCGCTTTCCGCGGGCGAACTCGACAGGCTGACGCGCACCGTTGCCTTCTCGTACGTCGCGGACTGGCTGAACACCCATGTCGTGAAGGATCACCCTGCGAATGAAGCGCTGCGTGTGAAGTGGATGGCGGACAAGGATCGGTGGGCAGCCCGAGCCGGCTGGCAGCTCACCGCCGGCGTGGTGAGCGCGAAGGCCGAGGGGCTTGACCTGCCAGCACTGCTGGATCGGATCGAGCGTGAGATGCCCAGCGCCGCGCCGGAGGTGCAGTGGACGATGAACAACACGCTCGCGGCGATCGGCATCCACCACGCCGAACACCGGGAACGCGCGATCGCCATCGGCAGGGCGATCGGGCTGTACCGAGACTGGCCGGTCTCGAAGGGATGCACGCCGCCGTATGTGCCTGTGTGGGTCGAGGAGATGGTGAAGCGGAAGCGGTGAGGCCCCGTCTTCCAGCACGACGGTCCTGTCGGCCACGGCGTGTATCATGGCGAACGGGAACCCGAACGCCGACCGCGCAGCGCGAGAGCGCTCATGCGATCGTGAACGAGAATGATCGAGCCGATGGGAGAAGGCGGAGCACGATACGGGCGTGGAATCCAGCGTCGCCGTGGCTTGCGTCCCGGCGCGTTCGCGTTCGTGCTGGCGTTGGGGTGCTTTGCGCTTTCCTGCGGCACCGCGGTTGCGCAGCCTGCCGCCGGGGCGGAAGGTCAGGGGCCGGTCCGTGCGCCGGAGTGGGATGCCCTGTTCGTGCGCACGATCGGCTGGACCGGCGCGGACGGCGCCGCGAGCGTGGTTCTCTCTCCCGGCCGTGTGTTATGGCTCTTCGGCGACACCTGGATCGGGCCTGTACGGGACAATCGGCACACGGAAGGGTCGGTGATGGTGAACAACACGATCGCCGTTCACCAAGCCGAGCAAATGAGCGAGGCGCCGGAACGGGCTGAGTTTTTCTGGGATGAATCGGGCATCCGGCCCGCCTCGTGGGCGACGCCGGAGCAGCCTAGCGAGTGGTTCTGGCCGGCGGGCGGGGGGCTTGTCGCGCGCGATGGCGGCGAGCCGCGGCTGCTCGTGTTCATGACGAGACTCTCACGGCGCGACGAGCCGGACAGCGTCTGGAACTTCACATGTCGCGGCAGCACGCTGCTGACGATCAAGAATCCCGACGACGATCCGTCGAAGTGGCGGGTCGTTCAATCCACGCTGACGTCGATCGCGGCCGAAGCGCCGTTGGAACGCACTTGGGGAACGGCAGTGGTGCCCGATCCCGAGGATGCGGCCTCTCTGCTCGTCTTCGGGATCGATGGGACGGAGCCGCTCAACAAGCGAGCGCTGCTTGCCCGCGCGCCAGTCTCGTCGGTCGATCGGTTCGAGACGTGGAGTTTTCGTACAGCGGACGGATGGTCGGGTGTGCCGGGCGAGGCGGTCTCTGTCTCCGGGAACGTCGCGAGCGAGGTCTCGATCCACGAGATCAGCGATCGATTTTCGGGGAAGCATTTCGTCATGATCTACAGCGAGCCGCCGCTGGGCGCGGGCATCATGGCCCGCACCGCGTTGCGGCCAGAAGGGCCGTGGTCCGAACCTGTTCGGCTCTACGAGTGCCCGGAGCCGGGATTGGATCCGAGGAACCTGGTCTACAGCGCGAAAGCGCACCCGCACCTATCGCGCGAAGGTGAGTTGCTGGTTTCGTACTGCGTGAACAGCACGGACTTCCGGCACATGGCAGCGAATGCCGATCTGTACCTGCCGCGATTCGTGCGGGTGCCGCTGGCGCACCTTCCCGTTCCGTTCGGCGAGTGAGCGAGCTACGATGGTGCATGAGCACGCGCGCCTATGCCGCCCGGTCCGCCACTTCGCCGCTCGGTCCGCACACGATTGTTCGGCGTGTGCCGATGTCGAGCGACGTGGCGATCGACATCCTGTTCTGCGGCGTGTGCCATTCTGATCTTCACATTGCGCGTAACGAGTGGGGCTTTACCGTGTATCCGGTGGTGCCTGGGCACGAGATTCTCGGGCGCGTGACGGCGATCGGCGGCGCGGTGAAGAAGTTCAAGGTGGGCGACCTCGCCGCGGTGGGGTGCCTCGTGGACTCGTGCCGAACGTGCTCGAGTTGTCGGCTGGGGCTGGAGCAGTTCTGCCTGGCGGGGTCGGTGTTCACGTATAACGGGCCGGACAAGCACTCTGGCGGCGTGACCTACGGCGGGTACTCGGAGTCGATCGTCGTGGACGAGGCGTTCACGCTGAAAGTTCCGGGGAACCTCGAGCCTGCGTCGGCCGCGCCGCTGCTGTGCGCCGGGATCACGACCTACTCGCCGCTGCGTCGTTGGAACGCGACGAAGGGGCGGAAAGTGGGCATCGTCGGTCTCGGTGGCCTCGGACACATGGGCGTGAAGTTCGCGCGCGCGTTCGGGGCGCACACAGTGCTGTTCACGACTTCTCCCGGCAAGGCGGAGGACGGGCGGCGCCTTGGGGCTGATGAGGTCGTCATCTCGAAGGACAAGGACGCCATGGCGAAGCACGCCGGCTCCTTCGACATGATCCTCGACACGGTGTCGGCAGATCACGACATCAACGCCTACCTGTCGCTGCTGAAACTGGATGGGACGCTGGTGTTGGTGGGGGTGCCGGCGCAGCCGCTCGCGTTGTCGGCGATGGGGCTGCTCATGCCTCGGCGCCAGATCGCCGGCTCGCTGATCGGCGGGATCGCGGAGACGCAGGAGATGCTGGATTTCTGCGGTCGCCACGGCGTGGCGTGCGACGTCGAGATCATCCCGATCCAGCGGATCAACGAGGCGTACGAGCGGATGCTCCGCGGCGACGTGAAGTACCGCTTCGTGATCGACATGGCGTCGCTGAAACAGTGAACACCCCAGGGGCGCGCGGAACCGGGGACGCGTCGGGCGTCCCCGGTTGGTCGCGCCTTGCGGCCCCTCGCTGGCGGATCAGCCCTTGAGCGCGCTGAGCGGAGCGCCGAAGTTGATGTGGAAGGGCGCGCCGTCCACGACCAGCGCGGGGACGGACTTGACGCCCGCTTTCTCGGCCTCGGCGATCCGATTCTTCTGCTGCCCGAGGTGGACGATCTCGACCTTGAAGCGTCCCCGGTCGAGCGACTCGGCGATGGTGCGCTCGGCCTGAACGCAAACCGGGCAACCGGCGTGGTAGAACGTTGCGGTTTTCATGGTGTTCTCCTGTCTCTCACACGTCACGATTCGGGCAGGACCGGGAGCGGACCGTCCGCACCGAGAGGCCTGCCTCGGATAAACAGCTGCCAGAGCCGGTGGCGATCGGCTACGCCGGCGGCCGAGTGGTCGCGGCAGTCGAGCCGCAGGTCAGCATCGCCGATGGGGGTATTGACGAACGCGCAATGATGGGGTCGCTCGCGATCAGCGTGAGCGTTGGGACGGAAGTACGTGCATGACGGGCACATGCGCGACAGGGGGATCAGTCCGTCCTCCTGAAGCGAGCGGATCATCTTCACGAGACCACGCACGAACACGGCACGCTCGTCGGCGTCGAGCGAGTCGATAGCCCGCAGCAGGAAGTCGGGCCACTGGGTGGCCTGTTTGGCTGCCCGTCGGCCCGAGGCGGTGAGTCGCACGAGCACCACCCGGCCGTCCTCCTTCGATCTCGATCGCGTGACGAAGCCCTTGCGTTCCAAGGCGGCTACGGCGTCGCTGACGGTTGGTTGCGATACCGCCAGTTCAGCGGCGAGGGTGGAGATCGGCGTGTCGTTGTGCCGACGGGCTTCGAGCAGGGCGAGTACTTGGGACTGGGTTGGGGTGAGTCCGCTCCGGCCCGCCTCGGCCCAGGCGTGGTGGCGAAGCACGAGGCCGATCTTGACAAGCCCGGCGGTGAGGTGATGTTCCTGGTTCCCGAGCACGGTTCGGCCTCAATAGGTAGGAGTCCTATACAATATCCGTCGGCTTCCACGAGTCAAGCATCCGTGGGGCGGCTCTGCAGCCGTGTGCGGGGCGGAGCGATCGTTCCTGCCGACCCGTGGGGTTCGGGCACCCCTAGGCTGTTGTGATGGAGCCGACGCGAAAGGCTGTGCCGACGCCTCCGTTGCGCAGACATGCAGCGTTGCAACCGCTGTCGCGTGAGCACATGAGCGGGTTGATTCAGGCCCGGAGCCTGCTCCGAGCGTCCCGCGATGGCCCGGGAGCCGGAGCCAGAGCGGTGGAAGCGTTCATGCGTGTCTGGCGTGCCGAGGTCAGCGAGCACTTCGATGACGAGGAGCGGCTTCTCATCCCGCTCATCTCGGATGCCGCGTCACGAGATCGACTGCTGCGCGAGCACGCGGAGATTCGCGCGGTGGTCGAGGAGTGCGGAAACGATCCCGTGGGCGCGGGAAGGCAGCCTGCGCTGCTGGCTAGGCTCGGATCACTCCTGCACGATCACATCCGCTGGGAAGAGCGCGTGCTGTTCGAGGCGATCCAGCGCGATCATCCCCAGGCGCTGACATCCCTGCTTGGGGAGGCGGTCGAGATCGAGCGTGTGCGTCCCGGGGCGCGTCGCCGTCGCGCGATTGACGACGGGGGAGGGTCGGGAGTGGAGGGTCGAACGCCATGAGCGAAGGGCGTGTGCGTGAGGCCCCGTCGGACCGGTTTGACGCGCCGTTCCTTGAGTTTGACCTCAGGGCTGAGATCGCCGCATTGCGCGCCGAATCCGCGCCGGCACGGCATGGTCATCGTCAGAAGACGCTCTACAAGAGCGGCAGGCGGACGATCGCGCTCTTCGTGATGAAGGAGGGCTCGGCGTTGCCTGAGCACGCCGCTGACGGCACGGTCAGCATCCAGGCGATCGAGGGCACGATCCGCGTCGGGATGGAGTTGGGGAGCCGTCTTCTGAGCGCTGGTCGTTTGATGGTTCTCAGGCCCGGTCTGCGACACAGCGTGGTGGCCGAGACTGACGCGGCCTTCCTGCTGCAGGTCTCGCTCGGCATGTGATTCTTGCGGTGTGGTCAGGCGTCCGGGCGCCGGGGTGTGCCTTGCCATCGCAGGCGGAGGGAGTTTGCGATGACGGAGACGGAACTGAAGCTCATCGCGGCGGCGGCGATCATGGGACTGAGGAGGACGCCGAAGACGGGGTAGAAAACGCCTGCGGCGATCGGAACGCCCGCGGCGTTGTAGACGAAGGCGAAGAAGAGGTTCTGGCGGATATTTCGCATGGCGGCGCGGCTGAGGTCGAGCGCGCGGACGAGGCCGTTCAGGTCGCCGCCGACGAGCGTGATGCCTGCGCTCTCGATGGCGACTCCCGCGCCCGTTCCCATCGCGACGCCGACGTCGGCCTGGGCGAGGGCGGGCGCGTCGTTGACGCCGTCACCCGCCATGGCGACGCGGCGGCCCTCGGACTGGAGCCTGCGGAGAATGTCGGCCTTCTGGTCCGGGAGCGCCTCGGCCTCGACGCGGTCGATGCCGAGCGAGGCGGCGATGGCCTCGGCGGTCGTGCGGTTGTCTCCCGTCAGCATGACGACGGTCAGGCCGCGGGCGTGCAGGGCGTCGATCGCGTTGCGAGTGGTCGCCTTGATCGGGTCCGTGACGACGAGCAGCGCGACGAGCCGACGGTCGATCGCCGCGAACGTGGCCGTGGCGCCTTCGCGTCGGGCGCGGTCCGCGGCCTGAACCAGTGAGCCGGTGTCAACCCCCTCGTCTTGCATCAGCGCGGGCGAACCGATGGCGACGCGCGACCCGTCAACGGTGGAGACGATGCCCTTGCCCGTCACGCTCTCGAAATCGGACGCGCTGAGCCGGGCACCGGTCCGCTCGTCCAGCCCCGCGACGATCGCCTCGGCCAATGGATGCTCGCTGCCTCGCTCGGCGGCGGCGAGGAGGGCATGGGTGCGTTCGGGGTCGTGGCCCGGGATGAGTTCGACCGAGACAAGCCGCGGTCTGCCCTCGGTGAGTGTGCCGGTCTTATCGACGACGACGGTGTCAACCTTCTCCAGGGCCTGGAGGGCGGCGGCATTCTTGATGAGGACGCCCTGCCGAGCGCCGACACCCGCGGCGACCATGATGGACATGGGGGTAGCGAGGCCGAGGGCGCAGGGGCAGGCGATGATGAGCACGGACACGGCGGCAACGAGCGCATAGGTGAACGACGGCGATGGGCCAACGAGCAGCCAGACGACGAACGCGATGACGGCGATGGCAACGACAACAGGGACGAACCACGCGGCGACAGCATCGGCGACGCGCTGGATGGGAGCACGCGACCGCTGGGCCTCCGCGACCATTTGCACGATCTGGGCGAGCGTTGTCTCCGCGCCGACGCGGGCGACGCGCATCACGAACGAGCCTGTGCGGTTGAGCGTGCCGCCTGTGACCTCGTCTCCCTCGGACTTTTCGACGGGGATCGGCTCGCCGGTGAGCATGGATTCATCGACCGTGCTTCGGCCTTCGAGCACGACGCCGTCGATCGGCACGCGGTCGCCCGGTCGGACACGGACGCGGTCGCCGGGCACGAGGTGCTCGACCGGGATTTCGTTCTCGGAGCCGTCGTCGGCGAGGCGCCGGGCCGTTTCGGGGGCGAGCTGCAGCAGTTCGCGGATCGCGCCGCCGGTCCGGCGTCGGGCGCGGAGTTCCATCACCTGACCGAGGAGGACGAGCGAGACGATGACCGCGGCGGCCTCGAAGTAGGCGCCGACGCGGCCGGAATCGGACCGGAAGGAAGGAGGGAACAACCCGGGCGCGATCGTGGCGACGACGCTGTATGCGAACGCGATCGAGACGCCGATCGAGATGAGTGTCCACATGTTGGGGCTTGCCGCGACGATCGAGCGGACGCCCCGGACATAGAATGGCCACGCGCACCAGAGCGCGACCGGGAAGGTGAGCAGGAGTTCCGCCCATTGAGCCGCGGCAGGCCCGATCGCGGAATGGAAGCGACTCCCGAGAAGCATGTGTCCCATTGCGAGGAGCACGACCGGCGCAGTGAGAACGGTTGCGATCCAGAAACGCCGCGTCATGTCGCGCAGTTCGCTGTCGTCCGGTTCGGCGGCGGCGTCGAGCGGTTCGAGGGCCATGCCGCACTTGGGGCAGTCGCCGGGGCCGATCTGGCGCACCTCCGGGTGCATGGGACAGGTGTAGATGGCGTCGGGACGTGCGGCGTCGGGGGGGGTGGGGCGTGCGCTGTGGTGTGAGCAGCACGAGGCGGCGCTGTCCGCGGGGCCGTTCGCGTAGCGGGCGGGGTCGGCGCGGAACTTCGCGGCACAGTGCGTGCTGCAGAAGAGGATGATCGTGCCGTCGTGCGTGATGGAGGCTGCCTCACGGCCGGGCGTGACTTTCATGCCGCAGACCGGGTCGATGTGAGGCTCCGGGTCTGTGAGCACGTTGAGTTGCACGTGTGGTCGTTCCCTCGCCGCGTTGCCGACCCAAGGGTAGGGCGGATTCCGAGGCGTTCGCGGGGTGTCGAGCGTGGAGCGGGGCGAGACCGGCATCCGCCGCTGCGGTCGGCGGTACGGTTGGAGCGGCTCAGCTGCTTTCGCTACGATGCCAGGCGTGCCCGCGGTGGGGGAGTGCCGGCCCGACCGAGCCTGGTTCGACCGTGGAGCGCTGCGCGAGGAGGTTGCCGTGTCGATACGAACAGTCATCGTGGTCTGGCTCGTCTCGTGCCTGGCGGCCATCACGGGCGCGGCAGCGCAGCCCGGGGCGAAGACGATCGCTCTTCCCATGCGGACGGACGGGCCGAAGAGTCTTGATCCGGCGGTGGGTTCGACGACCTACGACAACATGGCGACGGTGCAGTTCTACGAGACGCTGCTGCAGGTCTGCTACTACGACGAATCGCGGTTCGAACCGCTGCTGCTCGCGGAGATGCCCGAGCGGCTCGACGACGGGCGGCGGTATCGCTTCCGTCTGAAGGAGGGCGTGCGGTTTCACGACGACCCCTGCTTCCCCGGCGGTCGGGGACGAACCGTGAGGGCCGATGACGTCTTCTACTCGTGGAAGCGGCTGGCGGACAAGCGCAACGGCCTGAAGAACTGGTGGTTGCTCGAGGACACCATCGTCGGCCTGGACGCTTTCAAGGAGGCGCAGAACGCCGCGCTCGACGCGGGTGGGTCATTCGATTACGACGCGCCGGTCGAGGGTTTCGTGAAACGGTCTGACCTCGAGTTCGAGGTCGTGCTGACGAAGCCGGTCTTCCGGTTTTTGTGGGTGCTGACGATGTTCCAGTCGAGCATCGTGCCGCGCGAGGCGGTCGAGCGGTACGGGCAGGACTTCGCGTCTCGGCCGGTGGGGACGGGGCCGTTTGTGCTGCGGGAGTGGGTTCCGAAGCAGAGGCTGATCGCAGAGCGCAACCCGAACTACCACGAGTGCTTCTATCCCGCGGCGTCGCTCTGGTCGGCCGAGGATCGCGCGGCGGGGCTGGCCGCGGCTGCGGGGCGACGGCTGCCGATCGCGGATCGGATTGAGTTCACGATGTACGTGCCGGACCAGCCTGTCTGGCTGGAGTTTCAGCAGGGGACGCTGGGCTACATCGAGTTGCCGTTCGACTATTTCAGCCAGGCGTTCAACCCGCGCACGAAGCGGATGAACGCGGATTTGCGGCGCCGCGGCGTCGGGTACCGGGCCGTGCCGCAGCTGGACATGATCTTCCGGGCGTTCAACATGGACGACCCCGTCGTCGGTGGATACACCGAGGACAGGAAGAAGCTCCGCAAGGCGATCTCGCTGGCGATGGACCTGCAGGAGTTCAATGACGCGTTCTACTCCGGGTTGTGCGTGGTTTACGACGGACCGATCCCGCCGGGGCTGGACGGGCACCCCGAGGGTGGGCGCGTTCCGGGCGCGCCGCGCGGCCCGGACCCGGAGTTGGCGCGGCGGTATCTGGCCGAAGCGGGCTACCCGGACGGGCGCGGCCTGCCGACGATCCGCTTCTACACCAGCCAGGGCGGCAACAACGCGGACCAGGTCGAGATGCTCCGGCGCCAGTTGGGTCGCATCGGGGTGCGGATCGACGTGCAACTCGTGGACTTCTCGACCTTGATCGAGCTTGTCAACAGGCGATCCGCGCCGATGTTCAGCTTCGCTTGGCTGACGGACTACCCGGACGGGGAGAATAACCTCGCGCTCTTCTACGGCCCGAACGAGTCGCCCGGCTCGAACCACTGGAACTACAAGAACCCGGCGTTCGACGCCCTGTACGAGCAGGCCGTCGTGATGGGGCCAGGCCCGGAGCGGACCGCGCTCTACGAGCGGATGCGGGACATCGTGATCGACGATTGCCCGATGATCGGTTCGCTGGCGCGGACGCGCTACTACCTGACGCAGCCGTGGCTGAAGAACGCGAGACCCACCGAGCGGTTCTGGAGCTGGTTCAAGTACCTGGACGTGGACGAGTCGAAGCGCTGAGCGTGGCCGCCGCCCCGCAGGAGTGAGCCGCCGCCATGTGGTCGTACGTCGTCCGTCGCGTTCTGTACAACGTGCCCATCTTTCTCGTGATCGTGCTGATCCTGATGGGGCTGCTACGGATCAACGATCCTGTCGCGGCCCGGCTGGGAAAGGTGGCGAGCGCGGAGGCCATCGCCGCCGAGCGCGAGCGGATGGGGCTGAACCGCCCGTTCCTCGAGCAGTACGCCGAGTTCCTGTGGGATTTCGCACGGATGGACTTCTCGGAGCGGAGCTGGGACCAGGCGCAGACGGTGGGGCAGGTGATCTTCCCGTCGATCGTGCCGAGCCTGTCGATCACGGTGCCCGCGCTGGCGTTGTCGGCGTGCGTGTCGATCGTGATCGGTCTGATCGCTGCTGCGAATCGCGGCAGGATGATCGACCGAGCGCTGATGCTCGGCGCGGTGCTGGGGATGTGCGTGAGTTACCTCGTGTACATCATCCTGGGGCAGAAGTTCGGGGCGTTCTGGCTGAGCGAGCGGCTGGGCACGCGCATCTTTGCCGTGCAGGGCTACGAGGACTGGACGACCTGGTCGCAGCCGCTGAACGCGGCCCGCACGTGGGCGCACTACTGCCTGCTCCCGGTCCTCATCAGCGTCGTTGTGACGATGGGCTACGACACGCGGTTCTACCGGTCGGTCATCGTCGAGCAGGCGACGTCCGACTACGTGCGGACGGCCCGCGCCAAGGGGTGCGGCGAGCGGCGGGTGATGTTCAAGCACCTCCTGCGCAACGCGATGATTCCCATCATCACACGCATCATGATCACACTCCCGTTCGTGGTCGTGGGGTCGCTGCTGCTGGAGATATTCTTTGGCATCCCCGGCATGGGGCGCACCCTCTACAACTCGATCATCAACAAGGACTTCCCGGTGACGCAGGCCATCGTTGCGCTGCTCGCGGCCATCTTCATCGCCTCGAACATCCTGACCGACGTGCTCTATGCGGTCGTTGACCCGAGAGTGAGGCTGTCGTGAGCGGCGCGAGGAACCAGAGCGGCCAGCCGACCGACCTGCTCGCGGCACGCGCGGTTCAGAGGCCGAGCGGGTTCTTCGAGCAGCCGGGCGTGCGAAAGTTCGTCCGCAACCGGCCCGCGGTCGGCGCGTTGGCGGTGATCGCCGTCTTCCTGCTGCTCGCGCTGCTGATCAGCATGCCGGGCGTGAGTCTCGTGCCTCTGGAGCGTGCGACGGAGCGCGTTGGGCCGGACGCCGTCCCCGGGTTCTTCGTACGTGGTTCGGGCGAGAAGCGGGCGGCGTTCGCGGCGTTCTGGGTGCGGGAACTGGACAAGGCGTTGCGGGCGAGTGATCCAGAGCGTGCCGTGGCCGCGCTCGCGTTCGCTGAGCGCCGCATCGCGCCGCTTGAGCCGGACGCGCTGAGGGAGCGGCTCGCGGAGGCGCAGGCGTTGCTCGACGATCTCGACGAAGCAATGGGCGACGCCGAGGACGCCCGGTTCGACCTCGATGACCTCGGCGAGGAACTCGGGAACGAGGCCGAGCCTTCGGACGAACTCCGGGAGCGGGAACGCGAACTGCGCGAGGAGCTGGCCAGGCTGGAGGGCGTCGTGCGCGAACGGCTCGCCGCGCTCGAAGACACAATCGAGGCGCTGTATCCGACGCCTCGCGGGGGCGAGGGGGCCGTATACCGCCTGCGCCTGCTGGCCGGGACGGACGGCCAGGGGCGCTCGCTGCTGCTGCGGGCGGTGTACTCGATCAAGGTCGCTGTGCAGATCGGGGTGGTGACGGCACTGCTCTCGGTGATGGTGGGGACGCTCCTCGGGGCTGCGGCGGGGTACATCGGCGGGCCGGTGGACCACGCCGTCGTCTGGCTCTACTCGACGATCTCCTCGATCCCATACATCGTGTGGCTCGTGGTCGTCGCGTTCGTGGTGCGCGAGGTCGATTGGACGGTCCCGATCCTCGACAAGCAGTTGAACCAGACACTCTTCCCGGTCTATGCGGCGTTCGTGATGAACTTCTGGGTCGGGCCGTGCCGCGTCATCCGTGGCGAGGCCCTGAAGATTCGCGGGCTGGACTACGTGCAGGCGGCGACAGCGGTCGGATGCGGGCGGTGGCGCGTGCTGACACGGCACGTGCTTCCGAACACGACGTACCTGGTCTTCATCAACTTCTCGCTCCTCTTCGTCGGAGCGATCAAGGGCGAGGTGATCCTGAGTTTCCTCGGCCTGGGCGTGCAGGGCCAGCCATCGTGGGGGATCATGATCCGCGACTCGCAGCCGGAGGTCGTCGTGGGCTTCTTCTGGCAGCTGGGGATCGCCACGGCGTTCATGTTCGTGCTGGTGCTGGCGTTCAACATCGTGAGCGATGCGCTGCAGGATGCGTTCGATCCCAAGCACGTCGCGGGTGATTCATGAATCACAATGCGACGGGGCCTGCAAGGCTCCCCTAGACGCGCAAAACCCCGTACGACTGCACCCGGCTGCGGAAGGTTCCCTCCACCGAAGCGCCCTTCGCTTCGTGCATCGGCGAGGTACCGTCAGGTGCTCCCGAAACGACAACGCGGAGCCGGTGCAGCTCCGCGTGCGTCGAGTTGACCCATAAAAAAACCCGGCTATCGGTCTTTCGCCCGCAGCCGAGTCATAGGAGGAGAGAGAGACAAGACACTGACAAGATGCCACGGCTTTCGGACGATGCCACCTCACGGACAAAAAAATCGTCACGATCTGTGCGATCGGTGTCCAATGCCTTGTCGCCGCATGCCTTGGGACACGGCACTGGATGCAGGGTCAGGGCTGATTGGCTCCAGAAGTATCCGAACACAACCAGAACATTCGGCGGGTGCAGCACCGAATTGGTCGTGAATGTCGTCCTACGACCCCGGGCAGGTGGCCAGCGGAGAGCAGCGGTGACCGAGCCTGTTCAGTCGGTTCGACACAGGGGCGCGAAATCGCTCCCCATCCGATCAGACGGCTTTGGAGGGTGAAATGTCGCGAGTACGCTGGGGCGAGTCCGGCCCTGTTCCGGGGCGGCCAGGAGGCTTCGTCATGGCGTTTCGTGCTCTGATCCCAGCGGCGGCGCTCGGCATCGCGGGATCGCTCGCCCCGGCGTTGGGCGGCGACACCGTGGTCGTGTACGTCTACAACTTCGAGTTCAGCATCAACCCGCCCGGCGAGCCCGTGGAGGACGCCGTGATCAGGCAGGGCGACACGATCGAGTGGCAGTGGGTGCACCCGTTCCACAACGTGGTGGCGTCGTCGGGCCAGGCGGAGTTCTTTCAGTCGCCGATCAACAACGCGGGGGCGAAGTTCTCGCACACGTTCACGAACGTCGGCACCTACGGGTACTACTGCTCCGTCCACGGGTTTGACGACGGGGCGGGCGGGTTCTTCGGCATGGGCGGGTACGTCACGGTCCTGTGCCTGGCGGACTTCAACGGCGACACCACGGTAAACACGCTCGACTTCCTCGCGTTCCTGAACGCCTACACCTCGGGCGATCCGCGGGCGGACTTCAACGGCGACACGGTGATCAACACGCTCGACGTGCTCGCGTTCCTGAACGCGTTCACCTCGCCCTGCCCCTGATCGTTCCACGTGCCACGCGCATGTACGCCCGGGATGAGGTCCGCGCGGGCGGACCGAGCCCCGGGGTACGTGCCCGATCCGTCAGGCGGACTCGCCTACCGCCCAGCGTGCGAAGGCGATGATCTTCACGCGCGGCCCGATGACGTCCTTGACTGCCTTGGCCGGATCCTTGATGAACGGCTGTTCGAGAAGGGCGATCTCGGCGAAGAACTTCTTCATGCCGCCCTCGACCATCTTCTCGGCGATCTCGCGCGGCTTGCCGGACTCCATCGCCTGCTCGACGCGGAACTTGCGCTCCTTCTCGACCACGTCGGCGGGGATGTCGTCGGCTGTGACGCCCTTGGGCACGGGGAAGGCCGCGGTGACGTGCATAGAGACTTCCTTGAGCAGGTCGTCTGTGGCGTCGCCCTCGGCGTGGACGAGGACGCCGGTCTTGCCGTCGAAGTGGACATAACTGCCGAACTTCTGCCCCGGCCGGGCGTCCATGCGATGGATGCGGGCGATGGAGCAGTTCTCGCCCGTGGTGATCCGGATGTCGTCGATGATGGCGGTCATCTCCGGGGTCGGCGCGACGTCACCCGCGGGGCAGGCGAGAGAGAGGTCGGCGATCCTCTGCGCGCCCGCCTGGAACTTCTCGTTCTTGGCCGTGAAGTCGGTCTCGGCCCGCAGTTCGACGATCGCCGCTTTGCCGCCTTGTATCGCTATGGCGATGCACCCCTCGCCCGCCGCCCGGTCGGAGCGTTTCTCCATCTTGCCCTTGAGTTTCTTGCGGAGCAGGTCCTCGGCCGCGTCCACGTCGCCGTTCGCTTCGGCGAGCGCGGCCTTGCAGTCCATCATCGGCAGCCCGGTGCGGTTCCGCAGGGCCATCACGTCCTTCGCGCTGAACTCCGCCATGGTTCGATCTCCGGTGGGGCTTCGCCCCCGACGCGGCGTGCCGCGTGGTCAATCCTGGTTGGTTGCGATGTGAACTCGTCGCCCGTGCGGACGGGCGCGATCGTCATTCGACCTTGCTGGCGACGGACTCGGCTGCCGGCGTGTTCTGTGGCCGCTCGCCGGCGTCGTCGCGCGACTCGCCCGACGAATCGGCCCGGAACTGGGCGCGTCGGGAACGCCTGCGGGGCTCCTCGGCCGTTACTTCGCCTTCGGTCCCGGAGGCGGCTTGAGCCTCCCGCCTGCCCTGTCGGCCCTCAGCGATGGCGAGGCACAACTCGCGGACGATGACGTCGATCGAACGCATGCTGTCGTCGTTGCCCGGGATGGGGATGTCCACGAGATCGGGGTCGCCGTCGGTGTCGATGAGAGCGATGGTCGGGATGCCGAGCTTGCGGGCTTCCTTCAGGGCGGTCGTTTCGTGGCGGACGTCGATCACGACGAGCGCGCCGGGGAGCTTGTCCATGTTGCGGATACCGCTGAGGTTGCGGCTGATCTTCTGCTTCTCGCGTCGGAGTTGGCTCTCCATTTTCTTGGAGTAGGAGGCGAAGCCGCCGCCCTGCTCGATGGCCTCGAGTTCCTCGAGGCGTTTGAGCCGCTGGCGGATGGTGCGGAAGTTCGTGAGCGTTCCGCCCAGCCAGCGCTCGGTGACGTAGTGCATCTTGGCGTCGCCGACGCGCTGTTCGAGCACGTCCCTGGCCTGGCGCTTGGTGCCGACGAAGCAGACGTCCTTGCCGTCGGCGACGGTGCGGGCGAGGAATCGCTTGGCGAGGAGGAGGCCCTTGACGGTCTCCTTGATGTCGATGATGTGGATGCCGTTGCGCTTGCCGTAGATGTAGGCCCCCATCTTGGGGTTCCACGCGCCGGAGCGCTGGCCGAAGTGAATCCCGGCTTCGATGAGGTCCTGGACGAGTGTGCTGGACATGGGAGGTTCCGTTCGCTGCAGCGACACCGGCGGACGACGAACCGGCCTCCGGGCGGCGCGGCGTGCGCGACGAACCGGAGCGTTGCCCGCGCAGAGGGCGCTTGGGCGCGGCCGCCCCACCGGCGGCCGCAGGATCGGCGAGAGGGACGCGGGTCGCCCCACAGCGGGGAGAACCGGCCCCGGCCGGCGGTCGCGGCCGAGGAACAGGACTATAGAACCCGGCCGCCCCCGGACAAGCACGCGTCCCGCGGTCCCGACCGGGTCTGCCCCGGCGAGTTATTGGGCGACGCGTGCAGCCGGTCACACATGGTCGGTACTCGGTCTCAACGCTCCCTCCCGTCTGGCCGAAGCAGAGTCCCAGGGACCGCGCCGACCCGTCGTCCCAAGGGGTGCCGGAGCGATGAAGAGCAAGAAAGGCCTGATCGTCCGCGACGCGGCCAGGTATGACATCGCCCTCCGTGCGAGGTTCCGGGTCGGGCCGGGGCACGCCGGCGTTGTCCGGTTCTCCCAAGCGGCGGGCGCCAAAGACGGGTGGATCGACGCGGACGTGGTGGACCTGAGTTCGCACGGCGTGGGCCTGGTCAGCGACGTGTTCGTGCCGAGGGGGTGCGGCCTGGAGCTGCGGGTGTTCGGGCACGACAGCGGCGAGTTGCTCTTCACGATCCCCTGCGTCGTCAGGCGGGTGGTGATGACGGATCGACGGCCCGCATACCTGGTCGGTGTGGCGTTCGAGACCACCGACGGGTCGGCGCTTCGCCAGATTCACGCGCTCATCGAACGGCTTGAGGGCGCCGCGGCCTGACGCGGGGAGGACGACGTGGTACTCGATTCGAGTCATTTCCTCGTGCAGTCGCTCATCGAGGACGGCCTGATCTCGGAAGGGGACGCGCATCATGCCCGCGAGCACGCGGGCGAGCATGCGTGCGCCCTGCCCGATGCGCTCGTCGCCGTCGGTGCGATCACGCACCGCCAGCTGGCGATCTCGCGCGCGAAACTCTGTGAGTACCCGTTCGTCGATCTCGTCGCGTATGACGTGGACATCAACAACGCGAACCTCATCCCCCGCGCGATGTCCGAGCGTCTCTCAGCGTTCGTGCTCTTCAGGATCGGCGACGTTTCGACGGTCGCCATGCTCGACCCCCTGAACCTGCAGTCGATCGACCAGGTCCGGCAGGTGCTGCGCACCGACGTGGACCCTGTCCTCTGCGACGCGGAACAGCTGCGAGCGCTGATCGCGCGGGCGTACAGCCTGGTGCAGACCGATTCCGGCGCTCCGGAGCCGACGCACGCCCGGGCCGAGGCTTCGCTGACGACGGGCGACGAACCGATCGTCGCGGCGGTGAACCAGGTGATCGTGGCAGCGATCGACGCGGGCGCGTCCGACATTCACCTGAACCCCGAGGAGAACACGCTGAACCTCCGGTACAGGCTCGACGGCGTGCTCGTGCCGCAGCAGGGGCCGCCGCGCTCCGCGCACGAGGGCATGGTCCAACGACTGAAGGTCATGGCGAAACTGGACCTGACGCAGACGCGCCGCCCGCAGGACGGCAAGTTCCGCTTCGTGCACCGCAACCAGAACATCGATGTCCGGCTGAGCCTGGTGCCGACGATTCACGGCGAGAACGTCGTGATGCGGCTCCTGCGACCCGCGACGGCGATCGGCGACGTGAAAGACCTCGGCATGCCGCGTGACGCGACGGCGTGGTTCGAGCAGATGATCGCGCACCCGCACGGGATGATCCTTGTGACGGGTCCGACCGGTTCGGGCAAGACGACGACGTTGTACACCGCGCTGTCGAAACTCAACTCGCCCGAACGCAACATCATGACGATCGAGGACCCGGTCGAGATTCGCCTCCCGCTGGTCCGCCAGGTGCAGGTGAACGCCGAGATCGGGCTGACTTTCGCCAGCGCGCTCCGGTCGTTCCTTCGGCAGGATCCGGACGTGATCCTCGTGGGCGAGATTCGCGACGAGGAGACGGCCCGCATCGCCACGCAGGCAGCGCTGACCGGGCACCTGGTCTTCTCGACGCTGCATACGAACGACGCGGTCGGGGCGGTGTCGCGCCTCCGCGACCTCTCGGTGCCGGCGTTCGCGATCAACAACGCGCTGCTGTGCGCGATCGCGCAGCGGCTCGTGCGTCGGGTGTGCGAGGGCTGCGTCCAGCCGCACGATGCCGACGCGACGCTGCTCCGTGAGATGGGGATTCGACCCGACATGGGCGCGAAGTTCGTGCGTGGCAGCGGGTGCCCGCGGTGCCTGAACACGGGGTACCGCGGTCGAGTGGGCGTGTACGAGATGCTCCGGGTGACGACGCGCGTCCGCGACCTCATCGACGCGAACGCGTCGGTGAGCGACATCCGGCGCACCGCGACGGACGAAGGGATGCGCCTCATGTGGCACGACGGGCTGGAGAAGGCGTCGCTCGGGCTGACCACGCTCGACGAACTCGCGAAGCTTCGCGGCGTGCAGGAGACGGAGGAGCGCGAGCTGAGGCTTTCCGCATGAGCGAGAACGTCTATCGATATACGGCAGTGGACGGGTCCGGCTCGCGTCGCCGCGGCGTGATCCGTGCGACGGGCGAGCAGGACGCCTACCGTCGGCTCGCCTCGATGGGTCTCACGCCGTTCAGCGTGCGCCCCGCGCGTGAGCGGACCTCGCTGCTCCGGTATCGGGGCGCGACGCTGACGGACATCGCCGCGCTCACACGGGAACTGAGCGTTCTGGTTGAGGCGAAGATTCCGATCGAGGACGGGCTGAGCAGCATTGCCGAGAGCGAGAAGCGTCCGGCCCAGCGCGAGATGATCCGGGACGTGGCCGTTCGAATTCAGGCGGGAGCGTCCATCAGCGAGGCGATCGACCAGCACCGGCAGACGTTCGGCGAGGTGTACGTCGAGACCATGAGAGCGGCGGAGAGATCGGGGAGTCTCGCCTCGGTCACCTCGCATCTCGCGGACATGCTCGAGCGTCAGGTCGAACTCCGCCAGCAGTTGAAGCGCGCCCTCGCCTACCCCGTCATCGTCGTGGGCGTCGTGGCGCTGGCCGTCAGCGTCATCATCGTGTTCGTCGTTCCGCGTTTCGCCGAGACGTTCGCCTCGTCGGACGTCAAGCTGCCATTGACGACTCGGGCCATCCAGGCGATCGCGGCGTCTGTGCGGGCACACTGGTGGGCGTACCTCGGCACAATCGTCGGCGTGGCGCTCGCGTGCGCGGCGGCGTGGCGAACCGATGGCGGCCGGGCGTTCTTCGAGCGAGCTTTCCGCTTCGTTCCTTTCGTCGAGAAGGTGCTCGTTGCCGTCACGACCGCCCGCTTTGCCCGTGTTTTCGGCATCGCGCTCGGCTCCGGCCTGGGCGTCACCGAGGCGATGGAGATGGGAGGTCGCGCGACCGGCAGGCCGCTGTTCGCGCTGGAGTGCAACCAGATCGCTGAGCGTCTTCGGGGGGGGGCCTCGCTGAAGGAATCGATCGAGGTCGCCACCTACCTGCCCAGTTTCGCACGACGCATGATCAGCGCGGGCAAGGACTCGGCGGAACTCTCTCGTTCGTGCGGGGTCGTCGCCAAGCACTACGAGCGTGAGGCCGAGCATCTCACGAAGGGCGTGAGCCAGGTCATCGAGCCGCTGCTGACGGTCGCCCTCGCCGTGATTGTGCTCGTGATCGCACTCTCCGTCTTCCTGCCGATGTGGCAGATGGTCAAGCTGAATCACTAGGGGGAGCCATGGTCGGCGTGATGAATCTTCGGAATCGGCGGGCGTTCTCGCTGCTCGAGATCGTGATCGTCGTGATCATCATGGGCATTCTGGCCGCGCTGGTGGTGCCGCAGTTCGCCGGGGCGACGGACGACGCGCGCACCGCCGCGCTGGAGTCGAGCGTGTCGAGTGTGCGTTCGTCGATCGCTTCGTTCCGCGCTCGCGCGATCATCGCCGGGACGGACCCCTATCCCACGCTGGAGCAGTTGACAACGGCGGGCGTCGTCGTGCAGGGGGGGGTTCCGGCGAATCCGTATTCGCGGCTCACGGCGGTGCAGGCCGTCTCGCAGCAGCAGGCCGAGGCTCGCGCTGTGGCGGACCCGGACCTCTACGGCTGGAACTACTACGTGAACAACGCCTCCGATCCCCCCGTGGCGATCTTCTACGCGAACTCCGCCGCCGCGACGACTTCGCCGGACGGGCAGGGCGGATTCCGCAACGCGAACGAACTCTGAGGGCGTCGCTGATGGGCCTGCGCGGCATGACAACCCGGGCGTTCTCGCTGCTCGAAGTGACGGTCGTGATCGTCATCGTCGGCATCCTCGCGATCGGCGTCATCCCCGCGCTCGGCTCGACCGCTGGCGCCCGCCAGGCGGCCGCTGCGCGGGAAACGCACCGCCTCCTCACCCACGTCCGCACCTTCGCCATGGCGACAGGCCAACCGAGCGGAGTCATCGCAGACGCGTCAACGGGCACGCTCACGCCCGTCTACATTCCGTCGGGCAGCCTGAGCGTCGCCCCGATGAGAGACTCGACCGGGCTTGCGGCCGAGTCGCTCGTGCTGGCCCACTCGTTTCCCGGGGTCCAGATGCTCTCGTGCGTCGGCGGCGACGGCTCCTCGGGGCTGGTCCGGCTGTGGTTTTCCCACTCCGGCACGCCGCAGGTGCGCGATGCCGCCGGCACGCTGACCGGGGTGTTCACGCAGGATGCATCGGTATCGCTGACGGGGGGCTTCACGATCAGCGTTCGCAGGGTCTCGGGGCTTGTTGAGCGATGAACCATCTCGCATCACAGCACGGCCGCGGCATCCTTCGGCGGGGCCTCTCGCTGATCGAGGTGGTGGTCGTGGTAGTGGTGCTTGGGATCGCGGTGCCGCCTTCGGTTGTCGTCGTGCAGGAGGCTGTGCTCGCCCGCGCCGACGCCGTGCAGACCACACGAGCGGCCGCGCTGGCGCAGGCTGTCGTCGAGCATGTGCTGGCGGACGTTTATTCTGATGCACCCGGCCTCGGCTACGCGGCGCTTGCGGATACGAACGCCTGGCTCAACACGCCGGATGCAGGGCTGCTGGCACGGGCAGCGGGCACCGCGTCTCTATACGAAGACCTCGGGTTCGCGTACACGATCGACGTGACGCCCCCTCACGCCGCATCGGGTGTCGCGACGGGTGATCCCGAACTCGACCTTTTCAGGACGGTAACGGTGACCGTGACGTGGCCGAGAGCAACGGGCGGAACCCAATCCCTGCCCATCTCGGTGGTGGTGACGGAACTGTGAATCAAGCGGGCATCCATCCCGGCCGGTCGCTCTGCATTACGTCGCCCGGGCGACGCGGGCTGACCCTCCTCGAGGTCACCCTGTCGATCGTCATCGTAGGGGTAATCGCAGCGATCGTGGTGCCCGTGACCGCGTCGCTCGGCGATGCATACGCCTCGGCTGCGGACACGCGCGAAGCCGCGGAGGACGCGGGCTTCGCGCTCGACCGTGTGGTCCGACTCCTGCGTGAGGTGCCGGAAGGGAGCGCGGGCGGCCAGGTCGGGATCGTGCGCGCCGACGCGGATGCTGTTGAGTTCACGGACAATCGAGGGGTCGAACTCAGTGGCTCCGATCTCGTGCTGACAGACGAGTTCGGTGTTCAGGGTGTGCTCTGCAGGCAGGTAACGGCGTTCGAGATCGGCTACCTGGCCGCCGACGGCGTTACCGATTGCTCGGCGACCCCGGAGCAGACGCGGCGGTTCACGGTCCGGCTGGTCGTGCGCGGCGTGGAACTCCGCGGAGTTGCGTTCGCACGAGTCACGATCGTCCAGCCAGGAGGTGCGTAAGGCATGAGCACGCGACCCGTCCCCGATCGGTGCGTTTCGCAACACCTCGCCCGCGGGCGTGCGGGGGTTGCGCTCGCGGTCGTGATCGTCGTTCTGGCGATGTTGAACCTTGTCGTCATGGGGTCGGCTCGCCCTGCCGGCGACGAGGCCGTTCTGGGCGCGATGCGTGCCGAGACCACGCGGGCGTTTTACGCCGCCGAGTCAGGGGCGTTCATCGCGGTCAGGGCGATCGTCGACGGGCTGGAGCCACCGGCCCTCGGGAGCGAGCAGTCCGTGGGCGCGGCGACGGTCGCGTTCGTCAGCCTTCCACCCACGGGCGAAGTTGGCGAGATTGTGGTCGAGGGTCGATCGGGCGAGGCACGGCGTCGGCTCAACCTGCTCGTCGAGTGAGGTCCGGGAACGACGAGGCTCCCGACCGGGGCACAAGTCACGCCCTTGGCGGGTCGATGATCGCTATGCGGGCGGAGCCGCAGGGGAGTGTGCGCTCGTGCTGAGATCAACGGGCCTGTGCATAGGGCTGTCGCCGACTCGCCTCGAGGTCGCGGTCGTATCGGGCCGTGCGGTCGAGCGATCCGCCTCCGTCGAGCTCGACCCTGCCGAGTGGGAGGGTTACTGGGCGGACGGCCTGATGCCGCTCGACACGGCGGTCGCCGCGTTGCTGAAGCGCGTTCGCGCGCGCCGAGGGATGCGTACGGCGCTGTACCACGACGGCCCTGACGCCACGGCGATGCTCGCCAGTTGCCCGCTGTCCGGCGACGCGGCGCTCCGAGCGGCACGGATGCAACTGGCGGAGGCTCTCCAGTATCCGGCCTCGAGCCATCCTGTTTCGTGCACGATCGTTGGCAACGACGCCTCGGGCGAGCCGCCTCGAACCCACGTGCTCGCGACCGCCGATCGTGACGATCGTGCCCAGTCGCTCTTCGGAATGCTCGTTCGGGCTGGGTGCCGTCCGGTCGTGATTGCCCCGATGGAGGCAGTTCTCATCGCATCCGCAGCGCGCGCGGCGCTCACCGACTCGTGCGGCCCGAACGACGTATTGATGCACGTCGGCGAGCGTCACACGGTTATCTCGGCGGGGAGCGGCGGCAACCTGCGATGTCTTCGCTCGTTCGATCTCGGATGCGACCTGTTGCTCGAAGCGATCGTCCGGGCGTTCCATCCGGCCGGACGCGCTGCGCCGCCGACCACCGGTGAGCGTGAACGGGCGCGCGAGTTCATGCACACGCGCGGCATCCCGGGTCCGGAGGAGGTCATCGATCACAGTTCCGGCCTGCGCGGCTCGGTCGTCCTGCCGCTGCTGCAACCCATCATCCAGCGCTACGTCGTGGAGACCCGGCAAACGATCCGCTTCGGCATGAGTCACAGCGATCTCTCGACGGTGCGGCTCGTGCTCAGCGGGCCGGGCGGGCGTATTCCCCGCTTTGCCGAGCTGTTGTCGAGCCACCTCGACGCCGACGCCGTCGTCAGCGAAGAAGCGCCGAAGTACGAAGCGGGGGCGTGCAGCGCATCCCTGCGAGCGTGCGTCGAGCGCCCGATCCCGAATCTCAACCTGCTGCCCAGAGTCGCGGAAGCAAGGCGGGTTGCGAGCGTGCTCGCGGTCGGCGTGCGCGCCGGCGGCGTGGCCGCGGGGTTGCTCCTCGCCGCCGACGGTGCGCGGATCGCGCACGAACGGGCCAAGGTCGACCGGTTGATGCACGCGAACGCTCCGATCATCGAGTCGATCGACCTTGCGGCGGAGATCGACCAGCGAGCCGACGAGCTTGCTGCCCGACTCGCCGACGCCGAGGCCTCTCTGGCGGCCACGCTCGGGGAGTACCCCGACTGGGTCGCCACGCTCCGCCAGATCGCGGCGGTTGCCAGCGACGAAGTGCGGCTGCTCGAAGTGACCGGCGACGTCGGTCGCGAAGGTCCCGCGCTCACGATTCGCGGGATCGCTCTCGCCGGCGCGGGACCGGAGGGGCAGGAGCCGTTGAGTCGCTACCTCGAGGCGCTGGCCGCCTCGCCGCTCACTCGCTCGGTGCAACTGGCCTCGACTCGGAACACGGTCATGGACAACGCTCCCGCGCGGAGTTTCGTCCTTCGCGCCCAGTTGCACGGCCTGCCGCACCCGATCGTCGTGGCCAAGGAGGGCACGCCATGAGGCACCTGATCGCCCGAAGGCTCGCCATCGAGGTCATCATGGTCGGGGCGATGATCGCGGGTGGCTGGTTCGGCCTGCTCAAGCCGCTCGAAGCCCGCCTGGCAACCGCCAAGGCACGGGAGGCAAGCCAGGAGTTGAAGATCGAGGCGGCCAGACGCGAGGATGCCAACCGCGCTTCGCCGCCCGAGACCCGACTCCGCGAACTCACCGCTCGCGCGGTCGAGATCGACCGGCAGTCGAGGGCGTCCGGTGAGCCGGCGATGCTCTACGACACGCTGACCGGGGCTGCCGCGTCGCACGGTGTCCGCATCGACCGCCTCGACCCGAAGCGACGCGCGACCACGGCGAACCGTCGTCCAGGGTCGAGGACCGAGATCGAGTCCGTCGAGTACACGATCATCGCCATCGGCGCCTTCGACGCCGTAGCACGTTTCGTTGCCCAGCTCGAGCACGAGATCGGCCTGACCCGCATCACGGCACTGCGCGTGGCGCCGAGACCAGGCGATTCCTCCCAGGAAGTGACCGCCACGATCGAAACCTCGCACTACCGGCTGGTCCGATCGCTGCTCGAGCCCGATCCCAAACCGGCCTCGCCCGCCGCCACGAAGCGAGGGACGAAATGAACCTGACCCCATCCACGATGCGTCTCGCAGCCGCCGCGCTGGCGGTCATTCCCATGCTCATGCTCATGGGCGTGCGGATGGTCGGCGTACAGTCACCACAGTCCGCATCGGCGAAGTCCACGAAGCAGAAAGCGACCGCCGCGCCGACGGCGTACGTTCGCCGATCGCTGACGGCTGAGCAGGCCGCAGCGTCCGCCTTCGCGGCGTCGCAGCCCACCGATGCGCCACTCCTTTCCCCGTTCCTGTTCGACGACCCCGGCAAGCCAGCGCCTGTCAACGAGATCGTTCTGCCTCCGGTGGCGAGCAAGCCCGAGACGGCCAGACCGCTCGCTGAGAAGCCCCCGGCCGTCGTGCTGACCGCGCTCATGCTGGGCGGCAGAGAACCGCTCGCCGTGATCAACGGCAAGCCGTATCGACTTGGAGCCGAGATCGCGCCCGGGTGGGCCTTGACTTCGATCGACCGCCAAGCGGCCTCGGTTACGGTCACGTGCGTCGTCGACCCGGAAAAGACGGTCGTCGCCCGGCTTCAGAGGCCCTGACGAGCCTCCTCCTCCGACAGCAACCCTGGCCCGCCCGGCCGACCAGCGGCGCCGCTGCTATACTGCCCCGACCGGCCGCCCAGCGCGGCGCCCGGGCGCATAGCTCAGTTGGCTAGAGCGCTTCCGTCACATGGAAGAGGTCACAGGTTCGAGTCCTGTTGCGCCCACTTTCTCACTTTCCACCGGGTCACACCCGACACCACACCCCACCAAAACCGCAGGGTTTTCGGGGTTTTGTGCTTTGGCTTCGGACGCCGTGGCATCGCTTGTGCGCGCCTGTGTTGCCGGAATTGCTGCCGCTTTTGCTGCCGCGCTTTCGACACCCGCCGCAAGGTCGAAGTGAGCATCGCGTGTTTGCAGGTAGTGCCGGGCCGCGATCAACGGGGAGTGTCCGAGCCACCCGGCCACGACGTGCGCCGGG
>JAANMW010000106.1_pt1 | contig 85817 bp, 75 predicted proteins | sample 7279671 | NCBI WGS metagenome assembly JAANMW01 (sample SAMN14094541, study PRJNA606508) | bioreactor metagenome | isolation source: A lab-scale SPAN reactor treating ammonium-rich wastewater day 247 | place: Ireland: Galway | collected 2017-09-19 | reverse complement strand
CGAAAGAAATGAGAGTGCCCCTGTTTCGTAGTTGAACAGGTGGCATCCCTTTTCCATGATCACTTCATCGCCGGGTTGCGTATGAACCTTGATGCAGATTTGATTTGCCTGTGTTCCGCTCGGCACATACAACGCCGCTTCCTTCCCGAGCAAGTCAGCTACTTTTTGCTGAAGAATGTTCACGGTCGGGTCTTCGCCAAATACATCATCGCCCACCTCCGCCTTCATCATTGCTTCCCGCATTGCAGGCGAAGGCTTCGTAACCGTATCACTGCGTAGATCGATATAGTTTACCGTCATGTCGATTTCGTTTTTCTGTTTTGGATCTTCTTTGTGAATGCATACAGAAGGAACAACAATCCGATCAAAGCTGATACCCGTGCAAGCAGATCCCCATTGAGTGTGTAGAATGTGCTTGCCATCCGGTTCGTAATTCTTAGAATTGTCCGGTTCAACGTTGCTTGAGTGAATAATTCCGTTTTGTCATAGACTCGTCCGTACGGGTCAATATAGGAAGAAAAGCCGCCGACAGCACAGCGTGCAACCCACCTGCGATTTTCGACTGCTCGAAAAATTGCATACTGGTGATGTTGGTACGCTCCAGACATCCGATCCCACCAACTATCGATTGTTATGATGGCGATAAACTCCGCACCCTTCTTCACAAACGCGGCAACGAACTCCGGGTACACAGACTCATAGCAAATGAGCGAGCAGAATTTCGTCCCGGTTTTTGCCTCTTCAAACAGAACGGTATCTCTTCCTATCTGCCATCCCCCTATACCAACTCCCCATCGCAGGAAATCAAAGAAATAGAACGCATCGGCATACGGTACGCGCTCAGCAATCGGCACCATTTTCATCTTTCCATACCATGGCACTTCTTCGAGACCTGGCTGGACAAATGCAGCAGCGTTGAACGCATCGTACCGTTCGCCAGTGGCTTGAATGCGTTTTGCGCTCGGCGGCGCCTGCGTTGTGTCGTCATAGTACAGAGCGTGCGGCAGCCCGAATAACACGGGAACACCTATTGCGTTGATTTTTTCCTTGACAAGATTGAGGGTCGAATTGTTTTGAGGCGTAAGGATGTAGTACGGCATCGCTGTCTCAGGCCACAAAACAATATCGGGAGGATTTTCAGGATGGTTCTTCACAAGCGAATCCGTCATTCCCAGATACTCGTTCAACGTCTCTAATCCGCTCCGTTCCCATTTGTCCCACGGGTCCACATTGGATTGTACCATCCCGACTGTAACGAGCATGTTCCTTGCCATTTCGCTTGTGGGGACAGATTTCTCGGTCGGTGGCGCCGCCCGGAGAACTTTCAAGCCGTACGCCATCGGAAGAAGGTACACTACGAGAAATGTCATTGCGAGTGAGATATTCCTTTTACTCCGCCACTGTGTTCCTTCAATGACAACAGAGCGGACAAAGAAATACGCGATAACATTCAATACGAGAATCCAGAATGAAAGACCGAGCACGCCAGTATACGAGACCATCTGAATGCGCGCAAGGTCATAGGATTGCGTGTTGCCCAACGTGATCCACGGGAATGACCATTCACTAAGCGTGTGGGAGTATTCGTATCCAATCCAGAGAAACGGCAACGCGGCCATGGCAACATTTTTGCCTGCCTGGTTTCTCACGAACAAAAATGCCCCCATTGGTAGAAAGTAGAACAGCGGATGAACAGTCATCGTGATTGCGCCCGCAACCATCATATACGGGTCGTTCATGTGGGCATAGCCCCCGGTCCAATTGAGCGTGATGACATGAAAGACAAGCATCGCCACATAGACGTACCCGAGGCCCGCTTTTATTTGCTGAACCTTATCAAGCGCAAGAAGCAGCGGCACAAGCCCGACACAGGCGAGAATTCCGAACGTACTCGGCGGGAATGCGAAGCCTAACAACACCCCGGAGAAAATGCTGAGGGAGATTCTTCGTATAACGACATCACTTGGTTTTGAGACGAAACTCACGGCTTGCCTCGTTCAACAGCAATGGATGGAAGAAGCTTCTCAGAAACAGCTTGCCATCCCCCCACAACGAACAATGCCACACATGTTCCTATGATAGCACCCCCAAGAACATCTGAGGGATAGTGAACGCCGACAAACACACGGGAGATGGCGACCAGTGAAGCGAAGATGTAGAGGCCGAGGCGGGCTTTCGGATAGTACCACGAGAACATTGTTGCCACACCAAAGTTATTTACTGCATGCGATGACGGAAACGACAGTCCTCCACATCCAACCAACAAATGAATCTCTTCAGCAGAGAATGTGTGGCAGGGCCGTATCCGCCCGACAAGCGGCTTGACAAATGAGCTGCTGAACTGATCGCTGATGAACAGCAACGGAACGAGTAGAAGGGCAGCAGTTCGGCCCCGCTTTCCTCCTTTGATCAGCAGCCACAGCCACACTCCTATCAATACAATTCTGATCGGTAATTGCTTGTCGTAGTCGGTTAGAAACGGCCAGAACACATCCCCGACAGAAGTCGCAAGAGTTCCATTTATGAAATGGAAGATGGCAATATCTATCGAATACAACCAGTCGATCATTGTTGTGCCTCTCCGTTATCTTTCTTGCTGTCTGATGAGAAGAACACTCTTGCCAACCACACCAAAGCAACAACGATGATTATTCCGGTCACGACCTGACTGTATGTACTCAGGTAGAACCCGATGCGCTCCCAATTCTGTCCGAGAAAGTACCCTCCTGTAACCAGTATGGCATTCCAAACCAGTGCGCTCAGAAAACAGAGGACAGTCGTCCGCACGAGTTTTAACTCTGCCATGCCGGCAAAGAATGAAACAACAGCCCGCGTCCCGGAAAGAAATCTGTTTGCCACAATAAGCCAATAGCCGTGCTTCTGAAACCATGCCTCGACTTTGTGGACTGCGCCAACGGGGATGAACTTGATTTTTCCCTGCTCAAGAATTCTGTCCCCGAACCAATCACCGATCTTATACATCGTCATGAAGCCGAGCGTGCTGCCGAGCGTGGCAATGAGCAATGTTTCAGCAAACCCTACCCGTCCGATTCCTATAAGTGAACCACCGAGCACAATCACCGTATCACTGGGAGATGGCGGAAAGATATTTTCGATATATGCGAACGCAAAGACAATTGCATAGACAAGAATCGGGTCAACCGATTGGATGTAATTGATGAGATCTTCCACGGGGGATTAGCGTTTGACGAGAGAGACAACGGCGTGGGCGGCGGCACCTTCGCCCTGACCGATAAACCCGAGACCTTCATTCGTCGTTGCCTTGACTGAAGTCCGGTCGTTTGAAATGCCGAGTGTGCTGCTGATGTTCGTTCGCATCTGCTCGACATACGGTTGGATTTTGGGTCGTTCCATCACTACAGTAATATCCAGATTGACAATTGAGTACTGGTCCCTTTCCAAAAGATCGCCGACGAACTTCAACAACTTGAGACTTGAAATGCCCTTGAACCGTGTATCCGTGTCGGGAAAATGTTTACCAATATCGCCAAGCGCAGCCGCGCCCAGCAAGGCATCCATCAATGCATGCAACACAATATCCGCATCCGAGTGTCCATCAAGTCCTTTTTCGAATGGGATATCCACTCCCCCAAGAACAAGCTTTCGTCCCGAGGCAAAGCGGTGCACGTCAAACCCAAAACCTATACGGGGATGCTTGAGTAGTTTTACGTTTGGCATGTAGTTTGAAAAAAGGGAAGAAGAAGAGGCACAAGATGGTATTCTATGAACTCAACTTGCATGAACTGGCGTACTAATCAACGAATCGTGAAACTGCTAAACTCATTCGGACTGACCTCTTTCCATTCTATTCTCACATTTGTTACGTGTGCCGAGCGCGGCCCGACCTTAATCTCCTTTATGAACTCTTCGAGAAGCGAGCGGTCAGCTTCCGCCTCAATCTCGACATTGCCGTTGTAGAGATTCCGAACCCAGCCGTTGATTCCCAAACTCTCCGCCTTGCGAAGAACAAACCACCGAAACCCGACACCTTGTACCAATCCTTCAACAACAATATGCACGCGTACAGACATCAGAAGATGTCTTCGACCTTAACCGAAAATCCCATTAGTAGCTTGGACGTGACGATACCCGTTTGCTTCTGGCGTACAATCCGTATGAACTCACCGTTGACATTCTCAAGTACCTCGATTGTCTCTTCGTCAGGATCGGCTATCCAGTATTCCTTGACTCCGCTCGATTCATACACATTCCTCTTGTGTGTAAGGTCATAATAGCCGGTTGAAGGAGAGAGTATCTCGATTATGAGGTCAGGCGCTCCCTTGATTCGACCCTCGTTGATTATGCCAAGCCGTTCCTTTGAAATGAAGACAACATCCGGTTGATACACTTCCGTATCTTTCAGGTATACATCAACGGGGGAAGGAACCACTTCTCCCAGCTTGTGTTGTTCCACAAACATGAACAGTGAGTTCGAGAGGCGCATAACGATTCTTTGATGAAAGAAATTCGGCGAGGGGTTCATAACCAGGTCTCCGGAAATCAGTTGATATGGTGCCCCCTCGGGAAGTTCGTCGTAGTCCCGATATGTTTTCTTTTCGGAAGTCTGCGTCAGCATCGTGCACTCCTTTCATCTCTCCTTGTCAAAATAAGTTGATGCGGAACGAAATGCAACCTTGCACATTCTACTGTACTGCCAACAACACAGGTTCTGATTGAACTCGCGTCGTTCCTTTCCTTCCCTTCAGTATCAACGTGTGATTTCCTTTGTTCATTGATGCGAGCGGAAGACGAAACCTGTACGGCGGCTGAAGTGTCGAAATCTCGGCGCCGTTCAGCCACAGTGAAACACTCTCTACGTCCGGTGAGACCATCGACTCGATGAGAATAGACTGGTACTCGGGCCGCAAAACCGGATCGAGTCTGAATACATCCCCGCGAGATGGCGAACTGATTGCAAGAGGAACATCGTGCCTGCCCGATCCAATACTTACACCTGACGGCGGCCTTGGCAGTCCCTCCTTCTCAGCCCAACTGTCGAAAATGGGAGGAAATATCTCGAAGACTCGTTCTTCAACAAATTCGGAAGGCGTATTCCGGGATGCGCGAAGTCCGTTGCGCCGGTCTAACGCGATTCGTTTGTGCACGCTGCACAATAGGCACGGTTCAGTGCCTGAAATGAACAACTCGTGAAACTCGCCGGGACACTCTCGCGAAACCAACATTCCGGAACGCGGGCAAATATCTGCTGTTACAATTCCCTCCGGAACTGCGAACGACGCCTGCGACGCGACAGACTGGTGTAACAGAAGCATGATATCCCGGAAAAGCGGTGCCGCACCCGTAATGCCCGACACAAGCTTCATCGGTTTCGCGTTGAAGTTACCAACCCACACTGCAACGGTGTATTGCGGTGTGTAGCCAACAGTCCAGTTGTCTTTGTAGTCTTTGGATGTCCCTGTCTTTGCCGCACACGGGAACGGCAGATTCAGGGAACTGTTTGCGCCAAATGCAGGTGCACGGGCTTGCGCGTCCGAAAGAATGTCGGTAAGAATGTATGCTACTTGCTCGGACAACACAGGGTGATGGGCTTTGACCTCATTCAATCGTTCAAGATGCCCGTCAAGACGCTTTATGCTATCGACAAAACGTACGGAGTTGAACTGGCCGCCGGTCGCCAGCATACTGTATGCACTTGCCAACTCCAGCAGACTTACTTCCCCGTTCCCCAGCGTAAGTCCCGCGCCGTAAAACGATGGCGTTTGATTCAACGAGGAGAACCCGGCAGATTGGAGTGTCTTCAACAACAACTCCGAGCCGAATCGCTCAACCGTTCTCACGGCAGGAACGTTGTACGAACATGCCAGCGCCGTTCGCAAACGGACAGGGCCGTGATATTTCTTGTCATAGTTCTCCGGAAGAAAATCCACATCGCCATCACCGTACATGCGAGGAACGTCGGCCAGTAAATCGGCAGCAGTCATTCCGTGTTCAAGCGCTACCCCGTATGTGAAGGGCTTCAGCGTCGAGCCCGGTTGTCTCAACGCAAGTGCGCCGTTCACCTGTCCACCCGCGGTTGTATCAAAGAAATCCACCGAGCCGACCAACGCCGTGAGTTGATGAGTCGTGTTGTCAATAACAACGATGGCGCCGTTCGTAATGGCGTGCTTCTTCAAGCGTGCAAGATGAGCCTGAAGGAGCAGTTCTGCGGATTTCTGAACATTCAAATCAATCGTTGTATGAATTTCCGTTATCCGGGTCTTCTCCTTGCCCGACAGCCGGTTGAGAATCATTGTCGTCAGATGTGGCGCCTTGAAGCGTGCCGAACGGGGAACGAGAACGAGCGGCTCATGCTCGGCCCGTTCACGTTCTTCTTCCGAAATGAAACCCGCGAACTTCATTCTTCCCAGAACATACAACTGGCGATGTCGAACCCGCTCGAATTTGCGATAGGGATCATTCAGTGTCGGCGAATTGGGAATCGCGACGAGGAAGGCAGCTTCAGCAAGAGAGAGTTGCTTCGCAGGTTTGCCGAAATAAACACGCGCCGCGGCGTCAATCCCTGAAGTCTGATTGCCGAAAGAGACTCTGTTCACGTACTGGACGAGAATCTCCTCTTTCGACATCATTCGTTCGAGACGTAATGCATACCACGCTTCCCGCAGCTTTTCGGCAAAGGTTCGTTTCGGACGGAACACATTGCGAATCACTTGCATGGTCAGAGTAGAGCCGCCGCTGATTACCCGGTCTGCCCGGATATTCTGCCACATTGCGCGGCTCATAGCAAGAGGATCCACTCCGGGATGTTGGTAGAAACGGGAGTCTTCGGTTGCGAGTACCGCCTCAGTAACGTGAGGAGAAATGTCGGCAAGTTCACACCAGCGGCCCTTCCCTTCATCACTCGAAAGTACTTCCCGCAACAGCGTTCCGTGTTTATCGTACATTCTCAACGATGTCACCAGTGCCGGTGAAAACAACTCCCGATCGAGAGGCACAAACAGCGAAATCGCGAATATGCCAATCGATGCAACGAAAGCAACTGCTGATATTCCCGCTAAGCGTCTCCGCACTTCATATCACTTTATTTGATTTCCACTTTGCCGCTTGCTGTATTGCCGAACACTTCAGGCTCGTACATCATTTCCGTGTACGTTGCCGGGGCGACGAACGTGCCCAAACGGGTTGCCCGGGCAAGGTACGTGTATGTATGAACCCCTGCGTCAAGCTGATCTGCAAACAACATCACCCGATCGTCGTGAAACTCATTGTAGTTGAATGATCCCCACCAACGATATCTGCTTTCTTCAGACTGAATATCGCCCAACATGCGTCCAAGCTCGCTGCTTTCCGTTTGCAACGAAGTATTCACCGCCTCGAACCCGGCAGGAAGCGGGTCTTCAACAACCACAAAGTTGCGTTGTTGCGGACTGATTACACGTAGCGTCACCTTCACGATTGAACCGGCCGCATAGGAGGAGCCGGCAAGCTTGCTTTCAGGCCGGAGAGGTTCAATGGTTTTCGTGATGGCGATGCCTTCATCGGCCGAGGTGGCGGCATTTGTCGGGAAGTAGGATATTCGCATACCGGCATACAGAATTCCCGTCCCATCTTTTCTAAGATGCAACGGAAGCTCCTTCCCTTTCTCAAACGCGTCGAGGTCGCGAACAACCCGTTCGGTTTTCACACTCCTCCCCTCAAACATCTTCGAGAGAATCTCTGTTGCTGCAACCCGGATTTCTGCCCGGAACTTCGGCTCTTCCTTCTCATATTTTCTGAAATATGTTGCCAACGCATCAACCACGTACACATTTTCCTGCGTGTTGCTCCACCTCCCCGACTTTCGCTGATCCAGCAACCATCGCACAATTTTGGCAGGCAAGTCGGCTTTGTCGGCTGTGAATGCATCGGCGGCAAGCAACGCTTGAAGCGAGATTCCCGTGGTTCGCGTGTTGGAACTCCAGCACCATTCAAGTCCTTTGACATTCGGTTCTTCAAAGTGCGCGGATGCAGGGCTGATCTTGATGTTGTTGAGAAGATTTGATGAGATCGCTTGCATCATCTTCTTGTTCTTTGTTGAAGCAGCAATTGCGTTCAACAGCATCGCCCGTGCAACCAGAGGAATTTTATCGAGATTGCGGAAATATGTTTCATAGTATGACGGCTCCGGTTTCCCGGCAATCGCAAGGGTGTGAAGAATCAGCGTTTTGGTTGCCGCCCACGTGTGCGCTGTGTACGGATACGCGGGCATTTTCTCCTGCCAACGTAGAACTTCCTGTATATATTCCAAACCACGATTGTACACTTGCTGGCTTACCGTGTAGCCGGACTTCTTCGCGACGGCAAGCACGTACATCACATACGCCGAGGCATAGGGTGCATCTCGCATCGTGCCCGGCCAATACATGAAGCCGCCATTCCAAATCTGATATCGGGCGATCTCAGGCAACGTATTGTTCACGACTGCTTTCGCATCCTTCCCTTTCAACGGTTGAAGGCCGAACGCTTCAACCATCTCTCTCCCTAAAATAATGGGGAGAATGGCGGAACACTTCTGTTCAATGCAACCGTAAGGGTACGTCATCAAGTATTCCACGCTGTTTTCCAAACCCGACAGCGCCGTTGATGCGGCCGTAAACTCAATCGAACCCATCCGTTCGAAGCTGTTCTTCGGAACAATCAGCTTCAAATCGGTGGAGCCGGCCACCGCCTGATAATCGGCAACCGTTTCTTTTCGTCGGGGAACTTGCAACGGAATACTCAACACTAATCCGTCCGTCTCGCTTCCCTCGGATGAGGAGTACGTCATCTTTGCCTGGAATGTGAACGTCGCTTTCCCGACTCGCTTCACTTCAAAGGGCTGGCGAATTTCCTTGCTTTCGCCCGCTGCAAGAGGAAACTCGACGACTTGCTTTCCTTTCATTGTTATTGTTTCGGATGTTGTTCTCAACGAAACAGTTCCATTTTCCTTTGTGTAGTTGTGCACAACTACCCCGGCTTCAAACGAATCTCCCAATCGGGCAAAGCGTGGAATCGATGCTTGCAGCAACAACTGCTTGCTTACCGTGAAGCTCGCTTCGCCGTACCCGAACTCTGACTTCTTCGTCTGCGCGACACACATGATGATGAATGTAGTCAGATTGTCGGGCAGCTTGAATCTGAACGTCAGCGTGCCTGTGCTATCGGTTTTCAGGAAAGCATTCCAATATGCAGTTGATTTGAAATTGCCGCGGGTTTCAATCCCCGCAAGATCCGCTCCGCCGCCGCCGCCTTCATCTTCTCCCTTCTCACCAAAACTCCGTGATTGAACAATTTGTAATCTGGATTCTGTCGTCACAACTGAGAGAGGTCGTGAGCCGTAGAATGCATCAAACGGATCGGGCAACCGATACCCAATCAGATTCAGCGTACCTTTGTCGGCAACACTCACGGCAAGTTCGGCTCGTACAGGGTTTCCGGCAGCATCGTTCGCGCTCACAGTAACAGTTACTGTGTCACCCGGACGGTAATTGTCCTTGTCGGATTTTGTTGAGAGAGAGAGATGCCGCGTTCCCGGATCGACTATCAGTTCCACGTACCCAATCTTGAACGAAGGCCTGCCTACATCGGTTGCTTGCTCGAGTTCTGGATTCTTGGACATTCTCCCTTGAAGAAGAATAACCGAGACAAACACATTCGGCAACGATTGTTCATCAAGAGGAACTGAAATCTCGGGGGCACTGCCCTTAAGCAACGTCCGCCAATGCTTCATCACGCCTTCCCGTTCAACCGTCACGAGAGCCGTAGCCTCCTCGTACGGATTCTTGACAATGATTCGGGCTGTTTGTCCCGGCTTGTATTTCTTTGCATCGGCAATCAATTCGATGCGATCATCATCGGATCGTTCCCACGCAACGTAATCGGAGCCGCTTGCATAGAAGTATGTGTCGCTTACAATCTCGTTGCCGCGTCCATCCTTTCCCTGAACTTGAATGACATATAATCCGGATTGTTCCGGCACAAATGTCATCGACTGCGGCTCACCCGAAGTCGTAAGGCTGAATGTGTGAAGAGTTGTGTCAACCGCCTGTGACTCCCATGAGTAACCGCCCTGTACGCTGGCTTTGCGAACGGAGTGCCAGACGCGTTTGAGTACAACGCCATCGAGCTTCTTGCCCGACGATACTTTGCCGTCATGTCTGACAGTGATGACTTTGAAGTCGAGCGTGCTTCCCTTTTGCACAAAAGTAGAAGAAGGACGAATGCCGATGTAATACTCCCCGCCATGAATCGTCGTACCAATACGTCCCGAAATGGTTTGCCTGCTTGGAGAAGTAACATCTGCCTCGAGCACAAGCCGCCCCGTTGAGCGGATATCTCCCACGACTGTCTTCACTTCAACATCCAGCGTTCCTTTAGCATTCAGTACAGTGTCTTTCGTGAAGAGCAGCTTCGATTGCGGACCGGATGCATAGCCATAAGACCAGGTATTCCGGCCGAACGAGTATTCCTCCCAACCTTCGGGAGTAAACCATGAGGGATCAAACCGGAGCCGCCATCGGACCTTCTCCCCTCTCATTTCTCCGCCAAACAAGTACTTTGCCAAGAACGAACCACGCACAGTGTCGCCGACGATGTAGCGCGATTCGCGGAATCGTGCATTTACTTCAAACTCGCTGACACGATATGCTTCAACCCTGAACGACTCACCTGTAATGTAGGCGAACGGTTCTTGAGCATCTGTTCGCTTCTTCCGGAGTAGCGCTTCGATCCGGTAGTATCCGAGCCGGGCTTCTTTGGGGATGACGTATTTCGCTGCGAGTGAACCAAACTCGTTCAGCTTTATCGAATCGAGTTTCACCTGTTCGTTCTGTGCATCATACACACGAAGGATAACTTGACCTGAAGCCACTGCCCAATCGTTTCCACGCCTGTTGCGGAAGATGCCTTTGAAATTCACATCTTCTCCCGGTCTGTATAAACCTCGATCTGTGAACAACGATCCCTGCCAAGGCTCATGTTGCGGATTCCAGTCTGTGTTGACGTTGAACCGGTAAGGCTCAATGCCGTCCTGCCATGTTGATGCGGTGAAGGCAATATCGTCGCCGTTCGTTACAATCACCCACATGCGCGGTGCCGACCATTCCGAACGCGGAATATTCTCGAATTTTCCCCAGCCTGTTCCCGCGGCAATTCCTTCGGCATTCGTCGTCCCCTGCCACAACACGTTGTTTGAATCATCCCGCACCTGAACCTGCGCGCCGGCCAGCGGCTTCGCGTCTTTCAATGTTGTAACCCACACAAGTACGTTCTCCGGCGAGAATTTCGCAGACACTCCCATCTCGGTCACCTGAACATCGGCCTTCAGATACGGCACAAATTCCATAGCCGGATCGGCGTCGGCACGGGAGATTTGCAGCAACAATGCTCCCCGTTTGCTTTCACCGAGTGCTTCATCAAGTTTGAGGCCTCTTGTTGTTCTGACATCACGCTGTACCTTCGGCTCCCATTTCTTGTTGATATCAAAACGGGCGTTCAGCTTGTTCCCGCGTGAGTACAGAGTGTCGCTGCGAAGAATCGGCACAATTGTCTCATGAGTCAGTTTCAGCATTTGAACATGCACAGAGGCAACATTGAGCAACGTAACGGGATACATTCGTTCGCCGTATGCTTCAAGAACGCCATGCCCCGTCGTCATGCTGAGCTTCGGCGGGAACGAAACCGTGTTGAACGTGAACTGCACATCTTTGCCGAGTTCCTGTCCAAAAACATCCTTCAGCTCACTGCTGATAGTACCGGTATAAGTTGTTTGAGCCTGTAATCCAAATTCAATTGACGCGTCGGTAGAACTCCAGCTCCACTCGCTGTAATCCATGGTTGTTTGGAGCGGCGGATTGAATGTGACGTGTTTCGTGAGATCGTTTATTTTTACCGGAGTTTTGAAACGAAACGTGAGGGCTCGTGACGGGTCGCGATTCACCGGCTCATCAATACCGAGAAATGTCATCGCCTCGTACGTCTCAAAGCTGAACGACGCTTCCTTCGCCATACCAAGCCCTCCTTTTGCGCCGGGCAAACCGACATTCAGGCGAACGGTATATTTTGCAGCTTTCTTAAGTGGCACCTGCGGCTTGAGCATCAATGCGAACATGGAATCGGCAACGTACATCTGATGCTTGCGCATTTCTTCTTGGGTTGGACGGATGACTGTGAACGGCACGTCAGTTTTCGCTTCGGTGATTCTGATATGCTTCGTTGCTTTTTCCGCATCCATCTGCTGGTTGAATTGGAGGAGAACGGGCGAGTTCACATCAACTGATTTAGCGTTGTTCAGCGGTCGACTCGAAAGCAATACGGGGCGTTGTGTCGTGAATGTCCACCGAACATCCTTGGCCAGGGTCGAGCCATCGAGAGCTTTTGTTCCCGATTTGATGACCACAATGTAATCTGATGCAATGTCAAACGGCTCCGCGGGCGTAAACGAAATCGTGCTTGTGCCGAGCCAACGATACTTTCCTTTTACTGAAGGCGTAATCGTAAGCGGGCCGGAGCCATCTCCTTCCGGCAATTCCTGAATCGGCACCATCGGTTTGCTGAACGTCGCAACAACCGTTTGCGTTTGATTCAGCGATTCTGTCTGGCCCTTCGGCCACATCGTTAACACTTTCAACTCTGTGGATTGTTGAGCAATTGAAAGTGACGACAAGAAAATGACGAGAAGCAGGGTTGCAGATCCGCGACGCATGAGAAGTTACTCCTGAGGAGGTGGATAGTGAGGCTACGTATTTACGAGAATATATCTCAAAGAAGAGAAAAAAACCTGCGGCGGAAGAAAACAGACTTACGATTCCGTGCCGACCACGAGCCGGTTCAGTCCCGGAATGTTGTCAGAAAGCTCGGAAAGCAATACGCCGATAACGATGAGAGCCCCGCCAACCATACCCAATGCTCCCAGAATCTCGCCAAGAATGAAGTATGCATAGATCGACGCCCACACCGGCTCGATTGTGAAGATAACCGCTGCACGCGTTGGTGTTGTGTACTTTTGAAAAGTGGTCTGTACAAGCGTGGTAAGAACCGTGGCAAACAAAGTAAGATAGCCGACGGAGAGTAACATTGATGTTGTCGGATTGAAGAGAATCTCCTCGAACAAAAATGCAGACGCTATGCCCAACACGGCACACACAGCAGATTGGAGGAAAGTGAGTTGCAGAGCCGTCATTGCTTTCGAGGCAACATCGAGATAGACAATGTAATAGGCAAACAACACAGCACAGACGAGCGTCAGCATGTCACCGAAATTGAATTCCGCACCAGCCGGCGCCGAGAGCAACCAAAGTCCGCCGACAACGATACCTATGCCGAGGATATTTCCAATTGTCGGTGAGCGTTTTTCAATTACTAACTGAAGAATTGGAACAAATACAACCATCAGGCTTGTGATGAATGCCGATTTCGATGCAGTTGTGTAATTCAGCCCGATGTTTTGCGAGATGAAACCGAGAAACAGGATTAACCCAAGAAAGCTGCCTTTCTTGAATGCATCGGAAGAAAGAGGAAAGATTCTTCGTGCAAAGAGAATGAAAAAAAAGAGGGCGGCGAACGTAAACCGGATTCCCGTCATCAGAACGGGCGAAATATCACGCAACCCGATTTTCATCGCAACAAACGTACTCGCCCAAATCAAGGTTGTGGCAAAAAGGGCATACTCCGCTTTGGTTTGTTTCGTCATTGAGATGTTTCAGGAAGAAGAACGAGGTGTATCTCCGATTTCTCCGTTACAGAATTCGTGAGACCGGAATTGAGGATGGCAGGTCAGGATACGGCTTTCTCCCACACTTCGCGGGTTTGATACTGCGTGAACAGCCTGCCCCAATGGGTTGTCGCTTTCCAATGCTCGAACACCTTCTCGTCCTTTAGAGGCCAGCGATAGTAGTCATGGTACGCTTCCGACCCGAAGATGAAGGCATGCACGAGCGGCGTGCGGAAGAAGAGTTTCTGCAAACCTTTGAGGGGGCCAAACCAAGCAAGATTGCCGAACAAACTGACGCCGTTGTTACCGACCGTGAACCCCCACGATTCGTTGGAGATATCCGCTCCCACAATCTCGATATCACGAACATCGCCGACGCCGAGTTTGTCTTCGTGAGCCACACGGATGTATTCAATATTGAACGGATCGAAGCCCATCATCTTGGCTGCAACGGCATCGATCGCAACCTGGTCTGCGCTCGCAAGTATGTAATCTTTGATGACGGGAAACATCGTCCTCGGGCCGGGCCCGTTTCCTGCCGTCGTTCCATCCATCATCGCAAAAATGCCGCTGTGAATTTCCTTCTGGATGGCAAGAAGGTCAACCAAGGTTTTGTGAATCCACGAATGTGTATAGTGCCGTTTTGTGTTCAACAATCCGCCGAAGGCATTTTTCATCGCGCCGGTAGTTGTTGTATAGATGTGACATTTCACGGTCGGCAGATGAACGATGTTCTTTCCAAAGAAGTAATCCGGAATCGTGATCCCCTCCGGATAGATCATCTTCAGCACGTGCATCTTCGCTTTCGGCTCGTATGTTATCCATTGTATATCCTCTTCTTTGAAGTTGAAGAGAACAGGGATGTCGTACTTCTTGAAGATAGGAACGTAGTTGTTCAGATCTTCGCCCTTGAACGCATCGGTAACAACTGTCTTGTTTTGCACGCACGAAATGTCATTCAAACCGAACTTCTTCAAGGCGAGAATCGTTCCCTCCATTTGCCACGGTGTTGTGTTGGCGCCGGGAAACGGAAAATGCCAGGAGATATTGTCTTTCAGAACGGTGGGCGAGCCGGAATTCAGCACAGACGGCATACCGGCAAGTTCGGCAAGTCGCTGATAGTCTTCGAGAACGGTTTCCGGTTTTGTTTTAAGAACTGCTACTTTGGATTTCGCCATCAATCACATCTCTACCAGATAATAGACTTCTGAAAGGGGCAACTCAACATCCAATTCGGGAAACGCCACACGATCCTCCAAAGAAGTGAACACCGACAACAACCAATCGCCCGAAGGCTGTTTCTTGAATCTCTCAACCCTGCACTGATCTTGAGAGACAAGAACATAGTCTGAAAGTGAGGCAATCGTCTGATAGTAGCTGAATTTCTTCCCGCGATCGAATTGCTCGGTTGATTCGGAAAGTACCTCGAAAAGAACAATCGGATTGAGCAGCGTATCGGTATGTGAGGTCATGAACTGTGGCTCCCCGCAAACCACAAACACATCGGGATACGTATACAACCCTGAAGCGGGTACAAAAAGACGCATATCAACGGCACCCACGCGACAATCTCTCCCCTTCAACAGATTTCTCAATGTTCCGGAAATGTTGGTGGTAATCTGTACATGGTTGGCGCTCGCTCCCGCCATTGCATACACTTCTCCGTCGAAGTACTGGCTGCGTTGCTCCGCCTTACGTTCCAGCTCCAAGTATTCTTCCGGCGATATGTATGTTCTTCTTGCAGTCGACATTCTCAAAACACGGTAATCTCTTCATGCACACCAAACACTTCCGTCAGGCTTTGACACATCTCGCCAAGAGTGACGTACGCTCTTGTGCAATCCAGCAGTTTCGGCATGAGGTTCGAACCATCTGATGCTGCGCGATTCAGGTCGGCTAACGTACGCTGAACCTCGTCGTTGTTGCGGGAATGACGCACTTCTGCGAGACGCTTTTTCTGCTTCACTTCGACTTCCGGTGAAATCAACAAAATCGGAATATCAATCTTCTCATCCTCCTCTACGAAATCATTCACCCCGACAATGATCTTCTCCTTGCTGTCTAACTCAAGCTGGTAACGGTAAGCAGCTTCCGCGATTTCACGCTGGAAAAAGCCTGCTTCAATCGCCGGAATAACGCCGCCGAGTGCATCAATCTTCTCAAAATACGCCTCCGCTTCTTTCTCCATTCTGTCGGTGAGGGCTTCAATGAAATAACTTCCCCCGAGCGGATCAATGGTGTTGGTGACACCGATTTCATGTGCAATAATTTGCTGCGTACGCAAAGCAATCTTCACAGCCTTCTCCGACGGCAACGCAAGTGTTTCATCCATCGAGTTTGTGTGGAGAGATTGCGTACCGCCAAGCACGCCGGCCAACGCCTCGAATGCCGTTCTCACAATGTTGTTTTCGGGTTGCTGCGCTGTGAGCGTGCACCCGGCTGTTTGCGTATGAAAGCGGAGTGTCCACGATTTTGGATTTGTTGCTCCGTACTTGTCACGCATGCGTTTGGCATAGATACGTCGTGCTGCGCGGAATTTGCAAATCTCTTCAAAGAAATCAAGATGGGAATTGAAGAAATACGAAATCCGCGGAGCGAAACTATCAACGTCCATTCCCCGTTCGATGCAATGCTCGACATACGCAAAGCCGTCGGCAAGCGTGAACGCCAGTTCCTGCACAGATGTTGAGCCGGCTTCACGGATGTGATAACCGCTCACTGAAACCGGATTCCATTTCGGCATCTCGTTCGTGCAAAACTCAATCATGTCCGTCACAATACGCATCGAGGGATGCGGCGGGTAAATCCATTCCTTCTGGGCAATGTATTCCTTCAGAATATCCGCCTGGATTGTGCCTTGCAAATCCTTCCTCTTGGCTCCCTGCTTCTCCGCCACGGCAATGTAGAATGCCAGCATCATGGCAGCGGGTGCATTGATCGTCATGGAGGTGGAAATGTCTTTGAGCGAGATGCCTTTGAACAAGATTTCCATATCCGCCAGAGAACTCACCGCAACACCGCAAATCCCGACTTCACCTTCTGCGAGCGGATCATCCGCGTCCCTCCCCATCAGCGCGGGCAAATCGAATGCAACAGACAATCCCGTTTGGCCATGATCGAGCAGATAGTGGTATCGTTCGTTCGTATCCTCGGGGGCGCCGAACCCGGCAAACTGCCGCATCGTCCAGAGCTTGCCGCGGTACATATTGTGATGAATGCCTCGTGTATACGGAAACTCGCCGGGGAAGCCGATATCGGAGAGATAGTTGATGTGCGCTACATCGTCCGGTGTGTACAGCAAATCGATTGGCGCACCACTGACTGTTGTGAATTTCGTCTGGAGTTGTCGTGAAGATTTCGCCGCCTTCGCCGCCCAATTCTCTTTCTGCTTCCTTACGTCGTCGAAGCCGTTTGTGTTCATGTGTTCCCCAAGTTCATGGTGGGTTGGTGAGAAAGAACCATTTAACTAACGTCAAATTAACGAAGAAACTCAATGAAGTTCAAGATACAGCAGGACGACTGATGATAGGCACAGGCCGGATAAATCGGGTTACGTTCTGCCGAATCTTCTGTCAAGTTCGTCGATTGAGATTTTGAGAACAACAGGCCGCCCGTGCGGGCAAACATACGGCATCGAAGTTTGAAACAACTGTTCGAGTAACGTCTTCATTTCTTGCTCGCCAAGCGGATCCCCCGCCTTTATTGCCGATCTGCACGAGAATGATTTTGCGAGAGTGTCCCGTTTGTCCATCATCCCGTGTTGCAGGTATTCTTTGTAGAGAGAGAGGATATCTTCGATGATCTTCGTTTCCGTTCCGAGCGGAACGTCGGGAGGAATGCCTTCAACAACAACCGTATTTTTGCCGAACGGTTTGATGGAAAATCCCAACCGTTCAAGATGCGGAAGCAGCTCGCTTGTCAACGAAAAATCAGCCGCATTCAACTCGATTGTCTGGGGAAAAAGCAACTGCTGCGATGGCGGCGCCTCATGGTCAAATCGCTTACGGGCACGTTCATACAGAATGCGTTCATGCGCGACATGCTGATCAACTATCATCAGCCCGTTTTCGATCGGGGTAAGAATGTATTTGTTGTGCAGTTGCCAGATAATCGGCGAGAGTTCCGGCATGCGCGAACGTTCCGCAAGAGATTCTGCACTCTCGCCTGTTCGTGTTGCAGCATCCTCAAATCGCTTCTCAATCGGCCCCAACAAGTTCTCAACAAGCGCTGCTCCTCCTTGGAAATGCAATCGGCTCTGCCCATTGGCAGTTTCCCTGTTTGGAGCGAAAATCTCTCCCGTAGTCCGGTCAACGAACTGCCGTGGCATCGGCCAACTATGCTGTCGACGAGTAAACTGAAGCCCGATCTCGCCGGGTTCATTTTCCGGTTGCGAAGCCGACATTGCCGGAACAAGGTCGTTGCTCGCAAGTGTCCGGCGAACAGCATGTGACACGAACCGGTAGATATTCTGCTCATCCTCAAACTTAGCTTCCATCTTGGAGGGATGCACATTCACATCAACGCGATGCGGATCGATTTCCAGAAAGAGAAGGAAGAAAGGGAATGTTCCTTTTATCAACAGATTTTCATATGCAGTGAACACTGCATGGCTGATGTTCCGGTTGGTGATGTATCGTTTGTTCAGAAAGAGAAATTGGTTCGCCCTGCTCTTCTGGCCGAATACGGGCTTGCCGATGTAGCCGGATATTGAAACATACGCCGATTGCTCCTCGAGCCACACCATCTGTTCCGTCTGTCGCTGGCCAAACACATCCAGCAGCCGTTCCTCAAGCGTAGCTGATTTGAGGTCCAGGATCGTCTCATCATCGCTTATAAACTTCAGCGCTACTTCAGGATGGCTGAGCGCAACACGTTGAACGACATCATAGATGTGACGGAATTCGGTGTTAACACTTTTCAGAAACTTCCGTCGTGCGGGAACATTGAAGAAGAGATTCTGTACCGTAATGGACGACCCGGGTTCTCTGCCTTCGCGTGAAACCTGAGGCTTGCTTCCTCCATCAATCTGTACAACAACGGCTGCATCATCCTCGCGTCGGCGTGTTTTCATTGTCACGTGGGCAACAGCGGCCACAGACGCAAGCGCTTCTCCGCGAAAGCCGTACGTTTGTATTCCCTCCAGATCATTGATGGAGGAAATCTTGCTTGTTGCATGACGCAAAAAGGATGCAACAGCATCCTGCTCGTCCATTCCAATCCCGTCATCAACAATCTGAATTAACTTCTTTCCCCCCTCCTTGATGATAACGAGAAGGTTCTTTGCATCCGCATCAAGAGAGTTCTCCAGCAACTCCTTTACAACGGACTCGGGACATTGAATAACTTCACCTGCCGCTATTTGGTTGGCAAGATGCTCGGAAAGAATTTGTACTCTACGGTTGTTCACGTTGCTCCAAAAAGCGCTTCAACGAATGCTTTCCTGTCAAATGGCTGCAGGTCATCAATCTGTTCTCCAACACCAATAAACTTGATCGGTAGGTTCATTTCCTTGCTGATAGCGAGAACAATTCCGCCCTTGGCTGTTCCATCCAATTTCGTCAGGACAAGCCCGGTAACGCCGGAAGCTGCACTGAATTGCTTGGCTTGCTGCATGCCGTTTTGTCCGGTTGACGCATCAATGACGAGCAATACTTCGTGCGGAAATGCCTCGTTCTGTTTTGCAATCACGCGGCGGATCTTTTTCAACTCTTCCATCAAATTCACTTTGGTATGAAGGCGTCCGGCTGTGTCGATGATAACGACATCCGCTCCGGTTGCAATTGCCGACTTCACGGTGTCAAATGCAACCGCTGCAGGGTCGGCGCCATGTACCTGCCGGATGATTTCAGCGCCTGCACGCTTCGCCCAGATTTCAAGTTGCTCGTTGGCCGCGGCACGAAACGTATCCGCCGAGCCGATGACGACCTTCTTTCCTGCTTTTGTGTAGATGTTGGCAAGTTTGCCGATGGATGTCGTTTTCCCAACGCCGTTAATTCCCACCACCATAATCACGAACGGCTTTTCGGACGGGACATGAAACGGATCCGTGTCATCTGTGCCGCCTGCAAACTGACGTTGAATTTCATCGTGCAAGAGGGTATTGAGTTCTGCGGCATCTGCATACCGTTCCTCCTTCGCCCGTTTGCGAATCGAATCGACAATATCAAGCGTTGCCGCAACTCCGACATCAGCGCCAATGAGGATTTCCTCAAGCTGCTCAAGCGTAACATCATCGATTTTGGATTTGGTCGTAACCAATCGTGCAACTTTGCCGACAATCCCCTCACGGGTTTTGGAAAGCCCATCCTTCAGTTTTGAAAATCCTATTTTGTCAAAGAAACCCATATAAATCTATGTTGTTTTCATTTGGTGGGAATCGAGTGAGAGGCCTTTACAATCTCAAGAAATCTCAATCCGTACATTCCGAGAGAGGCAACAAGCATGGCGACACTCATCCACAAAAACATGTCGGCAGCGATACTCCACTCCAACATGGCACATCCCATCATCAGGGCAAGAACGCCGATGGTCCACTTCCCGAGCAGATTTGATTGAGGCACAACTGATTTGTGTTTCTTCAAGTAAAGACCACCGGTGAGGATCAACACATCCCTGCCCAGAAGCACAAGCACAAACCAAAGCGGAATCAAACCCAACATCACAAGCACAACTGCTACAACGCCAATTCCGATTTTGTCAGCCAACGGATCGAGAATTTTTCCCCACTCTGTAATCTCATTGTGCTTTCGAGCAAGAACTCCGTCGAGCTTGTCCGTGAGTGCCGCCGCGGCCAGGATGAGTATTCCCCATAGAGTCTTGTCGGGAATATCCGACAGCATCACGATTGCAAAGGGAACAGCAAGCACGGCGCGGGAAATACTGAGCAGATTCGAGATGGTGAAGAAGCGTCCTAACCCCGAAGCGCCTGATGCTGTGTCCGGGTAGTTCTCATGCCTCATTCTCATCCTTTGTTTGGTTGCTGTCAATAGGAATGGGGTATGTTCCACTGAAGCACGCTGTGCAATAGTTGGCGCCATTTTCCTGCGGTACTGAGTCAAGCAAATCCCCGATCTCAAGATACTCAAGACTATCAACGCCCAACTCGTCGCCGATCTTTTTCACGTCACCGTTGCATTGGTTGGCAACAAGCTCATTCGGCGTCGGGAAATCCATGCCGTAGTGACACGGAAACTTGATTGGGGGGGATGTGACTCTGAAGTGTACTTCTTTCGGGCCTGCTTGTTTGACAAGCTGTACAAGTTGTTTTGATGTTGTTCCGCGTACAATCGAGTCATCGACAATCACAACAACATTATCCTTCAACACTCCCTTCACTGTATTGAACTTCGTCTTCACTTTGTTTTCCCGGACATCCTGCTTCGGCTGAATAAACGTTCTGCCGATGTAGTGGCTTCGAATCAGTCCGATTTCCAGCTTGACTGAACCACCATGCTTGTTCGTCTCCTGAACAAATCCCATCGTGGCGGTGTTGCTTGAGTCGGGAACGTTGATGACAATGACTTTGTCTCCGGTATCTTTCGGGTGAACAGGTTTCGTTTTTGCAAGATTCTTGCCAAGCTTGCGGCGCACCTTGTCTACACTATGGCCGAAAATGTGACTGTCGGGACGGGAAAAATAGATATACTCGAAAATACAATGATGCGGTTTCTCCTTCCTGTCATGAATCCGCAAGGATTTCACTGTGCCCGTCTTCGTACTCTCCCTATCAATCACGACAATCTCCCCGGGTTCGATGTCGCGTACGTACTCGGCATCAATGATATCAAATCCCACTGTTTCCGATGCGATAAAAAACGCCAGGCCGCCATCCGGAGTGGCGTTCGTCTTTCTCCCAAGCGCAAGCGGACGGAAACCTGACTGATCCCGCGCCGCTATCAGCTTATCGTCCGTCATGATCACAAGCGAGAACGCTCCTTGAATCCGGGAAAGCGCATCGCGTATCTGATCGATCTGATCCTTCTTTTTGCTGCGGGCAATCAGATGGAGAATCACTTCAGTATCGGAGGTTGTCTGAAAGATTGTTCCCTCTTCCTGCAACTCCTTCCGGATCTGTTTGAAGTTGGTGAGATTGCCGTTATGCGCAACCGCAAGATTACCGTTCTTGTAGATAACCGTCAGCGGTTGGATGTTCAGCCTGTTGTCGGCAGCACCCGCCGTTGAATACCGGTTATGTCCCACGGCCATGCTTCCGCGAAGAGTTTCCGTGAGCAGTTTCTCGTCACGATAGATTTCTGTTACAAGCCCGAAATCCTTGTGCACGTGAAAACGGTGGCGGTTGATTTTCGGATCGAACTGCGACGTAACGATACCGGAACCTTCCTGTCCTCTGTGTTGCTGGGCAAGCAAGCCGTAATACGTGAACTGTGCCGCCGCCGGATGACCGAACACACCAAACACTGCACAGTGGCAGCGGGGTTTGTCTCTGTTATCTGCGTTCATGGTGTTGTTGTCGGATGCACATCAATATACTTGAACTTGTCGGGCTAATCAACGATTGTGTCCGCAAGAAACTCTTTGTCATTCCTCTCCCGATAATCGGTTGTAACATGTAATCCTCTGCTTTCACGCCGCTTCATCGCGCATTTGATAATCAGCATCGCACACAGGGCGAGGTTGCGTAATTCGATCAGTCCTTCGGTGACTTTTGTTTTTTTGTAGAATGTTTCCACTTCGTTGCGAATCAAATCCATCCGGCGCAGGGCGCGTTCAAGACGCAGATTCGATCGCACAATCCCCACATAATCCCACATAATCTGTTGAATCTCGCGCCGGTTGTGGGAAATCAAGACCCATTCCTCGCTGTTGAGCGTGCCGCTGTCGTCCCAATCTTTTATCTCCGGAATGGCGACCGGGTGCTCACGAAAAAACCGGCGGGCATCACGGGCAGCTCTGTCGGAAAATACCAGCCCCTCCAACAACGAGTTGCTCGCGAGTCTGTTCGCCCCGTGAACGCCGGTCATGCTCACTTCTCCGGAAGCATACAACCCGTGAATCGACGTTCTTCCGTTCGTATCCGTTAAAACGCCTCCGCAAGCATAGTGGGCGGCCGGCACAACAGGAATAGGCTCACGGGTGATATCAAGCTTGAATTTGTTGAGACACGTTTCATAGATATGAGGGAAATGTTCGATGATACCGTCAGCCGGGAGATGTCGCAAATCGAGCAGAACAAAATCCTCTCCACGCCGTTTCAACTCCGTATCAATGGCATACGCGACGATATCGCGTGGCGCCAGCGACTTGCGTTCGTCATACTTCTGCATGAATTCTTCTCCATCCTGTGTCTTCAAGATTCCGCCGTAACCGCGAACAGCCTCGGAAATAAGAAACGACGGACTTCCCGAGTCATACAGACTTGTAGGATGGAACTGGACAAATTCCATATTGGCGATTGTGGCACCTGCACGGTATGCCATTGCAATGCCATCACCTGTAGCAATTTGGGGATTTGTGGTGTGAAGGTAGACGTGCCCGAGTCCGCCTGTCGCAAGCAATACTGCGTTGGCCAAAAACGCATGCACAGCATTTTCATGAACATTCAGTGCGTAGGCTCCCCAGCAATGAATATTCGTTCTGTCGATAACGTGTTTCGTCGCCGCGTGATGTTCGGTTAGGAGGTCAATGGCAATGTGATTCTCAAAAACCTGAATGTTGGGGTGGGAGGTGACTCTTGCAACCAGGGCACGCTCGATTTCTCGACCGGTGAGATCATGCGAATGGACAATGCGGTTGATGGAATGCCCCCCTTCACGTGCCAGGTCGAGTTCGCCCGCCTGGTTACGGGTAAACTCAACTCCGATCTGAGCCAATTCACGCAAGCGCTCCGGCCCTTCACGCACAAGAATCTCAACAGCATCCCTATGACACAATCCTACGCCTGCAGAGAGCGTATCACGAACATGCAGGTCAAACGAGTCAAGCTGCGACATCACCGCGGCAACGCCGCCCTGTGCATAGTTCGTGTTGGACTCGGCCCTTTCCTTTTTCGTAATGATGCCCACCGTTCCGCATTCGGCAACTTTGAGGGCGTACGAAAGCCCAGCAATGCCGCTGCCGAGAACAAGAAAATCAAAACGATGTGTCATGAAGGCCGCGGATGTTAGTGAACGACAAAGGAAAATACAAGAAATGCATGAAATAAACGACGTGGGGCCGGGTAGCCGGTGTCATTTCTTGGGGAGATTCATCATTGAGAGCAGCGTGTCAAGAAACCTCACGCGCGAAGCAAGATCATCCTCTGTTCCATCATTTTCAATTACAAAGTCTGCAAGCTTGATTTTCTTCTCTACATCCATTTGGGCATTCATACGTGCCCGAACAGCTTCCCGGCGGACGTTATCCCGCGACATAACTCGTGTGATGCGCGTGGGTTCATCGGCATTCACCACCACCACGTAGTCGAGTTGTTCATCCATTCCCGCCTCATATATAAGTGCGGCTTCTATCACAACGTAATGAACGGCTGCATCAAGTTTCTCGATTGCCTGATCGATGGCTGAGAAAACATGCGGGTGGATGATGGCGTTGAGTTCCTTTCGGCGAGAATGATCGTTGAACACAACCGTGGCAAGAGCTTTGCGATCAACCCGTCCGTTGGGAAGGAACACGGATATGCCGAACAGTTTCCTTATTGCAGATTGTATTTCACTGTTGGTGTCGGTAAGCTCTCTTGCAATATCATCGGCCGACAGCACCGGTCGGCCCATTGATGCAAACAACTTGCAGACGGTGGATTTGCCGCTTCCGATGCCGCCTGTGACGCCTACACGAAGAGGCCTCACCTGAGAAATCAAACCAGTATCCCCGCGGTTCTGTGAGGAACGCGGGGAACGGCCGGAACCCTCCATCCTACTACTTTTCTTCATCACGAAGTTTCGGATTTGAACGATTACTTCGCAATGGCAACGGATCTGAATTCACGGATGACCATTACCTTGATTTGGCCCGGGTATTCCATTTCTTGTTGAATCTTGGTTGCAATATCGTGAGCGAGTTGATCTGCCATTGCGTCGTCGACCTTGCCCGGTTCAACCACTACGCGAATCTCCCGTCCCGCCTGAATGGCATAGGTCTTCTCGACGCCCTGAAATGAATTTGCAAATGTTTCGAGTTTTTCAAGACGCTTGGCATATCCCTCAACCGATTCGCGTCGCGCTCCCGGCCGTGCGCCGCTGATCGCATCAGCTGCTTGCACAAGTGCAGCAATCGGCGACTCCATCGGGATGTCGTCGTGGTGTGAGCCGATGGCATTCACAACAACCGGATGCTCGCCATACTTCTTGCCGATTTCATAACCCAGCAATGCGTGCGGTCCTTCAACACCCTTATCAGCACATTTGCCGACGTCATGCAGCAAGCCCGCCCGCTTCGCGAGACTCGTATCAAGCCCGAGTTCGGCGGCCATCATGCCTGTCAGAAACGCCACTTCAATACTATGCTGTAACATGTTCTGGCCGTAGCTCGAACGATACTTCATCCGCCCGATGAGTTTTAGAATTTCCTTGTGTCCGCCGTGCAAGCCAAGCTCAAGCAGAGTGTTTTCGCCTGTCTTGACGATATCTTCTTCCAACTCCTGCTTCACTTTTTCGACTATCTCTTCAATTCTCGCCGGGTGAATTCTTCCGTCAGCAATCAACCGCTCGAGCGACAATCGTGCGACTTCGCGACGAAACGGGTCAAACCCGGAAAGTATAACAGCCTCGGGGGTATCATCAACAATCACATCAACTCCCGTTGCAGCCTCGAATGCGCGGATGTTACGGCCTTCCCGCCCGATAATCCTTCCTTTCATTTCATCGCTTTGGATGTTCAGAACACTGACAGTCGTTTCAACCGAGTGATCGGCCGCGGTCCGTTGAATAGCATGGACGATAAGCTTCTGCGCCTCCTTCTTCGCTTCGTCTTTCGCCTTGTCGCGCAACTCTTTCAACATGTGAGCGGCTTCCGAGCGGGCGTCGTTAGCAAGGTTTTCCATGAGAATCCGCTTCGCCTCTTCACGAGACAAACCCGAAGCCCGTTCAAGGCGGACATTCTCTTCCGCAATCATCTGATCAAGTTCGGTCTGCCGTTTGTCGAGGGCTCTTCCCCGCTCCTCAATTTGCCGCTTTATCTGCGCCTGCTCCCGCTCTTTTTTGTTGATGAGTTCGACTTTGCGGTCGATATTCTCTTCGCGCGAGTCCAGGGCTTTTTCCTGTGCCTGAAGTTTGCTGCGCTTGCTTTGAACGTCGGCATCAAACTCCTTTTTCTTTGAGTACCACTCATCTTTGACTTCAAGCAGTTTCTCGCGTTTGAGTGTTTCTGCTTCCTTTTCGGCATCAAGAATGATCTTCTTCGCCTGATCGGTCGCAGTAGCAACCTTGTTTTCGCCGCTCTTTTGATTAAGAAACCATCCGATAAAGAAACTGATTCCGCAAGCAAGCAGCACCAGCGGAACCAAAATATAAATGTCCATACAACCTCCGTATTCTCAGAATGAACAGCTACAGTACATCACTACATCATCAATACCGACGGACAAAAAAAATCCGCACGGCACAACCGAACCAAAAGAGTCAATTAGTAAAGAACCTCTTTTCCAAACATAATGGGTGCTCGCCTGGGCGCCTTTTACTTCCACGCTCTCGCTCGTCACGCCAGCGGCATGATGTCGTCGCAAGAATTCCGCCTAAGCGAAATGCGGCGTGTAATCAACGCCCACGAGTCGGGCTCCCTTATAAAAAATGTTGGTTCTTTATAATATGTTTGAGACGGTTGACGGTGCGGATTGTACAACATCCGTACTCGGCGTTCCTTGTGCCATAAAAGAACAGAAAACTCCTTTTTGTTGAATGAACACGGGGTTAGTTCTCCTGTAAACAGGTATCGAGGTAATTGTTAAGCTTGATAATCTCACTTTCCACAGCCGATGCCATTGCCTTCGATCGTTCCCGTTCTTTGAAGAGGTCTTCCGTGATATTCAACGCAGACAAAACAGCAACGGTCAGCGTAGGCTGCTCGGGAATCTTGTTATGGATGGTGGTGATCATTTCATCAACGTATGTTGCCACCCGCCGAGTGAAATCCTCACTCTCTCCCCGTAGAGGATACTCTGACCCGAAAATCTTTACTCGAATGCTTTTTCTGTCTGCCGACATAGTGTTTGCCTTTTTGTAACCGAACCGTTGACTGTCTCACGTATGCTTGCGCGTACGGTAAATCGTTCGTCCCGACGTAACGAAGGAACGAGCCTACAAGTAGGCATCGATTCTCGCGAGAAGTTCTTTCACCTTCGCGGTGAGTTGCTCGCGTTCACCATTCGACATGCCGATCGACGATTTTGCTTCGCCGGCAGCAGCAACAAGTCGTTGAATTTGTTGCTCTCGGGCCGCGAGTTCACCCTTCAGCTTCCCTACCTCCTGACGCAACACGTGAACTTCGGATGTCAATGCCTGCTTCTCTTCACGCAACCGGACGATTGTGTCGCCGGCGCGTTTTGCTTTCTCCCACAACGCTTTGACTGAATCCTCGATTTGCGCAAGCTGCTCCACTCAAGAGCCTTGTTGTTGTTCGTGAAATTGTTGTTATGAACTTCTCAGTTCTGCGCCGAGTTCTCTTTCCACCCTTGTAACAATGCGTCGGACCTCTGTATCAATTTCATGGTCAACAAGCGTCTTCTCCTGCGACTGGAGGACCAACGTGAATGCGAGACTCTTTTTTCCCTTCGGAAGATTCTCGCCTTCGTACATGTCAAACAACTCAACTTCCTGCAACAGGCCGCTGCCGGATTCCTTCATACATCGTTCCATTATTTCGGATGTGACATTCGAATCTACAACAAAAGCAACATCCCGACGTACTTTCGGAAATTTCGGCAACGCCGTGTATTTCTTTTTCTTGTCAGATTTGAGAGCTGAAAGCGTCAGTTCAGCAACAAATGCTTCCTGCTCAAAACCAAATCTTTTGCAAACCTCCCCTTTAACCTTCCCAAGAAATCCTGCCGTCGTACCGTTGATTTCAACGAAGATAGGATTCTCAGCTAAAGTTTCACTCGTAGAATAATAAATATAGCGCCAACTGTCAAGCCCGCACGCATCCAGCAGGTCGGCAACCTCCCCTTTGAGGTCGTAGAGGGTGAGTTCTTGCGAGTCCGACTTCCAATGTCGTGGAAGGTTCTTGCCCGAAAGAAACAGACAAACACGCTCATCCTCGCGAATATTCCCCACCATTTGAGGCTCTGAATCCACTCTAAAAACATGCCCTATTTCGAACAATCTGAGGTCGGTATTGCCGAAACTCTGATTTCGTGCCGCCGCTTCCAGCAAGCCGGGGATGAGACTCGTACGCATGGTGGACATCTCCTTGCCCAGAGGATTCATCAACACTACCGGCGATGCTCCCGTAAGCCGGGATGTCTCTTCAGATTGAATTGAGATTGTCAACGCCTCTTGATACCCGAACCCGACAAGAGTATCACAAATACGGTCGGCAAGAATTTGCTTTTCGAAAGGATGGTTGAAGTCAATGGCGGCAACGGTTTTGCTTTCGATGTTATTGTAACCGAACACGCGGGCTACTTCTTCAATCAAATCGATTTCGCGTTCGATATCTACACGAAAGGTCGGTACGCGGAAGAAGTTCTTGTCTGCAGAACCCTTTCCTTTGGCGATGCCGAGCTTTTTCAGACACAGCACAATCTCGCTTGAGGAAAGTGAAGTACCAAGTATCCGGTTGCACCGTGAAGTTCTCAAAGGTACAATCCGTTCATTGATCTTCTTCGGGTAGATGTCAATTCTTCCCTTCAGCAATTCACCGCCCGCGGTTTGCAGAATCAACTCCGCCGCCCTGTCAAGAGCGTACGGTGTGGCATGAGGATCGGCGCCACGCTCGAATCTGTATGCGGCATCAGACGTGATACCCAACGCCTTCGCTGTTCGACGGATGCTTGAAGGATTCCAGTACGCGCTTTCAAGAACCACATCTGTTGTTGTATCGGAGATTTCTGAGTTCTCTCCGCCCATCACACCCGCAATCGAGACCTCACGCACGCCATCACATACCATTACCGCCCCCTCAGGAAGAGTATGCTCCTTTCCGTCAAGCGTCCTGAACGATGTGCCTGCCTTTGCCTGACGGACAATGATTTTGCTTCCCCGCAGCTGTGCATAATCAAACGCATGCATAGGCTGGCCGCATTCAAGCATCACATAGTTCGTAACATCAACAACGTTGTTACGCGGACGCAACCCTGCCGCGCGCAAGGCATGCTGCAGCCATTCGGGTGAAGGACCTATCTTCACATTTCGAATAACCCTCACCGCAAACCGGGGGCAGTTGACTTTGTCTTCAACCTTGACAGAGAAGTGTTTCGCGACGGAAACTGTCGATTCTCTCAGCTTTACTTTCGGAAGCGACGGCTGTTTGCCGGTAAGAATGCCGATCTCTCGGGCAACACCGAAGTGGCTCAACAAATCAGGGCGATTGGGCGTTATTCCGATTTCGTACGCGACATCATCCAATCCGAGGTATGACGACAACGATCTGCCGATTTTAGCTTTCCGGTCGAGTACGAGAATGCCGTCCTTGTCCGGACCGAGGTCGAGTTCATATTCCGAACAGATCATCCCGAACGAATCAACGCCGCGCAACTTCACATGTGAAAGAGTGAACGGTTTTCCGTTCGGATCGTGCTGATTTTTCGGAACAGTCGCACCCGACAGACCGACAGCCACTTTCTGCCCTGCGGCAACATTCGGCGCGCCGCAGACAATTTGCAGGACTTCCTTTCCTATGTTTACCCTGCAAACGCTGAGCTTCTCGGCATTCGGATGCTTCTGTACCTCCAGCACTTGCCCGACGACGAAGCCTTTGTATTTTTCGCCCAAATGCTCGTAGCTCTCGACTTCGAGTCCGAGCATGGTGAGTTGCTCGCTCAGTTGTTCCGGAGCGAGCTTGAATTTGATGTAGTGTTGTAACCAGTTGTGGGAAAGCTTCATTGCTATATCTTAACAGAAAGATGAACCACCAAGTCACGAAGACACCAAGCATTCCAAGTCTGACACGAATCGCTTCCGTCATGAGCGAACGCTGAAAAACGTGTTCCTGTCTTGGTGACGTCGCTGTTTTGCTTCTTTTAGAACTGTCTCAAAAACCTCACATCATTCTCATAGAACAAACGGATATCATCTACGCCGTACAGCAGCGCCGCCGTTCGTTCAATGCCCATTCCGAAAGCATACCCAGTGTACTTTTCCGGATCGTAGCCGACAGATGTGAACACGTTCGGATCAACCATTCCGCAACCAAGAATCTCAAGCCAGCCGGATTGTTTACACATGCGACACCCTTTCCCCCTGCAAATGAAGCAGGTAATATCCATCTCTGCGCTCGGCTCGGTAAAGGGGAAGAAACTCGGGCGAAACCGGTACTTGATATCCTTTCCGTAAAACCGGCGTGCAAACGAAAGCAGCGTTCCCTTCAGTTCGCTGAAGGTAATCCCAACATCAACGGCAAGCCCCTCAACCTGGTAGAAGTTGCACAAACTCCGGGCACTCACCGCTTCATTGCGATACACTCTTCCGGGCATAATGGTTCGAATGGGAGGTGTGTTGTTCTCCATTACCCGAATCTGGACAGGAGATGTATGCGTACGCAAAAGGATGTTCCTGTCAACGAAGAACGTATCCTGCATGTCGCGCGCCGGATGGTCGGGCGGAAAATTCAAAGCGCTGAAGTTATGCCAGTCATCTTCTATTTCCGGGCCGTCAGCAATGCCGAAGCCCATCCCCACAAATATCGACTTGATCTCGTCGAGCGTTTGCATCAGCGGATGTTTCGTACCGAGGAACTTCCGTCGCCCCGGCAGTGTGGGATCGAGCTGTGCCGACACGTGTGGTGTGGATTTCAGCGATGCCGCCTTTTCGTCGAACAACATTTGCGTACGCTGTCGAAGCTCGTTGAGGTATTTGCCGGCCATCGGTTTTTCCGGTGCAGGAACGTTTTTCAAGTCATCGAAGAGCGAGGCGACGAGGCCTTTTCGTGCAAGGAATTTGATGCGGAATGCTTCAAGCTGGTCTTCCGTTGTAACGGAGCCGATCTCTGCTTCGACCTGTTGACGAAGCTGTGCAATCTTGGTTTGCATGATGGGAAGGAGGAATATGAAAAATCTTCCTGCGCAGGGACGTTCTTTCGAACGTCCCTGCAGTTACAGGAAGATACTGAAAGAACTTACGCGTTGGCGAACTTCACAACCTCGGCAAATGCTTCCGGGTTGCTCACTGCAAGTTCCGCCAACACTTTACGATTGATATCGACTTTCTTCTTGTTAAGTCCGTCAACTAATCGTGAATATGTTGTGCCGTTCAATCGTGCCGCCGCGTTGATGCGCGTGATCCACAATTGACGGAAGGTCCGTTTCTTCGCCTTGCGATCACGGTAGGCATACTGATAGCCTTTGTCGACGTGATGCTTGACGACGGTCAGGACCTTGCTTCTCGCACCCCATGAACCTTTCGCCTGCGCGAGAATGCGCTTGCGACGGCGATGGGAGGCAACTTTGTTTTGCGAACGTGGCATAGTTGCTCTTGTCCTTTGTGTGGTTAATGGATACTCCCGCCTTCTGCGGGACGTGAATTACATTCTTGATGCTACATGGCAAGCATTGCCTTCACCTGCTTCTCGTCCTGTTTTGCGACGAGCCTGCCAAGGCGAAGTTTGCGCTTGCGCTTTCTTGATTTCGAAGTGAGAATATGACTGCGGTAGGCAGTTGCACGCTTCACTTTTCCTGTTCCCGTAACTTTGAACCGCTTTTTTGCAGCACTCTTGGTTTTCATTTTTGGCATGAAGAAACTTCCTCTTATGATGCTTGTTCTGGTTTCGAATCCGGTTTCTTTTTTTCGGCTGCAGTCGTGGCTCGCAAGGCGTCATCGCTTTTCGGCGTCTTCTTTCGTTCCGGAGCGTAGATGGCTATCATGCTGCGCCCTTCCATGTGCGGGGCCTGGTCTACTTTCGAGAATTCGCTCACACGTTCCGAAAATCGCGTGAGGAGATCTTCACCCTTCTCTTTGTAGGTAATCTCCCTGCCTTTGAACACCACGGTTGCCTTCACCTTATGGCCTTCTTTGAGAAAATTGATCGCGTGCCGTACCTTGAAGTCAAAATCATGAGTATCGGTATTCGGGTGGAAGCGGATTTCCTTGAGCAGCGATACATGCTGATGCTTCTTTTGAATCTTGTCCTTTTTTGCAAGTTCGTACTTGAACTTGCCGAAATTGATTACTTTACAGACGGGCGGGTTTGCATTGGGAACGATTTCCACCAAATCTGCATCGCGCTCACGCGCAATCTGGATTGCATCGCGGGGCGACATGACACCAAGTTGTGCACCGCGATCATCAATCACCCTGATTTGCGTAGCGCGAATATCCTCGTTCACGCGAATTTTTTCTTTGGCGATGGGAGGCCTCTTCTTTTGTTAGTCCTACAAGTTGATTGTTTTGATTTCGATTTCTTGTTTCGCTTTGCGAAGAAACTCCTCCCGCTTCATGGAACCAATATCCCCTTTCTTGTGCTGACGAACCGCAACAGAGTCAGCAAGTTTCTCTTTCTCTCCGACGACGAGCATGTAGGGGACCTTCTTTGTCTCCCACTCCCGAATCTTGTACCCGATCTTCTCATTGCGATCGTCCAATTCCACACGAATGCCGTTTGCAGAATACTCCTTCTCGATACTACGGGCATACTCAACATGGGCATCAGTGATCGGGAGAATTACTGCTTGTACGGGCGCAAGCCACAGCGGGAAATCGCCGGCGTAGTGTTCAATCAGCACGCCGATGAAGCGCTCGAGCGAGCCGAATGGCGCCCTGTGTATGATGACGGGTCGGTGCTTCTGACCGTCGCTTCCTACATACTCAAGACCGAACCGCTCCGGCATAACATAGTCGACCTGAACAGTGCCGAGTTGCCAGGTTCGCCGCAACGAATCCTGAACCATGAAGTCGATTTTTGGCCCGTAGAACGCTGCTTCGCCAATCCCAATATAGTAATTTAGCTTCTTTAAGTCAGCCGCTTCCTTGATTTCCTTCTCCGAACGCTCCCACATGGAGTCCTCCCCGCCGTATTTCTCCATATTCTTGGGGTCTCTGAATGAGAGCCTCGTCTTGAAATCCTTGAACCCGAGGGTATCGAAAACAAGTTGAATTAATTCGATCACATCACACAATTCGTCTTTGAGCTGATCGGGCCTGACGTACATATGCGAGTCGTCCACAGTAAAGGAGCGGACGCGAGTAAGGCCGTTCAACTCGCCGGATTGTTCGTACCGATAGACAGTCCCAAATTCAGCAATTCGCAGTGGCAAATCGCGATAACTGCGCGGCTTCGCCATGTAAATTTGGTGATGATGAGGACAGTTCATCGGCTTCAACAGGTACTCCTCATCCTCAACCACAATCGGAGCAAACTGGCTGTCTTTGTAGTACGGATAGTGCCCGCTGGTTTTGTAGAGATTGAGATTTCCGATATGCGGGGTCACTACAGGCAAATAGCCTCTCTTCCGCTGCTCGTCCCGAAGGAAATTCTCCAATGTTTCCCTAACGATAGTTCCTTTGGGCAACCAAATCGGTAAACCACCACCCACTTTAGGTGTAAGGAGAAACAACTCCAATTCTTGACCGAGCTTTCGATGGTCGCGTCGTTTAGCTTCTTCAAGCCGGAATAGATGCTCATCAAGCTCCTTCTGATTCGGGAAGGTGATGCCATAAATGCGCTGCAGCATCTTGTTCTTTTCGCTTCCCCTCCAGTAGGCCCCCGCAACACTCAGAAGCTTGATCGCCTTAATTTTCCCGGTCGATGGAATATGCGGCCCGAAGCAAAGGTCGGTAAAATTGCCTTGGTGATAGAAGGTAATCTGCTCGCCTTTGAGTCCGTCAAGAAGCTCAAGTTTGTATGGATCATTCTTCTTCTTGAAATACGCAACCGCATCATCCCACGAAATCACCTCCCGCTTATAGGGAACGTCACGCTTGGAAAACTCGGCCATCTTCTTCTCGATTTCGACAAGGTCGGCTGCTGTGAGAGAATGGTCGCCCATATCGATGTCGTAGTAGAAACCGCTCTCAATTGGCGGGCCGATACCGAACTTTGTGCCCGGAAAGAGAGCCTCAACCGCCTCAGCCATCAGATGGGCCGAACTGTGCCAGTAGGTTCGTTTCGCTTCTTCGTCTTCCCACTTATGCAATTTGATGGCGGCATCAGTTTCGATAGGACGAAATAAGTCCACAACCTCGCCATTGACAGAAATGGCAAGAACGGCCTTGGCAAGTCCGGTACTGATGCTCTCGGCAATTTGCTGTCCGGTAACGCCTTTGTCGTATGTCCGAACAGCGCCATCCGGAAATGTTATTTGGATTTGGTTTGTCATATGTGATTCTTCTTACGCCTGAAGGCAGGCGTTCTTCATCTCCCTTTCTTACAAACGAAAATCGTCCCGGGCCTTATCGGCGGGACGATCATCATGTGGGCGATACAGGAGTCGAACCTGTGACCTCTACCATGTCAAGGTAGCGCTCTAACCAACTGAGCTAACCGCCCGCTACCGTTACATTGAAACCAACTTAAGGTTGTCCGAATTTAGAATTACGTACCGAGGGCCGGACTTGAACCGGCACGGGCCTTGCGACCCTCAGGATTTTAAGTCCTGTGCGTCTACCAATTCCGCCACCCCGGCATGAAACCTGACGGTGTCAGGCGGAAACGAACTCTTGAGGCGCCGCGCGGATTCGAACCGCGGCATAAAGGTTTTGCAGACCTCTCCCTTACCACTTGGGTACGGCGCCGAGGACAATTCAATCACACTTGAGGTCGTTCAAATAGCAACACTTCCCTACACAAACAAAACCCCGCCACCTGGTGGGATTTGGGGCGGCGGGGCCACTTTAAAGAGGAAGTGTATTTTTCAGACAATCAGCGCGATTACTGAATGTCCAAGTTGTCCCAACGAATTGGGACAGAGCGGGAAACGGGATTCGAACCCGCGACATCAACCTTGGCAAGGTTGCGCTCTACCAACTGAGCTATTCCCGCATTGGTGCATCAATATAAGCAACTGCCTCTTTGCGTGCAACTACCTGATGTCAAAGAACAACCTCAGCGCTTGACTGGGCCAATGCGATTCGCAAAAAATATACGTTTGATACTCTTCAAAGTCAAGGGCATGAACACATGATCGCCGGCAATAAAAAACCCTGCCACAGTTGTGGACAGGGTTCAGAAATACCAAAAATGCCTGTCACTATCGGTTGATATCCACGATTTGATACTTGAGCATACCTGCCGGAACACTTATGTCTACAGCTTCCCCCTTTTTCCTCCCCAACAAGGCCTTTCCAATCGGAGATGTTACAGAGATTTTGTTGGCCTCAAAATTTGCCTCTTCCGGTGCAACAAGAAGGTATTCGAATATATCGTCCGTCTTCAAATCTTTCAGCTTTACTCGACTCAGGATGTAGATTTTGTCGTTCGGGAGATCTTTCGCATCGATCATCTTGGCTTTGGAGAGAGTTACCTCCAGCTTCTGGATTTTGAGTTCGAGATGCTGTTGTTCCTCTTTTGCCGCCTCATATTCGGCATTTTCAGAAAGGTCACCATGCCCGCGAGCTTCGGCAATGACGCTCGCCATTCGCTTTCTGCCGTTTGTTTTCAACTCACGCAATTCTTGCTCGAGCTCAACCAAACGCTCACGAGTCAAATAGATCGAATCGGACATGTACATCTCCAACATTGATTTCTGGACAAAATAAATAGCCATCATCCGCTTCTGCGGATGGTGGCTAACCACCTTATCGGCTGGATATTAGGTAACAATTCCAACCGAAAAAAGCAAGGGAAAAATCGCCTCTGCCGGTTACCGGATTATTTTGCCTTCATTTTCGGGTCAACAAGAATCAAGTGGCCCAACTTGTCCCGCTTGGTCTTAAGGTATTTCTCGTTATGATCGTTCGGGTCCATTTCGAGCGGAACCCGCTCCACGATATCAAGGCCGTAACCGTGCAGCCCAACGACTTTCTTGGGGTTATTTGTGAGGAGACGGATTTTGGTGACTCCAAGGTCGCGCAGTATTTGGGCGCCAATGCCATAGTCCCGAAGGTCGGCACGGAAACCCAACTTCTCGTTCGCCTCGACTGTATCAAGACCGTCATCTTGCAGTTTGTATGCCTTCAGTTTGTTGAGCAAACCAATGCCTCTTCCCTCTTGTCTCATGTACAAGACCACGCCGCTACCTGCCTTCTCAACCATCCGAAGGGCAGAGATGAGTTGCTCATTACAGTCGCACCGCATCGAGCCGAACAAGTCCCCTGTCAAACATTCGGAGTGTACTCGCACGAGTACGGGCTTGTCCGGGATAATCTCCCCCTTGGTAAGCGCAAGGTGTTCCTTGCTGTCCGTCTCGCTTCGGTACATATGAATCGTGAACGAGCCGTACTTTGTCGGAAGATGCGTTTCGGCAAGCTTCTCCACCAACTTTTCTTTCGTCATCCGGTACTCGATCAAGTCACGGACAGTGATGATCTTGAGGTGGAACCGTTCCGCAAGCTTCATCAGTTCGGGAAGACGGGCCATTGTACCGTCTTCTTTCAGAATCTCGCAAAGCACGCCTGCCGGATAGAGCCCGGCGAGCTTGCACAGATCAACAACCGCTTCGGTATGACCGGCTCGACGAAGAACTCCGCCCTCCATCGCCCGTAATGGGAAGATGTGTCCGGGCCGGGCAAGATCGCTTGGTTTTGTTTTGGGATTGATGAGTGCCCTCACGGTTGCCGCACGATCCGGGGCTGATACGCCGGTTGTTGTTCCGTGAATGTAATCGATTGAAACAGTGAAAGAAGTTTCGTGCAGCGAGGTATTCGTCTCAACCATCATATCGAGACCAAGTTCCTTCGTGCGGTCGGGCAGCAGGGGTGTACAGATAATCCCCCGGCCGTTTGTCGCCATGAAATTGATGACGCTTGCGTCGGCAAACTCGGCAGCGCAGACAAAATCTCCCTCATTCTCACGATCATCATCATCCACAACAATAATGATCTTGCCGTGAGCAATGTCGTATATCGCCTCTTCGATTGTGTTGATACGGTGTTTGCGTCCCTGATGCGATGGCATACTACCCTCTTGTGGCTGCTTACTTCTTCTCGACAGCTTCGCCCTCTCGCACAACAGATGCGATAGCGCCCTTCTCGAACTTCATCTTCACATTGTCTGCAACCTGAACCAGCAATGACTTGTCGTCAATGCCCGCAACTGTTCCGTGAATGCCGCCCGTCATGATAACCTTGTCACCCTTTTTCAGGGCTTCAATCATTTGCTGATGTAGCTTCTGTTTCTTTTGCTGGGGACGCAAAATCATGAACCAGAAGATCGCAATGATCGACCCGAACATGATCAGCGTGCTGAACAAACCGCTTCCCCCTCCGCCTTCTCCCGGCGGTGGTGCCATCAATATAAACGTCAAAAAGCTCAATATTTCCTCCTGATTCTGTTACAATGTGTTAGAGATTTCACTCCGCTGGTTCTGCGGAGAGTTGCTTGAGTTGTTCGGCTTTCCAGTCTGCGAAACGATTGCTGAGAATAGCTTCACGAGCAGATCGGACAAGCCACAGATAATACGTCAGATTATGAATCGACGCCAATTGCAGCGCCAGTATTTCTCTTGATCTCACAAGATGGTGAATGTACGCACGCGAGAAATTCCTGCAGCCGTAACATTCGCAGCGTTCATCAATGGGGCGGAAATCATCGGTATATCGGGCATTTTTGATATTGACTCTGCCATTCCGCGTGAAGAACAATCCGTTTCTGCCGTTGCGCGTCGGCATCACGCAATCGAACATATCAATACCCCGACCGATACTCTCCAGAATATTCTCGGGAGTTCCGACTCCCATGAGGTATCGGGGCTTTTCGTTCGGAAGAATCGATGTACACAATTCGGTAATCCTGTACATATCTTCCACAGGTTCGCCGACTGATAGTCCGCCGATTGCGTATCCTTCAAAATCCATCTCCACCAACGAATGCGCAGAGGCTTCACGAATTGCCGGATACGTCGAGCCCTGAATAATGGCAAACAATGTCTGGTTGAAACCGTACAGAGCTTCTGTGTGAGCAAACCTGTTCTTGCACCGTTCGGCCCATCGTACCGTCATCTCGTTGGAGGCGCGGGCATATTCCTCGTCGCAGGGGTACGGCGTGCACTCATCCAACACCATCATTAAGTCCGAGCCAAGTCCCCGCTGAATCTCTACAACACTCTCGGGAGTGAACTTGTGTAACGATCCGTCATGATGCGATTTAAATGTTACGCCATCTTCGTCCAGCCCCCTCAATTCCGACAGACTGAATACTTGATATCCGCCGCTGTCCGTCAGAATCGGTTTGTTCCAATTCATGAACTTATGCAGTCCGCCGGCTTTCTGAATCAACTCAACGCCCGGCCGCAAATACAGATGATACGTGTTGCCCAGAATAATCTGCGCGCCCAGTTCATCAAGCTCACGCTGTTCTACAGCTTTCACCGTACCTTGCGTCCCTACCGGCATGAAAATAGGGGTTGGAATATCACCCCTTTCGGTCTTTACGATGCCTGCACGGGCTGCGCCGTCAGTATGTAGCAGCGTGAATTGCAATAAACTGTCTTAAGTTACTCAAACATGCAGGGAAAAGCAACGAAGCTCAACGGATGCCCTTCCACCTTGCCCGGAGCCAATGAAACCCGACGTAAACAATGCCACCGAGTGTATCGGCGAGCCAGTCATTCACGCGGCCGCTTCTGTTGGGAACGAATGACTGATGAAACTCATCAGAAATCCCGTATAGCGAAACGATGAGAATCGTGAACACGTAATGGTGTCGTGCAAGAAAAGGGAACTTATTCTGGTAGCGAATTGCTCTGTGAACCGAAATAGCAAAGAGAACGTAGATGACGAAGTGAATCAGCTTGTCATGCGTGAAGATCCCTTCTTTCGGGATGAACTCGCCCGGTATGGACGACTGGACGAACAGCGCCACGGCCCACGCAATCATCGGCCCCTGATACCACAAGAAACGATTCTGCTTCAGCCGCTCAATCATGCCGTCTCAATCAACCGCAACGCATCCGGAATGCAATCCAGAATATCCATGGCCATGATGCTTCGAGAGCCGAACTTCTTTGCTGCTACATCACCCGCCAATCCGTGAAGATATACTCCGGCGTACGCGGCAACATCAGCTTTGGCTCCTTGAGCACGAAGTGATGCGATAATCCCGGTGAGAACATCACCCGATCCGGCGGTTGCCATGCCCGGATTCCCGGTTGAATTCAGAAACACGTTACCGTCGGGAGTTGCCGTTGCAGTCGGGGCGCCTTTCAGAACCACGATGCTGTTGAGAGCCGTTGCCTGCGTTCGGGCAATATCAACCCGTTGTTGTTCGATATCTTCACTGTTTAGCTTTGTCAGAAGTCGTAGCTCGCCGACATGCGGAGTGATAATGGTCTCGTACTTTCTTTTTCTGAGAAGAGAGATGTTGTATGCCATCATCCCGAGTCCGTCAGCGTCGAGGATAAGAGGCTTGTCAATATTCTCAACCAAATGATGAACGAGCTTTCGCGTCTCGACATTCTGCGACAATCCCGGCCCAAGAGCAACAACATCAGCCCATTGGATTTTCTTGTTGAGTTCCTCAACGGCCTGCATTGAAATCGTCCCTTCTTCCGTCTCGGCCAGCGGAATGAACATAACTTCCGTGGCTTTTCTAGCGAGAGTTAGGTGGATTGATTTGGGAACGGCGAGAATTACAGCGCCTGCTCCGGCCCTCATCGCCGCTGACGCAGTCATCAACGGAGCCCCGGTCAAGTTGCGCGAGCCGGCAATAACAAGAACTTTTCCGACTGAGTATTTGTGTGCTGTGAGCGGGCGTTGCGGCAGGCTGTTGCGAACATCGCTCAACTCAACCCGAAGCGTCGAGATTTTGGCTTGTTGAAAGATGAATCCCGGAATGCCGATCTCAACAATCCGCACTTTGCCGGAATGATCGCGTCCTGCTCCAACGTAATGCCCGATTTTTGCAAGTCCCATTGTTACAGTAAGCCGGGCCTTCACTGCAATATTCTCAACAATCCCCGTCGTAGCATTTACTCCGGAAGGGATATCCACTGATGCAATGAATGCACGTTGACTGTTTATCCATTTAATTGCATCACGATAAACTCCTTTCACTTCTCCCGAAAAACCAGTCCCGAATATCGCATCAACAATCACATGAGAGGCTTTCAATCCGGAAAGCTGTTTTGCCTTCAACACTTCTTCAAAGGTAAGGGGCATTTGTTTCGATGCGATTATCTTCAACAGAATGTCAAGGTTCGCCTTTGCATCTCCCTTTACTTCCCTTCTCTTTGCCAGTAAGGCAACATGAACCTTGTACCCCCGATTGGCCAGATGCCGGGCAATGACAAAGCCGTCACCCCCATTATTACCTTTGCCGCATATAACAATAAACGATGGAGAGTCGGCAGACGAGGGAATTTGCTGAAGCAACACGTCAACGAATGCGCGCCCCGCATTCTCCATCAAGACGATGCCCGGAAGAGAATACTTCTTGATGGCTGAACTGTCGCATTGCTGCATTTGTTCAGCCGTCGCAAGGAGCTGCATTAGCGTACCTTAGAAGAAGTGCGAGATGAAATTCAGAACGACGGAAGGATAGATGCCGAAGCCGAGCAAAGCAATCGCCGAAAGGACCAATGCGGCCATACCCAGACCTGATGTAGGCACTGCGATGACCGGAGCGTCTTGTTCCCGCTCTGAGAAATACATCAGCACAACAAGTCGGAGATAGTAGTATGCCGAGATCACGCTCATGAGAACTCCGAGAATCGCAAGCCATGTGTATCCGGCTTGAACGGCTCCCGCAAAGACATAGTACTTGCCGAAGAATCCGGCGAATGGCGGAATGCCTGTCAGCGAAAACATGAATATACCCATAAGCAGCGCAAGAGTCGGGCGCGATGCCGATAACCCGCGATAGTCGTCGAACGAGACGTTCTTCCCATCTTCCGATTCGAGATAGGAAAGAATGCCAAAAGCGCCGACATTCATCATTGTGTAGGCAACAAGATAAAACAAGACTCCCTGTGCCCCATAGCTGTTTGCTGCAATAACGCCAACAAGAATGTATCCTGCGTGGGCAATACTCGAATATGCAAGCATTCGCTTGATACTCGTTTGCGCAATGGCAATAACATTTCCAACAATCATCGATAGCGCCGCAATCACGGCCAAGACATCTCGAACAGGTTCAACGCCACGAACGAGTGCAGGCGCGAACACAACAAGAACGGCCGCAAACGCCGCGGCCTTGCCGCCCGTTGACATAAATCCGCTGACGGTTGTCGGCGAACCTTCATACACATCGGGAACCCACATGTGAAACGGCACAGCCGCAATCTTGAACGCAAAGCCGATCAGCAACAATCCACAGCCGATGAGGAACATGGTAGAACTTGCGAGCATTCCCGCCTTGCCGACGATGGAGGGAATATGTGTAGTCCCTGCCGAGCCGTACAACAACGCAATTCCGTACAGGAGAAATCCCGTAGCAAAAGCTCCGAGCAAGAAGTATTTCAGGGCCGCTTCATTGCTTTCATTTCGACGACGGACGAATCCGGCTAAGATGTAAAAAGAGAGGGACATGAGTTCGAGTCCGAGAAACAGCGTCACCAAGTCTGTTGCCGCCGCCATGAGCATCATCCCGACTATCGCAAACAAAAGAATAGCATAGTATTCTCCGTGCTCAATGCTTTGTTTCTTGATGTACGACTTCGAAAGCATTACGGTAAGCAATCCGGCTGCTGCGAACACGGCGGAAAAGAATGAAGCATACCCTCCTGTGGCAATCATATCCGAAAATGCAGTCCCGGTTGTCGGAAGCTGGACCAGCGACAGAACCAGCGCCGCCGCCAAACCAACAAGCGAAATCCAGCAGTTGATATTCTCTGTTTTGTTGTGAAGCGCTTCTATTGTCAGAACAACAAGTCCGACGAGAGTGATGAGAGAAATCGGCCCGATGGCAAGTGTGTCGTGAAGTAACAGGGAGAGATCCATTATCAACTTTCAGAAATCGTTGTCAATCAAGGAATTGTCAGCCGACCGGTATGCGATACGTTGTATTCTTGTCGAAGTGACGCACTAAAATTATGAAAAGTCGGACAAAGATACAAAGCAACTATCAACACCCGGATTGTCATCATTCAGGAACTACAGAAGGACAATCATCCCGAACAGCGCAACTACGCCCAGCAAGATAAGCGCAATCAACAATTCTGCAGGAGGACGATACACGTCAGGATCAAAGTCTGCACGTTCGCTACTCGCGGGGTTTACAGCTTGAAGATTGCGGGCGAAGGTCAGCGGGTTGCGGGCACGTATGGCAATCTTCTTCACACCAATCATGATTTTCTCTTCAACCCAATCAAAAACCTGCCCGAGACTATCAACAACCAGTCTTCGAAGGAAACCCGCGGGTTTTCGGTAGAACCAGTCTGTATCAAGTGTTATTGTTGGATGGCTGACGAACTTAGACCGCAGCATCCAGAATGCAACAAAAGTAAACACGAGAATCTGTACCGTTTCCATAAGATGATAGGCGGTATAGGGTTCGTAGGTGACGGAATATGGCAGCATGTTGTACAGCAGTGACGGAACGACGCCATATACGAAACACAAAACTGCGACGACTACCATTGCCACGTGCATATTCACAGGCGGTTTGGTAACAGCAATATCCCGATCCGCGCCAAACCAAGTCAATGCGGGAATCTTCAACCCTATTGAAAGAAACGTTCCAACCGATGCAAGCATAAGAAGCAGCATCGCCGTATCTACATGTGCTTCGCCTGCTGCGCTGACAATCATGGATTTGCTGATGAACCCGTTGAACAGCGGAAACCCGGAAATAGAGAACGCCCCAACCATGAACAACCACAATGTCACAGGTTGGGATTTTGCCAAGCCTCCGAGACCGGAGAATTTGCTTGTCCCGGTTGTGTGCAGAACAACTCCCGCCCCCATGAACAACAACGCTTTGTACAGAATATGGCTGTACGCGTGTGCAACGGCTCCGTTCAACGCCATCTCGGTTCCGATGCCGATGCCCGCCACCATGTACCCCACCTGGCTGATAATGTGATACGCAAGCACTTCACGAATGTCGTTGGCAAGAACTGCAAACACAACACCGTATAGTGTCATGATCACACCGAAGATGAGGAGAATCTCCATTCCGGGAAACATGCGGGCGAGTACGTACACAGCGGACTTCGTTGTGAAGGCGCTGAGAAACACCGCGCCTGTTATCGTGGCGCGAGGATAGGCATCCGCCAGCCAGGCATGAAGTGGAGGAACGGCGGCATTCAACGCAACACCGCCTAGAATCAGCCATGAAGCAAGTGTTCCACTTTCTGATAAGCGAATGATTTCAAGCGATCCTGTCTCTGCAACATGCAGGAGAATTCCGCCGAGCAGCATGCTTCCGCCGAAAAGGTGGACGAGAAGATAGCGCATTCCTGCACGCTCGGAATCGGCAGTTCTTCTTGCCCACACGAGATACGCTGAAGCTATCGCCATCAATTCCCAAAACATCACAAGCGTGAGAAGATCACCGGCGAATGTAATCCCGATTGCACAGCCGGCATATACCAACGCCGCAACCTGCTGGCCTGTTTCTCTGATATGAAAAGAATAGATACCGCCTGCAAAAGCGATGAATGCAAAGATGATTCCGAATACCCGACTGAGTTGATCGACTTTGCAAACAATAAGTGTGTACCGCATGAATTCAACCGCAACCAGCGTCCCGTCAGGCAACGTCCACACGATGGCCAAGGAAATGAGGGGAAAGAGAAGAAACGTCGTTGATCGGAGACTCTTTGGCAACAGCGGAAGAATTATCGCGCCGACAATCATCGGCAGCGCCGGTATGGTGAAGAGATCACTCCACATCGTAGTAATCCTCCTCTCTTTGCAGAAACAACTTCCCGAGAGTCTTTGAGAAGAATATGATCGCTGTGCAACCTGCAAACCCGAAAAGAATGTAGAATGCCGGAATTGAACTCCACCAATGATCTCCGTGCTCGATGTTGAATTCAACAACCAGCGATGCTACTGTCAACAGGGAGATCGCTATCCATTGCCATCGTTTCATCTGTGGAATCCTCCGAACACACTCATGGCAATCATCGAAGAAAGATCATAGAAACGAAGAAAGAGATTCGGCCATATCCCGAAGAGAACTGAAAGCAATCCTGTCACAAGAATAGGCATGACCATCAGCGGAGACGCTTCACGATACTTCTCGAACTGTGCCGATGGTTTGAAGAACGCCCGGTAGATAATCGGAAAAAAATATCCCGCATTCAGCAATCCGCTGACGAGCAGAATTGTCAGCGCTACCGTATTTCCCACCTCGAGCGCTCCGCCGGCAAGCAGCCACTTACTTGAAAAACCATTCACTGGCGGTATGCCTGCAAGCCCGAGTGCGCCAATCGTAAACGCTGCCATCGTCCATGGCATGGCCTTTCCGATTCCATCCAACTCGCTGATATTCTCTTTGTGTACATTCACATAAATTGCGCCTGCACAGAAGAACAACGTGATCTTCATTGTCGCGTGCGTGGCAATATGCAGAAGTCCACCGGTGAAACTTCCCGGCGAAAGCAACGCGGCACCGAGAACGATATACGACAGATGCCCGACGGTTGAATACGCGAGACGACGTTTGAGATTATCCTCGCGCAAAGCGAGAATTGACGCAAGCAGGATTGTCCCTCCGGCAAATGCGAGAAGGATATCATTCAATCCGAATTTCAACATCACGCCGGGGCCAAACACAAATCCGACGACACGCATTACGCCGAACACTCCTGATTTCACAACTGCAACAGCGTGCAGCAAAGCGCTCACGGGCGTTGGTGCGGCCATTGCCGCCGGAAGCCAACTGTGCAGTGGCATAATTCCCGCTTTCACTCCAACTCCACATAGGAAAAGCAAAAACAACATCGTCATCGTCCCCTGAGGCACATCCACGCCGTCCAACAATCCGCCCGGAACAAAATCTAAGCTTCCCTTCAACTGATACGTCCACCCTAACGCAGCAATCAACACAACTCCGGCCGTGAGGGTGTAGACGAGGTATTTCCGTCCTGCGCTGATGGCAACCGGCGTCTCTTTGTGGATGACGAGAGGATATGTTGCTACGGTGAGGATTTCATAAAAGATGAGAAATGTCAGGAGATTGGCGGAGAATGCAATCCCTATCGTTGCAGAAAGACAAACAGCAAAGCTCGCGAAGTAGCGCGTTTGCTTGTGTTCATCCAGCCCCCGAACATATCCGATTGAATAGAAAGATGTGAATACCCAAAGCCCCGATGCGATCAAGGCGAAAAACACGCCCAACGGATCGGCCTTCAATGCGAGAGTGATACCCGGTGAAATCTCAAGAATTTCGATACTTGCAGCTTTGTTGGCCAAAGCATCAGGAAGCAGCGAGAGAACGAGGCCGAACTTCACAACTGATGCCGCAATCGTCCAGCCTTCACGAATATTCGGCCAACGTGAGCTGAGAAGAATGAGCGGCACAATGCCCAGCGAGACTGCCACAGCAAGGAATGGTATGTTTGATGTGTACTGCTCGACCATATCGCTACAAACCGGATGGAATCATCAACACAATAATCTCCGTGACAATCACGGCATTCAATACGCCTAACACCAGAAGTCCGACTGCAAGTACAATCGTCGGTGCAAGCATGGATGTGTTCACTTCCTTGCGAGGAAGGTTGCTATCGGTTCCCTCTCCTTTCTTACTACTTTTCAGGTACACCTTCTCCAAAATTCTGAAGAAGTAAACGGCGTTCAGCAGGCTGCTGGCAAGAATAACGACAATAGCAATCCAATTCGAATTCTCAAATCCTGCCAAAACAAGATACCACTTGCTGAAGAATCCGGCCGTAGGCGGAATACCAATCATTGACAATGAGAAGAGAGCAAACGCCGCCATCGTCCACGGCATTGCTTTGCGAAGCGAATCATCAAACCCGGAAATCGTTGAATGTCCAATCTGCAGGCGAAGGTTACCCGCGACCAGAAAAAGCCCGCCTTTCATAAACGCGTGATTCAATACGTGCAACACAGCCCCGACGAATCCCAGCGGATTGGCAAGTCCGATTCCCAATCCGATGTACCCGATCTGCGCAACGCTGCTGTAAGCCAGCATGCGCTTTAATTCTTTTTGAGCGATGGCCATGATGGAGCCGAAGAGAATTCCGCCTAACGAAAGCCCGAGAATAATGTCGGCAACCGGAAGCGTGTCACGAACGGCAGCCGGCTCGAATGTAAAGAAAAGAATTCGCAGCAGTACGTAGGCTCCGATTTTTGTTCCGATTGGCGCAATCAGCGCGGAACTTGAAGACGGAGCATAGGTATATGCATCGGGCAACCATCCGTGGAGCGGAAAGAGTGCCATCTTGATTGCGAGTCCGACAACGATGAAAATCAAACCGACAAGAACGGGAGGCTCACTCACAAGTGCAGGCAATATCTTCGCAACGTCGGCAATGTTCAACGATCCCGTCATGATGTAGATGAACCCGACGCCGAGCAGATAGAACGATGCGCCGATGGTACCGACCAGTAAATACCGGAATGCTGCAACGGGCGAGGGCTTTTCTCCCACGGCAATCAACGCATACCCTGCAAGCGAGCTGATCTCAAGAAACACGTACAGGTTGAACAAATCACCTGCCATCACAATGCCGCTGAAACCCGTTAGCAACAATAATGCAACCGCGTAAAACGGAACAGTTCTGCCCTGCAGCTCCGCCGCTACAACCGTACGCGCATGTACAAACACAAGAACGGCCACTGCCAGAACAACAGTCAACATGAACGCGGATAACGGATCCAGCACATACTCAATTCCGATCGGCGCAGCCCATCCGCCAAGATAGTATCGGATTGCTCCCGCGCTGATTGTCTGGCGCAACCCGAGTACCGCGATAACAAGCGCGGCGGCAACCGAAGCAAGAGCCAGCGGATATGCCAGGGCACGCTTCCATGATCCGAGCAAAGATGTCGAGAGAGCGCCGAACAGCAATATCAGCGGAACAAGAACCGGGAGGTTGTGTTCAATCATTTCATCCGTTGCAGCAAATGTGGCTCATCAAGGGTATGATACCTGTGGTAGATGCTCATGAGAAGAGCCAAGGCAAGGCCGATAGTAGCGACGCCGACAACAATTGCCGTCAGCATGAGCGTATGCGGAATGGGATTGATATAGCCCGACGGATCGGTGCCGATTGCGGGATCAATGACGGGAATTGTTGCATTCCACTTGCTCGCGCTGGCAACAAAGAAGATGATGACAGATGTCTGAAAGATCGTCATGCCGATGAGCTTCTTGACAAGATTCTTCTTCACAAGCATGCCGTACAGACCCAGAACTGTCAACGCGAAGATGAACCAATAAGTATAGTAGGAAAGGAAATACTCAGCCATTGTCCGCCCCCCCCATCAACTCATCAAAAATTGCAACAAGCGTCGCCGCCACGGCGATGCCAATTCCAATTTCTACAACAAGAATTCCGAAGAAACGAAGCTTCGAAGCCGAAACGTCCTCGAACGGAAGAAGGCTGTAGTCAAGAAAATACCCGCCTGCCCCCATTGTGACCAAGCCAATTCCGAAAAACACCGCTGCACCGAGAATGCCAACAGGCGCGCCAAGCGAACGTTTGAAATGCATCTGCGATGCTTCCTCTCCCACACATAATCGAATAAGTAAGAAACTCGCTGCAAGCATTGCGCCTCCCTGAAATCCGCCACCCGGACCGTAGTGTCCGTGAAAAATGACATACAATCCGAACAACTGAATAAACGGAGCGATAAGTCTTCCCACAACAACAATAATCGGACTTTCGGAAAAGTGGGTCATTCCTTTCGTCTCCTCAAAATGAGCGTACAACAAAGTCCCGCCGTAAGAACAACAACCACCTCACCCAGCGTATCGAAGCTGCGATAGTCGCCAAGAACGGTAGTGACGATATTCGGCGTTCGGGTATCTCTCATTGTGTTGCGGATGTAGTAGTTCGCTGCAACCGAAGTACCTGCCAGCGATGTATCACGATGCGCCGGCGAATCGATATCGCCACGCTTCGGCAACCCTGCAGAGGCATACATCAACAGTGCCGCGAAAGCAACGAGCGCTATGAGGCCGACATGTCTCAATCTGTTGTCTCCCGTGTTGAATGAAACAACGCGACAATATACAAGACTGTTGTTACGCCCGCGCCGACAACGGCCTCCGTGAAACCGACATCAACGGCTCCCATCACAACAAAAAGCAACGCGACAACAAAACTGAATACGCCGAGCATGACCACAGCCGCCAACAGATCACGAACCTTCAGCGAAATGAAAGCTGTCAGTAACAACATGACAAGCAGGATGAGTTCAAGTTTCCAGTGCATCGCTTTTTGATGTGGTTGATGGTTTCTTTTCTTCCTGATCCAACTTCAATAAAGGCTTCAGCCCGTAGCGCAACGCCGCCCTTGCAAGGGCGTGTGTTGCTACAGGATTTGTCAAGCCGACAAACACCAATGCGATTAGCAGTTTCGCGCTGTTCAGTGTGAAGCCTTCATACACACACAGTCCGAGCAGAATGAGGATGATGCCAAGTGTATCCCCCTTCCCCATCGCGTGAAGTCTTGTATAGAAATCCGGAAAGCGGACAATCCCGATGCTGGCAACAAGGAGAAAGAACGCCCCGCCGAGAATCATCAGAACGGCTATCATATCCGACATTCCCATCAGGCACCTTTGCGATAACTCTTGAAATACTTTGCAATCGCCAGAACGCTGATGAAGTTTAGCACAGCATATGCAAGCGCAATATCAATGAACATTTCGAGCCTGCCGTAGATGAATCCCACCAAACAAATCAAAACAAGTGTCTTGGTCCCGATTGCGCCGACGCCAAGAACGCGGTCGAATACCGTCGGCCCTTTCAACACTCTGTAAAACGGAATGATAATAATGACAGCAAGCAGATTGGTTATGTAGATGAGAACATCCTGCATCACATTTCCTTGCTCGATTCGATTATTTCCACCGAAGTAACAAGCTGTTCGTCTTCGTCATAGAAGAGTTGTGCAATCCATCTCGGCATCGTGCCGTCGATAATCGTTGACGCTGATTTCCGGCGCAGGGCGTGAATCAAAAATTCATCTTCTGTGATGGAGAGCGTGACCGTACCCGGTGTGAGGGTAATGACGTTGCCGAACAACACCCTTGCCCCGACGATTGGTAACTTCACACGGAAGCGAATTACTGCAGGCTCGATCGGCATTTTCGGGTGGAGAACGGCCGAGGCAACCTGGATGCTTCCCTCAACTATTTCCCAAGCAAGCCATGGAAGGAAACGAAGCAGATGCTCAAAGCGGAGATGTTCCCACTCGGAGACATCCCCCTGAAAGAACTGGACGGATGAGATTCTCGCATTCAACAACAACACAATCCCGACACAGATGGCTCCGGTTGTGATATGAAAGAAATCGAAGTGGCCGCTGAGTACCAGCCACAAGCACATGAGGGCAAAGCCCTGCATCGCAACGCCGCGCCACGGATGTTCTCGTTGTTCGAACTTCTTGATGGTTGTACCGGGAGAATCAGTCATGTCAACTGCACTAATGCTTGAAACTGGGTAATTGGGCCCACTACATGAGGAAGAACAAGAGCCACACGAGCACAAAGACAGGCAATAAAACAGGAATCGAGTATTTCAACACAAAGCCGACAAAGGTCGGGCACTGAATTCCGGAATGCTCGGCAATGGACTTGACCATGAAATTCGGGCCGTTGCCGATATACGTGAACGCACCGAAGAACACCGCTCCGAGCGAAATCGCTTGCACGTGCTTGCTGTAGTTCGCGATCAGATATGCCGCGCTTGCATAGTCCGGCCTGATTGCGCCTGCTTCGACAAAATCGTAGTGGTACTTCACGAGCATGGCAAATGCAGCCTTGATTTCCGCTGCGTGCGGACCGGTAACCTGTGAAATGTCCGCCCCGTGCGTTTTGACGAGAGCTATAAGCTGGCGAACATCCTCGGGAGATACATACAAACCGATGGCTGCACTTAGAAAGTTAAGATACGTCGGCGCATTGTCAAGACATGTCGAAAGAAATCCCGTCATCCAGTAGAACTGTCCGGCGGTGCGTATCCCGAGCGAAGAGGCGTTCATCGACAACCAATCCAGCGCCGGGATCATTGTTGCGAAAATGCCGAAGAACAACACTGCCACTTCTTTGATGGGATTAAAATTGAAGTCGTTCTTTTTATGAATATCGTGTTTTGTTGTTAGATAGGAACCTACCGCGGCAAGGATCATCAACCCTTCACGCAGAAACGGCGGATTGGTGATGAACACTGAGATGAGAATAATCGCAAGAAAGAACACATTCTGCGCTCCACTCACTTCGCCCTCTTCATGTTCGCCCTCCAACCCATGCCGGACTGACGCCGGAAGTTTGCGGTACGAAGCATAGTCGACGACATAGAACACGGCAACAATCACCATCATCGCAATGGCCCATTTGTACCAAATTGTTTCCGCAATCCAGAAAAACGGAATCCCCTTCAGATAGCCGAGAAACAACGGCGGATCGCCAATCGGGGTTAACGCACCCCCCATGTTGCTTACAATGAAGATGAAGAAGACAACGTGGTACGGCTTGATCCGGTATTTGTTGACACGAATGAACGGCCGGATCAGGATCATGGAAGCCCCTGTCGTTCCGACGACGTTGGCGAGCACGGCTCCGATTGACAACAGGAACACGTTGGATAAAGGTTTCGATCTCCCTTTAATCTTGATGTGAATGCCGCCTGCAACCACAAACAACGATCCGATCAGCACAATAAAGCTAAAGTACTCGATCCCTGTATGTACCAGCCTGGAGGGATTCCCGATGCCAAACACATAATACAAAATGGTCACGACGGCAAGCGCGGCCGAGACATACGGGTAGTTGTGCTCCCACCAATGCCTGTTGATAAACGGCATCACGGCAATAGCAAGAAGCAGAATCAGAAAAGGAAGAAGCATCAGCGGATTTACCGAAACGAGATGTTCAGCTTCGTCTGCAAATGCTGATGATGCAAGGAGGGGTATTAATAAAACGATTGAAGCAACGTTGCGAAGGAGGCGGTTCATTCTATCGTGCGCGACTCCGGAACGGCGATACGCTCCGCGGTTCCAACCTGGGCGCCGCGACGGGCATCGTGGATTTGTTGAATGAGCTGCTTTGTCGATGCCTCTGACTTGCTCAGAAACGTTGATGGATAAATGCCGATCCACACGATGAACAGAATAACAGGAACCAACACAACCCATTCACGCAGGTTCATGTCCTTCAGATTCCTGTTTTCAGGATTCTCAAGCTTCCCGAAGAACATGCGCTGATAGCTCCACAACAAGTACACTGCAGCGAGCACGACGCCGCTGGCGCCGAGGATAGCAAACCAACGGTTTGCGAGAAGCTGCGATTTAAATGCGCCAAGGAGAATCAAGAACTCGCCAACGAATCCGTTCAATCCCGGCAACCCGACCGATGACAGCATCACGATCATAAAGAAGGCTGCATATACCGGCATCGACTTCGCAAGTCCGCCAAAATCCTTTATCATGCGAGTGTGCCTCCGGTCGTAAATCATTCCCACCAACAAGAAGAGTGCGCCTGTCGACAAACCATGATTGATCATCTGAATGATTCCTCCCTGCATTCCCTCCTGATTCAGGGCAAAAATGCCGAGTACGACAAAACCGAGATGTGATACGGACGAGTAGGCAACGAGCTTCTTCATATCGGGCTGAACGATGGAAACAAGCGCGCCGTAAATAATCCCGACAACTGCCAAGCCCGCGAGATACGGCATAAACTCAAAAGTCGCATACGGAAACAGCGGCAGGCAGAACCGGACGAGGCCGTATGTTCCCATCTTCAGAAGCACGCCTGCAAGTATCACCGAGCCTGCAGTTGGCGCCTGCACGTGTGCATCGGGTAGCCAGGTATGCAACGGGAACAGCGGGACTTTAATGCAGAAGCTGAGCGCGAATGCGAGGAACATCCATGTTTGGATATCCATCGGAATTGAAGGGGCAACCTTGTACAACTCCATCAGATTCGTTGTGAAGTAGCCGCCGGGCTGTTCGCTGGCATAATAACTGAGCCACAGGATTGCAACCAGCATCAGCAAGCTGCCGAACATCGTGTAGAGGAAGAACTTCACGGCAGCATAAATACGATCCTGCCCGCCCCAAATTCCGATGATAAAGTACATCGGGATCAGCATTGCCTCCCAGAATACGTAGAAGAGGAACATGTCAAGCGCCATGAACACGCCGAGCGTTCCGACTTCAAGCACAAGCATCGAGATGATGAATCCCTTCAGCTTGTTCTGAACGGATTCCCACGAGGCCAGCAACGAAATCGGGGTGAGGAACGTGGTGAGAACAACAAGCAACAGCGACATGCCGTCGATGCCGAGATGGTATGAGACGTGAAGACTCGGAATCCACTCTTTGAATTCGACAAACTGCATATTCGGGTTCGAGCCGTCGAACACGACGAAGATGTATACCGAAACAACAAATGCAGCGAGTGAAAATCCCATGCCCAGCATTTTTATAAGATTCTTCGACTCGCTTCCGATAAAGGCAATGGCTATTGCCCCGGCCAGCGGAATGAAAAGTACTGTCGAAAGAAGGAGATGTTCGTTCATAAGGTCAGTCAAACGTTGTCAACAAAGAGGCTGCGTCAGTCCCTTTGTGCCGTTACTTTCTATTTTGTGATCAGAAAACCAAGAATGAGAACCACACCCAGAACAAATGCGAGCGCATAGTTTTGTGTAACACCCGTCTGGATTTTGCGGGCAACACCGCTGAACATGCCGATCAATCTCGGGATGCCGTTCACGATACCGTCAATAATCTTCACATCGAAAACCTTCCACAAGAACATCTCCGACGTCTTCAGAATCGGGTTCACGATTATTGCATCGTACAGTTCATCGACTTTGTACTTGTTGAGGAACAGATTGTACACTCCACGGTTGCGGCTCGCCAGTTGTTCGGGAACTTCTGTTTTCTTCAGATACCAGGTTCGCGCCAGCCAGATTCCTGCCAATGCAACCAGAACCGATGCAATCATCAACACATACTCAAGCGGAACAACCGCGTGTGGAGTAAGAAACATCTTTCGGTTTGCGACTTCGAATACGGGATCAAGCCACTGCTCAATAGCATTGCCGCCGCCGAGACTGTGGGGGATGCCGACAAATCCACCAACAACCGAAAGTCCTGCCAACACAATGAGGGGAACAGCCATTGTTTTTGGAGCTTCATGCGGATGAAGGTGATGTTGATCCCATCGCGGTTTCCCTTCAAACGTAAGCGAGAGAAGACGGAACATGTAGAATGCTGTGAGTCCCGCTCCGATCAACCCCATCACCCACAAGGGCCAGTATCCGCCGGAGAATGCTTTCCACAAAATCTCATCCTTGCTGAAGAAGCCGGCAAGCGGCGGAATTCCCGCGATGGCAAGTGTTCCGACGAGAAACGTCTTGTAGGTGATAGGAAGATGACTCTTCAGTCCGCCCATTTTCTGGATATCTTGCTCGTCATGCATTGCATGAATAACGGCGCCGGATCCGAGAAACAACAACGCTTTGAAAAACGCATGCGTCATTACGTGGAAAAGACCGGCGGCAAATGCCCCGACGCCGAGCGCAAGAAACATATAGCCGAGCTGGCTGATGGTCGAGTATGCGAGGACTTTCTTGATATCGTTTTGTACAAGTCCGATGCTCGCTGCAAACAATGCCGTGGTTGCACCGACAATCGCAACAACCATCAATGTTGTTGGTGCAAGCGCAAACAGAACTGCGCATCGGGCTACCATGTAAATTCCGGCGGTAACCATGGTTGCGGCGTGGATAAGGGCCGAGACGGGCGTCGGGCCTGCCATTGCATCGGGCAACCAGACGAAGAGAGGAATCTGTGCAGATTTGCCTGTGGCTCCAAGAAACAGCGCCAGAGTCATCCACATAATTGTCGTGTTGCCAACGCTCAAGGTGGAGGCTTGCGTGAATACATCTTTGAACGTCAGAGTTCCGAACATCTCAAATATCAAGAACATACCGATCAGGAACCCGAAATCGCCGATGCGGTTCACGATGAACGCCTTCTTTGCCGCATCGCCGGTTGTTCCCTTGTCGAATTTTCTGTCGTACCAGAAACCGATCAACAGATACGAACAGAGTCCAACTCCCTCCCACCCCAAAAACAGAAGCAAGAAATTATCTGCCATAATCAAATTGAGCATGGCAAAGATGAAGAGGTTGAGATACGCGAAGAACCGCCAGAAGCCCGGGTCGCCGTGCATATACCCGATGGAGTAAACATGAATCAGGAAGCCGACGCCGGTCACAATTAACATCATCAGGATCGAAAGCTGGTCGATCTGATATGCGAAACTCACATTGAGTGACCCTGCAGCAATCCACTTGAATATCTCAATAATGTGGGAACGTTCTTCAGGTGGCGAGCCGAGCATGTCGAAGAACATTGCGCAGGCAATGACGAAGCTGATGCCGACGGTAGCGCTGCCGATAACGCCGATTGCTTTTTCGGATTTGATTCTCGAACCCAGCAATCCGTTGATGAGAAATCCGACAAGCGGAAGGAATACTGCAATACTGATTAATTGAAAGGGCATAGTGTCAAGTTCTCAGTTTCAAAATCCGGCTGTGTATGTTACCATTTCAGGATATTGATGTCGTTGATGTTCACCGTCTGCTTGTTGCGGAACAGCGCAATAACTATTGCGAGCCCCACGGCAGCCTCTGCAGCCGCCACAGCCATGACGAGAAATACGAGCACTTGTCCGGTTGGGTCGCCAAGTTGCGACGAAAATGCTGCAAGTGAAAGGTTCACGGAATTCAACATCAATTCGATACACATAAACACGACGATAACATTGCGTCTCGTCAGAACGCCTGCAACGCCAATACAAAACAGCATTGCACTCAATCCAAGATACATATGAAGGTCAAGGGAGATGGTCATCGAAGGTATTAAGGGAGACGTTTCTTGGCAAGAAGTACGGCACCAACAACGGCCACGAGAAGCAACACAGAAGCCACCTCAAACGGCAGCATAAATTTGTTGAAAAGCGCATCGCCGATTGATTCGACCGTTCCTAATTTTCCGGCTTCGGGATGAAATCCGGCCGGGGCCCGGTCTGTGAACATCAGAATGTACACCAACTCAACCAAAAAACCGATCACGAGGGCAACGGCAATGGAATACTGCATTGAGTTCTTCTTTGGCCGGGGATGATCCTCCGCGAGATTCAGCAACATAATCACAAAAACAACAAGCACCATAATGGCGCCCGTGTATACAACGATTTGAATAACTGCGAGGAATTGTTGCTGAAGTAACAAGTACAAGGCGGCGATACAGAAGAAGTTTCCGACGAGCAGTAGCGCGCTGAGAAGTGCATTGCGTTGCAAAATCATACCCAGCCCGGTCCCCACGGCAACCGAGCCGAAAAGGTAAAACAGAACTAATTCAACAGTCACGGATGTGTCAAAGAATGGTGGAAACGGTTCAGACGAACTAACTTAAGGTATGAGAAATTCGGAAGAGAATCAAAGAAAAATCTCCTTTCCCCGTTTGTTATCTACTCGAAGAACATCGTCAGTAGAAGTAGTAGTAAAATCCAATCTGCGGTAACGGCAGAATATTCCCGTCGCTGAAGAATGTGAACATTCCTTCCGCCAGAAAATGCAACCCGCCGCTCATCACCCATTCGCCGCCAAGTCCGAAACCGCCGCGGGTTGCTGATTTCATTTCGTTCTTGCCGTCCGTTCCCGAATAGTAATACCCAAATCCTCCGGCAACGAAAAAGCGTGTGCCGCTTCCCCGGGCCAGGTCGTAATGTATCTCTGCGCCGATATCCGACCGTAACTTGCCGTCAATTTTGATAATGCCGCCGGTGATTTGATAGCTGAGAGGCGAGGGCAAGTGATGACGGAAGCTCAACCCGATTCCGCCGGAGGCTCCGCCAAAGAAACCAAGCCCGAACACGTTCTCGCGCAGACTCGTACTCTGCTTTGATGGCAGGATAACTTGTGCGCCGGACGAGCCGTACGCGGCAAGCACAACAACAATCAAGGCAATGCGTTTCATGTTCAGCACAAGATTTTTCATCGCGTCATCTCTTTCATTTCGTTGGTTCTACGTTTTCCAAGGGGCCGTCAATCGGCTCCCATAGTTCAATTCTATTGCCTTCGGGATCAAGAATCCACCCGAACTTTCCGTATTCGTACGATTCCATCTTCTCCTCAACTCTCACGTTCTCGCTCCTCACATCATGTCAATACTCACCCTTCCCTCACCCATCTCACCAATTCACCGAGGCTTGCCCTCTTCCCCGTTGCAAGTATCGCAACCCGGAAAATTCTTCCGGCTACTATCATCATGAAATAGATTGAGATAATCATGATGACGATTGTCGCGACAATCTCCCATAGCGACGGCATTTGAATCGGAATCCGCAGCGCCATAAACGTCGGTGTCATAAGGGGAATGTATGTCACGATTTTCACCCACAGGGCATTCGGTTGCTGCATTACCGGCACGACGAGGGCAACCGGCAGAATCAGAAACATAACCAGATAGCCGTTGATTTGTTGCGCTTCCTGTTCCGTTGTTACAGGGGTGCCCAACGCGATAAAGATGGCCGAGTAGAACAAGTAGCCGAGCACAAAATACACAAGCATCAGCAGCATTTGATTTGCCGGCGGAAGTGCCGACGTGCCGAACTTCGCTGTAGAAGCCAGGGCAATCAACGCCCAAAAACCGATTTGCGTAAACCCAAGCGCGCTCAAGCCGAGCACCTTCCCCATCATCAGCTCGGAAGGTGTGCAGGACGAGACAAGAACTTCAATGATTCGGTTCGATTTCTCTTCCAATACACTCCGCACAAGCAATTGACCGGATGTGAGTATCAAGAAGAAGAGCGCCATCAGAAACACGTAAGCGGAGAAAAACGTCTTCATGAAGCTTGTTTCCTCCCCCCCTTCTTTCGTCACTTTCACAGTTTTGATGTCGAGAGCAACGCGCAGTTCATTCATCACCGCGGGGTCAATGCCTCGTTCGCGAAATTTCCGCTCGGAAAGAATGTTCTTCAGGTTATCTTGAAGTCTGTTAATAAGACGAAAATCGCCTGCTGTCTTCGACCTGTATTCCATCACGCTATCATTCAGCGCATTTGAGCCAAGAACAAGGTATCCCTCAAGATCATCGCCTTCAACCTTCGCATCGGCTTGAGCAACGGCTTCCGCAATATCCACCGTATTCCCGACCGCGATGTGCTGCAGAATGTAGTTTGGTTGGCCTTTTGATAGCGTGTATCTTTCCATCCTTTGTCGCAGCGGCTCGAACAACTCGCCCGTTGCATCAATAACCCCAACAATTTTTGTTGACTCATCTTCTTTGCCTGCAAGAAGTCCCGGCAACACCCCCATGCCCACCATAATCAGCGGAGTGATAAACAAGCCGAGCAAAAAGGCTTTGCTTTTTACTTTCTCAAAATATTCCCACTTGGCAACAACAATCGCCTTGTTCATGCCTTCGCCTCTTCCTTTTCTCCGACAGTCTGTATGAAGATGGATTCGAGTGAGGGTTCCCGCAATTCATACTTGCGTAACTCGAGTTTTGCTGCAATCTCCGGCAAAATCTGTTGCGGGTTAAAACCATCTGCGAATTGAAGCTCTGCTGAATTCTCATACATGATTACGTCTTTGAGTCCCGGAAGGCTGCGAAGAAACGCGCCATCTCCCTCAAATTCCAGATGCACGGAGTTGCTGCCGTAGCGTTTCTTCACATCACGGATCGAGCCGTTCAGTACAACACGCCCGTGGTGAATCAGGCAAATCTCATCGCTCAACTTTTCGGCCTGGTCCATTTGATGTGTTGAGAAGATGATCGCCTTGCTTTTCTGTTTCAAATCGAGAAAGATGTCTTTGAACAGAATTTGATTGACGGGGTCGAGACCCGAGAAGGGTTCGTCGAGAACTATCAGTTGTGGATCGTGAATGATGGATGTGATGAACTGAACTTTCTGCTGGTTGCCTTTGGAAAGTTCTTCAACTTTCTTGTCGGCATACGGCATGAGGCTGAAGCGGTCGAGCCATTTCTTGGCTTCGGCTTTCGCTGCGTGATGATGCATTGCTCGTAATCCGGAAAAGTAAAGAATGGTATCGAGGAGTTTGCTTTTCTTGTATAGTCCGCGTTCCTCGGGAAGGTATCCGATGATATTGCGGGTCTGGTCGGAGAAGGGCTTTGCATCGAACGTAATCTCACCGGCATCAGGCTGTAGGATGTTCAGCACCATCCGGATTGTGGTGGTTTTGCCTGCCCCGTTCCGCCCGATGAGGCCGAAGATTTGTCCACGCTCTACGTCGAACGAAACTCCGTCAACCGCCCGGATCGAGGAAAAGTCTTTTCGGAGATTGGCTACCCGAAGCATGGCCCCACTTTCAGGGAGTCAAACGATAGATCATGCGTGCAAACGGAATCGTTTCACGCACGTGGTCAAGTCCGCAGATCCACGACACCGTCCGCTCCACGCCCAACCCGAACCCGGCATGCGGCACACTGCCGTAACGCCGCAAATCGAGGTACCATTCAAACGCTGATTGCGGCAGGTTATGTTCTTTGATTCGCTGCAACAACGCATCGAGATCATCTTCACGTTGGCTTCCGCCGATAATCTCGCCGTAGCCTTCGGGTGCAAGCACATCAACCGCAAGCGCCACTTTGGGATTTTGCGGATCACGCTTCATGTAGAATGCCTTGATTTCTGCAGGATAGCGATGTACCATCACAGGGCGATCGAATTGTTCGGAGATGACGGTTTCGTCCGTTCCACCTAAATCACCTCCCCATTCAAACGGCAGCCCTTTTTTGTGGAGGATGTCGACAGCTTCGTCATACGAGATTCTTGGCAACGGCTTCTGGACTTTTTCCAGAAACGACGTATTCCGTTCAAGCGTTTTCAACTCCGTTGCACGATTCTTCAAAACAGATTGAACGATGTAGATAAGAAACTCTTCGGCCAAATCCATATTGTCATTCAAATCGTTGAACGCCACTTCCGGCTCAACCATCCAGAATTCTGTAAGATGACGGCGGGTTTTCGATTTTTCCGCACGAAATGTCGGGCCGAACGTGTACACCTTTCCCAATGCCATCGCCGATGCTTCCGCGTACAGCTGGCCGGATTGTGTGAGATATGCTTTCCCCAAATCGAAATAATCCGTCTCGAACAACGTCGAGGTTCCTTCGCAGGCTGCGGGAGTGAAAATAGGAGAATCAACAAGAGTGAATCCGCGGTTGTCGAAGAACTCACGAATTGCCTTTATGATTTGATGTCGAACGCGCAAGATAGCATGCTGCCTGTTTGACCGAAGCCAGAGATGCCGCCGATCCATCAAAAATTCGACGCCGTGTTCTTTCGGCGTTATCGGATAGTCGTGCGCAATCGAAATAATCCGGATATCCGTCACATCAAGCTCGTAGCCACCGGGCGCCCGCTCTTCCTTTCTGACTTTCCCCTTCATAACAAACGAGGATTCCTGCGTCAGTTTATCGACGTTGTCGAATACTTCCTCACTCACCGCCGACTTCACCACAACCCCTTGAACGATTCCTGTCCCGTCACGCAAAATCGGAAATTGTATCTTGCCGCTCGACCGCTTGTTGTAGAGCCAGCCCTGCAATGTGACTTCTTCACCAACATATTTCGACAAATCCTCGATGTAGTACTTCGTCGCCATTTTTGCCCGCTTTTCACTTTGTGGATCTTCGTGTTGAAAAATCTCTGCTTAACCCTCTCCAATATAGGAAAGTAGAGAACGAGGTTCAATTATATATACAGAAGCCTCGAGCGGGATTTCCACCGAGGCTTGATGATGAGACTTCGATTTTCCGTCAAGACTCAACTCATCGCCAGCATCCTCTGAATCGGCTGCAACGCCTTCTCCATCAACACGGGATCGAGTGTAATCTCCGGGGTCCGGTTCTTCATGCAAAGGTAGAGTTTCTCCATCGTGTTGAGCTTCATGTGGGGACACTCGTTGCACGCACAGTTGGTGTCAGGCGGAGCGGCAATCAATTCCTTGTCGGGAGCAAGCTTGCGCATTTGGTAAAGGATTCCTGCTTCCGTTGCCACAATGAACTTCCTGCTCGGACTTGACTGCACGCGTTTCAACAACATGCTCGTCGATCCGACAAATGCAGCACGTTGGAGAATCGCCTCTTCACACTCGGGATGCGCGATTAACTCAGCGTCGGGATGTTCGGTTTGAAGTTGGATGATCTTCCGGAGGCTAAACACTTCATGCACAATGCATGAGCCTTCCCACAATAACATATCGCGGCCCGTCTTCTTTATGAGATAGCGTCCGAGATTTTTGTCTGGAGCGAAGAAGATCGGCTTGTCTTGAGGTATCTGCCGGATGATCTTTTCAGCATTACTCGACGTGCAAATGATGTCGCTTGCGGCCTTGACCTCAGCAGAACAGTTGATGTATGTAATAGATACATGATTCGGATGAGCAGTCCGAAATGCCTTGAACGCGGGTCCGGGAGCACCGTCGGCAAGCGAGCACCCGGCATTCAGATCTGGAAGAAGGACTTGTTTGTTGGGATTGAGGATTTTCGCAGTCTCAGCCATAAAATGTACACCTGCAAATACAATGACGTCGGCCTTGGTGTCAGCCGCACGACGAGCCAACTCAAGGCTATCGCCGATTACATCCGCCACATCCTGAATCTCGCCCTCCTGGTAATAATGGGCAAGAAGCACCGCGTTCAGTTCTTTCTTCAATCGGAGAACTTCTTCCCTGTAGTCAACATCCTGTGCTACACTGAACATCTGAATATCCTTTCTTAAAACAAATCTAATTCATTAGACTGCAACACTCAAATCCCTATCGCTTCCGCTCTGCTGAAGACAGAATTTCTCTCGCTGACCGCAGAACATCTTCCACTTGGATAGCATTGATATCGCCCCCTCTTCCCCTGATGAAACGATGCTTATCGCCCATTGGTGCCCACTGCTCAGGTTCAGTGGGACCAAACAATGAAAGCACTGATGCTCCAACGGCGGCTGCAACGTGCATTATCCCCGTATCATTCGTAATCACAAGATCGGCTGTTGCGAGAAAAGCGGCTACCTCCCGAATCGGCTTGTTCTTTACAATTTTGAACGGGATGGTCAGCCCCTCCGTCATGAGAGCTACAGGCTCATCGTCCATCGGTCCTGACGTGATGAGGGCATCTGCCGGGAACTCCTTTGAAAGGACGTTCGCCACCTCCGCAAAGCGTGAAGCCTCCCACCTGTTCGGGATTTTACCGGCCCCCGGATGGTAGACAATGAGAAATGTGTGACTATTTAACTGCTTTAATTGCAACAAATTAACCCGGGTTATTTCATCTTGAACAAATGATATTTCAAGAGAAAGATCAACAACAGGAAGGCTAAGTTCTTTAGCCACATCAAGATTTCTTAAAACCTGATGGTGATCCGGCGCTGTCCTCCAATCCAAATTGACAGGATTCGTGAAGAAGAATGCTGAGGGGTTTCTGACGCCATTCAACGATGCCACACCGATTCGTACGCGTGCTCCAGAGACATAGGCAAAAAAGTCGCTCGTGAACGAGGTCGATACTGTGGAAGGTACAACGGCTATGTCAAATTCTTCTCTCCGGAGTTTTTGAAGGAATGTGAAAAGATTCAACCATCCTCGAATCCCCCTTCCCAAAAACTCGCGTTTGTCGTATTTGATGATTGAGTTGATGTGCCGATTGTTGACCATCACCTCATGGTTGACAGGGCTCGTCATAAGGGCAATATGCGCGTGGGGGTATTTTTGTCTTAAGGCGCGCAACAGGGGGACAACGCACAGCATATCGCCCAACTGGTTGTGCTGACGGATGACGAGTATACGGCTGAAGTTGTAATCAGAAATACGAGGAACGGGACGTGAACCTACAACGAAACGAAAAGTGGCTGCAACAAGACGTTTGAATGAGCGTTCAAGCGAGCGTAGCAATGGGATACTGTAAGGTTACTTCGGGACTTTTTCTTTGTCGGTGATGTCCTGAAACTCAGCGTCCTTCACATCCTTAAACTGGACTGGAGGCGGGGACGGCGCGTCTGTTTCGCCGACTCCGTAGCCGGACCTTCTCTTCTGTTCCTGCGGATGCTTGCTCAGCATCTTAACGACATACATAAAAACGCGCGCAAGAAGATACGCCATCACTGCAAATAAAATAAATCTCATCATACGATGCCCTCTTTCCTTCTTCACTTCTGCTCGCTCTGCTTGACCGGCTCTTTAGCTATGGGATTGTAATACTCCACAGCGCTATGCGTCGGACGGAAAATTGCCCGCACAAGATCCTCGAAATGTTCCTTGTTCGAAACGAAGTCGAGTTCGGCCGAGTTCACGATGAGAAGCGGGGTCGTTTTGTAACGGAAAAAGAAGTAGTTGTACGCCTCATTCAAGTCTTTTATATACGACTCTTGCATGGAGGCTTCGAACTCTCTGCCCCTTTGCCTGATGTTTTGCATCAATCGCGGGACACTTGATTGAAGATACACAACCAGGTCAGGCGTTGAAATGTTATGCTGAATGCTGCTGACGAGTGTCTCGTACAACTTCAGTTCCTCGTCCTGAAGGTTCAGGTACGCGAAAATCTTGTCCTTCTCAAAGATGTAGTCTGTTACGAGAAAGCGGTGAAAGAGATCGGCTTGCCCCAACTCACGCTGCTGCTTGTAGCGTGTCAAAAGAAAGAATATCTGCGTCTGAAATGCGTATCGCTCGGGATCTTTGTAGAAGTCTTTTAGAAACGGATTTTCCTCAAATTGTTCAAGCACAACTTTCGCGCCGATTCTCTCGCCTAACATTGTGGCTAACGTCGTCTTTCCCGCGCCAATCACACCCTCGATGGCAATGTAGCGCAACTCAGACTGCTGAATCAGTTCGTCAAGCGATTCTTTGTTCTGCTTAGCCAAATGCACTCCTATAGGTTCTCAGGTTTTCACTTACAGCAATATCCTGAACGATGTTTGGACGACTTTACCGGAATCCCTGCATGCAGCAGTCAACTCACTTATCGTCATCCCGTTGACAGGATGTACAACATCGGCGGCTATTTCGCGCAAAGGCACAAGCACAAATTTCCTCTTCTCTAATTCAGGATGAGGAACGATCACCGTTTCATCCTGATGCACGAAGCCATCATACAGGAGAATGTCGATATCGATTTCCCGCGGACCCCAGCGTTCCGTAGTCGTGCGGCCTGCCTTCGTTTCGATCTTTTTGAGTTCTCTCAACAAATCCGGCGGCAGGAGTTCGGTTTCAATCTCAATCGCTGCATTCAAGAACTTCGCCTGGTCTGTTTTGCCGTACGGTTCTGCTTCATAGACGGGTGACGCCCAGACAACTTTCGTCGCGGGAAGCGACTTGATTCCAGCAACCGCTGCATTCAAGAACTTATGCCTGTCGCCAACATTGGAACCCAGGCCCAGAAATACGTTGTACATCTTCATCTCTCCTGCGAGATCTCAACTTCCACAAAATCAATCACACCCTTCACAGGCGGATGCGGTTTACGCACCCTCACCATGACTTTCTGAACGGCGACAAACTCGTGCAACAAGCCCTTCCCGATCGTATTAGCCAGCGCTTCCAACAAAAAGTACTTCTTCTGCAAAACCGTCCGGTGAATGAAGGAATACACCTTCTCGTAATCAACCGTCTCTTTCAGCGAATCATGTTCCGCTGCTGCAGAAAGGTCGCAGTACATGTCAACGTCAAACTCGAATTTCCCGCCCAAATTCTGCTCGTCCTCAAACGCCCCGTGGTAGGCGTAGAACACTGCGTTCTTCATCCGGATGACGTTGAGTTCTTTCATTGAACCTCTACAAGATAGAGATTGATGGTTCGAGAATCAAACAGACACACGGCAAACGACTCACGATTTGTCGACCTTCGCCCATGTGTCGCGTAATGTGACGGTACGATTGAACTTCAATGCTTCAGCTTTCGAGTCGGTATCAACGCAGAAATAACCGAGCCGTTCGAACTGAAAGCGATCACCCGGCTTCGACATCGCAAGTCCCGGCTCCAGCTTGCAGTGTTTGAGTATCTCGAGCGACTTGGGATTGATAAGATCTTTCCAATTATCTCCCGACGGATCTTCCGTGCTGAACAGACGATCATACAGATAGACATCGGCGTGAACTGCATGCGCAGCCGAGACCCAGTGAATCGTCCCCTTGACTTTGCGGCCGCTTTGTGAGGAGCCGCTTTTGGTTTCAGGATCGTACGTGCAACGGACTTCGATGATCTCGCCGGTTTTCTTATCTTTCACTACACCGGTACATTTGACGATGTACGCGTAGCGAAGTCGGACTTCAGCCCCGGGCGACAGCCGGAAATACTTCTTCGGCGGATTCTCGCGAAAATCATCCTGCTCGATATACAACACGTTCGAAAACGGAATCTTGCGCGAACCGAGCGAGGGATCCTCGGGGTTGTTGACGGCGTCAAGCTCTTCCGTTTTTCCCTCGGGGTAATTCTCAACAACAAGCTTGAGCGGACGGAGAACAGCCATCACACGGCGTGCATGCTTGTTCAAATCATCCCTCAAACAATCTTCAAGCACGGTCACATCTTGTGTGTACTCGCGCTTCGCAACGCCGATACGGTCGGCAAAATTACGAATCGCTGTAGACGTGTACCCTCTCCGACGAAGCCCGCAAATCGTCGGCATACGGGGATCATCCCAACCGCTCACATGTCCTTCTTCGACCAGTTGCAGAAGCTTGCGCTTGCTCATGACGGTGTACGTCAGGTTCAGCCGTGCAAATTCGATTTGTTGAGGATGATGGATTTCCAATTCCTCGAGAAACCAATCATACAGCGGGCGATGGATTTCAAATTCCAGCGTACAAATTGAATGCGTGATGCCTTCAATGGAGTCGGATTGCCCGTGTGCCCAATCGTATGTTGGGTAAATACACCATTTGTTGCCCGTACGGTGATGTTCGGCATGAAGAATCCTGTACATCACCGGATCGCGCATATTGAAATTCGGCGAGGCCATATCAATTTTGGCACGCAGGGTTCGTGCACCATTCGGAAACTCTCCTTTGCGCATCCGTTCAAAGAGATCAAGATTCTCTTGCACAGACCGGTCACGATACGGGCTGTCCTTGCCGGGCTCGGTGAGTGTACCGCGAGTTTCACGAATTTGATCGGCTGTCAAATCGCAAACGAATGCTTTCCCTTTCTTAATCAGCTTCACAGCAAACTCGTATAGCTGCTCAAAATAGTCGGATGCATAGTAAAGCCGGTCATCCCAGTCAAATCCTAACCAGCGAACATCTTCCATAATCGAATCGACATACTCGACTTCCTCCTTTGTCGGGTTTGTATCATCGAAGCGGAGATTGCAGAAGCCCTTGTAGTCACGGGCTATCCCGAAGTTCAAGCAAATGGATTTTGCGTGGCCGATGTGGAGATAGCCGTTCGGCTCCGGCGGGAAGCGCGTATGTACGCGTCCGGCATTCTTCCCGTTCTTGAGATCTTCATCGATGATCTCCCGAATGAAATTCGTTCTTACAGCAGTGTTGTTGTTTTCAGATTCTGCTTTCATGTTCTCCGCAGTTGTCATTTGATTTTCTCGATGGCCAGCTCTATGCGTTTGATTGTCTCTTCTTTTCCGATAATGAACAGAATGTCGTACAAGCCCGGCCCCGATCCCGTTCCCGAAACCGCCAACCGGAGCGGATGAATAAGTTGTCCGTTCCCCACATTCAACGATTGCGCAGTACGATGCAACGCCGCTTCATACTCCTCTTTGTTTGGATTTGTGAGAGATGAAAATTCCTGCGTGAGAGATTTCAAATATCCGGAAGATTCAGGTTTCCATCTCTTCTTCACAACATCCGGATCGAATTGTTTCGGACGGCGGAAGAAATAGGGACTCTTCTCAACAAAATCCTTCACGAACGAGACCCGCTCACGCATCGCCCCGATTACCTTCACAAGATATTCGTCGCTGAATGTTGCATCCTTGAATTCGGATTGCTTCAGTTCGTTCTTAAGCAGACGAAGAATCTCCGCATCAGACTTCTTGCGAAGATGTTCGGCATTCATCCAGTTGAGTTTTTCCAGATTGAACACCGCCCCCGATTTCCCGACCCGCTCAATCGAAAATTCGTTCACCAACTCATGCAGTGAAAAGAGCTCCCGTTCATCGCCGGGATTCCAACCCAGCAACGCAACAAAATTCACAAGCGCTTCAGGCAGATATCCCTTGGCACGATAGTCCTCAACGGCAACATCGCCTTGCCGCTTGCTGAGTTTGGACTTGTCGGGATTGAGGAGCAAGGGAAGATGTGCAAACTGCGGCAATTCCCAACCAAAATATTGATAGAGAAGAACATGTTTCGGTGTGCTTGAAAGCCATTCCTCACCGCGAATAACATGAGACACTTCCATCAAATGATCATCAACGACGTTTGCGAGATGATACGTGGGAAAGCCGTCCGATTTCAGCAACACCTGATCGTCGATTTGTTCGCTCGCAAACTCCACCTTGCCCCTCACGATATCATCAAATGTAACCGTTGTCAAGTCCGGCACTTTCATTCGGATGACGTGAGGAACGCCGGCAGCGAGCTTCGCATCTACTTCTGCAGCACTCAGCTTCAGCGCCCGCCTGTCGTACTTCACGGGAAGGCGCATCTGCTCCTGCTCTTTGCGCATTTCCTCAAGCTCATCTGCCGTGTCGAATGCATAGTAGGCATTCCCTTGATCCACAAGTTTCAGCGCATGCTCACGATACAGCGCGAGGCGTTCCGATTGACGGTACGGAGCTTTGGGCCCGCCACAATCCGGCCCTTCATCCCACACAAGTCCCGCCCACTTCAACGCCTCAATCAGATTCTCCTCGGCATGTTCAACGTAGCGTGACCGGTCGGTATCTTCAATGCGCAGAATAAATGTGCCGTTTTGTTTCCTCGCAAAAAGATAGTTGTAGAGGGCGGTACGTAAGCCGCCGACGTGCAGGTACCCTGTTGGACTTGGAGCGAAACGAACCCGAATGCGTGACAAAGTTGAAGTGATTGGACTGTAATTGAATTCTTGACGTGCTTCAGAATAAGAAAAAATGTGACGAGATTCCATTGAAGAGCAACCCCGACTCCCTCGTCCCACATCATCATGTAGCCGGTCCGTAGCAACTCCCCGCTTCCCCTCACGTAGAACACCGCAAATCAGCAAACTCAATCTCACAACAATCAGGAGTACTTCAATGAAACACACCATGCTGTTGGTTCTGTTCGGCGTTGCGCTTACGCTCGCCGGATGCAGCAAGAAGAATTCGGGCAACCCGATTACAACAAATCCCGGAAACGAAACCCCCGCCAATGTAACGTTTGCGATGGGACTTCACTCGGGCTCGCAAGGAATGATCGTTGTCGCAACACCGAGCGAAGACGTGTTGCTGACGAAAATAGATCTGAGCTTCCCGGCTCAGAACTTCACGGATACCGTCACCAATCCGAATCCGACGAGGGTGTTTCCTAAAGACACGACGTTTGAAATCAACGAGTATGTTGGTATCGAGGGCGGTCAGCAGTGGATTATCGTGTTCCACGGAACGGTGAAAGCTACAGGAAAGCCGTTTACCGTGACTGTAACCTGGACTGTTGTGTAGAATTCTGTAACACGGTGTTTTAGGCAGGTGGAAACCCGACGCCGGCTACTTCGACCCGACTGCTGAGAGGCAGTCGGGTTATTCGATTTTCCTTCTACTCTGTTACCTCGGCACTGATCGTCCGGTCAACAGCAGCAGCAACCATGCGGGCACGTTCCATCAACTCCCTGAAGCGTTCCGGTTTCAATGCTTGAGCGCCATCCGAAAGCGCTGATTCAGGGTTTGGATGTACTTCAATCAGAAGTCCGTCGGCACCGGCTGCAACCCCGGCAAGCGCCATCGCAGAAACGCCGTCCCACATGCCTATACCGTGACTGGGATCGACGATAATAGGGAGATGCGAGATCTTCTTGATAACAGGAATGGCATTAAGGTCGAGCGTGTTGCGAGTGTACGGCTCGAACGTCCTGATGCCGCGTTCGCACAGCATCACGTTCAGGTTTCCGCGGGCAAGGATGTACTCGGCTGACATGAGAAGTTCTTCGATTGTCGCGGAAACTCCCCGCTTCAGCATCACCGGTTTGCGCAAGTCACCTGCGGCTTCAAGCAATGAGTAGTTCTGCATATTGCGGGCGCCGATCTGAATCACGTCCGCGACGTCCGCCACCGCCGGAAGGGTTGCAACATCTTTTGCCTCGGTAACGATTTTCAGTCCGGTTCGATCCTTTACCTCGCGAAGCAGAGCAAGTCCTTCTTCTTTCATCCCCTGAAAAGCATACGGCGATGTTCGAGGCTTGAATGCTCCGCCACGCAGAAACCTCACGCCTGCATCGCGAACAATCTCGGCTGCTGCAAACAGTTGTTCCCGGCTTTCCACCGCACACGGGCCTGCGATAACCGCCAGTTCTCTTCCTCCAATCACATCACCGCTCACATCAATCTCGGTGTTGTCGGGCTTCGTATCGCGTCCTGCGAGTTTATACGGCTTCGAAACGGGGATTGCATCCTCAACCCCGGACATGACCGTGAACAATTCGGGATTGATTCTGCCTCTATTGCCCGTAATGGCAATCGCCGTTCGCTGCACACCTGCTACCTCGTGAGGTATGAAGCCAAGGGAGACGATCTTTTCTTTTACATGCTGAATATCATCGCGTGTTGCATCACGCTTCATAACAACAAACATGCACTCTCCTGCCTGGTGCTTGGAGTCATCTTTTCATTGTCATAATATACAGCTTTCCCGACTTAATTCACTTCCAGCCAATTGCGTAACAACCGTTCACCCTCTTCTGTCAAAATCGATTCGGGATGGAACTGAACGCCGGCTATAGGGTATGTTTTGTGCTGAATAGCCATAATCACGCCCTCATCCGTTGTAGCTGTAACTTCAAGTGCATCCGGCAAACTTTCAGGCGCAATTGCAAGGGAGTGATAGCGTGTGGCAACAAACGGATTCTTGATATTCCGGAATATGGAGGTGTTTGAATGGGAGATATATGACGTTCTTCCATGCATCAGTGTTGGTGCTTGAACAATCCTTCCGCCAAATGCTGAACCGATCGCCTGGTGGCCGAGACACACGCCGAGGATGGGAATCCGTGAACCGAACTGCTTCACAACATCAACCGAAATGCCCGCCTTCTCCGGCCTTCCGGGACCGGGAGATAGAAGGATTCCTTCCGGACTGAGAGTTTCGATTTCACCCAAGGTTGTTTCATCATTTCTCTTCACAACCAGTTGCCCGGAGCTATCCTGAAGAATTGCAGCCAGAAGTTGTACAAGATTGAACGTGAATGAATCGTAGTTGTCGATTACAAGGATCATGGATTCGGAAAGAGGCAGGTCATTTGCGATGAGTGTAAGAACAACAATTCTTTCGAGAACACAGTGAGTAGCTACTTTTCACAGGCGGTGTTCAGGCTACCAGCGTCGTGGTTACACTCTTGAATATATGAATTGATGGAATCTGATGTCAACCGTCGACTTTCATTCTTTTCGGTAATTCCGTTGCATAAACCAAAACTCCTTGCATTTCTCAGGGAAAGACATTTTCGTGTATGTAGAATGAAAACGATGGGCAACATAGTGTACGGGTTTCTGGCGTTTCTCTATTTGCAGGTCTCTTACGTTGCTGCGTGTGATCTCATCGTGCCGACATACTCGGCCCCCGGCCCCGCAACATTTACTGTACGAGCCGACAGCCCTCGTGAAATTCCGGGTACATCGCCCAGTACCTCCCTCGTTCAGCGACGCCACGTTCCGCTGATAAAGCAGTTGTCGTTCTCGCTGGATTGTATTTCCGAAGAATTCCACACAGGACATATCCGGCATCTTGTTACATCGCGCACGCCGGAGAGTCCCGCTCCGTTTCGCATATTGTTTTTTTCCTCCCCGAGTGATCGAGCCCCTCCTTTGCATCAGGGTTCTTGAAAGGCGGTAGCCGTTTCGCAAGCCGCCATTGCCGGTCACAGTTCTTTCACAGTCAAAACAGGCATTCATCCGCACGTGTTGCGGCCTATCTGCATACCGGAGCGGATGATACTTCTTGTATTTGTACTTTTTGAACAGGAGGATTTCACATGGCACACATCAAAACAAAAGCAGAATCGCCGCAAATGCATGACACCGCACAGTTCCGACTTGCGGAAACTGCAAAGAATGAATCGAAACACAAACGAGAGAATGAAAAGAATGCCGCAGGCTCACACACCCAGACAAGACCGCAGGAACAGGAAGGAACATCCTGGCAATTCTATCTTGTTATCGGCCTGATTACGGCTGGAGTATTCGGCATCATACTCAAGGTGTTGGGAATCATCTGACATCAACAACATAATCGACACAATTCATCAGACCAATAGAAAGGGGTTCTCATGTCGGCTACGAATGAACTCTTCCGTTACCTGCAAAAGAATGGAATTGAATTCCGCGTTCACAGTCATTTGCCGGCATTCTCGGCACACGATGTTGCGTTGGCAACGCATGTTCCCGACAACGTAACTGCGAAGACGCTTGTCGTGAAGGCGGGTATGCAAAACTGGCTGGTTGTTCTTCGCGCTGATTATCGCATTGACCAGCGTAAGCTGCGGGATGCGCTGGAAACACACAACATCCACCTCGTACCTGAAGAAGAACTCGACCACCTGTTTCCGAATTGCGAGTTAGGGGCAATGCCGCCCTTCGGCAACCTCTACGGAATGCCTGTCATTGTTGACAACGCTCTGGCAAACCAGAAGGAGATTGTGTTCAATGCGTGCACGCACACGGAATCAATAAGAATGCGATTTGAGGATTACGAGCGGCTCGCCAATCCGATGATAGTCGAATTTGCGGTTCACCAAAATCATATTGAGGAACACGTCGGATAGCGTAAATTGATTTCAGACTGTGTGTTTCATATATTGGGCGTGCATCGAACTGCCACATGACCATATGCAAGGCCGGAGAGGTGGCCGAGTGGTTGAAGGCGCTAGTCTCGAAAACTAGTATAGTCGTAAGGCTATCGAGGGTTCGAATCCCTCCCTCTCCGCAAACAGACTATTGAGGGTTCTGCGCCATAGGCGCATCCGCCTCCGGCGGAGAATCCCTCCCTCTCCGCAAACAGAGTCCCGCGAAATGTTGCGGGACTTCTTTTTGTGAGCCATCCAACAGTCTCGCCGCCAATCTGCAGTTGTGAAACCTCCGGCGCAGAGTGCTTGCGAAGGTATTCCGCCGCAACTCTCTCCTCAAAAATGATTGTAAAATGTACAAGCAACGTGTAGGATGAACAAGGGTGAGCGCTCCGCCGGCCGGCGCGTCATACTTTGTCTGACTCGCCGGCGATACTTTTTCCGATTTCGTATCTGTTTTCCTCCCTTTTGCATCATATTGCATCCTTCAGACTCACAACCTAAACATTGGCATATCGCGTGAGATAGTCTCAGGTGTGAGGCAAGAAGTAAGGCTATTGTGTGCGGCGTTTTGGATCTCCCCCCCAAATTCCTACCCCCCCTGCCTGAGGCCTCAACAACGAAGGATGTGTAGTGCATCCAAAACTCAACATCAACAACATAGGTGGGGTCTATGACAAAAGACAACAGCGAACGTGCTCCGCATGGAACCGAGCAGAGTTCATCGTTACATCCGCGGCTTGCGTGGATGATTTGCTACGATGAAACGGGCAGCGCGCAGGAAGTGTGCAAGCGGTTCGGGATCAGTCGCAAAACGTTCTATAAGTGGTTGAAGCGATACCGTCAGTCGGGAAGCGATACCAAGAGTCTGGTTGACCAATCGCGCAGGCCGCATCATTTTCCGAGTGCAACTCCCGAATCAAGCGTGCAGTTGCTCAAACGCCTGAAGGAACAGACCGGATTTGGTCAGCGCCGGCTCAAAGCAATACTGCAGGAAAAACACAACATCAAAATCTCCGAACGCACAATCTGGAAAATCCTGAAGCGCCTTGAAGATTCAGAGACAGCTCCCCACGGTGTACTGGGGAACGATCTTCACACGCTGAATCAGCAGTCCGCGTTTCGTCACTAACATACCGGCACCACAGTGGATCCGTTTCCCCTACGGCTCCACTGTGACCTGATCTTCATGCCGTCACTTCTCTTGGCATCTGTTTGACGTAATTCGAAACATTCACACAAAGTGCGGAGTGTTTGCGCGCCGCTACATTCCTACGTCGAAGGACGTAGTATATTGTGCGCACGAATGACGCCTGCGTATCGTGCAGGCAGATGTCCCCCATGATCTTTCCTCGTGTTCCGTCCCCGGACCGTACATCTAACACAATATCTTTCAATCAGAGGAGTTGGTAATGGGAGACTACTTCCGCAACCTCAATAATCTTGACCCTCACCTTAACGCCCTTGTGGTGAACAAGCTGAAGGAAATTCAGCGACGCGACGGGCGTGCGCACGTTTCGATTGATGATTTATCGGAACATGACGAATTGGAACTTCTCCGTTCATATACGTTGAACCTGTATCGCGAGTACAGAACACTACGCAGCATGTTTCTCGAGAATATGCAAGAAGGTTCCGCTCGTGAGTCGCTGAACGACAGGAGAAACTAACACCGCCACCCGATGATACCGGTGTGACCTCAACAACATCCCATGAAGGCATATTTGTTGTAGTTACAGTAGTGCAACAAGATTGCCGGGGGTATCATCACAACCATATTTGACTATTTCTTCACACGCCTCACGAGCCGGCATGTAGCCGCCCGTACAAGGTTCCTTTTCCTCGGACTCGTTTTCCTTGGCGGTGTCACCTCCCATGCCCAGCAGTATGATACACTTCGCATCGCCAGCTACAACCTGCTGAACTACCCCGGGTCGACTTCGGCAACACGCAATCCGGAATTCCGCAAAATCATGCACGGGCTTTCTCCTGATATTCTTGTGGTGCAGGAGATGACAAGCGCGGCGGGAATGGCAGAATTTCAAACCGCTGTGCTAGATCTTGTTGTACCGGGAACATTCACGCACGTTCCGTTCAACGACGGTCCCGATACAGATAACGGTTTGTATTACAGAACAGAAAAATGGGAATTCATACGGGCTTCATATATCCCTACTGCGCTGCGTGATATTGCTGAATATGTCGTCAGGCCGAAAAACTCTGCCGAGGAGTTGTATATCTATTCCCTCCATCTCAAAGCAAGCAGCGGCTCCGCCAACGAACAGTTACGACTTGCCGAGGCGACAATACTGCGGGATCATCTCAATTCACTACCGGCCGGAGTACAATTCGTTATCGTCGGTGACTACAATATCTACAGAAGTTCCGAGCCTGCATGGCAAAAGTTGATTGGCAGTGAAACAATCAACATCGGGAGGGCTTTTGATCCGCTAAACCTGACGGGAACGTGGAACAGTATGACGTTCGCCCAACACCATACACAATCGCCTCGTGTGCGTTCTTTTGGCGGAGGAGCAACAGGCGGAATGGATGATCGATTCGATATCATCCTGACCTCAAGCACAATGGCAGACCGGATCATTACTTCCAGTTATGCAGCATACGGCAACGACGGCAATCATTACAACGATTCTATTAACCGTCTCCCTAATGCCGCCGTTCCAGATAGCATCGCAAACGCGTTGCATAACGCATCCGACCATCTGCCGGTCACAGCATTGTTTGCATTTCCTCGCATAGTTGTTCCTGTACAACTCGCGTCGTTTACAGGCAGCGTTAACGCAACCGGTGACAGCGTCGTGTTGGAATGGCGAACAGTGTCAGAAACAAACAACTACGGTTTTGAAGTTCAGCGGCGGATTCTTCCCGACTCAGGTTTCATGACTGTTCCGGATGGTTTTATTCCGGGGCGAGGAACAACACTGCAGCCCCAGTACTACCGGTTTGCAGATGCATTACCTATACTGCAGGGGTCTCTCTCGTACCGATTGAAGCAGATTGATTTGGACGGAACGGTACACTTCTTCGAACCGATCCAGCTGAACATCATACTGCATGTCCCCGCCTTGACTCCGATATCTTACACGCTGTCGCAGAACTATCCGAATCCGTTCAATCCGATTACTCGCATCGAGTTTTCTGCCGCCAACACAACATACGCTGCAATTGCTGTGTTTGATGTTCTGGGACGTGAGGTTTCTTCGTTGTTCAATGAGATTGCAGAAGCAGGGGTAGTTTATACAGTTGATTTCAACCCGGTTTCACGAAGTGGTATCCCCCTTCCCAGTGGCACATACTTTTATCGGTTGGTGTTGAAAAATTCAACCGGCGCATTATCCCCTTGGAAAACAAAACGCATGGTGCTGATACGGTAACATTACGTGTACAAAGCCCCCCTCTCAATAATTTCTTCAAAGTTGCTGCTTTCCTGTTGACAATTGAGCTTTCTTTGAGCTATATTCACATGTGTTGCTGAAATTGGCTGACTCACAGAGCCAATTGTAGTAGGGGCAATCGGGCACCGTTTTCACTTCAGAATAATCTTATCCGAAACCGGATAGTATAGTTGATCAGACCAGAGGCACGCGCAAGGGCTCACAATCCTCCGCCTTGTCGTCGTACCATTTGCTTGCATATTGAGACAACTGTTCCTTTTTGATCAATAGAAAGTAGCTCCACAATTCAGTTCGCAGCATTACCTCATCAGAGAGGGGGGCCCAGAACCTTTCGAACAATTGCTTCACGTAAGTCGAGATGCGATGTAGCGACACGCTCATGAGTGTTGCGAACATGCGCTGCCGGCCTTAAGTAATATGCGCCGGACTAAATCTGATAAAAACATTTCGAATACAGCTAACGAACTAATCTCAACAACCATCTTAACTTTGGAGGGCACTATGAACCATGCATACCAAGAAAAAGGAGGAGGTCTCAGGCTCGTTACTTCGATACTGAGTTTGCTCCTGCTGACTGTATTTCTTTCTTCGGCAACAATAGCCGGGGTGGGGGGATACACATTTGGGGAATCGGCAGGAACGTATGTTCCGATCACCGGCTCGACACAATTGGTAGGACCTTCGAGTGACGACGGTGCTGCGAACGCCGCCATAGGTTTCAACTTTGTGTACGACGGAATAACGTACACAGAGTTTCGGGGCTCGGCCAATGGGTTCCTCACTTTCAACACTGCTGCAACAGGGCTTTTGTTTTCCAACTCCATACATTCAAATGGGATCATGGTATGCGGTCTGTGGGACGATCTTGCAACGGGACCTTCAGGACAAGTGCATTATGTAGTAACAGGCTCGGCCCCCAACCGGATTCTCACAGTGGAATTTCAAGGGATGGCTTTCTCTGGAAACACCACGCCGGATGTGAATTTTCAGATCAAGCTGTATGAAACCACAAATGTCATCGAATTTGTGTACGGTGCAATGTCGCTCGGTACAGCAACCTACACGGCCAGCATCGGCCTTGCAGACATGCTTGCCAACAGCACGACGGCTGATCTCAACCAGAACCATTTCATCAGCATAACACCCGCCGCGCCGGCTACTGCATCGCGGTTGGTCGCAAACAACTCTGTGAACAATGCTGCGATTTCCGGCTTCCTGCCAAGCGGAACGACATATACCTTCACACCGCCCGTACCCATCTCAACGAACAAGACAGTTGGCGGGGCTGGCGATTACACAACGCTACAAGCCGCTTTTGCAGATCTTCGGGATAAGGGTGTGTCATCTCCGATTACGGTAAGCATTCTCAGCGGGTTCACGCTCGCGGCGACTGATACCGCCCGCATTGATCATATACCGGGCACGAGCTCAACCAATACGGTAACACTCAGACCTGCCGCTTCTGCAGCCATTACCTTGACGCGTGCAGGAGTTACGAACAACAATTTCGTGTTCCGTGTACGGGGAGCCCGCTACGTAACGATTGACGGTATCGGAAGTGGTCAGAGCTTGACGCTCGAGTATACCGGGACCATTGCCGGCGGCGGTATTATTGCCCAAGACGGTACACAAAACTCCACGTTCAAGAGGATGACGATCAAGGCATCAGGATCAACGGGAACCACAACAAACGGCGCCGTCCTCTTTGGTGCCCCCAACACTATCAACACGATCAACATTGCCAACAACAACAACACCGTCGAAAGCTGCACTCTGGAAGCAAACGATCCGGCCACGGCCGCGTCGCGTCCGATGGGGGGCGTTACATTCAACGGCTCCACTACCATACTCTCCGACGGTTGCAGGGTTATCAATAATGTTATACGTGACTGGCAGCAGAACACCAGCACAAATGGTGCGGCTATCAACGGTCAGGCCGGATATTCCAACCTGGAGATTTCCGGAAACGAAATGTATTTTACTATTCCCTTTCCGGGAACAACCGCGACCGCGCTCAACGGGATATACACAAACGGCACAAGTATGAGTATTCGTGCATTCAACAACAAGATACATAGTATCTCGCCGAGCGCAACAGCAACAAGCCCGAATACGAAGGCAATCCGGTTGCTGTCCTTTTCTTCCGCTATACCTTCACGGATTTACAACAATTTCATCTATCTTGACACCGCCGGCGTGACATCGCATACGGGTACCGCCGGAAGTTTACGCGGCATTTCTGTCGAAGGGTCGGGAGTTGTCGGGGTTTTCTACAACTCCGTTCGCATTGGCGGTGAGCCGGGGACCGGCAACAACGGAAGCACATCATGTTACTTCCGTTCGACGAGTCCCACCGATACCGTCATGAACAACAACTTCTACAACGCCCGAAGCAACGGTGCAGGAACAGGAAAGCATTATGCAATCACTCGTTCCACTGCAACGGGTACATTCCTTTCCAACTACAATAATCTGCGAGCCGATGGAACGGGTGGATTTACAGGATTCACAACAGTTGATCAAGCGACCCTTGCCGACTGGAAGACGGCAACAAGTCAGGATGGAAACAGCGTTTCGGAGACGCCGAATTTTCTTGCAACGAGTGATCTCCATATCAATCCCGCAATAGCAACACAATTGGAGTCTGGCGGAACCCCCGTCGCAGGTATTGCAACGGACATTGACGGCAATGCACGCAACGGCACAACTCCCGATATAGGAGCCGATGAGTTTGCAGGGATTCCCCTTGACATTACAGGTCCGGTAATAACCTACACACCTCTTGGCAACACCCTTTCTCTTGCTGCACGAACCATAACGGCAACAATTGCCGACCCATCCGGTGTTCCGACAGCAGGAGGTGGTCTCCCGGTCCTATACTGGAGGATCAATGCAGGAGCCTACACGCCTGCCACGGCAACATCACTCGGCGGCGATCAATATCAATTCACATTTGGCGGAGGGGTTGTCGCCGGGAATGTCGTTTCATACTACATCTGCGCACAAGACAGCGCAGGGCCTCCCAATGTCAGTTGCTCGCCGGCCGTCGGTGCTGCAGGATTCTCAGCCAACCCGCCTGCGGTTTCAACGCCGCCAACCACGCCAAGTTCGTACATTATTCTCACAGGAATTAGTGGTTCCATTGATGTGGGCACGGGCGGCACATACGCAACCCTGACCGCTGCGTTTGCCGATCTCGCCACGAAGGCGCTGGTCGGACCCGTGATATTTAATCTCACCGATGCTTTGTACACGACACCGGCAGAGACTTTTCCAATCACAATTAACGCGATTCTTGGCGCCAGTGCAGTCAACACTCTTACGATCAAACCTGCAACAGGAATTGCTGTGGTCATATCGGGCTCAGGCAATATCTTCACTCTCAATGGCGCAAGCTATGTGATTTTTGATGGAATCACCCTTGCAGAGCCGGGTGACGCCCCGATGAACAATGGCACCGCGACAAGCAAAGCTCGGTCGGTGGATGAAACTCCATCACACGGCTTGGTCCCAGCTACCGCCGGGCAGGACGCGCTAAGGGTTAATCTCATTGGGCCGATGGTTGCGGCTGAAGCTTCAGGTGAGAAAGAGGTGGTTGAGAGCCTTCCGCAAGCAATGACTGAGACGGAGGCGGAAAACCCGCAAATTACTCCAGCTACTCAAATGTCGCCGATGCGATTGAATATCGGGGAATCGCTACTAATCAGAAACGCCAGCGCGACCGGTTCTGCGATCACGTTTATCAACGATGCCACGAACAATGCGATCAAAAACGCAACGATCGAAAGTGGCAACACCAGTTCAACCAGCGGAACGATCTTGTTCAGCACGTCAACAGGAACATTGGGCAACAGTAACAACACGATCGAGAATTGCAAGATCCGTGACCGCTCGGATGCCGCAGGCGTCCCCGCGAATGCCGTCTACTCTTCCGGCACGGCGTTGGCGCCCAATGCAAATAATACGATCTCCGGCTGCGAGATTTTCAACTGGACAATCGGCGGCGTTCATGTTGCGGCAACCGGTGCAGGTGACGGCTGGGTGGTCAATCCGAGCAGCTTCTATCAAACGGCTGCACGCACAACGGCGCTCGTCCCGATTCGTATATTGGGCGGAAATGGGCATACGATAAGCGGTAACAGCATCGGTGGTTCAGCGCCTAATCGCAGCGGTGATCCCATGACCACAACAACCACGTTTACTGCTATTCTCCTTACTGTTGGAACGACGACACCGACAAGTGTTCAAGGCAACACGATTTCCAACCTGAATATCAGTGGAGGCTCGACACAGACGTGGGCTGGAATAAGCGTCACAGCCGGGAACGTGAACATTGGAACAACCTCGGGCAACACCATCGGTGGCGGCGCATCGGCATGGGATACAATCCGGGTCAGTTATGACGCTCGCGCCATCTACAACACAGGTGCGGGCGTTGTTCATATCGAAAACAATGTCATCGGAAATCTGGCGTACTACCGTATCGCGGGCGACGAATTGAAAGGCATCAGGGTTAACGCAGGCACAACCACTATTCGGAACAACATCATCAGAGACCTGAAGTCAAATGCCAGCAGCAGTACAACGTTCTTCCTTACCGGTATCCATATCGGCACTGCTACATCCGGCAATCTCATTGAGGGGAACAGAATCAACAATCTCTATCAATTCAATGCAACCGGCGGTTGTTTCAATATAGGAATGTTCGTCGCCGGTGCGGTGACCTCCACGGAGATCAAAAGGAATCTTATTTACGGTATTGATGGCGAGGCCGCGAACAATTTGTACGGCATCTACTCTGCATTGGGCAGTGTCACCTATTCGAACAACATGATTGCGCTGAATCCGTCAGCGGTTGATCACTTTGTCGGCGGCATTCGCGATGCAGGAGCGGGCACAAACAACTGGTTCTTCAACTCTGTTTCGCTCAGCGGTACGCAAGGTGGCGGCTCCGTCAGTACGCTCGCCTTCTTCCGAGACGGCACTGCAACGGTCAACATCAAGGACAACATCTTTGTGAACACGCGAACCGGAGGAACCGGCGCTCATGTTGTCATCTCCAACCTCAACGCAGCGGCAACTGGTTGGGATCCCGGTGCGTCGAATTACAACATCTTGAACGGCGATCCGCTGGCAATCGGTGTGTGGCTTGCAGGCGGAGTTCCCACCGATTTCGCCACGTGGCAGACAAACTCTTCGGGTGATGCAAACTCGTCAACATATGCCGTCACATTCGTTAACAGCGTTAGTGACCTTCACCTCAACTCCATTCACAACGGCGACATGAATCTGAAGGGCATCCCTGCAGGCGGCATCACAGTCGATTTCGACGACCAGACACGCGACACGCAAGCACCCTACATCGGCGCGGATGAGTTATCTACTCCTCTTCCCGTGCAACTTGCCTCTTTCACAGGCCGCGCAAACCCGAACGGTTCAGGCATCTTGCTGGAATGGAGAACGATCTCCGAAATCAACAACTATGGCTTCTACGTCGAGCGTCGGGGTGAGAATGAGCAACAGTTTGTCGAAGTACCCAACAGCTTCGTGCCCGGCAACGGAACAACGAACGAGCCGAAGGATTACTCGTTCCTTGACAATACTCTCACTGCTTCCGGCGTGTACTACTATCGCCTGCGGCAGGTGGATTTGGATGGAACACTCCACCGCACCGAGCCGATCACGGTGAGTTACGTCCTTACCTCCGTGCCTGAAGTTGCTCCGAAGGTGTTCGCTCTCTTCCAGAATTACCCGAATCCGTTCAACCCATCAACGGAAATCAAGTTCTCGGTTGAGCGTTCGGATCGGGCAACACTTGAAGTGTACAACCTGCTGGGACAAAAAGTCGCAACACTCTTCGACGGGATTGCCGAAGCGGGACAGTACTACAGAATCCGGCTGAACGCAGCCGACCTTGCGAGCGGTATGTACCTCTACCGTCTGCAGAGCGGCACGAGAAATGACCTGAAGAAGATGTTGCTCTTGAAATAGGAATTTCCGGGTACACACGAACTACCACCCTTCACCACACCCCGTTTCAGTTGAAGCGGGGTGTTTGGTTTTTCCTGTCCGCATTACCGCACAAAGAACCCTCACGCTTTTTCTTCATACTTGCCAAGTGAACAGTCTCTCGTCTCCCATCACTATCTGTTCTCGACTTCGTTAGGCGGATTGCGCATCGTGTCGGACGCGTCACGTCCGATGCAGACGCATGGGTGAAAATCGTCAACAGCATTTGTGGTAGGTGATATGACGTATTATATTTAATCCATTCCATTCAATGTCACCTGTACATAAACCACTTTCCTTCTTGTAAGAAAGGGAAAATCCATGCATTTGCGTTTCCTGCTCACGCTGTTCATGATAGCAACATTCTCCGTCGGGTCATTCGGACAAGCGACACCGCCCACAGTCAACGGCATCATCACACCCAATGAATACGGCCTTCACATCAACGGTGCACACGCGCAAGCCAGCGGCGCCGGAGTATGGTACATGTCGTGGTCGGACGACTCGTTGTACGTCGGCATCACGGGCGTACATGCTGATGACGCTTCTATCATGTATATCGATGTCAATCCGCTCGCGCCCATTAATGGCGGCGCCAACGCCGATGGTTCAATCATCGGAATGATGTTGAACAACACTAATTTCGACGCGCTTCCGTTTCGCGCAGACCGTGTTATGCTCTGCACATCTCTACAACGAACCGTGAGCAGCGCTAACGGTCAAGGCGGGTGGAATGCCGCTGTCTCATCTGCCGGCAGCTATGCCGCATCGGGCACAACACGCGAGTTCTCCGTCCCTTGGACAGCTCTCGGTGGTTTTCCGGCAACATTTGCCTGGTTCGGCTATGTGGCAGGCGGTACGGGAATGGTGTACGCCGGTGTGCCGATTGAAAACGCTTCCGGCACGATCGGGCAGGAAGCGCGGTACGAGCGGTACTATCTGGTCAGCTCAACTGCATCGTACAACTCCACCTGGCCTTTTTCGCAGAACAGCTTTGTGTTTAACCGAACGACCGACGCAATACTCACGAACAACCTTCACGTCCACGACCTGACGATGAATTCGCCCGGCCGTACCCTTACCCGGGCAACGAACACGAACACCTGGATTACTTCGGGCAACTTGCGCATTGACGCAGGAACAATCTCGTTTGGCGGCTCGTATGGCAGCGCAACTGTGCGCGGTGATGCGGTTATCGGGCAGGCCGGATCACTTGTTCTTTCCTCAAATGCCAGCGGTGATTTGTATGTGGAGGGAGACCTTATTCTGAACGGCACGTTTAACCCCCACGGCAGAATGGTGACGTTTAGCGGTAGCGGAAATTCGTCGCTCGTTGGCGGGACGGTGGTACAGGATCTAACCGTTTGGAAAACTGCCGGGGCCGTTGTTGAGATGGCAAACGATGTCCGTGTCAACGGTACACTTGCGTTGATTTCAGGAAACATCCGGCTGAGCGGTGACGGCAACCTGATTGTGGGAGGTGCAGGAGAAATCACCGGCGGAGTGGATTACTCGTACGTGATTACGGCAGGGAACGGGCGCCTCGTACGGGAAGCCGTCGGAAGCACTTCAACATACTTTCCCGTCGGCACAGATGCAGCATTCAACCCGGTGACTATGATAAATACCGGAGTGCCTGATATCTTCAGTGTCGGTGTGAAGCCGGTACTGAGCGTACCCGTATCGAACCCGCAACGCGTCGTCAACAGTGAATGGCACATCAGCGAAGCAATTCCCGGCGGCAGTGATGTGACGGTGAATCTTCAGTGGAACGTTTCCGAGCACGGAGCATCTTTCAATCCGGTGGAACCGGTGTTCACGTTCTGTTACAACGGCTCGCTCTGGGCAAGTATCCCCGCAGCCGTCACGGGCACAAATCCGTATACCGGTACTGCCAGCGGGCTGACCCAGTTTGATAAATTCATCATCGGAAACAACGGCGCAACCTCTGTAGCGGGTACGGGTGACAGGCCGGAAGGCTTCGCCCTCTATCAAAACTATCCGAATCCCTTCAACCCTTCCACGGAGATCAAATTCTCGGTTGAAGTAACGGGCCGCGCAACGCTGGAACTGTACACCATGTTGGGACAGAAGGTGGCTACGTTGTTTGATGGAACTGCAGAGGCGGGACAGTATCACATGATTCGTGTCGGTGCTTCGGGTTTGGCAAGCGGAATGTATCTCTACAAATTGGAAAGCGGCCCACGTACCGACTTGAAAAAAATGTTGCTGCTCAAATAGGGATGAGGTGACGGTTGCGCGGGTTTCTTCAACACGAAGGCACGAAGGGTGTTTTGAGTTTCCTTGGTTCATCTTCGTGTTCCTTTGATTCTTTGTGTTGAAGAAAGCAAGGTTTCCTTCAACATGAAGGCACGGAGTTTCACAAAGCTTCACGAAGGGTTTTTTGAGTTTTCCTTTGTGCAGGTCTCGTGACTGTAGCGCGGGACTCCGCCCCCGCCAGTGGGCGAGTCGGAGACTCGCTCTACAGCTCTGGAAGTGTAGCGCGGGACTCCGTCCTGCAACTGTGTATGCCAGCCGGAGGCTGGCGCTACAACCGGTAGCCGAGTCAAGAAACTCGGCCTACAATCTCATAGACTTCGTGCCTGCACGCCGGAGTCCGCAGTGGCATCAAAGCTCAGTAGCGTTCCGGCACGCAGGCATGGTTTTCCTTCCTCCGTGATCTCGGTGCTCTCCGCGGTTTTCTCTCCTGCCGCCCGGCAACCAAGTCCCCGACTCGCTCTACAGCTTGCGCCCTCCGCGTCTCGGAGGCGAAAAAAACCATCGCATCACGCACCAATAAAAACTTCGTGTCTTCGCGCCTTCGCGGTTGTCTTTTCTCTGCGATCTCCGGGCTCTCCGTGGTTTTCTTTTCTTACCCCAGATAAGCGAGTTACCAACTCGCTCTACCCTATGTCCACACACACGGTGTGCCGCCGCCACAAAATTCTTTTGTACGATCCCGAAATATGTGACACACATATCACAATGCCCGGCCGCAACCGGTTATATTGTGCAAGTACACAACCAATCCCGAAGTCCCCCGATTACTCTTCACGACAAAGTTACAACGCTCAACGTTTCTTCCCCCGAACAGACATTCTGAGTCTCAAAAGCGGCTGGTTCGCAACTTTTCAGCGGATACAGCTTTCGGCGTATGTTTTTTCGATTGGTGCGCCAACGCATATACAAGTTTACGTTGCATATCGTATATTTTGGCAGAAACATCGGTATCCGTATGATCTACAGCACACATCACGTTTCACGGACAGCCACGACACACAGGAGGGGCCGACAATGACAACCATAACTTAACTACCCGACGGATTTAGAAGCACACACAATTACAACGACACAGTTTTCTTCTCAACATATACACGGGGGTTACAATGAAACACATCTTCGGCTTTATCGCGATAGCAATGTGCCTGCTGGTTGCAGGGACGAGCGCGTTCGCACAGACTCTGTATCGAAGCAACGCTAATGGCAACTGGAATTCCACAAGCACATGGCAGATATCAACTGACAACGGTTCTACCTGGGGTGCTGCAGGAAGCACACCGACAAGCGCCAACAATACGGGCATTACGATACGTAGCCCGCATACAGTCACGGTCACAGCCAACGTAACGGTTGATGAAGTAGTGATTGAAGCTGGCGGGCAGGTAACCATCAATAACGGAAATACTCTCACCATTAATAACGGCACTGGCACCGACCTATCAGTGTTCGGTACACTCCAAACCAATAGCACATCCAATACCTCCGGTATCACCAACAACGGCACAATCGTTTTCAATGACGGAGGCACATACATTCACAACGTCGCCGGAGAAGCAATTCCGACTGCGACATGGGATGCAAACTCGACCTGCATTGTCACAGGATCTACTAATGGATTGCCTGTCGGCTTGGGACAGACGTTTGGCAATTTCACTTGGAACTGTGCAAACCAATCAAGTAACCTTAACCTGGAAGGCTTGATCGGTGGCATCGCCGGTAATTTTACCGTTAGTAATACGGGTGGACGGGAGTTACGCCTTGCCAATACCTCAACAGATCGGACCCTCACTGTGGGTGCCAACTACATTCAAACGGGGGGGACTTTTATCCTCGTAGATGATGATGGTGGTGGCACTCTCGATGTCACTGGTAACTTCACTCTGAGCGGCGGAACCTTTATTGGAGTGAATAACCCCGGGCCTGCTGAACTTATTGTTGGCGCAAACTTCACGATGAGTGGAGGGACTTTCAATCTTGTGAGCAGTTCAGGCTCCGGATCAATTTCCGTTGGTGGCGATTTCACGCTAAGTTCCGGCACGTTCAATCTTGTGAGCAGTTCAGGCTCCGGATCAATTTCCGTTGGTGGCGATTTCACGCTAAGTTCCGGCACGTTCAATCTAAAGGGAAGTACCGGCAGCGCAACAATGAGTGTCTCTGGGAATCTTACCAAGACTGGTGGCACGTTCAACCAACGAGGAAATGCAACCGGAACCTCCACTGTTACGATTGGCGGGAGCTTTACTCTCTCTACCGCCGGTACATACTTGATGACAAGTGCAGGCGCAACAACATTGAACATTGGTGGCGGCTTCTCACTCTCCTCCGGGGCAACGTTTAATATGTCGAGCAGTGGAACAGCCTCTCATATCGGGACGATGAACGTGGCAGGCAATTTCTCCTTCACGGGTGGGACGTTCACCGAAACAGGATCAGCCAGTGGTGCGGTCATTTTCAACGGTAGTACACCACAAGTTTTCACAGGCGGTGGCACGTTCGCTAATACAATAAACTTCACTGTCAATGGCGGTGCCTCTCTCATGATGGGAAACAGCGACTTTGGCATTGGAAGCAATGGCACATTTACCGTCTCGGCTGGAGCCACATTGGGTATTGGACATCCCTCAGGAATTACTGTCACGGGTACAGCTTCGAACGTGCGCGTTACCGGAACCCGTTCGTTCCCGACAACGGCGAACTATACATACATGGGCAATGTTTCGCAGATTCCAGGTTCGGGCTTACCTGCAACCATGAATCATCTGACTATCAGCAACTTGGCCGGCACAACGTTCCCAATTGGGGCTACATACACGATCAATGGAAATTTGATGATTGCGTCAGGCGGAGCTTTCATCGCGGGTGATGGCTCAACATTCAATCTCAAAGGCAACTGGACGAACCTCGGCTCCTTCAATCCTAACACAAGCAAAATCGTACTCAACGGCACAACACCGCAAACGATGCAGGGCTCAACATTCTACGATCTCGAAATCAACAATGCTTCGGGCGTGACGCTTCTGACTGACGAGACTGTCTCCAACGTTCTCACGCTGACGAATGGCGTCGTTACAACCGGAGCGAACAGAGTCATAGTTACGAATTCGTCTTCCGGAGCCGTAGTAATC